>Ga0233450_10000156_pt1 | contig 77900 bp, 66 predicted proteins | sample 011ome_30_FD_189956 | JGI IMG/M metagenome (GOLD analysis project Ga0233450, IMG submission 189956) | Coastal salt marsh microbial communities from the Groves Creek Marsh, Skidaway Island, Georgia - 011501CT (spades assembly) | ecosystem: Environmental > Aquatic > Marine > Intertidal zone >... | reverse complement strand
TACCTGTTGCACCTGTAGGACCAGTTGATCCTGTTGCACCTGTAGGTCCGGTTGCTCCAGTTGCTCCTGTGGCTCCAGTTGATCCGGTTGCGCCAGTTGCTCCGGTGGGACCAGTTGCTCCTGTTGCACCTGTAGGTCCAGTTGCTCCTGTTGCTCCTGTAGGGCCAGTTGCGCCAGTACTACCTGTTGCACCTGTAGGGCCTGTTGCTCCAGTTGCTCCGGTGGGACCAGTAGATCCAGTTGCTCCAGTTGCTCCAGTTGCACCCGTAGGGCCAGTTGCACCCGTAGGGCCAGTTGCACCCGTAGGGCCAGTTGCTCCGGTTGCTCCTGTGGGACCGGTTGCTCCAGTTGCTCCAGTTGCACCCGTAGGGCCAGTTGCTCCGGTTGCTCCTGTGGGAGCGGTTGCTCCGGTTGCTCCAGTTGCACCAGTGGCACCCGTAGGTCCAATTGCAGTTGGGCCAGTTGCTCCAGTGGCTCCAGTTACACCGGTGGCTCCAGTTGGTCCAGGATCTCCACTAGGTCCTTGTGTTCCAGTTGGACCATTAATACCATCTAAATTTATATTCCAACAGCCACCAATAGGCGAAAGAATATTTCCAGACGGATCAGTAGTTCCATTATAATTTACAATATTTATTATTTGTAATTGACCACTGGATGAGTCATACAAAGAAACAGTTGCTTCAAATGTTCTAAGTGGTATGAAACTAGGATCAGTAACTATAATTGAATTACCAGGTATATAAGCTAAACCTGGTTCTACATATATCTCATACGGAGCCCCAATATTTGTAATATTAGCAGAAGGATCAAATAAAGGCTGTATACTTCCACATGATTTTGTTAAATATCTATCACCAGAAGTTCCAGTCGCTCCAGTTGGTCCATCTATACCAGCAGGTCCTTGTGGTCCTTGTGGACCTTGTGGGCCTGCTGGACCAGTTAATCCAATACCAGGCAAACCTTGATTACCTTGAGCGCCTTGTGGGCCTTGTGGACCTTGTTGACATCTAACTGGACAACATCTAACTTGCTGATTATATTTTTTATAATTTGGATAGGACATGTATATATATATATAATTATAGAAATGTTATTAATTCTAAATTTAAATTAATTAATAATATTTTTTGGTAGATTATATTTTACAATTATATATTATACTATATGTCTTCATACAATAATTATTATAATAAGCGATCTAGTAATTGTAATAAAGAAATAGGTCCTCAGGGTGCTCAAGGCCCGATAGGTCCTCAAGGACCTTTAGGTCCAATAGGTCCGGCAGGAGAATCACAATTTGGTGGTCCTCAAGGACCTACTGGTCCACAAGGTTCCGTAGGAGCCAATGGTGTAGGAAATATTTCTGTAGGACAATATAGCGGTAGTAATGTAGATTTTTCTTATCAAAACATAAATACCCTTTTATTTGATAGTAGTTCTGGATTAACAGTCGATTTATGTAATAATATATTAACAGATATTTCTAGTGTATTAATTTCTTTAGGCGGTTCATTTAAATATTGGGACATATCTGGATCAAATATTTTAGAAGCTACAGGTCAAGATACAATTAAATTTATTAGTGGTTCAAATATTAATTTTGATTCATCAAACAATAGTAATCCTAAATCTTTTACTATAAATGCATTACCACAATTAAGCACAGAAATAATTGATGGCAGTAATACGTTAATATTACAATCAGGATTTAATTTTTGCCCAACAGATGCATGTGGTCAAGATTTAGGATCCATTACACGACCATGGGGTACGGGATATTTTGACAATAGTACTATCTATCTAGGACAGACACGATTTAGTGCTAGTAATGATGGTAAATTTAAGGTAAATGATAAAGAATTATTTGAAGATATTGCTGAAGATTTACAAAATCATACATTGATATTAGATATATCAAATGAAATAACAAGTATAAAACAAAACATTACTAAAAATAGTAATGATATAACTAATAATTTAAATAATATCAATAATTTAAACAATAGATTAGTTAGTATAGAAAATCGTCCTATAACAGATTCCGAACAAGTAAATGCGAATACAACTACATTACAAGACTTAAGTAGCCATGTATATGGATTATCGTTTGAGCAAGCAGACTTAACGGATTTATCGAATCAAGTATCTGTAAATACATCAAATATTCAAGATTTAAGTGGGTATGTATATGGATTATCGTTTGAACAAGCAGACTTAACAAACATCACAACTATATTACAAGATTTAAGTGGGTATGTATATGGATTATCGTTTGAACAAGCAGACTTAACAAACATCACAACTATATTACAAGACTTAAGTGGGTATGTATATGGATTATCGTTTGAGCAAGCAGACTTAACAAACATCACAACTATATTACAAGACTTAAGTAGCCATGTATATGGATTATCATTTGAGCAAGCAGACTTAACGGATTTATCTAATCAAGTATCTGTAAATACATCAAATATTCTAGATTTAAGTGGGTATGTATATGGATTATCGTTTGAACAAGCAGACTTAACAAACATCACAACTATATTACAAGACTTAAGTAGCCATGTATATGGATTATCATTTGAGCAGGCAGACTTAACAAACATCACAACTATATTACAAGACTTAAGTGGGTATGTATATGGATTATCGTTTGAGCAAGCAGACTTAACGGATTTATCTAATCAAGTATCTGTAAATACATCTAGTATTATAGATATAAATTCAAGTGTAAATCAAAATTATTTATTAATTCAAGATTTATCTACAACATTATATGATTTTTCAAATATAGATATAGTTGATTTATCTTATGCAATATCCGATAACACACTTAATATTCAAAATAATACTGTAAACATTCAAGATTTATCTACCGCTCTTCATAATACAAGTTTTGGAGATATACTAGATATATCGAATCAAGTATCTGTAAATACATCAAATATTCAAGATTTAAGTGGGTATGTATATGGATTATCATTTGAGCAAGCAGACTTAACAAACATCACAACTATATTACAAGACTTAAGTAGCCATGTATATGGATTATCATTTGAGCAAGCAGACTTAACAAACATCACAACTATATTACAAGACTTAAGTAGCCATGTATATGGATTATCATTTGAGCAAGCAGACTTAACGGATTTATCGAATCAAGTATCTGTAAATACATCAAATATTCAAGATTTAAGTGGGTATGTATATGGATTATCGTTTGAACAAACAGACTTAACAAACATCACAACTATATTACAAGACTTAAGTAGCCATGTATATGGATTATCATTTGAGCAAGCAGACTTAACAAACATCACAACTATATTACAAGACTTAAGTAGCCATGTATATGGATTATCATTTGAGCAAGCAGACTTAACGGATTTATCTAATCAAGTATATGTAAATACATCAAATATTCAAGATTTAAGTGGGTATGTATATGGATTATCGTTTGAACAAGCAGACTTAACGGATTTATCTAATCAAGTATCTGTAAATACATCCAGTATTATAGATATAAGTTCAAGTGTAAATCAAAATTATTTATTAATTCAAGATTTATCCACAACATTATATGATTTTTCAAATATAGATATAGTTGATTTATCTTATGCAATAATCCATAATACATTAAATATTCAAAATAATGCTACAAATATACAGGATTTATCTAGCGCTCTTCATAATACAAGTTTTGGAGATATACTAGATATATCGAATCAAGTATCTGTAAATACATCAAATATTCAAGATTTAAGTGGGTATGTATATGGATTGTCGTTTGAACAAGCAGACTTAACAAATATTTTATCTGATATAAGTGATATATCAACCAATTTAACTGATCTATCTGGGGAAATACATAGTAAAGTAAATATTAATAATCAAGATATTTTAACATTAACTGACAAGGTGCATGGGGTTACTAGTTATAAATCAGGTATTTCGCCAATATTTACAAATTCGAACCAACCATCAGTTGAAATATTGAAAGATTATTATTTAATACCTGAAATAGATAGTTTGCAAAATATTGGTCATGGTGCAGGAGGAGGTGTTTTATCTGGTCCATTAAGACGATGGAATGAAGGTCATTTTAGTGGAACCGTTTATGCTGGAGGATTTTCATCGGGTGGTTCAAATGAAGAAGATCCTAATGAAAAAATAACATTAAATAGTTCAGGTATAACTATACAAACATCTAAAGAGGATGCAAATACTGATTCAAAACTCAGATCGTATACAATAACATCTGATTTATTAGGCGAAAGAAATATGAGATCAGTTATTGATCCTGCATCAACATACGGACGATTAGTTATATCGCCAAACTATAGCGATCAGTTAAAATCAAATTATGATCAAGGAGGAGTAGATATATCTGGCGCATATCTACGAATTATAAATAATCATAAAGAACTGGCAAGTAGTGCTTTTTCTAATAATCAAATAGATTTAGAATTGTTTCAAATAGGGAATTCAGAAAAAGAACATAATCATGTAACTCAGTTATTTACCATAGGTAGTAAATCGGATACAGGAGTATATAAATCTCAAGCAGAAACTTCAAAACAATCGGCAATTGTATTAGAGCCTACAAAAAATGTTTTAACCAAATTATCAAATAATAATCAATCAAATGTTAATTTTTCTCAACAAGACATTGATGATGCAAGTGGTTATTCAATGTCATTTTATATAAAATCTGATGGATTATTGACTGATACAGATTATCCTGCAATGCATATATCAAATAGATCTACTGTATCAATAAATGCACCTACTGAAATAAATGACGCTATAATTGTTAATAAATATCTACAATTAAAAAGTGATGCTACAATTATTGATAATAATAATAAAGCTTATGCGTTTAGACAATTAGAAAGTACATCTCAAATATCTGGATACATCCAAACACAATTTAAAAATACTGAGTTTTCTGATTACATAGCGCCATCATATTTAAATCCTGCTAATTCATATGATTTGAATATAATACCAACTCAGAAAGATAATAATATAGTAACAAATATTAGATTAAATTATATTACTTCGGGACAACCTGGTGAGAAATTAAGAATTCAAATAGGTTTTAATGTATTTTCGCTAAATTATGAAGAAATTATTGGAGATGAAACAATAGGGACAATAAATACAAGTAATTTAGAACAGACATATAGTTTTACTTATATTAATAAATCTATTGCAAATGTTTCTCATTATTATTGGGTAAAAGTGCAACGGGTAAATGATGGAACAGTATATGATTTAGATAGTTCATCACAAACAAGAATAATAAATAAACCAGGAAATTTAATAATGTTACAAGAAGTAATTGGTAGTAATATTGTTTCGGGAGAAAATACAAATTGGAGTGTAGGAAATAATAATTCATTAAATTATTCTCAAGGAAATGTTGGGATTAATGCTAGTAATCCTGATGAAAAGTTAGTAGTTGATGGTAATATAAAAATAATCGGTTCAAATAACTATTTAAATATTCCGTCAAATCCACCATTAAATTATAATTCTCCTGGAAAAAAAGGTGATATAACATGGGATGAAAAATATTTTTATGTATGTATTAACAATAATTTATGGAAAAGATCTATATTTTTCACAGAACAATGGTAATAATATAATATTTTATTAATAGAATATATTATATTAATATATAGATGAGTGATAGAAAACAACTATTTAACCCAAACTTAAATTGGGAGACGCAAGAAGAGATACACTTTACCAATATTAAATTAAACGGGGCAATAGATTTAGAACGCATTAAAATAGCTGGTGCATCCCCTGGTGTAGGAAAAGTTATGAAGATACAAAGTAATGGTAAAGTCGGATTCGATAATCCAGATAATGGTCCAGAAGGAGCACAAGGCGCACAAGGCGCAAAAGGTATATCTGGAGGCGATGGTGCACAAGGTGACCAAGGATCTCAAGGTGACAGAGGTTTTCAAGGAGATAGAGGGTTTCAAGGTGTAACTGGCGCCCAAGGCGCACAAGGCGCACAAGGAAATCAAGGAACTCAAGGTGCTCAAGGAAATCATGGAGCACAAGGTGCAATAGGTGCGCAAGGTGTATCAGGGCCTAGGGGAGTTCAAGGTGATCAAGGATTGCAAGGATCGCAAGGCTCACAAGGAGCACAAGGAGCACAAGGAGCGATTGGTGTGCAAGGAGCGAGTGGTGCGCAAGGTAATCAAGGTGATCTTGGAGATACAGGAGCACAAGGAGGAACTGGAACACAGGGAGCGAGTGGTGCGCAAGGTAATCAAGGTGATCTTGGAGATACAGGAGCTCAAGGACCTCAAGGGGCTACAGGATCTCAAGGGGCTACAGGAGATACAGGTGCACAAGGTTCTCAAGGGGCTACAGGAGATACAGGCGCACAAGGTTCTCAAGGTTCTCAAGGAGATCAAGGAGATACAGGAGCACAAGGAGCACAAGGAGCAACTGGAGTACAAGGAGCAACTGGAGTACAAGGAGCACAAGGAAATCAAGGAAATCAGGGTACTCAAGGAGATCAAGGAGCTCAAGGCGCTCAAGGAAATCAAGGTGCTCAAGGAAATCAAGGTGCTCAAGGAAATCAAGGTGCTCAAGGAGATCAAGGTGACATTGGTTCTCAAGGTGCAACAGGAAGTCAAGGGGCTCAAGGAGCAACCGGTTCTCAGGGTGAACAAGGTGATATAGGAAATCAAGGTGCTCAAGGTGCACAAGGTAATCAAGGAAATCAGGGTGCTCAAGGTGCTCAAGGAAATCAAGGTGCTCAAGGTGCACAAGGTAATCAAGGAAATCAGGGTGCTCAAGGTGCTCAAGGATATGCAGGACCACAAGGTTCTGATGGAAATTTTGGAGGAGCTTCATTTGAATATGATTTTATAACAACTACATTAATTCAAGATCCAGGTCAGGGAAATATTTCATTGAATAATAGTAGTCAAAATGCATCTACATTTGTACTATTAGATGATAAAGATATTGCTGATAATGACATACAAAATTATTTAAGAACAATAGATGATAGTACATCTACAATAAAAGGTCATGTCAAGTTAAGTAAAAAAAATGATAATTCTGAATTTATATTATTCACAATAAATAATTTATCTGAACAATCTGGATATTTTAAAGTATCTATATCAAATGTATCAAGTTCCTCAACATCTCCATTTATAAATGGTGATAATTTAATAGTTACATTTGCAAGAACTGGCGATAAAGGAAACCAAGGTGCTCAAGGAACCCAAGGTGCTCAGGGAAATCAAGGTGTTCAAGGAGATCAAGGTGCTCAAGGACCAATAGGTGTTCAAGGAGATCAAGGTGCTCAAGGTAATCAAGGAGCTCAAGGTAATCAAGGAGCTCAAGGCCCAAGAGGTGCTCAAGGAAATCAAGGGGAATTAGGAGATCAAGGTGCTCAAGGAAATCAAGGTGCTCAAGGCCTAAGAGGTGCTCAAGGTGCTCAAGGCGCTCAAGGTGCTCAAGGACCAATAGGTGTTCAAGGTGCTCAAGGACCAATAGGTGTTCAAGGAGATCAAGGTGTTCAAGGAGATCAAGGTGCTCAAGGTGCTCAAGGGGATCAAGGTGATACAGGGGCACAAGGTTCTCAAGGTTCTCAAGGAGATCAAGGAGATACAGGAGCACAAGGAGCACAAGGAGCAACTGGAGTACAAGGAGCACAAGGAAATCAAGGAAATCAGGGTACTCAAGGAGCAACAGGCACTCAAGGAAATCAAGGCGCTCAAGGAAATCAAGGCGCGCAAGGAGCTAGAGGACCACAAGGAGCACAAGGTAATCAAGGAGCACAAGGTAATCAAGGAAATCAGGGTGCGCAAGGAGCTAGAGGACCACAAGGAGCACAAGGTAATCAAGGAGCACAAGGTAATCAAGGTAATCAAGGAAATCAAGGCGCTCAAGGCGCTCAAGGAGCACAAGGTAATCAAGGAAATCAAGGAAATCAAGGCGCTCAAGGCGCTCAAGGTGCGCAAGGAGCTAGAGGACCACAAGGAGCACAAGGTAATCAAGGTGTGCAAGGTAATCAAGGTAATCAAGGAGCACAAGGAAGTTATGGAGGTGTATCATTTGATTATTTTTTTCATCCTGATACTAGTGATTTTGATCCCAGTCCAGGTGGATTTAAATGTAGTAATAATCCAGATCAATCTGATAGTGATGAATTATATATATCGGAATCAACCATGTCTATAAATGCACTATTATATTCATATTATACTAGCTTAGATGGTATTTTAAATAACAATATGAAAGGATATATAAAAATATTTAATAAGCATGATAATAATAAGTTTTTGCTCTTTAAATTTTATGATATAACATATAGAGGGAAGTATTTTGTATTTAAAGTGTCTCAAGTGGGATATTCCAGTACAAATCCATTTATATCAAATGATAAATTATTGCTTAGTTTTTCAGGAAATGGTAATACAGGAAATCAAGGTGCACAAGGTAATCAAGGTAATCAAGGAGCACAAGGAGCACAAGGAGCAACCGGTGCACAAGGTAATCAAGGAGTGAAAGGTAATACAGGGTCTACTGGATCTCAAGGAGCAACAGGTAATCAAGGTAATCAAGGTAATCAAGGAGCTCAAGGTGCACAAGGTAATCAAGGTAATCAAGGTAATCAAGGTGCGCAAGGAGCTCAAGGATCTGTAGGTAATATTGGTCCGAAAGGAAATACAGGTAGTACTGGTGCACAAGGGGCAACAGGAAGTACTGGAAACCAAGGATCACAAGGTGCGCAAGGTGCAACTGGAGCTACTGGTATTGTAGGATCAAAAGGAAATACTGGTTCTACTGGAGCACAAGGAGCAACTGGAGCACAAGGAGCAACAGGAAGTACTGGATCTACTGGAGGAACGGGAGCACAGGGTGCTGTAGGTAGTAATGGATCATCCGGTCCAAGAGGATATCAAGGATATCAAGGTGCAAAAGGAAGCACAGGTTCTACTGGAGGAACGGGAGCACAAGGAGCAGTAGGATTTCCAGGAGCAACTGGAGCACAAGGAGCTAAAGGAAGTACTGGATCTACTGGAGGAACGGGAGCACAAGGAAATACAGGTTCTACTGGTGGAACGGGAGCACAGGGTGCTGTAGGTAGTAATGGATTATCCGGTCCAAGAGGATATCAAGGATATCAAGGTGCAAAAGGAAGCACAGGTTCTACTGGAGGAACGGGAGCACAAGGAGCTAAAGGAAGTACTGGATCTACTGGAGGAACAGGTGCACAAGGAGCTAAAGGAAGTACTGGATTTACTGGAGGAACAGGTGCACAAGGAGCTAAAGGAAGTACTGGATCTACTGGAGGAACGGGAGCACAAGGAGCACAAGGAGCAAAAGGAAATACAGGTTCTTTTGGTGGAACGGGAGCACAAGGCGCACAAGGTCCTCCAGGTCTATCTTCCCAAATGTCATGCGAAGAAGTATGTTTCTGTGTTGAAGCTTTTGGTTGTAGTAGTGGTGGTGGTGGTGGTATGGAACCAATAAAATTTACAGCAGGGCATTATTATGAATTGGGAGAGGATTTAACTAATAATATAGGAGGACCTGTTATTTTAAATAATAATAAAATATATTCAACAAACTTACCCGAAGACAAAAGAATCATCGGATTCTTAGGTCAATTAACATCGGGAGCAAATTCTATTGATAATATTTCAAAAACTAACATTGGTTATGTAATTGGTTTAGGAGATAGTTATAGTTGGGATAAAAAAACAGAAGTAGATTCATCTGGAAATTATACTACTTCAACAAAAAAAGTAATTACTGGAATAAATGTATGCAATGAAGGAGGTCCAATAGAAGTAGGTGATTTATTAGTATCTAGTAGTAAATCTAATTTTTTCAAAAAGCAATCTGATGATTTGTTAAGAAATTATACTGCTGGACGAAGTATGCAAAATATTACATTCGATAGTAATGGAGAAGCTAAAGAAGTATATTGTATTATGATTTGTGGTTAATTCGAAATAATAATAATAATAATATAACTATAAATATTATTATTATGACAGACTGGAGAAATATAACATGGATAATGCTCCATACTTATACAGTAAAAATAAAAACTGATATAGTAATTAGTAATATAAATGATATTAAAAAATTTTTATATTTAGTAATAAATAATTTACCATGTACATTTTGTGTTCAAAAGTCAAATAAATATTTTACCCAACATATAAAAAGTATAATAGATAAACCATCATTAATATTATTTATGTATAATTTCCATAATATGGTTAATTTAGAATTGAATAAACAACAATTCGATTATTTATTAATAGACAGGTATTATTTAACAAAAAGAAAGGAGATATTTAATTTATTTAATAACTTACCTTCGTATAATAACGAGATCAAATTACATTTACTCAATAATAACTGGTTTAATGAATAAATAATTGTTATTATTGAAAAAAATATATTATTCATATAAATTATAATGTCTACCGAACTACTCAACCCAAATAGGACATGGACCATCGGTACAGGTGGTCAACTTTCAACTGTATCAGCTAGTACTGTTAAAGGTGATACTATTAGCGCAAAAACAACAGGAGGTACTGTAACTTTAGATTCTGCGGTTAAATTCAATGGTGGAATTGATTTAAATGGACAAACAATATCTGGTAATAATGGTTCTTTAAATGGATTTAGTAATATTGCTAGTGCAAATATAGCCGCTAGTACTGGTTTTACTGGTAATTTAACTGGTAATGTTACTGGTAATGTTACTGGTACTGTTTCTTCTATTGCTAATCACACAACAACTAATTTAGATGAAGGTACTAATCAATACTTTACAGATGCTCGTGCACGTGGCGCCGTATCTGTAACTGATGCTGGAGGTGATGGTTCATTAGCATACAACTCTACTACTGGTGCTATTACATACACAGGACCTTCTGCATCTGAGACAAGAGCTCATTTCAGTGCTGGAACCGGTATTGCATATAATGCAACTACTGGAGAAATTTCTGCTCCACAATCTCTTTCCAGTGGATCCGATGTAACATTCAATACTGTGACAGCAACAAATGGTGTTACAGGTGATTTAACTGGTGATGTTACTGGTACTGTTTCTTCTATTGCTAATCACTCAACAACTAATTTATCTGAAGGAACTAATCAATACTTTACAAGTGCTCGTGCTCGTGGAGCTGTCTCTGTAACTGATAATGGTGGCGATGGTTCTTTATCATACAATTCTACTACTGGTATTGTTACATATACTGGACCTTCTGCAGCTGAAACAAGAGCTCATTTTGCAGGAACTACTAATCAAGTTACTATTAACAATGGTACTTTATCTTTACCTCAATCTATTGCATCTACTAGCGATGTAACATTCAATAGTGTCAGTGCTAATATTAGTGGTAATGTTACTGGTGATGTGACTGGTGATGTTACTGGTACTGTTTCTTCTATTGCTAATCACTCAACAACTAATTTATCTGAAGGAACTAATCAATACTTTACAAGTGCTCGTGCTCGTGGAGCTGTCTCTGTAAATGATAATGGTGGCGATGGTTCTTTAGCATACAATTCTACTACTGGTATTGTTACATATACTGGACCTTCTGCCTCTGAAACAAGATCTCATTTCAGTGCTGGTACAGGTGTTTCCGTATCAGATGGCCAATTCTCTATTGGACAAGCTGTTTCTACAACATCCAATGTTACATTTGCTACTGTATCTGCAGCTGTCACAGGAACTGTTTCTTCTATTAGTAATCATAATACTGATGTTCTTGATGAAGGATCAACAAACCAATACTTCACTGAAGCACGTGCTCGTGCCGCCGTCTCTGTAACTGATGCTGGAGGTGATGGATCTCTTGCTTATAACAATTCTACAGGTGCTATTACATACACAGGACCTTCTGCCTCTGAAACAAGATCTCATTTCAGTGCTGGTACAGGTGTTTCCGTATCAGATGGCCAATTCTCTATTGGACAAGCTGTTGCAACTACTGATGCTGTAGAATTCTCATCAGTTACTGCTAATTTAACCGGTAATGTTACTGGTGATGTTAGTGGTAAAGCCGGAACTGTTACCTCTCTTGCTGGTAATAACACTGATGGTCTTGATGAAGGATCAACCAATCAATACTTTACATCTGCTCGTGCTCGTGGAACCGTTTCTGTTGATAATGCAGGAGGTGATGGTTCATTAGCATACAACTCTACTACTGGTGTTGTTACATATACTGGTCCTAGTGCATCTGATACAAGAGCTCATTTCAGTGCTGGTACAGGTGTTTCCGTATCAGATGGCCAATTCTCTATTGGACAAGCTGTCGATACTAATTCCAATGTCACATTTGGTAGTGTAATTGTCAATACTGAACCTACCCAATCAGGACATCTTGCAAATAAAGCATATGTTGATGCTACTGCTCAAGGTCTTGATGTAAAAGACTCTGTCAGAGCAGCCACTACTGGTAATATTACACTATCTAATACTCAAACTATTGACGGTGTTTCTCTTGCTTCTGGAAATAGAGTATTAGTTAAAAATCAAACTGATGCTACAGAAAATGGTATTTATATTGTTGTTGATGGAGGCAATTGGACAAGATCAAATGATATGGATGCCCCTTCTGAAATTAAAGGTGCGTTCACATTTGTTGAAGAAGGTACAAATAACGCTGCAGCTGGTTTTGTTCAATCTGGAGCCGGTACTATAACTATCGGTACATCTAATATTGAATTTACACAATTCTCTGGTGCTGGTAGTGTTACTGCTGGTGAAGGTTTAGATAAAACAGGAAACACACTATCAGTAAAAGCAGCACAAACACAAATTACAGATGTTGGAACATTAAATTCTTTAAATATGGGAGGTTCCATTGATTTAAACAATAACAATATTGTTAGTGGCGGTTCTATTACAGCATCTACTTTCACTGGTGATGTAACTGGCAATGTTACTGGTACTGTTTCATCTCTTGCAAATCACGATACTGATGATGTAGCTCAAGGTGTAAATAATAAATATTTTAGTAACGAACTGGCTCGTGGTGCCGTCTCTGTAACTGATGCTGGAGGTGATGGTTCATTAGCATACAACTCTACTACTGGTGCTATTACATACACAGGACCTTCTGCCTCTGATACAAGAGCTCATTTCAGTGCTGGTACAGGTGTTTCCGTATCAGATGGCCAATTCTCTATTGGACAAGCTGTTTCTACAACATCCAGTGTTACATTTGCAGGTGTATCTGCTCCTGTAACTGGTAATGTAACTGGTGATGTAACTGGTGATGTTACTGGTACTGTTTCTTCTATTGCTAATCACACAACAACTGATTTAGATGAAGGTACTAATCAATACTTTACAGATGCTCGTGCACGTGGCGCCGTCTCTGTAACTGATAATGGTGGCGATGGTAGTCTTACTTACAGTAGTGCTACAGGTGCTATTAGTTACACCGGTCCTTCTGCATCTGAAACAAGAGCTCATTTCACTGCTGGTACTGGTGTTTCAGTTACAGATGGTGAATTCTCTATTGGACAAGCTGTTTCAACTAGTGATGCTGTTACATTTGCAGGTGTTACTGCTCCTTTAACAGGTAATGTCATTGGTAATGTAACTGGCACTGTAACTGGTGATGTAACTGGTGATGTTACTGGTACTGTTTCTTCTATTGCTAATCACTCAACAACTAATTTATCTGAAGGAACTAATCAATACTTTACAAGTGCTCGTGCTCGTGGAGCTGTCTCTGTAACTGATGCTGGAGGCGATGGTTCTTTATCATACAATTCTACTACTGGTATTGTTACATATACTGGACCTTCTGCAGCTGAAACAAGAAATCACTTTTCCGCTGGAACAGGTGTTTCTATTACTGATGGTGAAGTAAGTGTTGGACAAGATGTATCTACTTCTTCTAATGTAACATTTGCAGGTGTAACTGCTCCTGTAACTGGCGATGTAACTGGCGATGTTACTGGTAATTTAGAAACAGCTACAAGCGGACACATTAGAGTTAAAAATTCAAGTGGTTACTATGCTGGATTACAAGCATCTGCAAGTACATCTGCCGATTATACTCTTAAACTTCCAGAGGATGTTGGTGGTAATGGACAAGTATTAAAAACCGACGGAACAGGTAATCTTTCATGGGGATCAGGTGCTTCTGGTGTTGTTAAACAATTTATAAGTAAAACCCAACATTCAGGTTCCGCATTACCTTCTTCATTTACAGCCACAGGAGCTCAGGAACAAACTCCTACCGGTTACAGTCTAGGTATAACACCTGTTAGTTCTACATCTAAAGTATTTATTATGTTCAAAGTAGGATTCAGATGTTCTATTGAACCTATGCAAAGAATTACATTCTCTATTTACAGAACATCTGGTGTTTCTGAAACACTAGTAGTTAGTGATATTAAACAAGGTACAGGTAATGCTTCTGGACCTCTTAACGGTATTTATATTTCCAACTTTGTCGATGAACCTGGTGTAACAACTGAATGTACTTATCAACTTAAATATACTTTAGAATCTGGAGGAGTCGAATCTGAAGAAAATGAATACAAAGCTGGTATTGTAGGAGGTGATGATTGTGCTAATTGTTTAGCACTTCAAGAAGTTGAAGGATCTGGTGCATCTGCTACATTATTAAGCCAATCTTCTGACGCAATGGGTATTTACTATAATAAAGGTACTCTTAAACTTGATACTAACGCAACAGCTGTTAATTCAGGAAATGTTTCTGGTGTATCTCTTATCTTAGGTGGTGGATACCAACTTCCTAATACATCAGCTGGTCTTGTTGTAACTGTATCTACAAATGGTAACACATTAAGTGTTAATGGTGGTAATGTTAGTCATGGAACAGCTTATTACGAACATACCAGCGGGGACATTGATACATTATCTGTTTCTAACTTAAGAAACAATTCCCAAGTTATTATTCTATTCAAAAATACTGGCTCACAAGCAATCGGTATTAATGGTTCATCTTCAGGAATTAGTGGTGCTTTAGCAGCTTATGCTTCTGATGTTAGTGTAGATAGTAATGGTTATGTATTACTAACAATTACCCAACTTGGTGACGCTTTACCTGTATTAAATGTTGTCCTTGTAGCTTAAATTTATATTTAATACTAATACTAATAACAATAAAAATTATATAATATTTTAATTTTATAATATATAATCATATGAGTCATTTAATTACAACTTTCGATATTAGTAATCAAGGTTTAGAAAATATTCCTTCCAATAAAATATCTTATGATAATACATCAAATACTTTAAATATTAAAAATATCAATTTCAATAATGGAACTATATCAGGTGTTAATTCATTTTCAGATAAAATAACAACAAATAACTCTATTAAAGTATCTAGTTCTAATAATTTAGGACTATCTGTATATCCTCTAGCAAGTAATGATGATTTTTCAGATGATAGTTTAACATTTAATTTTAATTCAGTGTCATATGGAACATCTACATATACACCTGATTCTAATACAAAAATTGAATGTAGCAACTATTATTTTAAAGGACTTGAAAATAATGCACAATTTTTAATAGAATTTTCACCATTCTCTAATACATCGTTTTCTTTCAATAAAAATTCAGGCAACTTTTTTGAATTCAAAAATGGTACTTGGACTAATATTTCCAGTAAAATTTATTTTGGATTTAGTGAAGGATCTGTCTCTGTTAATTCTAATCAAAAATCCCTTTTATCTTTTACAAAAATTAATGATAATATTTATTTTAATATTCAAAATTATTATACTTAAAATTATATTTTTGATATATATACAATATGGTATTTATATCAAATCATTTTACAAATAGACAATATAACACTAATATTCTTGATCCCGGACCTGATCCTGATGATAATGATCCAATTGCAAATCCTGATCAAAAATTATATAATTTTATAAACATTACAAATTATAACTTATTATCTAATAATGATCAAGCAATTATTGATCAATGTGTTCATAAATGGGAATCTGTTATTAATTCTACACCTAATGGTATTTTTTTAAATATTTCTATTAATATTTCTACTTTATCCGAAGGAATACTTGGCGGTGCTTCCTTATCAAAATATTATGTTATATCATCACAAACATTTGAAGATTATGAAGATCCACAAAATCCTGGATTTATAAATCCTAATATTTATAGCAATTATTATTTAGGTGATTGTATAGGTTCTCATGGAAATATTACTCTAAATAGTAACTATTGGAACAATAGTATCACTACTCTTCGTGACGATGGTAAATCTAATGCATATTATATATTATTACATGAAATCGGTCATTTATTTGGCATTGGTGCATTATGGAACTTGCAAAATACAAAGGGTTTAGATCCTGATACAAACACTTATTTTTATGTTGGCTCTAGAGCTGTACAAGAGTATAATAAATCTATATCATATACTAGTCCTTCAGGACCTACATATAATCTATTATTTGTTCCTGTAGAAGATGACGGTGGAAACGGTACTGCATTATCACATCCCGAAGAAGGTCATGAATCTGGTATTTCTACCAATACACGAACATTTGATGGTATTTTATATCCAGGACTTGATGAAGAAATTATGACTGGCTGGCTTGAAAACGATACTAGATCATTACCTGTTAGTTCTATTACTGTAGGATTTTTACATGACTTAGGTTATAATGTTAATTATAATGGCGCAGATCCATATACTATTCCATATGATAATGATGACCCTAAAGGAGAGATTCCAAGATAAATATTTAAAATTATTATTAAATTAAATATTTATATTATTGATTTTTGTTTCATTGTGAATCTTCCTTTTTTTGTTTTAATAGAACCACCACATATATCAAAACTTACATTCCATTGTTTACTTATGTAATTAATATCAGGTGAATTAGATGTAAAAATAAATGATTTTGGACCAAAAACTATAGTTTTAAATCCATCTTCTTTTCCTATGCTTCTTGTATCTATTATTATTTCGTCTGAACCATTTTTTTCACTTAAAACTACAGCAATACTATCAGCTTGATTTGAAAATTCAGCTGGAACTGAAAAATACATTTCCCATATGGAATTTCCTACAATTGATTGATTGTTACTAAAATCTATACAACTATTTGAAAATAAATTAGCAGAATTGTCTATATTGGAATATAGAATGCTTGAAAAACTAAGATCATGTTGTCCTGCTGAGTAACCGAGGACGGGTTTATTACTAGATATGTCTATAATACTTATTGTTTCTCCATAATTAGTTAATGTTCTATTAGACTCTTGTGTTTTAGGATTTTTATTGAAAGTTATTGTTCCATTTGCACTAATATCCACACCACCTGAAGATGATTTAATAGAAATTGAATCATTGTTGGCACCTTGTAGGGTTTGGATTGTAATTTTCTCATTGGTGCCTCCATTGGTTTGAATAGTGATTCCATCTGTTGATTTATTACTAATTAAAAAATTCCCTGTTATTAATTCAGATAGAGTAGTATTATCTCCTACTTCCAATGTATTAATACTTACATCATTAAAAGATGCATAAGTGTTTACACTTAAATCATTTGTAACAAACGATATATCATAATTTGAAATTGTAGTTTCCAATGCATTTACAGAATTATCTAGTGTGACTACAGAGATTTCCAATGCATTTACAGAATTATCTAGTGTGGATACAGAGATTTCCAATGCATTTACAGAATTATCTAGTGTGACTACAGAGGTTTCCAATGCATTTACAGAATTATCTAGTAGGGCTACAGAGGTTTCCAATGCATTTACAGAATTATCTAGTATGACTACAGAGGTTTCCAATGCATTTACGGAATTATCTAATGTGACTACAGAGGTTTCCAATGCATTTACAGAATTATCTAGTAGGGCTATAGCATTAGATATGTCTACAATATCATTTGATGAAATATCTCCTATAAATGTATTTGCTGTTACTGTATCGCATGTAATACCACTTGTATCAATAGTTGTGGTAGATGCACCTATAGTTAATGTATTAATAACACTTAAATCAAATATAGAAGCAAATGTATTAACACTTAAATCATTAATAACAACTTTATTAGCATCAAATACTACATTTTTATTGCCTGTAAGTGCTGCTCTAATTATTAAATCATTATTTACCTTAGATCTAATAAAATCAGTAACTAAAGAACTATCAGCTGTTAGTATTCCGGCTACATGTAATGTATCATTCATAGAAACATCTCCAGAAAATTCGGCACTACTAATAACAGATAAATCATTAACCGATAAATTATTATAATTTGCAGAATTAACACTTAAATCGCTAATAATTACGGTACTAGCATCAAATACTACATTTTTATTGCCTGTAGGTGCTGCTCTAATTGTTAAATCATTATTTACCTTAGATCTAATAAAATCAGTAACTAAAGAACTATCAATTATTGCTTCATTAATAGTTGCAGTAGTACCTACATTTAAAATAGGAGTGTTCGTAGTATTAGATACATCTAAATTTTGCGCTGATACATCTAACATAGATGCATCATTCATAATTGTTTTATTTGCAATTAATTTTATATTTCTATTAGCAGTAGCACCAGCAGTAATAGATAATCCAGTAGGTGATTCTGAAAATGTTGAAAAATTGATACTTGGGTTAGTTGTAGATCGGATAGTAAGATTATTGGTTTTAACATTAGAAGTATCAACAAATGTAGTGGCTGTTCCAACTGTCATGACATTAATAACACTTAAATCAGTAACAGTTAAATGTCCATTGAAAGAAGCATCACCATTGCTGGATATATAAGCAGTATTAGTACCATTTTCATAAAAATTAATATCTCCTCCAGATAAGTCAATATTACCGGGTGCTCCATTATTTCCACTATTCATAATAATATCACCATACACATCTAATGCGATGGAGGTTCCACTAATATCAGTATTATAGCAAATATCAATAGGTTGATTATATTGAGGAGGGTTTGAAACCGTAATTCCTCTCAAGGATCTAACATGACCTTGAGTATCAGTAGCTCCATCGATTGTTCCTCCAGCAGCACGATTTCCATCAACAGCGTATGTAAGAGTTGTTTCCCAATTACCAGTAATAATTGAACCGCTATTATCACCTACATAATATTCGACCATATTACCGGATGCATCAGATGATCTAAAAATTCTAAATGTTGTTCTATCGAAAGAAGGTAGTGTAATTAGGTCTAAAGATTCGCCGATATATCCTCCTAATTCAACCGTAGATCCATCGACTAATAGATTTCCTCGTATGATTACATTTGTAGAACAATCAGTTATACCAGTTTGCATATCAATACCTCCTCCAAATATATGAAATTTAGATCCAAAGAAATTATAATGAGAACAATCAGTAACTTGGACAATTGGTCCTAAACTTCTAATACCGGTATTTGATTGAATACCGTAATTACTAGATGCTGCTAAAAATCCATTGGTAGAACTAATATCTATTATAGTTTCTGCTTTTCCAACAGAACCACCATTGACTCGTAATATTCCCGTATTTAATTGACATGGGTTAATAGTAACATCATTTTTGATAGTAGTAGGTTTATTAGGACAACTACCAGGAATAATAGGACCAATGGGTATTTTACCCTGTTCTATATCAGTTACTAAAGCACATATTTCTTTATCGTATCCTCTACTTCTTAGATAACTTCCATAATTATAGTATTTATCTCTACATGTAAAGTTATTACTAGACATTTATATAATTTGTTTATAAAAATTATATAAGTATTGACTAATATTTATATAATTAAATTATTTGGGGATAGGGAATGGGCGCTGGTTATATTCAATAACCATTGGTTCGGGCATATACATAGGTAATCTTTCAAAAAAAGATTTTTCGGGTAATTGCTTAAGTGATGGTTTAATTGGAGTTTGAGGATTTACTAAATTAGTAGAATTAATACCAAATAAAGAAGATTCAATTTCAACCGAATTATTTGAAAAGGCTTCTCTAGGCATATGACTAGGCATTATTCCTACACATGGTATTGCATTTTCGTATGCTCTTCCAGCTTGAGAATATTTATATTCGTTATAATCTAGACTATGTTTGTAGCTGTTTTGTTGAAGACAATAATCTCCTTTTGTATTATTATTTCTTGTTGAGGCCATATTAATATATAATTATATTATTTTGATGTAAACTCTTGTATTAAGGCTTTAACACTATCATCAGTAGGTAAGTTATTAAAGTGTAATTGTAAACATTTATGAAATAGATCCAAAAAGTCGAATGAGAAAAATGTTCTAAATAATAATGCATCGTTATTAAAAAAGTTAAGTTTATATGGATTATTGGTTAAAATATTTTTTATAAAATCCAACTCTTTTACTTCATCAAATAGTTTATCTATTTTGTCATTAATAGCTTCTTCATTAAAATTATCTAATTTAAACATTTGTAATAATTGCATTTGATATAATAATTCTCTCATACCTTCATCATCAACATCATCTTCGACTAATAATTTATAGGTACATATGAAATTTAATTCTAAATCACACATATACTTAGTTGGTTGATATATTTTTAAGTTATTTAATATTGATACATTGTATGTCCATTTTTATAATCTTTATCTTTTTGTAATTCACGAGATGGGACACCACCGCGAATCCATCCATCGGCAGCTACACCTTCAACAAGATTTGCTGGGTTTGTAATAGAGTTTTCAATAGATGGAAGTAAAGGGTATTGTTGGTAAGGTATATATGATTGTTCAGTTGTAGTATTAATACTTTTTTTGTTTTGAATCATATCGCCTTGTTGAATATGAGATTCTAATACAGGATTGGATGATCCTCTACCTAAATAAGGGACAGTTTTGAAAGGTCTTTCATATAAACTGATTCTGCACTTAGGGTGAGTATTAATAGTTCCAATCATTAATTCAGAGTTTGTATCAATATTGCATCCACCCATACCAACTTGATGACTTCCTGAAAAATTAATATTAGGTTGACTTGTTGCAAATTCAATTGGTCTTTTCATTCCACAATCTTGAGAGAAAAAGTTAGTTAATGAATAATTTGCCTGTGAAACATTTTGTACATTTCTTTGACTTAATCCGCAACTATCATCACCTATTCTAGTTAAGTGATCAAATGTATAATCTTTTGTATAAGCAGCCATTTATATATATATATTTAATAATATTTTATTAAAAATATATTTAATTTTGCCCAGTTATGCCCCCAAGTCTAGGAAGATTTTTAGCTAAAGCGAATTCATTTCCTTCCTTGGCGGAAATCATATCACCGTAACAAAAATCAGCAAAACTTTTTTGGTCGTTTGGTATTCTTGTATTTGCTGTAGCAAAGAAGTTATATTGCCCAAATTGCTCAAATTCAAAACTATCTCCTAAATTAGAAAATAATTTCTTTTTAATTTTTGGATCATTATCAAAATTAGATACTACAAAATCTTCAGTTTCATTGTTAATATTTTTTTCAACTGCTTTATTATATGCAGGGGCTGCTCGTTTTCGTGTAGGATCATCTTTAATTTCAGGAAGTAATACATTCATAAAAGGATTTTTCTTTGTAGGATTTGTAAAATTCGATTTTAAAGCATTATATACTTGAGGATTAGTAAAACCTTCTTTACTATCCATATTATTTTCTTCACTAGTTTGAGAGTCTTTTGCATGATATAAGAATACAATAACACCTAAAGTTACAAATCCTGTAACAAAAAAATTAATTGTATTAGTTAATAAATATCCTAAAATAGATAATATTATTATTAATCGTGTAATTGCATTTATTTTTTGGTTACGGTTCATATTTTCGGTGGGCCATAATTGATTCATGTCATTTTTATTTAATAATACAGAAGGATCATTAAACCATATATTTGTATTTTGATTTATCATTTATATATATATTCTTAATTATTTATTTTTTCTTCCCTTTCTTTTTCTTTTTCTTTTGTCCATTATTATTGCTATTTCTCATAGTTTTCTCTGGTTTATCACCATCAATTGAAAAAATCAATTCTTCTAGCTCTTGTTCAGTTAATTGTTTTACTTCAGGTAAATTTGCTACTCTAATTCGCTCTGCTTCCATTTCTGCCTTTTTTTGTGCAGATTTTTGTAGTGCTCTTTCTTTCATTTGAGCCATCTTCATATTTTGATTTAATGTACTTTGCATTGCACCTAAATTTACCTTTCCTCCTCTTCCAGGATTCATTCCCATTTTACTTAACATTGATTGAATATCTCCCATGCCAGGCATATCCTTCATCTTGCTTAATAATCCACTTGCTTCAGCCATTATCTCACTTTCTTTAATTTCACCTGATTTGATTTTTGAATCCAACTTTCCTCCCACATTTTGGACCAAATTCATTAACTTACCTGGATTCTTAAATAGATTCTTGAATACATCATTTACAGATGTAGCATCTTCTGCGTCCAAATTTAATTCACCAGCAGTTTCCTCTGCTATTTCACGGGCCAATTTTCCTAATTTACCATCTAGTAATCCATTAATGTGATCTTGAATTTGCTCTGGTCTAGGAAGTTCATTCATATTTATACCAGATATATCTATCACTGGATCATCACTGTCCATCATATTCTGTAAACTACTTAAGGTCTCTTCTAACTTACCTTTTAATTCGCCCTCATTAACCGATTCGAATAATTTTGCTGTATCTCCAAAAGAATCATCTTCATTTAATTTACCAATTACAGTAAATAATAATAGTTGTAAATATTTCCATAATGTTTCCTTTGTTTTTTCTGAAATATCAGATGCCCATAAATTCTTAAAATGAATTCCTGGTAAAAATTCGGTATTTACCTCTAATTTTGTAAACATATCTTCATTTTTGTAGAGAATATCAAAAAATCTTTCGGGTAATACTTTTTTAATATGTTCATAAATGGCTCTAATACTGTCTTCATCTCTTGTTTCCTTTACATTAAATAAATCAATATTCATATTATCTTTATATTCTGGAAATGTGTATAAAATATCGTTTGTTAAATCATAAACTACTTTTGCAAACTCTTCTGGAACAACTTCGCTATTTTTTGTGTCTTCATTATTTGATTTAGACATTATATCATTACATAGTAACTTTTGTTTAAATCAAACTTTTATTAATTATTAATTATTAATTATTATATATTTTAGATAATTGATTAAGATTTTTTAAATATTGAACACATTTTTTAGTATTATCACTATCTAATTCTCTTAATGGTCCTCGCAGTTTATCAATCGCTTCTAATGCTTTATTAGCAGATCCTGGATCCATTTTTAAATCTGTTGCATAATCTTTACTTAAAAAATATTCTAAATTTTCTTTTTCAATTTCTTCTTCGTATTTTACACATATATATCTATACCATACTGATACTATCATTTTTGGATTTGCTTTTCGCATCATACTAAGAGCTGTTTTTGTTGTTCTAATATCTTTACTTTCTGGAAATAATGTTTCTATATCTTCTAAAAATTCCTCAAATTGTGTATTAAATGCTTTTAATATTGTGGTTTTATCCATTTAATTTATATGTTTTTATTTTTTTAAATATATTAACTTAAATATTATATTAATATCTCTGACCACCGCCTGTATTTTGCATTTGAATATCTTTATTTCTCTCTTCTTCCATATTCTTATATGCATTCTCATCTACTTTATCTGGTGACCATGTATCAGGAGGTGTTTCTATATTTGATTTATTATCTACACTAGCATAATTATACATCTGTCTTAAACCACCATTTCCTTGTGCTAAAAGTTCATCACTCCCTTGATCCCAATAACTAAATGAATCACTTGCTACTCCAAAACCACCAATATTATCATTCCCTATTGAAAATGCAGATGGCTCTCCATTAAATTCTGTTGCTTTTGCCTGATTATATGATTCTTTTGGTTTTATTAAATCTAATATCTCATTCCCAAATATTACTTTATTACCTTCTCTTAACAATAACATTGCTGGAACCTTTTGTATTTGAGGAGGCATTACTATTTTTTGCTGATTCTCTAATATTACATAAATTGCTCCATTCTCATTATCTCTAAATCTTTTATCTATGCAAATAAAATGCATGTCTTTCTTTTGATCACTTTTTCCAAGTATTCTTAATATATTTTTACACTTATCGCAATAATTACTATAATATAATACACTACTCATTATATTAATGATTAATTATTTTACTATTTTTTTAACTTATTAATTTTAAATTTAATTTATAATAAAATTGAATTTAAAATTAAGTCTTAATATTATATAAATATTAATGGCCATGATGAATCCTAAAATTACTATTAATTCTGAAGAGAATAACACACTATCATTTACTTTATCTGATACACATCACAGTTTAGCAAATTCACTTAGAAGAATTGTTCTTTCTGAAGTACCTGCTCTTGTATTTCGAACTTTCCCACATGAAGAAAATAAAGTTGACATCACTGTTAATACCACTCGACTAAATAACGAAATTATTAAACAGCGAATCGGATGTATTCCTATTCATATTACTGATGTTGATTTCCCATATCAAGAATATGCTATTGAATGTGATATGAAAAATGAATCTGATACTATTCAATTATGTACTACTGAATCTTTAAAAATTAAAAATATTCAAACTGATAAATATTTATCTTCTACTGCTACTAAAGAAATCTTTCCTCCAGATCCTATTACAGGAGATTATATCCCTATTACTAGATTAAGACCTAAATTGTCCGAGTCTATAGATGGCGAACATATTCAATTTACTGCTACTATAGATATTTGTACAGCTAAAATTGACGGTATGTATAATATAGCATCTACATGTGCATATGCTAATACACCCGATCCCATTAAAGCCAATGATGTATGGAACGATCAAAAAAACCAATTACAAAAATCTGGTATGAGTGAAGAAGAAATCCAATTTGAACATAGTAATTGGCTTCTATTGGATGGAAAAAGAATTACTATTCCTAATAGTTTTGATTTTATTGTAGAAAGTGTAGGAGTATTTAGTAATATGGATATTATTTACAAATCATGTGACATCATGATTAATAAATGTAAAATGTTTATTTCAAATATTTCAAAAGACAATATTAAAATTGAAATTAATGAAAATTCTACTCTTGAGAATGAATTCATCATTAATATTCCCAATGAAGATTATACTCTTGGAAACTCTATTGTATATTTTATGTATGAAAATTATTTCAAAAAAGACAAATTGACTTTTGTTGGATTTAAAGTTCCTCATCCACATATTCCCAATGGCGTTATTCGTATGGCTTTCCCTGATTCATCTAGTGATAGTTCTGATGTATCTCAATACCTTGCCGAATCAGCTGAGAATGTCATCTCAGTGTTTAAAATTATCCAATCTAATTTTAAACCTTAATATGTATTAATATAAATATTTCAAATAAAAAATAAAATTATTAATTTATTTTTTATTTAACATCACTATTAGATGGCATATTCTTATTATTTTTATATCTATTGATCTTCTTGCACATCAGTATTTATTCTATTTTCCTCCACAAACTTTTTTCTTAAATCATAGTTCATTACAAACATAATTTTTGCTGGATGAACCTTATTAATATAATTAATAACAACTTCTTTTGTAATATATTTATTCTCTGGTCTCAACTCTTTAAGAAATACTTCGTGATGTAATACATACATATGTGTTTTATATTTATCAGGAAATGTTTTTAGCTCTGCTTCCTTCTTTACATAACACCTTTTATAATTATTAAACAATTGATTAGTATAATCATGCATTGCCGAACGAAATTCTTCAAATGGTTTCTTATGTTCCGGATAATATTGTAAATACTCCTTTACTTTTCCACTCTGTCTCAATACTAAATATTGATATTGAAGCTTCGGTTGATTACCACGAAGGTGACGAACATGTTCATAGTTTGGATTTCTAAATTTATATCTTTCACCATCGTCTGTCTTAATTACGACACCTTGAATATGATAAGATGTATTCATAGATGCACATGTTTCTTTACATTGTTGTAAAGCTTCATTACTTGTTATAACTGATTGATTAGGAGTTTTAATTTTATCACATACTCCTTCTAGTAAATTCATTTTTCTAAAGTCAATTATCTTTACAGTAGTATATTCTACTATCTGAAATACATCGGTTAAATATAACTTCATCTCTGAAATAGATTTTACAATTCTATTGTTGGGATGTTGCATTACAAAACTATAAATATAATCCTTATTTAAACTCTCGTTGTTTTTATAATCAAATCCAATACTCATACATACTTCATCAAACATTTTTCTAAAGGTTATGTCCTTATTGAAACCATTTTCCATGTAAAAACACATATCTCCCCCTACACAACTCCTAGTTGCAATTTGAAAACATTTTCCTTTTTTATCATAAAACATATTTATCATAGTACCTTCAATAAATGCTTCTGCAGTATATGTTTTTCCATTTTCAATTGTTAAATTATCACTAATTAATGATTTGGGTGGTGCAAAACATACAATACTATTATCATCGTCGTCTAAAATAACTGACCTCAGTAAGCCAATTGTTCTTAGCGAATCCACACACATCCACTCTTTATTGTACTTTAGAATATGATAATTACTTCCATTATTACGATCTTTCCATATATTATATTTCAAATTTAGTGATTTCGCCACTTCTTTTCTATTTTCTCTTGAAAACATTAAATCATTGAATTTGGGGATAGAGCTTAAACTATACGACATCTTAGTTATATTATTGTAATTTCTTTAATATATATTTTTAAATCAATTTTTTCGTAATTCATAATAATTTCTACTGTAAATATAAAGTAATGGAATCATGCAACTCTATTTATTCACAATTACGATTAGGAGATATTATTCAAATAATAGCACCATCAAATAAAGAATTAAATGATAATATTTTTATTATTGAATATATCGATGAAACAATTATTAAATTAAAACAACCTAATAATGACGAGACAATCGAATTAAATATTAATTCAGAAGGTAATCTAACGGATGAAAGCATTAAAACTATTGAAATCCTTAATAGGGCAGAATCAAATAGTTATGCTAAGCAAAACAATTTAATACCATCAACATTTGTTACTATATATTTTGGCGGTGATGTACCAGAAACTATTACTGGTGAAATTACCAATTTAGAAGAAGATATGATTGAAATTAAATTAATAGACACCGATGATCTTATTTATATTGATTTTGCTTATAAAGGTCTTCCTAAGGATATTCCTATAGATAAAATTGTTATTCGACCTAAACCAGAATCCCAAGCTACTCAAGAACAACAAGGGGATGCTGATATATCTGGTATGGATGATTCTCAACTAAGCGATGATGACCAGTCTGTAGCATCAGATCTTTTAGAAGAAGATGTTATTGAAATACCAACTACACAAATTAAAACACAAATTAAAGATATGATTTTTGATGCTGATCAAATTATATTTGGTAATGATCTTGAAGAAATTAAGCAAATTAAAGAAGTTCCTGAAGAGAAAAAAAGATACAGTATCGAAACTCAAGTTAGTGAATTATTTGATGAATTAATTTCTACCGTTCCAAGTAATAAAAGAACTGTAAATGTCATGAATAGTATACATAGAGAGATTGAAAGATTTAAACAATTAAGGTCTAATTTCTCTCTATTCGATGACAATGGTAATGCAAATAAACCAAAAACCAAGGGAGCTGATTATAAACCTATTATTGAAAAATTAAAAGAATTAAATTTTAAATTGTCATGGATTATACCTATAGCACAAAATTATAAAAAAATATATGATGTCGAAGATGTATCTGATGATATACCAGATATTATTTCATTAACATTAGCTAGTTCTAGAATAGGTGAATATGATATCAGAGAATTATACAAAACCAATACTGATAATTTTTACACATATATGAGAAAAATGCAACCTTACTTGACACCATTTGATAGTAATAATTCTGGAGATATTTTAACATCCAAACATGTTAAACAAAATATAGATGTTGTTGTTGATAATTTGAATAATTTTTACTCTTCTATTTCAAAAAAAGGTAGTATTTCAAGAAAGAAATTTCTTATTAGTAGATATAACCTGGGCCTTAATAAATTACAAGGTGATAAAAATAAATATTCGCTTGCTCCCATGACTGATAATGATAAAATGAATGTCAAATCATTTATTACATTACCAAAATCAACTATGCAATTTTCAAATATTCATTTACCAAATACAAATATTTATGATAAATCCAATTTAAATTTAAAATATTTAAATTACTGGAAAGTTTTTAGAGAAAATCAAAAGGTTGCTACAACTTTTATAGATAATATCAATTCAAATACTATTGCATTTGACGAAAATAATTATTTAAAGTATACTACCCAATATATTCTCTCTGACGAAAATGATGATCCAGACAAATTAGAAAAGTATTTAAATATTATTACACCTAAAACTAGAGTTCTCTTTAATCTTATTAAAAAATACATAGATGGAAATTTATCCTTTGTATCGGTTGTTAATTATCTACAACCATTTCTCATTTACTTAAATGATATTTCATTTAAACAATATGAAGAAATTATGGAATATATTGAAAATAAAATTCTTGAATACAAACAAGGTTTCATTAAAAAGAGAGATTTATTTTCTAAACTTTCCACCAAATCAAGTAATTATTTCGTTTATGAATCCCTATTATATAAAATTTTAAAGGGAAGACATGATCTTAGCGACTCTGTGTTAGAAGAATATGGTTTTAATTCAGCTGGTGATAATTTATTTAAAGGCAATCTTCAAGATGTTACTGTTTTATCAAATAGTGAAATTATTATTAAGATGATGAATATAGATTATACTAAATTTTATAACACAGCTATTTCTGCACTAAATAACGATTTACTAACACCATTTGATTTTGATGAACTTCTTAATCAAAAAGAAGATGAATTTAATAAAAATATTGAAAAGGAAAAAGCTAGTAATGAATGCAAACAGTATGTATTAACAAAAAGATATATTGATCTAGATGAATTAAATGCTGACAATGGAAATACTGTATATTTTGATAAAAAATATGATCCAACCGTATATGATATTATTAGTGAATATGATAATGAACAAACAACTATGGAACCTGTTGCATTTAAAACATTTTTAATTGATCAATTAATCAAAAATATCGGTCTTAAAAGACCTGATGCTAGATACGAAGCTGTATCTATGATTGAAGGAAAAAGAGCTGTACAAGATGGACAATATGCCGTGTTAGAAGTTGATAATATCGACAGCGTGCAATATTACTATTACAAACGCGAAGAGAATCAATGGATTAGAGATGAAAGTATTCCTGACAATTCTTTCTTTGGAACAAATAAGTTATTCTGCAATATTCAAGATAAATGTATTAAAATTGATAAAACATGTTCTGACCCTTCACTAGCTAGTGAATTAGTTAAGAAAAATCTAGTTACTGAAATGTATAATGAATTTGATGACAATTATAAAGATACTCTTGAACAACATAAGAAAATGATTAATAATAAATTTAAATATCAATCTAGCAGACTAATAAAATTAAAAAGAATCAATAGATATATTTTATATAAATATGAATTAGATCATTTAAAAAGCAGTTTTGATGTTAAAGATGATGATGAACTTATAATATCTCCACATAAAGTAAAATTAAATGCTATATTAGGACAAAGTGACATTATCAAAAAACAAAATAATATAGTAAAATTTGTTACTACATTTACTAGACCTGCAATGGCTGATAAAGATGAAAAACTACATTGGTTATATTGTATTGATACAAATACTCCAATATTACCTACATTTGTATCTAAATTAGCTAGTGTATTTGTATTACAAGGTGACTATATGACAGCTATTAATGATATTAAAACACAACAAGGTATTAATTCTGATGACAAAATTGTTGATAAATATAGTGGATGGCCTATTGAAAAAATAGCATTAAATACAGATGAGGAATATGATACTGCTACTGGTTTTAAAATACAATCAAAAGAATTGTTAGAAATGGATGCAGGAGCAGCATTATTACAAGATGCAACAGTTGATCCCAAAAAAGAAATTACTGAATTATTATCAAATCCAAAAGGAAAAATGATTAATAATGTAATTACAACTGTTACTAATTATATGGGTATTATTATTGATAAATGTCGTGTTGATATAATTAAACATACTTTATTAGCTCTTGATAAAACAGTCGATTCAAAAGAAGTATACGATAAAAAAATTGAAAGTTTTACATCATCAAAAAAGAAACCTAAAACATATGAAGAGGTATTTTACACATCATTGCTTACATTTACTTTATCATACATGGTGCTATTTATTCAAACAGCTATTCCATCCATACAATCTAAAAAAACATTTCCTGGATGTAAAAAATCATTCCATGGATATCCATTAAGTGGTGATGAAGACATTACTAATATTGAATATATTGCTTGTATATCTTCTAATATTAAATCTAGTATTCAACCTTGGAAATCACTTCCAAAAAAACAGGATAAAATTTCGACTTCTATAAAAAAAACACTGGATACTGTTATATTAAAAGAAACAGAAATTCTTGCACTTATTGAACAAAAGAGAAATTATTTATTATTAAATGAAGATGATAATATTCCTATTGAGTTAGATATTAAAAATTGGATTAATTTTTTACCACCATTACAAAATATTACAAATAAAACACCTAATAATTTATCACCCGAATTCAGAACATCATTTTTAGATAATATTAAATCTGGGTCCAAAACCCAATTTGAGCAATACAATATTATCAAATCTAAAGCTATTTACTTTTCAATGGCTATTATACAAGCTATACATAAAATTGTTGAAAAAGAAAAATTATTACTTACTAACAATAGTAACATTCCATTTTTACAAAATGCATGCTGCAATACTGGAGATTATAAAACAATAGATTACTTTATTAATAAAGATAGTAATATTATTAATTATAACAATATTGTTTCATACTTATATGATGTTATTTTTGATATGATAAACATGTCACAACCTACTATGTTATTAGATCCCAAGAATACAAAAATTATATTTCCAGAACTATCTAGTGAATTTTCCGAAAACACTATGTATCGTGCATTTATTGAATATTGTAATTTTAATAGTGATATTCCTATCAGTGATACTTTATTATCTATATGTTTAAATAAACCAGACGATTACGATAAATTTGCATCTCTAGAAGAGAATATTAAATTACTTAAGAAAGAAGGTAAGAATTATTCGACAGAATCTTTTAATGAACTTATAAATATTGTTAATAGAACAAATATAGTCCCATTAGACTTAGTAGATAGGGAAACATCTAACATACATCAAATTAGAGATTTACTTACACACATGATCGATTCAAATGATGAAATTGGTATTGAGTTTTTAACATTGTTTAAAAATACTATTGATTCATATGATATTTCAAAAACCAATGAAGCAGGTGATATTAGAGATTTAAGAAATTACATGGGTAAGCAAATAGATATATACACTAAAACTATTTCAGATTATATTAATAAATATGCCGATAGTAGTCCTACAGAAAAGGCAAATACAATTAATTGTATTACTGGTATTATGGATTTTCATGTTATATCTAGTAATGGAATTATTAATGATAATGATTCTACCTTATATAAAAGTATTACTTTTATCAAAGATGCTATATTTAGTTTTATAAATGTTTTTACAAATATCATTAAAAATAAGGTTGATTATGAAAAGGTTAAAATTCCGACACATTGGAATATATCTGATATACATGTTTCCGATGTCAAATCATTAATAAATCTCTATTACTTACCATTGAAGTCGTATTATGGTGATACAACTATTTTATCGTATCTTAATAAATTTGAACATGATCTACAAAATTTATATAAGCTTATTTCTCATACAAATCTATATGCAAATATTACTACTAACGCTGGCGATGATATTAATTCTATATTAGACAATAGAACTATTAAACAGATGTTTGAGTTATATTTCTTATATATGATTGATCATTTAATTAAACTGACCGACGATTTATCATTTATTGATGAAATTATTTCAACACCAAAAGAAACCGAAGATATTATTACAACTGATGTTGAGCTACAAGAAGATGCTACTGGTGAATTACCAGATATTGATATTACTAGAGGTGAACAAAGAAAAATAAAGGACAAGATTGCTGACTTAATTACTACATTCATGCATATTATTTGCAAATCTAAGAATAAAATAAATTATTCATATGATATGATTAAAGAAAAAATCAATCGGGCCAAGGATAAAGAAAGAAGCGAAATTACAACAACATTAGGTAGAATGGATAAAGAAGCCAGACAAATTGAGAATCTATTTAAAAATCATAGGTTAGAAAGATGGAATAAGGGTTTACAAAAAGGTTTAACTCAATATGTGGCTAAGACATATGATGAAGAAAGAGAAGAAAAGGAAAGAAGAAAAATCATTGAAATGCAATTAGAAAAAGAATTATTAGATCAAACAATTATAGCAGATAGTGAAATACAAGAAAGAGAAGAACAAACTATTGTTGCTGACCGCATTGAAGAGGATGCATATAGTATGTCAGATATACCTGATGATGATGAAATGGGCGAATATGATGATATTTACATGCTAGAACATCAAGATGATAATTAATATATCATAATTTATTTGTTATTTCAGTTTATATAACTGAATTAATATATTTTAAATTATGATATGGATTGAATAGAACATATTCTTCTATATTCATTCTGTATAATAATAGATCTGGAAACCACATACTTTTAGAATCTGATTGATATACACCATTTATATTATCGGGTAGTAAAATACATAAATTTGTAAGCGCACTTTGGTCGAATATATAAAAACTTATTCTGTTATATTTTTCTTTAATAGAAATAGGAATATTAAATAACGATAGTTCATATTTTTGCATACTTTCTGAAAATGATGTTAATTTATTATTTTCATTTTCATTTTCATTTTCAAGTCCCATTACTGTACGATAATATAATATGTCTCTATCTATTTTAGATATTATAGATTTCCCATTTCTCATATTAATTTCCACAAAATTATTATCCAGTAAAAATTTAATCAATAATAAAAATTCATATTGTTCTTTGAATGTTAAATATCCATAGGCAAATGCAAATTCATACCATGATGCTTGTTTATAATTCATATTTAAATAAATATGGTTATATTCATTTTCTTTTGCCTTTTTTAATATTTTCTCTCTGTTATTGTTATTTATTTTAATATATGGAGTAATTTTCTTCTTACTAGTTAAAAATAACTGTTTGAAATATGATTCGTTTTTCTTATCGAAAGTAATTAATCTAGTTTTATTTATGGTTTCCCATTTATATATTTTTGTATCATCGGTTTTATAGTTTCTTGCGACATCTAAAGTACCCAACCATGTTAAATTTTCAGTAATACATCTCTTGTGATATTGTTGTTCAAGTGAATGTGCATGTTTTAAAATTGCATCCCCGTCATATTTTTTTGACGCATATAGTTTATATTTTTTTGGTAATATTTTTAGATTATATTCTTTATGTTTTTTTGTTTTATTTCTATGTTTTCTTGTTTTTTTAATAGTTTTCATTATATAATTTATATAAATATAATAAATAATATTGCTGACTTAAAAAAAGGCACTAGTATATAAATACATAAAATCATCATCGTTTTCGGACAAATGAACAACCTGATTTTTGCATTTCGGAAAATAAGAGGATCGTTTTTATGTAGGCAACACCTCACTACATAGACTGTTTATAAAGGTTAGAAAACATTAATTCTTGTAGGTTCATCAAGGTAATCCCCTTCATATGAAGAGAGAAAATAAGGATGAAAATAAATGGAAATCATTAGATATATGAAGTAAAATGCATTTTTTTGTTTTTTTATATTTGATTTTGGATTTTGAAAAATTACACAAGGTTTTTTTGTGTAGATTTTTGATTTTTGGATATAGAATTGAAAAAAGTTGTAAAAAAGTGATTTAGAGCATAATGCTCTCATTTTCATTTCAAATTATTTTTATTTGTTATGATAAAAATATTTTCATTTTTGAGAAAGTATTTAGAGATAAATATGTGATGCTATATATATGCTATATAATGCTATACCAGAAAGTTCCAAAAAGTTCCATTGTGAAACATGCCTATATTCATGTAGTAGAAAAAGTCAATACGATAGACACATATCCACTACAAAACATCAAAATGCTATAAAAATGCTACAAAATGCTATATTTTCGGACCCAAAAAGTTCCTCATCTAAACTAGGTGCAAAACATTATTATAATTGTATGTGTGGTAAGAAGTTCAGTCACAATAGTTCTTATTATAGACATAGAATCAACTGCTACAAATATCAAACGAATATAAATGATATAGATGGAAAAAGTTCCACTAGTGATGTAGAAGACGCATTGGATAATTATAATTATATAGAAGAACAAAATAAGTCAGAACTAATTGATTATTGCAACACATATAATAACGATAATCAATCGGGATTTAAAGAATTAGTATTATTGCTTCTAAAGGAAAATAAAGAAATTCAAAAGAATTTTGTAAATTTACTTCCACATATCAAGGGAAATAATACAAATACTAATAGTAATAATACGATTCATAATACAACAACAAATAATAATCAGTTTAATGTGAATATGTTCTTGAATGAGCATTGTAAGAACGCAATGAATTTAACCGATTTTATTGATACATTACCACTTACACCTGAAACATTTGACAATACTATAGAAAACGGCTTAACTAAAAGCATTACTACTATGATTACAAATGGATTAAATAATATGGATATTTTAGAAAGGCCGATTCATTGTACTGATCCGGCTAGAAAAACAATGTACATAAAAGATAATAATGTTTGGGAGAAAGATAAAGAATTAAATTTATTATTAAATGGTATTACAAAAGTAGCTTTAAAACAGCGATCAAACATATCAAAATGGCAAGATGCAAATAACGGATGGGCAACAGACGATGATTTACAAACAAAAATGACAAATCTGGTTTTTAATTCTATGACTCAAATAGAAAAGGATGACAAGGAAACCAATAAAATAATAAGAGCAATCAGTAAAAATACATACTTATCCAGTGAAATAAAAGATCAATATAAATAATATTTTGACAAGTTATATTATATGATATTACAATTGGAAATTTTATTTGGGAAGTTGGGTAAAATGGAAAAGTTTTATAAATTAATGCTATTAGTAATTATATTTTCATTTATTTTAATGTTGTTTCCAAATTCTGATTTCACAGGATTAGATAAAATTGAAAAGCAAATTACAGGGACGCTTACATCAGAAGATATAGATGAAACTATACACCTAAATATACATGATTTATTTGATAGATTTTATTTTTCTCTAATAACAGCAGTTGGTATAGGATATGGTGATATTGTACCGAGGACATTTAGGTTAAGATTTGCAAATGCCGTATTTATATTTTTTGTAATATATTTAACATTACTTTAACTTGAATAAATAAATGATAATTTATTATTTATTTATTAAATATTTACATTTGATTTGTTGAACCTACGCACATAGAGTATAATAATCTATTAATAAAATATGTTAGGAAAGTAGGTAATGCAACTAATATAATATTGAAAATACCATCTTTTTTCTTATCAAATAAAAGAGTATATAAACCAGCTAATAGTATATACATAAGAATGATAAAGTTAATAACAGATAAGTAAAAGAAATAGTCACAGTAGACTCTTCCTAAAGGAGCAAAGGGTTTTGAGAAAAAATCATTTTGTTGATTCATTTATATTTTATGTAAATAAAATAAAATTTATTTTTGTTGAAATATTATATATAATGAATAACGCATTTATCAGAAAAAATATAAATACATTTTCAATAATTATATTTTTATTATCATTTATTACATTAAATTATTTTAAACCAGGATTTCTATATAATTCCGATGGAAGTATTAGAACATTTGGTTTAGGACATAAAAGAAAAACAATATTACCAGTTTGGTTGATAAGTATAGTTTTAGGAATAATGTCTTATTTGGCTGTATTATATTATATTACCATTCCAAAGTTTAGATAAATAATTTACTCATATGTTTTGTAAACTATTTGACTATCTGATTTTTTCTGTTTATCATCACTAATTTGTTTTTCTTTTTCTAAATATTCATCGTGTCTTTTTTGCATTTCTTCTACTGATTGACTACAACCAGAATTAACAATAGAATTATAACTGACAGATGTTACTAAAACCCCAGTTAGTGCATACCACATAAACTCGGCAATTTCTGTTTTTAACTTAATATATCCCATTAAATCTTTATAATGTGTATCACTAACACCTTGCTTTAATAGACCCCCTTTTGACATGTTTTCCCACCATAATGGGAGATTTGTTAAAGTCATAGAATTAATTAAAAGTGATTTATCTTCATATACATTATTAATAGCTGTAAGCATATCTGCTTGTTTTGGTCCTAAATTTAGGGTTTTCCTGTCTTTTAAAATGCTTTTGAATAGCGAATTTACACCAGTCACATATGCAAAAAAGTAACCAACAGTATTAGAAAAGGGTGACAACCATTGGGGGAATACATATAATAATAAATTAACACTACCAAAAATGAATACCCATGGTATTAATGTTGTTCGTAGTGCAGTACCATATTGAGTAGATCCACAAATTTCATTGGTCATTGATACATTTATAAAAAATTGGACAACTATTAAAACTAAAAAGTAAATAATAGTCCATATCTTCATCATAGCTGGAGATTTAGTATAATATTTGAATATAGAATAAGCTAAAGTTAATATTAAAAAAAATATAATTGAAGCACTAGGATCTACGGAAGCCATATAATAAATAGGTATAATTTATTTTGAAAATATAACATTATATTGTAATGGAACGGTTGCAATTTATAAGACCAAGATTAATTGAACCAGGTGTTAAATATTTTATAAATTCAACATTAGAGCAATGTCAAATGTTGAAAGTTAAATATTATAATTTCCTTTATAATTTAGGACTATTAGTTTTATTTGCAGGAATATTATCCATATTTCTATATTACAAATATAAACAAAAGAACGACCGTATTGCCCAACAAGAACAAAAAAGACAACAACAAGAATATATTATTAACAAACTGCGATTTATGCAGGACTATCGAAAAAATCAAGTAAGTAATCTAGTTACAGATTTACCAACATGGCAAAATAATCCCGAAGTTCAATTTTATAATAGAAAAATATTCTCTTAATTTATATGAGTTCTACAGATACTTCAAGAGATATAATGACACGTTCTAAATCATTATCTACCAGTAACGGCCCTGATACTATTACTGGTGATGAACCAGAAACCCAAGATACATTTGATGATGTGTTTGAAAAAATAGATGAATATTATAAATTAAAACGAAAATATGAAAGTACTCTTTCGGATAAAAAAAATAATATTCTTAAAAATGATGAACTAAATATGAAACAAAAGCGCGATAAATTTGAAAAGCTTAAAATAAGATGTATCAATTGTGAAAAACCGGTTAATACTATTTTTTCTATTAATGATGGTGTTTTATCTGCAATTTGTGGATCTAAAACAAACCCATGCAATTTAAATATTAAGCTAAATAGGGGCAAGTTTATAGATATACGAGAATTAATTAGTGTATTTCAAAATAGCGTTGATGATATAAAAGACTCTATTATTACTACTAAACTAGATTTATTGTTTGGATTTAATACAGAAGATGAAACCCTAGTAAAGTTCAAAGAATTAAAGGGGGAATTAACTAATGATCTAGAAACATTGGCTCAAGATAAAGTTAAATATATTAATATTGTTGGTAATTTAAATAATAAACCATTATTGTCTTCTAATATGACAATATTTTACCAATTAGTATCTACTATTAAAAATTCAATTAAAGAATATAATGAATCGGGAAATATTAATTTAATTAAAGATGTAATTTCTCTCTATCGAACAGATTTGAAACCTATTTTAGAAAAGATTTCATCCCTTACATATAAAGAAAGATCTGTCGAAGTAGATACAGACAATAATAAATTTTATTTGCATAGAAAACCATACTTATTATCGGATCTATTAGTACCATTTTCCAATCCAGAAATAGAATCATTTGAAATAGGTAGAGTAACCACCTCCTCTACAACTGGAAAGAAAGTGATACAAGAAGATATTGAGGTTGAAATGGATGATGAAGATATATCTTCGCCCAATACTTCTCCTTCGCCATCTATTGATAAATTAACCATTAAAGATGGAATTATTAAATTCGGCGATAAGGTTATTGCAAATAAAACTGAATACAAAAAAAATGCAGAATTACAAACAGAATTACAGAAAGTTACTATTGTAGAAGCAAATGCCAAAAAATATCAATTAGAAATGTTATATGTAGATCCAAATAAACCTGTTTTATTTGCAATAGATACTACTAGTGGACAACTATATATAGTTGAGATATAATGTAGTAGAGAGAAATTATAATTAAAATCTAATAAATTTATATAATGAGATTAATTAATTTTCCTGTATTTATAGTAAGCTTTATATTTGGTATGTTATATGTATATTATACTGCACCGCAAAAAAAACAAATAATAGTTTATCCTACAGATGACAACAAACATTTATTTCAATTTAGAGATAAAATAAATAATTGTTTTGAATTACAACAGTCTATTATAGAATGCAATAAAGATGCAGAAATAATTCCATTACAAATATAGTAATAATATATATTATATGGAATTAAAAAGATTTTTTAATACAGAAACTGGAAAAATAATTATGTCTATACTATTAGGTTTAGGATTAGCAACTATGTTTAGAAAAACTTGTGAAGGAGAAGAATGTTTAGTATTTAAAGCCCCTAATTTAGAAGATATTGACGAAAAAAAATATAAATATGGAAATAAATGTTTCGAGTATAAAATGAATTCTATTATATGCGATAATAAGAAAAAATCTGTTAATTTTGCGTAATTTTTGTATATCAATGAATATATGTATTATATTAGATATGAGTGATACTACTGCTTTAACTGACCTACCTTCAGATCCCCACGTGTCCAGTGGTTCTGAGAATGTAGTTCTTCAAACAACTGAGATGAATGCACCATATTCACCTAATGTTGAAACCTCTTCTGCACCCGCATCTAATATAAATGAGCAAAAAGTAATGAATGAATTTGTATCGGGTATTCAACAAGCAAGTGCTAGTGGTGCGACAGCATTACCTTCTAGAGATATTCCACAAAGCACTGTCCATTTCGCTGATCAAGAAACAAAACCTAATTATGTTCCTGAACAACCAGAACAACAAGATTATATTCAAAATTCAGATAATGAACAGGAAATATTAACTAGAAGAATGAAAAATCAAAATTCAAGAGATTCGTTAGAAATATTATATGATGAATTTCAAATACCTATTATAATTGGATTATTATATTTTATTTTTCAACTACCTGTTGTAAAAAGTAAATTTTTATCGATATTACCATCATTATACAATAAAGACGGAAATCCTAATTTAACCGGATATGTATTAAATAGTTTATTTTTTGGGTCAATGTATTATGTAATATCTAAGCTATTAAATAATTTACAATCCATATAAAAAAATAAAATTGAAATGATATTATTAATTTTAATAAATAATATTATTATTATGGAAAACATTGATTTACACACATTTACTATGGTATATGACTGTATGAATGCTATTAAATTAGCGAATTGTGAAAATACAGTAAAAAGTTTTGACGATCCTAATGGATTTATGTTTGGAGGTCAAAATATTGGTAATCAAATTTCAAAATATATGACTTATAATGGACATAGTGGTTGTTCGTATGCTATTACTATGCGCAATTGTCAATACTATTTAAATAATCCAGTTATTTGGAACTCTGTACTTACTAATTATAGATCAGAAATTGCAAATATGAAAACATACACACCTACTACATGTTGGAATTAAAAATATTAAGTAATAAAAAAAATTGATATAAAAATACTACAATTTAGTTTTTAATATTAAAATATGAATATTTCAAATAAGATGAAAATACATTTACCTAATGTAAATACTGATTTAAATAGATTAACTAAATTTGATGTATTTAAATTAATAAATATATTAAATTCTAACTTTAGTTATAGAAATGATACACGGACAAAAGATACATTACAACATAATGATATAGGAGATATTATTTCAACAAAAATATATGATTGTAGAGTTGCTGGACCGAAAGTAGGATGTAAAAATAGAAAGGTAAAGTTTGTAAGTGTTAAATTTTATTTAAGAGAGGAATATAATTGTCTAGAAATACCATTAAATAAATATAGACAAATATTACATTAAATTTGTGATAAATTAGTAATATTAGAAACATCTTTAAAATATACAACTAATGGATCATTTTTATAGTCATTAATATAATAAATATTTTTTATTCCAGATGCACATAATATTTTCATACAATTAACACATGGATAATGAGTTATATATGCATCACAATTATTTGTACTAACTCCTCTTTTTGCACAATCTGTGATTGCATTTTGTTCAGCATGTACAGTAGCCTGTTCATGATCATTTACTACTTTTGATTCATGTGGAGCTCCTGGTAAAAATCCATTATATCCTTGTGATACAATTCTATTATCTTTTACCAATAAGCATCCCACTTTTAGTCTATCACATGGGGATCGTTTAGATGTAGATATTGTAATTTCTTTAAAATATTCTTGCCATGATGGTCGTTCGGTATTCATTATATTGTATGTAATATAGTATTTAAATTTTAAAAAATATGTAAGTTAATATGTTTTAAAATAAATATATTGACAAGATAATGGCAATAAATACCTTTATAAATTCTTTAATAGATAATATAGATGATAAAAATATTCCAAACGAATTAGATTTGATATTAGATGGTGGAGCATTTAATGGAATTTATATGTTAGGGGGATTATTTTATTTAAAAGAATTAGAGAAGAGAGAAAAGGTTAAAATAAAAAGAATATCAGGATGCAGCGTGGGTGCGATTTTGGGTTTATTATTTATTATTAATAAGTTAGATTTAGCATTAATCGTATGTAATAATTGTTACACACTACTTCGAAAAAAGAGAGATTTGAAAAGTATAGTAAGTAATATTGAAAAATTGTTAAGAGATGAGATTACGGATGAGGATATTCAAAAATTAAATGATACATTTTTTTTAACATATTTTGATGCTTACAAAGGAAAACAAATATTGAAAAAAAAATACAATAGCAAAGATCATTTAATAGATTGCATATTTAAAACAATTCATATACCATATTTATCAGATGGTTCGATGACATACAAAAAAGGATATATTGATGGCGCATTTCCATACATGTTTAAAAAAAAATACAAGGACAGGAAAATGGTATTTTTAAATTTGCAAAGTTTTGATAAAATAAAAAAAATGATAATGATAAAAAATGAAAAGAATATTTACCCAAGAATATTTGAAGGATTATTTGATACACATAAGTTTATAGAAACGCAGAAACCTAATAATATGTGTAGTTATGTAGATGATTGGGGGTTGAAGGATATATTATTATTTAGATTGAGAGAAATAATATATACAATATTAATTTATATATTTAGTTTTGGTCTACATATAGATTATTTAATACCTTCATCATGGAAGAATGAAAGTATTGTAAAAAGGTATATTAATATTTTTAGAAATTTATGGCAAGATATTATGATATATTTAACAATATAAATGAGTATCTTATCTATAATCTAAAAAGGAGATGATTCATAAGGTTGTGTGGTTTTGTATGGGAGAAGACCGCCAAATAAATAGCAATAACATTTGCCGTCATCCATATGATATGAACCAAAGTATCCTTCAGCACAACTGCAAAATGCAGATCCATTTTGTGTTTGTACAGGAGTTTTTGTACAAAAATCCATAGGATAACCATCTTCGATACAACTATTGTATGTAACGAATCCTTCTAGATTAATTTTTGGTAAGAATAATGTAAGTATGAAAACAAATATAGCAATTATAATTTTATAAGTCATATATTTTAGTCAGAGAGAATAAATTAAAATAATTTATTAAATAAGTTTTTCTTAGTTTTCTTAGATTTATTTTTATGTTTTCGTTTGGTGGTAGTTTTTTTAGCCTTATATTCTCTCTTTTCTATTTTATCCATATGTTGTTCGAATGGTATATATCTTAAAAACCAAGATTCATATTCAGTAGTATTTCGTTTACCTTTTAATTCTTTGTATTTTTCAGCTTTTGTATTACGCATTTCTTCTAATGTATGTTGTTTACCATAACAATTGATACTGAATCTTTTAAGTAATCCTTTTTGCTCTAATCTATTTTTTTGTTGAACATCAAATAAGTACTGAGCCATACATAATATGCGATTTTCATCATAATATTCTCGATCGCTAAAATAAAATGCAAAATAGAAACTTAACATAGTATCGATTGTTGCTACTCGAACCGATTTATTTCCTTTTTTTATAACATTGTAACTATGACATGCTAAAGGCTTATAGATGAATGCAACAGTTTCTTCTATATTATTAATTTTGACACGAATAGAATAATGTGGTGCGATTAATTCACCAATACCTTCATGTTTAACAATTTTAATACCTTTATAATCGAAATCTTCTAATCGTTCTTTTAACATAACAGCCGATTGTTCAGGTTCTTCGGATAATACATCAAAGTCCGGTGTTTTTTGAAATAATTTTTGCTGTTTTTTGGGCATATAAGATGAATATAAAAAGCTGGCATATCCACCAAAAAAGACTAATCCTTGATCAATGAATGAATCTCTAACTGCATAATATAAATTTTTCTCATCTTTATCATTATTATTTAATTCAAAATTTCTTGTAAATAATGAAGGATTACAATGTTTACCTCTAAGAGGATAGTTTTTATTTAAAAGAATTAGTCGTTTTAAGACCTTTTCCCATCTACTAATATCACCAGCAGGTCTAGATAATTCTAGATACATATTCATTCTTAAAAAATTAGGAGGGCAATACATAATACCATATACACGAATACCATCTCTCTGTACTCGTTTAAATAACGATTTTTCTAGATATGTAATGTCAGCAACAGGGAGAAAATTAACATATACTTTATATGTACCGTGATGAACGCCAGCCTTTGCCTCAACTTCTTGAAATCCAGCTTTAAAATAAATATCAGCTAATTCTTTGGCATCGTCTAATGCATTAGGTGAATAAAAGTCATAATCTGGTATTTCAATATTTTTATCATAGAATTGATCTTCTAAAGGAAGAATGTTATTAATAGCAGTTCCGCCATAACAAACTAATTTCTTTTTTTTAAGAAACTCTTCTAATATACCAATAATTTGTTTAACATCAGGGTCACTTACAGTCTGTTTACCCTTTCTTTTTTCAGCAATATCGACAGCATTTCTAAGTATTTCAACCTCCTTTTCTTCTAATGTAGGTTTTTCTTTACAATACGACATTATATATAATATTATTAGAGAAAGTATTATATATAAAATTTAAATACTAAATACTAAATGTGTAATAGTCAGTACTAGTTTTTCTACTGGTAAATGAGTTTTCAGGCTTTTGTGGAGTAGGATTTGGTATAGTAACAGGTACATACCTTAAATTTTCAGGTTTCAATACAAATGCATGACCAACTTTATCAAAAAATAAATCGTAATATTCCATATTAGAATCAAAATTTTGGAAACACATACCAACCCACTGACATCCGTATTTAAAATTTAATGACGCTTGAGGATTCTCAGCATATGGACTTAAATCAGGCATAGACATAGTCATATTTTTTTTATTATATGTAATTAATTCCTGACTATCTGGTGTATATTTAACATCATATTCTCTAGATGCTCTCAAGAATACGGAATTAGAAGCAATATTTACATATTCATCTAATGGTGTAGTTGAAAACATAGGGTTAGATCGATCAATAGATATAATAACTTTACCGGCAAAAATTTTTAGAGGAATAGCTCCTAAATTATGTCCATAATACTCATAACTATACTCTTTATCTAAAATTCTATTTTCTAAAGTATTTAAAATAGTGTCAGCCATAACCTTATATATTTTTTCATTTGAACTTTGAATTCTAAAATGAAGAACTAATGGGTCGTTCGGATTAGGACATGATCCACCACTAAAAGCATAACTATTAACAATATTCATAGCATCTTTGAAATCGATATAATTATAGGTTTCTTTGACATGATAATCATTAATTGAAGATGTTGCAATAACAGGTTTATCATTTATGGAATAAATTTCAAAATCTAAAACCCTAGCTCCTTGATTTATACATGTCTTTAATGCACAAATATTAACAAAATCATTTTTAAATTGACCGGAACAGCAACAATTATATGCAGTTTTTACATAATAATCGCGTAAATTGTATTTGTAAGAGTCATCATTATAATTGATAGATGATATAGTAGGAAATGACTTATAAATTTTTTTTAGTTTGTCGCAATTAGCGTCATTTAATCTCATTTTAGTAACTGCATATCCAATTATTCCAATAGTTAAAATAATAATTAAACCATAAGCCATATATTTAATCATTTTTGCTTTATGTTGTTCTAAGCTTAATTTCGAAAACATTTTTTTAGCTTGTTCCATTATACTTATATTAAGTTATGAAAAAATAATTAATTGTTAATGTCTAAATAAAATATTATTTAATGCAATAAAAAGTTAAATAATATTGTATGATAAATATATATGCCAGGAGGTTTATTAAATATTGTTGCTTATGGAAATCAAAATGTATATTTAAATGGAAATCCATCAAAAACCTTTTTTAAAACAACATATAAAAAGTATACTAATTTTGGAATGCAAAAATTTCGTATAGATTTTGATGGACAGAGATCATTGAGATTGACAGAATCATCTAAATTTACATTTAGAATGAAACGGTATGCTGAATTATTAATGGATACATATTTAGTAGTGCAATTGCCTACAATATGGAGTCCAGTTATTCCCCCATCCGATTGTTCTCATAATTGGGCCCCTTACGAGTTTAAATGGATAGATAATCTAGGTACACAAATGATAGAAGAGATTGAAATAAGTGTAGGTGGACAAACATTAAATAAATATACAGGCGAATATTTATTAGCAATGGTTCAACGTGATTTTACAGGTGAGAAGAAACACTTATATGATAATATGACTGGAAATGTTCCAGAATTGAATGATCCTGGTAATGCATATGGACGTATGAATGCATATCCCACTGCGTATTATAGTAAATTTCAACAAGGACCTGAACCATCTATAAGAGCAAGAAAGTTATACATTCCAATAAATTTTTGGTTTACATTAGCTGCTAAAATGGCCTTTCCATTAGTTGCATTACAATATAATGAATTAGAAATTAATGTTACACTAAGACCTATTAATGAATTATTTGTTATTAGAGATGTAGAAGATACTGAAAATCTGTTTCCACATATTCAGAGTAATCAAAATATAGCATTACAACAATTCTATAGATTTTTACAACCACCACCAGATATTTCATTAAATACAACATCATCGTATAGCGATAAAAGAACAAATTGGAATGCCGACATTCATTTAATATCTACTTATGGATTTTTAACAGATGAAGAGTCTAAAATATTTGCTGCAAAAGAGCAGAAATATTTATTTAAATCTATATACGAATGGAAATATTTTAATGTAACTGGTAATCAAAAAGTTAAATTAGATAGTACTATGGGAATGGTTTCCTCTTGGATGTGGTATTTTCAAAGGAGTGATATTGATTTAAGAAATGAATGGAGTAATTATACTAATTGGCCATATAGTAATACTATTCCACAACAAGTTGATTTTGGTGACATGATCGGTGATGTAAAATTGCCTTGTAATCCGGTTACACTTGCTGGTTTTGGTCCAGGGTTAAATCCAAGTAATATGGAATATAGCGGTATTACTACTACAGGAAATTATAATGTACAAAATCAAAAAGATATTCTTATGAGTTTAGGTATATTATTGGATGGAAAATATAGAGAAAATAATATGGATTCAGGAATTTACAATTATATTGAAAAGTATACTAGAACTAATGGAAATGCCCCGAATGGATTATATAATTACAGTTTCGCAATCTACAATGATCCATTTGACTTTCAACCATCAGGAGCTATGAACTTAAGCAAATTCAATGATATTCAATTTGAATTTACTACATATGTCCCACCTTTAGATGCATCAGCTCAATTTTATACTATATGTGACCCATCTTCTGGTGCTATTGTTGGTGTAAATAAACCTTCGTGGAGAATATTTGATTACAATTATAATTTAACAATTCACGAAGAAAGATATAATATATTAACATTTGTTGGCGGAAATTGTGGATTAATGTATGCTAGATAAAATATATTTTAATTTATTATTTAATAAAAATATATTTCCTATTATCGCAACATACTATTTCCTACTCCAGATAAACCTGTTTTTCTTGTAGATGTATATTCAATCTCTCTTCCTCTTGAAACATCATTAGATTGTTTTGGCGTATTTGTATTATTTAACGCACAATTTAAACCCTTGTATGGATCGGCTGTCCATGCATTATTAGCGGAATAAACACCACAGTCAGAAAACATTCCAGTAGCACTTTTTCTGCAATCATAATTTACGGTAAAATTATATTTATTAGGATATTCAAATTCGGTTGTTGGTAAAGGATACTTTTCCTTTAATACATTCGGAAAATCACCCATAGAGTGTTCGGAATCAGTTTCCTTATATGGTTCGGGATTAGATGCTTTCAAATTATCTATTGTTTTACTATTATATCCATTGCTTATAACTGTTAGTTGTGTAGCTTCTAATAATTTTTTATCAGTAGTTCCAATTGGTATTGAATTAGGTTGTTGTATAATCCTATTTACATCAAGAGGGGTAAAATTCTCTTTAATTACAGATGGAAATAGTAAATTTTTTTGAAATTTGTATTGTTGATACAATAAATATATAAATACTATTACTCCAAATATCAAAATTATATTATCAAACATTATATAAATTATAAAAATATTTAATTTATACAATAAATATACACGTACTTCTTAGTCCCTAAATAATCGACTACTTTTTTGTCCCTTTATTTTTTGTTATGATTAGATTTTCTTCTAGAACCTTTATGTTTTCTTATAGATTTAATCTTTTTTGTTTTTTTCCTTTTTGTTTTTTTCCTTTTTGCATTCCTTTTTCTTTTTCCGCCTGTAATCGGTTGACTTCTGTTTATGCGTTTTGATCGCTCAACCATTTTAGCAAATTTATCTTTACATTCTATGATGGGTGGTTGGTTATATTTAAAATGAAAATAGTGGTCAGCGAAAAAACTATATTGTGCATTAGGCATATCACAAAACAGATGCTCTAATGCTTTATATTTTTCAACTAATACATCTCTACCATAAATATTATCTAAATTATTATTAAAATAGTCAGCGAATATATTTCGATCAATACTATAGTAAAAATGATTTGCCATTACTATATTACTTATAATTGAAATATTTTCAACATTGTCTCGATTTTTTAGTAATGTAGAAAAATCTTGACACCAATCACCATCCCAATCAATTAATCGTACTTCTAATGTATCTTTATTTATTACACAATTTTGTGGTTTTATATCAAAACAAATAATTCCCAACAGTTTATGTGACTGATTTAGTAAATCGATTAGCTGAGAGGCGATATATTTATCATTTCCTGTCAATGAAGATTTATTATCATACTCAGATAATATAGCATTATAGTAGGTATATAAATCCATGTCATACCCTTGACTAATCATACATAAATATACTGATATTCCTTCTGGATTCTCTTCTTTAACATATCCATAATAAAATAACATTGGAGATAAATTATTATTAGATGCATTTATCCAATTATATTTTGATTGTTTCATTTCAGATATATCTCTTTCATTTAATTTTTCATCTGCGCTTTCCCCTGGGCTATAAATAGTATATATTGCATCTATGGCTATTCTAAGTGATAATTTACTATTATCAGGACCAGTATATGTATATACCTTATTAGCTGAACCTTTTCCTTTGTCAGTTAGTTTAAAATCACTTGGTATAAATGTTGTCCGCACTTCATCAAATGTCGGCATATCTGTTATAGGTGTGTTGTATTCATTTGAAGCAATAGGCGGATTACTCATAGCATCATGTGCTATTTTACTTAAAGTTAATCCCCCGCCTTTTTTATTGTTGATAGGAATAAGTTTCATTATATAATAATAATTTATTTTTTTTATATACTGGCTATTTCTACACCAATATCAACCATTTCATCCACCTCAGATTCAACATCAGATGTTTTTTTTCCTTTTCGTGTTCCCCCTTTTCTTGTATACGATTTTTTCCCCTTTCGCGTTTTATTTTTTTTTATGTATGATTTTTTATCCTTTTTTGTATACGATTTTTTGCTTTTACTTTTAGATATTAATTTATCTTTGTAAGTAGATTTACAATGTTCATATAATCTATTATCTGTTATATAATTTTCTATTCCAGGCGTAGTTAATTTTTGAATATTATTTATAGATGAGTAGTAAACATCTAATTCTTCTCTAACTCTATTTCCTGCATAAGCTTTATAAGATTCTGGTACTAAATGTTTAGGTAAAAACAATATTTGTTTCATTATTAGTTTTTTTAATCCTTCAAATTTACTAGCATTATAATCATGTTTTATATAACCTTCAATCTGTTTTTTGGCAATCTTTTTTTCATTAAAGTAGTTAGATACTTCTTTTGGAAATTTAAAATTAGCTTGTTCTAATAAACTTTTCAAATCAATACTTTTATAAACATAATTATCAGATTGATTAATACCAATTAATTTATCGGAAAAAATATCATAACATATAGTTTTACAATCAAATAATAATTTTAATGAGTTAGTCCAATGACCTTTTACACGTTTTATAACAACATCAATACTATTAGATAAAAAAATATTATTAAACGACTTTTTTTTAAAGTAATCTTTCAATGAGTGTAATGTTTCAATATGCGATTTAACCTTTTTTCCTAATTTTATTTCATTATCATTTACGACAAATTTAATATTAGGCGATACTTTATATTCTTTATTAATATAAGTTACTAAATTGTCTAACATTTTTATTCTATCCGATTCTTCTACGCATCTAACCCATGGTTTATTATAATATTTATTTGTAGGGACAAAATGAAATTCTATTTTATGATTAGGATATTTAGTTGCAATATATGATGATATATTATAAGCTAATTTACCAGTTGCTCTTGTTGGTGGTGAAAATACTCCACCATCCCATATATATATTGTTTGGTGTTTTGACATAAATACTTATATTATATGAATAATTTATTATTGTATATATTAAATTATTTGTTAAATATATATATATATAATGAGTTCTACTGATGAAACTGATAAAAATAAAGATACAACAACTGAGAAAAAGAATAATTTTGGAAAATTTATAGGTGGTGTTATACAAGCATTTATTTCTATGATTTTAATTGGACTGCTTGGAGCAAATTTTGTATATTTAACAAGAATTGATACAGATTTATTTTTCCCAACTGATCCAACTCAGAGACCATATACTGATAAAAATAAAAAGGGTAATTTATTACCTCCATTATTTGGAAAAAATGCAGGTGATGTTGCAATGGTAATGAAAGGGGGAAAGGGACCAGGTGGGTGTGGTGAATCAATTGATATAACAAAAAGTTCATTATTACAAAATAAGTATTTTAGAGGAACATTTGATTATGGATTTCCATATAGTATGAATACATCAGAAGATACAGTGGGTGGATTTTTCACAAGTTGGTTTTCTAATAAGGTAGAATATTCCTATATATGGCTTCGAACCGTGGAAAAGGCAATAATTAATTTTTCTGAATCATTTTGTGCACTTACCCCTGAAAAAGCAAAGGATATAGTCCCGTTTATTTTAGGCCCTTTAATTATACAACTTATTTTTGGAATAACCACTTTTTGGTTTATTCCCGGATTAGTAAGTGCATTTTGGAATGAACAATCTGGAAATAGTAATGATAAATGGAAGTTAGTATTTTCCGGATTTGGATTGATGTTTGGATGGACATGGGCTACTGTAATAGGAACATCGTTTGTTCAAATATTTTCTGCAATGTTTAAGTTTATTTTACTACCATTAGTAATGAACGCAAAAGATATTATAAATATAATGGGTCGTCCATTTAATGCATGGTGGTTAAAAATAATATTTTTAAGTATGGTTATGGCTTCTGCATTTAAAAATCTAGATTTAATTATTGCTATTATAATGTTAATTGTATTCATACCACATTTCATTCCTCCTGGAATGAATCCAATGAAAAAAAAGGCAACACCTTAATAAAAACATATTGTAAATTATAATATAAATAGTTAGTTATATTATAATTTAAAAATGGGAAAGAAAAATAATAAAAAGGGAAATAAAAGTAAGGGAAATAACACTAATAAGACCAATAACGCTAATCACACCAATAACGCTAATAAGACTAATAACACTAATAGTACATTGCCTTTTGTAAGTGTTTGTACACCAACTTATAACAGAAGACCTTTTATAGAAGGTATGATAAAATGTTTTGATCATCAAGATTATCCAAAAGATAAAATGGAATGGATTATCATCGACGATGGTACAGATAAAATAGAAGAATTAGTAAAGGATCATCCAAATGTAAAATATTTTAGTTATGAAAATAAAATGAGTTTGGGTAAGAAAAGAAATCTAATGCACGAAAAAAGTAAGGGTGACATTTTAGTTTATATGGATGATGATGATTATTATCCTCCTCAACGTGTAAGTCATGCAGTTGAAAAACTACAGGGTGATAAAGAGGCCTTATGTGCTGGATCAAGTGAGATATATATTTATTTCAAACATATTGATAAGATGTATCAATTTGGACCATATGGAGAAAAACATGCAACTGCTGGAACATTTGCATTTAAAAGAAAATTAATTGAGAATAAGTATGATAATGAAGCATGTTTAGCTGAGGAAAAATCATTTTTAAAGGATTATACAGTTCCTTTTGTACAATTAGATCCAAAAAAGGTCATTTTAGTATTTTCACATGAACATAATACATTTGATAAACGAAAATTGCTAGAAAATCCACATCCACAATTTGTAAAACAATCTGATAAAAAGGTTTCTGATTTTGTCAAAGAAGACGAGTTAATAAATTTTTACATGAATATCAATTCTAAATTGGTAGACTATGCACCTGGAGAACCAAAAATGAAGCCAGATGTATTACAACAAATGGTAAAAATCGAAGAAACAAGAAGAAAACATGCAGAATCAATGATGATGCAACAAGGTGCAGGTGGTCAAATAATGATTCATGGACAAGATGGAAAGCCTGTACCATTAAATAATCAACAAATAGTTGAAATAATGAAAAAACAACAACAACAATTACAAATGCAGCAACAACAATTAATGCAAATAAAAGCAGCATATGAAAAATTAGCTAGAGACCATATGACAGTAAAAGAAGAATTGACAACCAATACTAAAACTATAACCGAATTACAAAAAATTAATACTCAATTATTATTAAAAAATATGAATGGAGAATCTTCTTAAACAATTAACTAATACTATCATTATCAATTATATAATCATAACAATTTTCACAATAACCATTATTATTATATAATTCTATACAATTGTTGCAAAGTTGTTTGTAGCATTTATAACAATTGCCGTATACATTTGTATGATTTACCCAATATCCACAATCATAACAATGAAAATTACAATATTCGGGCAATATAACTGGTTTATCATTTACTAGTTGTTCTTTATAAATTTTAGAAATACAATCATTATTTATATCAATATATTTAAAACTATGGTCATTTATATCAATTATTAAAATATCACTTCTTTTATGATTATACAACCATTCGATTGGAATGATATTATCATTTTTAAATATATAATTATATATTGGGTTAATCAATAAAAACATAATTTACTATAATAAATTATGTTTAAATAAAATATATAATATCAATTGTATACATCCTTGAATATTTATAATACACCTGTTATAGAGTCATCATCTTCTACGTCAGTTTCATTAATATTACATTGTGAATGTTTGTCAATATATCTATATATTCTATTAATATCTAGTTTATTAATTTCATAATTTTCTAGATAAGACAATATTTCTTCTTCATTTTTTTCATTTCTTAAATTGCAAAAGAATGCAAATAGATCCTTTTGATCCATGTTTAATGTAAAACATAAATTTTGAATAAATAAATAATTATTATATTCAGTACTATATTTTGTTAGAACTTTTGTAAATCTTACTTCACTGGGATTAAACTTTGGTTTTTTTTTGAAATGTTCGTGATACAATTTATTATTATAAAATGTTTTTGTAAGTGATGACATCTCATTAAATTGCCATATTTGTTTTTGGAAAGTAATTCTATCTATATAATCAGAAAAACATATATTCTCTAAAATATCGTTATAAAATGGTATGGATTCTTTATTTGGAAATTTACCTAACACATCAACTATATTTTCATGCCATAATAATGCGACAATTGTTCGATCAGTTTCATTCATGATGTGATTATGTTTGTCTAATGGCGATGAATTATTAATTAAATTTTGCGTTATTTTTTTACTATCTTCATTATAAGTTTTTGGTTGAAAAATATTTTGAATAATTTCATTATTTAATAAAATATTTTGTTTATTATAAATTCCCATAATAGAGGCTAATTTTCTTAAATCTCCTTGTATATAATTTAATAGATTGGATTTTACATTTACTTCTACAGACGGCATTAACATAGTTAATAATGTGTCCATTTGTTTATTTGTAGGATTTTTTAGTTCATAAGTATCACATACTTTTATTAATTCTTTAATTTTTTTATCTATATGATAATTTCCAATACATATAATAGGATTTAATGTGATTTCTTCCAATTTCTGTTTTTTTGTTTTTTTTGGTCTAATTAATTTAATTAAAGAATTTATACCTCCTTTATCGCCATTATTCATACCATCTATTTCATCCATAATGATTGCTATTTTTTTTACATTTTTTTGTAGCATTGATAATACATTTCTATCAGACATATTATGCTTTGTAATAGTTTCTACACTTAACTTATTTCGAATATCACCCGCATCATACTTAATAATATCATAGTTAATATCTTTTAATAGTTTTTCAACAAATGCAGTTTTTCCTGTGCCTGGATTTCCATATATATATATTCCTCGCTTACATAATAGATTATGCTTATTCGTTTCAAATTCTATTAGAAAGCTTTTTATTTTATCACATATCGTATTTCTATCTAATATCTCATTTATGTTTATTAGCTCCATATTATATTTTTATATAATTTGTTTTTATGTTTATTTTTATTAAACTTGTTATTTTCAGATATTTCGTTTAATATCTCTCTGCATTTATTGCATTTATTTTTAACAGATACAAATTCTAAGAGAGAAAATAAATTATTAAAACTATTATTTTCAAAATAAAACTTTTTTTTATAAAACCATTTTGATGTATTTTCTCTCTCTAGATGCTTATTTAAAAGTGTATACATATTATTTTTGACAATGTTTATAAAAAATTTATCTTTATATTTATCCTTTATTTTAACATCCTTTTCCACCAATTTATAATGCCTTTTATTTAATAACATCTTATCTTGAATTGGTAAATATGACAATATATAAGAAACCAAATTTTTTTTCTGTGTCATCATTTTGTATTTTACTGGTAAATAACTGTATATTATACCTAATACATCATTATTTAATATTACCATTATTAAATAATGAGATTATTTTTTAAGCATTTCCATAGTCACTTATGACACCTGTTTTCCTAAGATCGCTTGATTGATAATTAAGATGATGAAGATGATGTATCACACACATCAGGATTATTGGTAATTCCATCCCATGTTAGGTCACATCCTGTTGCCCATTTGTTTTTTCTACAGTCACCAGTACTACCATCCCATTGATCGCCAGTAAAATCCATAGTTTTAGAACACGAAGATTTTCCTAAATTTTTAATATTATAACAAGTTTGAGAACTAGCAATTTCATCAGAACTAGCACTAGGATTAGTAACAGAGGTTTGTTTATCAATCCAATAATCAGGACATTCAGAGACAACGGGAGGAAATGTAGAAGAGTATTTACCCTTATATAGGACTGAACCTATGAATATCAACATTATAATAAATATAACGATTGCAACCATTAATACAATTTTTTGAAAATTAGACGCCATTATATAAATTAAATGTATATAATTTTTTATAATTAATTATATATATAATGAATTGTACATCTACAAATGGAAGAATTGATATTTCAGGACCTAATATGAACCAATTTGATTTATTCGATAAAATACCAACCGATACAGGTGCATCTACATTTCATGATGCAATGATTGGAAATTTTACAGAAAGTAATTTATCAAGGGCATATTTCTCTAAAGATAATATTCAAATTATACAAAATGGAATAAGAGCTGGAGTATATGAATTATCAAATAAACAATATATTGTTGGTAATCAAAACTATGATACTCTTAAAATTATTATGAGAAGTGTCTTTTTACAAAGTTCTACAAACTTACCTAATCAAATTACACAACAAATTCAAGCATTGAATGATTTAGTAGTTGAATATTGTGTTAAGCAAGTATTTAGTGAGGCACAATCTTACATCACATACAAAAAAGATGTAAGCACAATGTACACACCAATTGATAGACCTACACAACCCGATTTTAATAACAAAACTTTAGAACTAAAACACTTTTTTTAATTTAGCAAAGTAAAAAATTTATAATATTTATATTCTATTTAAGTAACTATTATTTCTTTTTCTTAATTTTAAGTTTCATCTTCAGAGGAACATCTAAACATTGTTTCAATTCTTCTAATTCTTTCATCCACATGTCCTCAATCATAGTTCCTTGAACTTCAACAAGTTCCTTTGATTTATTGTCACGATCTTTCAATAATCTATCGGCATTTTCTTCAGATACACTATCCATAGTCATTTTCAGTAGATATTTGTAATCTGTATCATTATCTAATACATCGAACTTTTTGTCAACTAATAAAGATAGGATTTCCTCTTTCTTTTTTCTACGCAAATCAATAGTACCGTTCAAAGTTTCCTGAATATATCTAGCTTTATTAGATAATAACTTGAACTCTTTTTCGAGACTATCAATGATATGGTCCTTTCTCTTTTGATAATATTTCAATCTTACTGGGTAGAATCCATCAATGATTTCTTTTTCATTATCAAATTTCATCAGTTTTTCCTCCTCATTAAACAAATGCATGTTATTAGTACTTAAACTTGTATATAATTTTAACATTTTCTCTAAATTATTATAGTTATTTGAACCATCAGTCTTTTCATCGATTGTTTCGTTAAATGTAATCTCAATATCTACACGAGTATCTGTACTCATATCATTATAATCTTTTACAAATGCCTTACCCTTTTTATTTTTATCTGCCTCCATTAAATTCTCAATATGTTGTTTGAAATCATCTGTCCAATAACCAATTGGTAATTCAACTACTCTAATTTTTTTATCGTTCATTTTCTCATATTTACCCTTTACAATATATTTGTTATTTTCAATTTTGTCACAAGAACCTGTAAAGCCTTTATACGATGGAGTGAATTCAATATCATCGGTTGACTCCTTTTTTAATTTTGATTGAATATACTGAATTAATGTGGATACAGAGTACGATAATACATCTGTACTAAATCAGGATCCAATACCATTACCTCCATTTACTAGAATCATAGGAATAATTGGGACATAAAACATTGGTTCTACTGGAAAACCGTCATCCTCTAAATAATCAAGAATAGCGTCATCTTCCTTTCTGAAAATATATCTTGTCACTGAGCTCAATTGAGTAAAGATATATCTTTCACTCGCTGAATCCTTTCCACCTTGTAATCTGGTTCCAAATTGCCCATTTGGTGTTAGTAGATTGATATTATTACTACCAACATAATCTTGAGCCATTCCTACAATTGCAGCATTTAGACTCGCTTCACCATGATGGTATCCTGATTGTTCCGATACATATCCAGTAAATTGTGCAACCTTAATTTCATTCACTAAATTCTTCTTAAATGCGCTATATAAAATCTTTCTTAAACTAATTTTAAGACCATCCATTAAGTTAGGAATTGACCGTTCACAATCATATTTCGAAAAGTGAATAAGTTCCTTATTTATGAAGTCTGTATAACTCACTGTCTCATTATTTGTATCTAAATAGCTATTCCGATCATAATTAGACAACCATGTTTTTCTCTCTTCTGATCTTTTTTTATTGAATATCATATCTACTACATTATCACTTACTTCACCTTCATGATTAAAATATACTATTTTTTTATTTGCAAAATATTCCTTGAACTCTTTTCCAGTACTTGTACCAAGACCCTTATAATACTTTACATTCCAACCTTTTGTGTCATTTTCATCCTTCCATTTTCTATACTCCCCATCATTATAAAATAATAGTTCTTTACCTCCTTTTTTTGCTTTTAAGATTGGAGTATTCATAAATCCAATAAAATTATCCAATGTAGATAATGAATTCCATTGATCTTGAAACAAATTCAATCCTAGACCTTTGATATGAGATCCATCTAAATCTTGATCTGTCATAAATAACACCGAATTATAGCGAAGACTAGCACTAACAGATTCTTTGGTGTATATCTTTCCAGCCTCTAATCCTAAAATCTGCTTAATCTCGATAATCTCTTTATTTTCACTAATTCTTTTTAATGTTTCTCCACGAGTATTAAATATCTTACCCTTCATAGGATAAACACCAATAGTATTTCTATCATCTTTTGTTAAACCAGAAACAATACCCGCCTTTGCTGAATCACCCTCACATAATATGAGAGTACACTTGTTAGATTTAACAGTCCCTGCAAAATTTGCATCAATTAACTTTGGAATTCCACGAATGCTCTTGCTCTTAGACCCATCTGTTTTCTTTGCGGCCTTGTTTTCTTTTACTTGTGTTAGAGCACATGCAGCATTCATAACACCCATTTTTGCAATCTTTTCAATGAAATTATCACTTACATTGCATGTAGAGCCAAATTTAGAAATAGCTGTTCCTAGCTCATCTTTAGTCTGACTATTAAATGAAGGATTTTCAATATCACATCTCATAAATAACATTAATTGCTCCTTGATTGTATTTGGTTTTACATCAACCTTCTTTTTTGTTTTAATGTATGCACATAATTTGCGAATGATTTGATTCATAATATATTCAACATGTTTACCACCTTTTGATGTATAAATTCCGTTTACAAAACTTACTTGTTGAAACTCATCTTTAGGAGCTAAACATACTGCATATTCCCATCTATCATTAGGTTGTTCATAAATCCTTTTTGTTTCTGTCTTTGATCCAACATATAAATCAATATATTGTTCTAAATTTTTACATGGAACTAATTCGCTATTTAATTTTACCTTAATACTTTTATCAGTTACGGCTGATACATCATATATTCTTTTCTTAAATAATGCTTTCATATCATCACTTAATCCATCAATTCCTAATCGATTATAATCAGGTCTGAAAGACACTCTAGTGTAAGGCTTCTTTTTACACTTAGTAATTGATGGACTACATATTTCAGTTAAATTATTTTTAAATTCTTGAACATATTTTAGTCCCCTAATATGATCAACTGTTTCCACTTTACCCCAAGTAGACCAAATTAATACCAATTTAAATCCAAAACCATTCTTTCCACCTACAATTTTTTCCTTTTTCTTTTCGTCATAATTAGTTGATGTTCGCAAGTGTCCAAAAATCATTTCTGGAATCCAAATTTTATATTCAGGGTGTTGTGCAATATCAATACCATTACCGTCATTATACATATGAATTGTTCCATCATCATCTAATGTAATGTCAATATTTGATACAGGAATAGCATCCTTCACATTATCTTTTACAGCTTGTGCCTGTCTAATTACATGATCGCGACAATTAACAATTCCTTCATCAAATAATTTATACAAACCGGGAATATATTGAAACTCTTTTGCCACAATTTTTCCATTGTCAAATATGTAATCATCGTGGTCAGTATTTTCAATAGAACCTATGTATGTATCAGGTTTTTTTAAGATATGTTCCCGGTCGGTTAATTTTTGGTATTTAGAAAGTGCAGATTGATTCTCCATATTGCTTTTAGATATATGTTTAATTTATATTTATTTAAATAGTTTCAATTTTTATTTTTAAAGGATATTAATATATATATAATAATATGACTAGCTGTCCAATACCTCCTCCAATTTCAAATAGACCAGGTCCTATTCAATTTTGCAATTCTCGATTTGCATATTGTAATATCAGTAAGAAAACAATAAATCCATCAGGAAATGTTACTATTCAAGGTACTACATTAGCAAACAGAGTGTCTACATTAATAAGAGTTCAGAGTCAAATGAGGAATGCGCGGATAGTATTTCAAGATGTATCCCTTAATGTATACGGTCAAAAGGCAGGAGGACCATATGGATACGGGAGTTCACCAAAAAATAATTTTTAATCTGCGTTATTAAATTTAGAAATAATTTTTTTCTCTCTAAAAAATATAATGGTAAAGAGACACGATAGAAAACCAGACGGTAAATACCACATTGGAAATCAAAAATACGACATGCTTGAGGGTTCTCGCGCTCAAGTATGGCATGGAACTGCTCATCAAACTCCTGGAGGATTAAAGAAGGTTGATCTTAAAATGCATAATGGAAGAATCGTTTCCAGAAAGAAAAGTGAACTTGCTAAGACACAAAAACATCTTAAAGGACATCTTCAACCTAAAGGTAGTGGTGTATTTGGTGCAATTACAAAGAAAGGAAAGAAATCAAAGAAAGGCACAAAAAAGAGAAAGGGTTCTCGTAGAAAGTAAATATCTAGATAAATAATTAAATTTTTATTATTTATTTAGGCATTCTCATTACAAGCGCGAATAATATTGTCTAAAAATTCTTTAGACGAATTAGTTATTCTATAATAATTTACTAATTCTGCTGGGCTAATCATATGATCGATTAATTTGGACTTAATCTTATTGGGTATATTTGTTTGATAATAATGATGATACATATCTTTAATGGTATTTACACTAGCTTTTTTCATTTCTATCTTTAAATCGATTCTTCCTGGCCTAACCAAAGCAGGATCTATTCTATCATAGTGATTACTTGTGATAATTAAAATTCGCCCATATGTTTCGTCCAATCCGTCAATTAGATTTAGTATAAATGATAATGTTAGTTTATCATCGTCTTTTTTGAAAGGGGTTTTAAAAGTAGATTTTTTATCATCAGAATTTGCTATGGAAACAGCATTAACAATATTTTCAATCATATCTAAATCGGTATTATCACTATTATCACTATTATCACTAATAGTATTTGTTGTTTTACTTCTATCTAATATGACATCACTCATGCAATCAATATCTTCTAATACTATAATTTTATCTTCAAAATCTATACTATTTCTTTCATTTTTATTATTATATGTGGACTCAAAAAAATAATTATAAAAATCTGCTTCGCTTTTGACCTTATTTAATGGAATTTGAATTAAATGCCGGTTTAATTTATTAGCTAGACATTTAATGACAGATGTTTTACCAGTTCCTGGGGAACCAGATAAACCAATACCTAATGTGTAGGGGTGACCTTCATTTTCATACCATTCTTTGTTATTAGTAAAGAAATCTACCTTTTTTATGAGGTCGTCTTTTCCATCAAAGTATAAATTATTAAATTTTCTAGTTGACCTAAATGGTCTTTCCATCCATATATTTGAGTCATTTTCTTCTTCTGATTTATTTTTTGGATGAAGTGAATATATAAATATTTTTCCATCACGTTGTTTTTTTATCTTTTCCAAGTATTTACGCGTAATATTATCAACATACTCTTTTAACATATTTATATCTAGTGTTCTGCTGTATATTTTAATTTTAATAGTTTCAACTTGACCACACATTTCAATTACTTTATCTGAATCACTACTATTGTCTGAAAATTTCACTGTCGCATAAATAGTTCTTTCTTTATTTAATGGAAAAGAGCAACAATTTTCATCTACTACATAAATATCATTATCAAAGTCATTATTTATAGAATTACTATCAACAATATTAACATTATTAAGCATTTCCTTTAAACTATTGATTCCTTCATATTTTGATTCACTATTAATATGATCCCATATAGCATCAAATCGCTTCCCCCAAATATTATTTGTTCTTACACACCAAGAAGATGTGCGAAATGTTCGCTTACCTTCAATTGTAATAGATGAATATAATTTTACCATAGATCCTACAGTAGATATGCTTTTTGCAAAAAAATCATATATTTTATAAGAATGACTGATTAATATACTAATTCCAAATGCAAAAAATGTCGATATTATTGTATCTATAAATGGATCACCTGTTTTCATATTAAATAAAAAATTTATCTTGATAAAATCTAATAATTTTTCAACTTCGTGTTCTATATTCATTATCTTATATTAAAAATAATGTTTATATTGCTTTAAAATATTGATTTATGTGTTACTAGCTCTTGCGCAATCATTCCAACGCTTGAAATCATAGCCAATCTTCCATTATTCAATTCTTTATTTAATAATTCAATAGATTCTTGTGAATTTAAATCATTTTTAAGAGAAAACCCGAAATCACCAGGTTGATAGGTTTCTTTCAATTCAAATGGATTTGTATATGGATTTTTCCATCCTTTAATCATAGTACTAAATTCTGACATAAAAATAGTACATGTAATGGCTAGTTTTTGTTCGTTTGATAAATCATCAAAATTATGAATAGATGGTCCTTTTGAAAATAATTCAATAATAGGTATACTAGTAGATGCAATCATAGCAATTCTACCATGCTTTAATTCTGCTTCTCTTAGATAAGACAGTTTCGTCTCATCTTTTGAAAAATTCAATGGATCGAAATTTTCTAATGGCTTTGTAGAGCCTACAATAACCGGTTTCATAAATGTAGGTACATCTATTATAGATAATTTAGAAAATGCGCTACATAAGAGTGGTAAGTAAAAAAATACAAATGATTTAATCATTTTATATATATGTATCGCTAAATTATTTTATATGGTTTTAATTTATTTTTTTACTACAATTCTGAGGTGGCATTAAATGCTGACGTGGCAATAAATTCTGACGTGGCAGATAAATTATGGAATTCTCCAAAATATGTATATAATAATGCTAGTAATTCTACTACTAGAATAACTATAACACTATACTTAATATCAGTATAATTTTGTCTGAATACCTTTACCATATAATTATTTTCTAGATAATATCCTCTTTTTTCATAATATTCGCGAACACCTATTCCTGAAATAATTACAGTCCCGTTCATAGAATTCATAAACGCAATCGATTCTGCTTTTTCCAGTAATTTTTTTCCAAAGCCACTATGCTGGCTAGTATTTTGTGTATATTTTGAATTTACTTTTTGCACACTTCCGTACACATGTAATTCTCTAATCAATCCCTTGTTATTCAATGTGTCATAATATATAATATGGTCCTTATCATATTTGTTCGGAATTCGTAATCTTAGAAATCCATATATTGCCTTATTATCATAAGATTCAAATGAAATAAAATACTCTTTTCCATTTGATCCATTATACATTCTTACAAATAATTGAGCATCGTTATTATCATATTCTGGATGTCGTTCAATTTCACGATATCGTATATCCATACTATATAATTTATCTTCTCCTATTTTATCATTAATCACTTGTCTCATGTTTCCACATTTAATACCTCCTGATATATATGTGTCAGGAATATCTCTAATTACTCTTGGTAATCTAATCCAGGGAGGACATTCTGTCATTGCATATTGTAATACTTTTGTAATGAGTTCTTTGTCTTCTCCATAAGGTTTGTATGTGCCTTCTTTATGCCATTTTTCAATCTTAGTCCATGGGACAACTTCACATGGATATATTTTAATTTGATCTGGTTGATATTTATCAGAAGTATATACTTGTTTGAACATTTCAATGTCCTTTTCAGGTGTAGAATATGGTAAATCAGGCATTAAATGAATATCTATTTTTAAGCAATTGTTTTTACAAATTTCAATTGCTTTAATTGCTGTTTCGATAGTATGTCCTCGATTTATTTTTTTTAGAATATAATTATCTATTTGTTGAAGTCCTAATTGAATTCGTGTTACACCCCAATTAAGTAATGTCTCAATCCAGGGAATTCCATCTTCATCCTTTTCTAAAATAGCGTCAGGTCTTGTTTCAATACATATTCCAATAATCCGACTCTTTGAAGTTTTATTAAATTTTATTTCCTCTTCTAATGTAGAAATAGCCCTTTTAGTTGGTTCGAAATACATATTTACACAATAAATGAATTGTGCAAAATAATTTTTTAAATAGGCTTTGGGATACTCGGTAAATGTTCCTCCTTCTAGAATAAATTCTAGTTTATCACATTTATGACCACATACTAGTAATGAATCTAATCTGTTCTTTGTTTGATCATATGGATCAAATTTATTTCTATTTGCTCTTTGTACCGCAGGTTCTTTTGATAAATAACTTCTTGGTTGAGGAGTCCAATTATTACCTTCGTGTGCTGGTTCGTTTGGACAATAGAAACAATCATGTTTGCAACTAAAATCTTGTCCATCTGGTGTAGGAGATGTTAATATAGTAATTTGATTAATACCTGAAATATCATTTGCTGGTTTTTTTATTAGTAGTAAACATAACATATTATCATCTTCTATAATTTCTTGTTGAATAAATTTTCTGTAATAAAACAATAATACTGTCTTTTTTATTTGAACCTTATATGGATGTAAATATGTTTGAATTTCTCTTGTAATTTTATTTCTTAGTAAATTAAATACTTGCTTATGCTTTAATGCAGAAATATTTTCCAAATATACTTTCTCACTCCACTTAATTAAATGCTCTAAGAGAGAAATTAATAATTTTTCATCGTAATCTATCTCAATATCACTATTTTGACTCTTAACAATATCTTCAAGATCACCTATCATTTTAATTAAATTAAAATATATTAAATATTAATTTAATCATCAATTTTATTATTAAAGAATTATATTGTCAAATGATTTTACTTTTATAAAACTATTTTCATCTGGATATAAAGACGATTCTTCTTTTATAAAATTTTCAAAATATCTTTTACTAACTATAAATTTATTTTTACTTTCTGAGTAAAACTGGTATAATTCATGTATAGGAACTTCACTTTTACTTTCTTCATTACTATTTGTAGATTTGTATTTGTTTAGTGATTTAATAATATCTTGTTTCTTATTCCATAAACTACTACTTGCATTTATTAAATATTTGTCTTCTTCAATATTTGTATCTGGATAATAATGTTTTATCAAATCTAATATATTTTTTTCACTTATAATTGATTTATATTGATGTGTAAATAGCGAACATAACTCATCTATTTCTAACTCTTCATCATTATTATCATCTATTACAATATATTTATTCCAGAATGAAATAAATTTACTAACTTTTGGTAAAAACGCACTTGTACAGTCACAAAATATATCTTTTTCTGCATTATATTCATATTTATTAATTAATAATGATTTTAATGTAGTGATAAAAAATACATTTGGTAACTTCTCGCTGTCAACATGTTGTTTCCATAAATACTGCATATCTTTCCAGGATATTGAACAATCATCACTATGTTCAATATTTTTTTCACAAAACATATTTATTATCGTATCGTCTGTACTATTTTTTAAATATAACGCATATTTCTTTAAATCTTCATCTTTACAATGTCCTTCAAGAAATGTATCTGCTGAATTATATCTTTGTGAATAATGAGCTGCTACACAAAATAAATCTAAACCATTACTATTTTTTATTTCACTTATCCATGAATCCGTATTATTAAAATCCCTAACATCTATAATTCTACTTTCGGAAAATTTATGATCATAGTATTTAAATTTAAATTCATTTGTTAAATTTTGACTACCAAATAACATGCATGATAAATTTGTTAGTTCTTTGATCCATTTTTTTGCCTTTGGGTTTATAAAATAAATTAAATTTGACTTTTTTTTTAGTAATACATCCCCTAATACAGTTAAAAAATATTTTGCCTTTTCTCTATTATCAAATACTATAGGTGTTAATGTATTAAGAACCTTTTGAATAGTTTCTGATTCAGGAATACATGAAAAAATATCTCGTTCCTTTATTTTTTTTAAAATGGTAATTTTTAATTTTTGTTTCCAATCCATTAATGTTTTATTAGATGATATTGATGATAATATATTATGTTGCACATCATCTTCTTTTATTAAATAAAATTTATTATCTTTGTATTCAAAAAATATTTCGGTGGATGAATGATAAAAATATTTGTTATGATATAAAAATTTGTTGATAAATGATTCTGATTCTGATACTAATTTCTTTTTCCTTTTTTCTCTATTTATAATTGTTTCATTAGTATTTTTTAATAATTCAGGTAATTGTTCAATAGTATCAGTAAATTTTTGAAATATTACTGGATTATTTTTATATTCACTATAAAGCGATTTAATCGTATTTAATAGAATTTCTTCGGACATTTATTATTATTATACATTAATTTCATTTTAAACTATTTTAATATTTAGTTAATTAAAAATATTAAGACCATTGATTTAAAAAATCGAAGGAGTTCTCTGAAAAGAAAATCAAAAAAAGTATTGAAAAAGAAGATTGATAGATTAACAAAAAAAAATAGAAAGGTATAAATAATAATTTTTATTGCATATTAATAAATCATATAATTACTTTATCAAAATATATGTGATCTATGTTAATAGTTATAGAATAATTTTTTAATAATGTCATTTTTATTTTTCCCAGTCTTTTCTCTCTTAATGCTCTAGAAAATTCATCAACACATTTCAATTTCATATTTTCGATTCCATATTTATGACATAGTTTTCTTACTATTATTTTTAAAATATGATTCTCTTTTAAAATAATTTCATTTGGAATACTAATTTGCTGATTATCAATTGTTACTTTATCCATAATGACATCTATTACATATTTGTTTAATATTTCGGATACTTCTTCGCTTTCTTTACCTAATTTTAGTAAACTATTTTTATAATTATCAGTATAACAATCCGCGCATTTTGGGAAAATGTTCCGTCGCATTTTACCTCTGCAACTCCAATCTGGTGTTGTATCTAGAAAGTATGGTATATTAAACTGATGTGATATTTCTAATATATCATCTTTATAAAAGTCCAACATTGGACGATGAATTAATACATTTAATATTGTATTTCTCTCTTTAATAACGGTTAAATCGGTTATTTCACGGCATCCTCTCATTACATTGTTAAATATATTTTCACATATATCGTCTTTGTGGTGTGCTAAAAATACACCATTACTATTGAATTTGTTAGACAAATCATAATAATTATTATATCTTAATTGTCTCGTCTCTTTTTCATAAACATTTCTTTTTATTTCGGATCGTTTAAATTCTATATTCTTAACATCTAATATAATATTATTTATATAACAATATTCTATTAGAAAATCTCTCTCATCGACACTTTCATCGCGATTATTATAGTTTATATGACAACAATAAACATTCAATCCATCTATATGTTGTTTTATATGATTTATTATGAATAATAATACCATTGAATCGACCCCACCACTTAATGATATTAATATATTTGAAAACCCTTCTTTCTCGATATAGTTTTTTATTTTTAAATATAGAGGATATGATTGCAAATCATCTATATTTACACTTTTATTATAGTCATTTTGTTCCAAAATTGAAGAATATTTTAAATATAAATCCATTATTTTGATACTAACTTATATAATATATTAAATTATTTCAATTTTATTTTTTTTTATATGTTCCTTTTTTGTATTTTCGTTTTGTTCTTTTATTTTTTTTACTTCTGTTTTTTCCTCCTCGATATACTATATTTAATTCCATAGGAATTCCTGTATCTTGTGCATATTCTACTCTTGATCCTGTTGTGGTGGCTAATTCTGCTTGTTTAGACTCGCTTAGATGTTTGGGGAAATATCTTACAATAATAGCATTCATTAATCGTTCAGTCTCATTTGCATTATCAGATACTTGTGCTGCTCGTAGTTCTCTGACAAATCGTTGGGCTTTATCATTCATTTCTACATTTGGAAATCTGAATCCTAATCTCCAATAGTATGATATTACCGAATCAATAGCTTTTAATTGAACAAAGGAGATTCTGTATGCATTTGTTTTTCCTACTTCTACTATTTTATCAATTATGTCTTTTGCTCCCATGCGCACCTGATTAGCTTGATCTCCATATGCTTCGTTCATATCGGAGACAGATCTAGTGGCCATACTATGCCATGGAGCATTGCAAATTAAATCAATATAAAAATATTCTTTTGTTGCATCGCGGGGATCTATATAATATTTTACAGTAGCGAATCCACGAATATCCTCATCATATTCATGAACAAATAATAAATCGCAGTTGTCTAAACTATCTTCTGCGAATTGTTCACCGATCATTTTTTGACACAAAATTGTTCTTGCGTTTGTTTTAATTCGATCAATATAATATTGTAAGTTTGCTAGTTCATCTGGATCATCATTTCTAACATAATATGTAACGGTAGACATATATATATATAATCATAAATAATATTTTCTAATGTTTTATATAATGGTTAATGTTCCAAAACGATACATTCCAACTACACTAACAACACGCGATAAAAGTAAGCAAAGAAGTATGTTAAAGAAATCTAGAAAGCAGTATAAAAAGGGAAAATATTTTACTAGAAAGAAGGTTAAATCCTTTAAATCTAAGGACAGTCCACATATAACTAAAGCAAAAAAAATATATAATTTAGATGAAATAGTACCATCTAAATCTCTTTCGCGTAAAACAGGATGTTCAATTAATTCTTTATCTAAAATTGTTAAAAAGGGACAAGGCGCCTATTATAGTTCTGGATCTAGACCTAATCAAAGTGGTCATTCATGGGGATATGCTAGATTAGCTAGTTCTATTACAGGTGGAAAAGCTGCTGCTGTTGATTATAATATTTTAAAAGAAGGATGTAAGAAAAACAGCAAGGCGTTAAAACTAGCAAAAAAATCTAGAAAAAAACATGGGTATGGTAAACGCAAAGCACCAAGTGTTAAATTATAAATTATTTGCACCACATGCATAGTTGTTTATCTTCAGAGCAAGATAAACATTTCATAGGTATTAAATATAAATAACCAAATGGGTTAGATATGTGATCAGGATTAGAATATCCATGTACTCTTTTTTCCCGACAAGTAATACATTTACCTCGACATGGACTTAGTGGTATAATATCGCAATGTATTGATTTGTGATCTTCGCATATATAATTATATGTTTGTTGCATTTAATTATATATAATAATTACTTTTTAATTGTTTTATTCTTAATTTCTCTCTTTGGTTTTTTTGATCTACTATTTTTGTCCTTAGGAAATTTATCTAATGATTTAAATACTGTCCAAGGTTGTGATGGTCGATCTTTTAAATAAGGACCAAATCGTTTCCATTGTATATTTTGCTTAATAAATTCTTTTGCATAAAAAGGTGTTCCACATGATGTACCCCATCTACCATGCAACTCCATTTTTTTGCAAGAATCTGTATCAACAACACACCCATCTACTGCACCTCTAGGTTGATATGGTAGTGGTCTATCTGCTTGACTCATAAATGCACGATCGTCTAGTTCATAATGAGAGCAACATGTTCTAGAGCAAGGGTTAGTTTTATTTAAATAAATATCATAATGGTCTGCAATAATTTCCTTTGCTATGTCAATGTTAATTTTACTTTTATGTTGCTCCATCAATTGTTCAAGACGAACCTTTCTAGCTCCTTGATGTCTTCTAATATCATCAAAACCAGTATTAACACATTCTAAATTTCTAATTCTTGAATCATATGGTGCATTAAAACCAATAAAATATCCATTTGTTTTTTTTTCAACATTAACAAATTCCAATCCTAATTCTATTCTCATAATTTCATTTTTATTAGTATCGCCGACTAGCCATGAATTGGCGTAATCGCCAGAATTATTTTTCTTTAACATATCTACATATTCGTCTAATGTATTTGCATATTGCATACAATTTCTAATTCTGCATGAGATAGGATCTTTATGATCATATGATGTAAATCCACCAATAGTTGTTTCGGTTCCTATAAACCCTTTACTATTAATAAAAAAGTCTGTAAAACTACAGATAAACCCAGGTGCGCTTTGAAATAATATACGATGTCCTTTTTTTGGTTTAATATCAATAATAATATTAAAATATTGTCCATCAATAAAGTTATCGAATGAGTTATGAGCACAACATATTTTACCATCATGTGTATAATCTCCTACGGCCATAAATGCGGAACATTTATCTTTTGCACCACCTTCCATTTGTCCTCCTTCAGGTAATTTATCCAAAATATCACCATATTTTTCCTTAAGTTCAGGCATTTCATTTACATAATGTTTGAGTTTAGGTAGTGCATAATCAAGTGAAGAAACATTATTCCATAATATTAATTCGTCTAAATCTACATCAGCACCATTAGCTATACCTTTTATTTCATCAAAAAATTCGGGAAAGTTTTCTTCTAATGGTTTCTTAAAAATAAAATTGCTAAATTTTATAAAAAAATCAATTTTAAATCCATGACTATCAAATAAATTCCACGCCATTGTTTTTAAACATTCTTTAATTTCATGTTTTAATAGCTTACCATGAGCTATTCCTCTTTCCATAGGTGAGCCTTTTATAGAAATATATTTCCATCCGTTTTTTTCATATTTAAAACCATTTTTTACTTTCATTATAATATATAAATTATATACATATTATAATAATCAACTGTTAATATCATCTATAGTATTTGTTGTATCTTCTTCTTTTTTTACCTTTTTAGGTACAGGTTTTCCTAAAATTTTACTTACTAAATTTAAAAAACTTACAGCAAATGCGATTAAAATAACAAAAAATGCTATAATATCACTTTTGGATAGTTTTTGTTTTAGAAAAAAATAATTTATTAGCAGAATAACGGAAAATTGAGTTATAATTAATAGAAATGTATCTTGTGTTTCAGTTACTAAATTATATTTATGTCCAATATTAATAGCAATTGTCATGAAAAACCAATCTATCCATGCAAATGGTATAGCCATTAAAAATGCTTTAAACATGGACAAATTTGGATATTTTAAAGTGAAAAATTGTCCCCACATAGATATGGATTGAGCAATAATAAATGATAATAGAAACAGGGCATATTGAAAAATTTTATTCATAATATAGTATATATAATGAAAACAAATTTTACTGCTAAAAGATTTATAATATGGTTGTCATTAAATATATTAGTAGTAATATTAATGGATTTAGCTTTATTTCATCAAACTACACCTACTATGGAGAAATCACCATTTTTAACGAAACTTGGATGGGCTGAATTATGGGCAACAATCGAATGGATATTTGTTATTCCAGCAAATAGAATGGGAAATTTATTTTTAACTGCCCCACAATTATCATTATCTTCATATGTATTTGATTTTATGGGCCAGATTTTTACAAATAAATATTGGTTAAAAATTCCTACTACTATAGACGATTATGTAGGTATGGTAATAATTATATTAGGAATGATAATATCCGCATATAAAATATTTGATTAATATTTATTAATTTTTAAATATAAACGCATAAGTATTTAAAGATTTTTATTTAATTTTACATTATAGGAAGAGAATGTCGGATTCAAATAATGTATTGACTATCAAAACTGTTCAAATTGCTCCTTTTCGCACTTTAATGACTGCATTAAAGGACATTTTATTAGAAACAAATATTACCTTTAAAAAGGATGGTATTAGAATTATCAATATGGATAAATCGCATACCATGCTTGCACATCTATTCTTAGGTGCTGAAAATTTTGAGCATTATGAATGCAATGAAGAAAAAATTGTCATTGGTGTTAATATGTTTCACTTATTCAAATTAATTAATTCTATTGATAATGATGACACATTAACTATTTACATTGAGAAAAATGACTATTATGATGGTATTGTATCATTTTTAGGACTTAAATTTGAAAATGGTGATATTAAACAATGTAAAATACAAAAACTTCGTCTTATTGAACCAGATACGGATGAATTTGAGGAACCAGATGTTCATTTTTCATCGGTTATTAATTTACCATCATCTGATTTTCAAAAAATTATTCGAGATTTATCATGCATTTCTGATAGACTAGAAATTAAATCAGTTGGAAATGAACTTATATTTAAATGTTCTGGTCAATTCGCTACAGCTGAAGTAAAAAGAGAAGAGTCGTCGGGAGGAATGGAATTTATTGAAAAACAAGATTCTAGTAAAATTATTCAAGGGGAATTTTCCCTAAAGAATCTTGGATATTTCATTAAATGTACTAATCTATGTAATCAAATTGAAATGTATCTAGAAAATGATTTACCACTTGTTGTTAAGTATTATGTAGCTAGTTTAGGTACTATCAAATTATGTCTCAGTCCATTACCCAGTAATAATAATTAATAATAGCATATTATAATTTCATAGTAAATCAAATTATAATATAAACACTAAATTATAATACATATTTAATATAATGCATAAATTATTATATATTACAATGTTTTTTTCATTATTTTATCAAATATATTCTGTCCCTGGTTGGAAAACGCCAACACAATTACCGACTTCATTACCTTCAGGACAACCAACTTCATTACCTTCAGGACAACCTTCAGGACAACCGACTTCATTACCTTCAGGACAACCTTCAGGACAACCGACTTCATTACCTTCAGGACAACCTTCAGGACAACCAACTTCTCATCCTACTGGACCTTCAGTACAACCTTCAGGACAACCAACAGGACAGCCTTCAGGACAGCCTTCAGGACAGCCTTCAGGACAACCAACGAGTATTCCATCTTCATTACCTTCAAGTCAGCCTTCAGGACAGCCTTCAGGACAACCAACGAGTATTCCATCTTCATTACCTTCAAGTCAGCCTTCAGGACAGCCTTCAGGACAACCAACGAGTATTCCATCTTCATTACCTTCAAGTCAGCCTTCAGGACAACCTTCAGGAATTCCTTCAGGACAACCTTCAGGACAACCATCGGGTCAACCAACTAGTATTCCATCTTCATTACCTTCAAGCCAGCCCTCAGGACAACCTTCAGGGATTCCTTCAAGTCAGCCATCAGGACAACCTTCGGGGATTCCTTCAAGTAAGCCATCTTCCCAACCTACTAGTCAGCCCAGTGCAGTACCATCCACACAGCCTACAGGACAACCTTCGGGACAACCTTCAGGTCAACCAACGAGCATTCCATCTTCATTACCTTCAAGTCAGCCATCAGGACAACCTTCAGATCAACCAACGAGCATTCCATCCACACAGCCTACAGGACAACCTTCGGGACAACCTTCAGGTCAACCAACGAGCATTCCATCTTCATTACCTTCAAGTCAGCCATCAGGACAACCTTCAGGTCAACCAACGAGCATTCCATCTTCATTACCATCTATACAGCCTACGAGCCAACCGACTAGTCAACCTACAGGACAACCTTCGGGACAACCTACTAGCCAGCCCAGTGCAGTACCATCCACACAACCTACAGGACAACCTTCGGGACAACCTACTAGCCAGCCCAGTGCAGTACCTTCCACGCAACCTACAGGACAACCTACAGGACAACCTACAGGACAACCTTCGGGGCAACCTACTAGCCAGCCCAGTGCAGTACCTTCCACACAACCTACAGGACAACCTTCGGGACAACCTACTAGCCAACCTACTAGCCAGCCCAGTGCAGTACCTTCCACACAACCTACGGGACAACCTTCGGGACAACCTACTAGCCAACCTTCAGGACAACCTAGTTCCCAACCGTCAGGACAACCTAGCGGAATACCTTCGGGACAACCTACTAGCCAACCTTCAGGACAACCTAGTTCCCAACCTTCAGGACAACCTAGTGGAATACCTTCGGGACAACCTAGTTCCCAACCAAGTAGTCAACCTACAGGTATACCATCGGGACAACCTACTACCCAACCAAGTAGTCAACCTACAGGTATACCATCTGGCCAACCTACTAGCCAACCTTCTAGTCAACCTAGTGGAATACCTTCGGGTCAACCTACTAACCAACCTTCGGGACAACCTACTAGCCAACCTACTAGCCAACCTTCGGGACAACCTACTAGCCAACCTTCGGGACAACCATCTGGACAACCTTCTAGTCAACCTAGTGGAATACCTTCGGGTCAACCTACTAACCAACCTTCGGGACAACCTACTAGCCAACCTTCAGGTCTACCATCTGGACAACCTACTAGTCAACCTAGTGTAATACCATCCACACAACCTACTGGTCAGCCTACTAGTCAGCCTACTAGACAACCTAGTGGTCAACCTACTGGTCAGCCTTCAAGTCAGCCTTCAAGTCAGCCTTCAAGTCAGCCTTCAAGTCAGCCTTCAGGTAAGCCTACTAGTCAACCTACCGGAATACCATCCACACAACCTACAGGGCAACCTTCGGGACAACCGACTAGTCAGCCTTCAGGTAAGCCTACTAGTCAACCTAGTGGTCAACCTACCGGAATACCATCTAATATACCATCTAGTATTCCCACGGAAATACCGTCACTATCACCTACTAGTCAACCTTCATCGCAACCAACTAGTAATCCTACTATTTTTAGTGAAATAAATAATTCATATATTCCACCACAAACAAATAATGATAATTTAAGCAAAACCAATTTATATTATAGATATATAACTATACCTATTTCCATAATAATAATATTGTCTTTATTTTGCATTCCGTTTTATATTTATATAAAATATGTATATCCAACTATCAAAATTAATCCTGAATCAATTGTTTCTGAAGAAATGAGAATGAATATTTATGATAAAAATAATATAAGACGATATAATTTATTTAATAACTTTAAAAGTAATAAAGTAAATAATATTTCTGATAATTCCAATATACAACTTACAATCACTAATGATATTAGTGATATTAGTGATGAAAGCATTAACGATGAAAGCATTAACGATGAAAGCATTACTGATGAAAGCATTACTGATGAAAGCATTAGTTATGAAAGCATTAACGATGAAAGCATTACTGATGAAAGCATTAGTGATTTAAATGATGATATATCTATTTCAAATAAAATAATAAACTCTAATTTAGTTATAGATAATTATAATCCATTCTCTAGCAAAAATGTACAAATCTCAAATACAGATAATAGAATCATTGATATAGATAATAATTCAGGAATAAATATAATACCTTTTACAAATAAACTTACGAATTTATAATTAGTGATAAATATAAAAATAAAAATATATTTTCATATTTATTTATAATTAATAATAATATTTTGCTATTTTCAACAGTCTATTTTATAATTGTCACATTCACTTTTATGATATTGATAACCATACCAAGCTTCATATCCTTGTTGTCTGTATACTGTATGTGCACAATTTGCATTTTTTTGACAATCAAATAAACTAGAACAGCTTGTTCCACATTCATTATATTTTGAATTTGAATCTCCTGAACACCAATAATAACTATTTATTTGAAATAATCCATAATCAGTTGAACCATCAGTATTTTTATTTGTGGAATCACAATTTAAAGAACTTTCATATTTTGAAATACAAACCATAGTAGGTATTTGAGATGATGAAAATCCAGCTTTTTTTAAATAATCTGCTACTTCACACTCAGATTGTTTAGTATTAGTTACATTATCTAATAACATTTTACTATTATATAGATCATAATTACAATTATCTTGCTCCATAATTATTGGCTTATTAATATTTTTAGTAAATCCATACATATCTAATGATGTTAATACATTTTCATCATATTTTTCATAATATTCACTCACATTTCTAGCTAAAACAAACAATGATACTTTTAGATTATCAGATATTATCGAATATTGATATTCATCATTTATAATTGGTCCTAATTCTATTACCCAATATGGTGCATTTCCTGGTGTACCTTCTAAGTTTACGGTTAATTCGCCACCACTAGAGCCGTCTTTGTAATATGCATAACCCATAATTTGATCTACACTACCATCCTTATCTATTTGACTATTTAAAACAGTTACATTATTACTATTTAATATTGAATAATCTGCCACCGCACATGTTCCAAAACCTTGAAACGACATATCGGCTGCATCTTTAATTACTTGAAACCATCTACCATCATATCTTGTTAAATCTAATTCGGTTACAGGTTTATATTCACTACAATTAACTTTATTAAAAAATAAAAAAATGGTTAAACACCCATAAACAATAGTATTCATGTTTGAAAACATTATATTTATTATAATAATATAATATTTAAGTAAATTTTATATATTTCTAATATTCGGGTGCATGTTTCTTAAATAAACAACCATGTGCATCTATACCACTTGCACAATTAATTTGTTTTGCGTCTTGATAATCACAATTTTTTAACCAAATCTTAATAATACAAAAGTTCTTTTTTGGAGAAATTGTTATTCCATTTATATGTTTTTGTAAATTAGTATTTCCAGATAGTGTTTCACCTACTAAACTATATGTTAGTTTTTTCCAACATTCAAACACTATTTTATTATTTACTTTATATGAAAAACAGCCACCAGACCTATTTTGAGGATCCTCCCATAGAGGTGTAATTCCTTTTCTCATGATGAACAACATACAATTCTTTACTAATCTTCCTGGAAGTGCTTCACTTACAGCAAGTACTTCCTCTACAGAAGTATAATTATAAATATTTTTGTAACTGTTTAATGACCAATCTGTGTCGTGAGGCAAATGGGCCCAAAGACACCATTCATCAGAAAGGGGATGCTGTTGCATGTTAGAATCAACCAAACTATGGGAGTCCTCCATATATAATATATCCTGTCAATTTTTTTTTATATTATTTAATTAATATATTATTAATGTTGCTTTAATTTTTCACATTTAATAATATCATTTATTACATTACTTCCACATTCATCATTTAACATTATATTATTATCTGTTTCTAAAGATTCCTTATTACTATCGTCATCATATCTATCTTTATCGCTTTCTTCATCGCTTTCTTCATCACATGCATTACCACATAGATACTGCCCACTCCCTTTCATTTGAACTATGTCTTTATTTTTTCCACATAAATCACACTCTCCTTCTTGGTTATTGGGTTCTTCTTCAATAAATAAAATATCACTCATTCCATCATCATCAAAATATCCTTCACATAGACGACATTTCTTATATTGACCTTCCTGATAAGTACTTTCAGTATCTTCATCAAAATCCCAATCTGGTGGAAATCTTTCACAATCCATATTTTCACATAATTTACTACTTTCGATTTTGTTCTCTTCAACCGTATCTTCCTCCTTTTCTTCCTCCTCTTCCTCATCCTCTTCTTCCTCCTTTTCTTCCTCCTCTTCCTCATCCTCTTCTTCCTCCTCTTCTTCCTCCTTTTCTTCCTCCTTTTCTTCCTCCTCTTCTTCCTCTTCCTTTATAATTGGTTCAGGGGATTTATAAGAGAATGATGTTATACTATCATCATTAATTTTTAAAAGAAATGGATAATTTAATTCTCCCAATGACATATCTTGCGTCATATAATTTATTTTAAAACATTCTGTTAAATCCACATTATATACACATTTCATATACCATTTGAAAAATGGATAATTTAGACTGTTGTTTTTTAGTAGAAAATTCTTAGGTTCTTTTAGATTTATATCATATTTTTCATTATTTGTAGTTAATTGAAATATTATAAAACTAATATTACTTTGCTCTATCGTATTTTTATTTTTAATATCATAACTGATGATAGTATAATTTTTTTTCGAATCATTATTTTTATTATATTCAGTTTGAAGTATCATATCATATTTAATATCTTGTGAAATTGGATCATTCATTCTTGCAGAAAATATTTCATTTCCATCTTTAATTAATAAAATAGGTCTTCTATAATAGTCATCTGTTATATAATTAAAGTATGGTATTATTGTCTTGGTATAACATAAATTTATTACTGTAATTATCTCTATTATTTTCCATGATATATTCATCATGCTTGTATATGCAAAATTATCTATCGTTTTAACTGCAGTAGATCTACAAATAAATACTTCGTCTACTGAAGCAGTGTTATTAAATATAAAGCTAATATCAATAGCACTGTAAACTATTTCTTTATAGATTTCGTAACTAATATTTAATGCTATTTTTCCTATATCATATAATGTTTTTAACAAAATATTCATTATAAGTATTTATAATGAATATTTTTAAACTCTTTACTTAATTATAATTGTTTATGTCTTCTGGTGTTCCACTTGTAAAATCATCCGGGTCGTATTCTTCATTATTATTATCAGTTGCTACTACTTTTGGATCTCTAATTATCAATAGTTCATCTGGATAATCATCTGGGTATTTTACATCATAATCTATATTATCCTCTTGGGGACTTAATCCAAATACAAACATTAAAACAGCAGTAATATATGTCATTAATATAAATGGAATGAATACTATCAACCAGGATATAATACCCAATCCTTTACTACATAAAATATTTAAAAGTAATGTAAATATTACCATAACAATTGATTTGAAAAATGCAGTATTATAGAATCCTTTAAAAGTATCTATTATTATTTGTGTTAAAGAAAAACCTAAATATAATATTGCTGGGGGGCAAAGTTTATTTATCATTTATATTATAAACTTATAAAATTTTTAATAAAATGTTGCTTCTCCATCATTAATTTTACCGATTTCTTCTCCAATTTCACCATCATCATCTACACTATAAATAATTCCATTATCTTCACCTGTACAATAGTAAGTAATGTCATCTATTTCTATCTCAATTAATTCCTCTTCTTCCTCCTCTTCTTCTTCCTCTTCTTCTTCCTCCTTTTCTTCTTCCTCCTCTTCTTCTTCCTCCTCTTCTTCTTCTTCCTCTTCTTCTTCCTCCTTTTCTTCTTCCTCCTCTTCTTCTTCCTCCTCTTCTTCTTCCTCCTCTTCTTCCTCCTCTTCTTCCTCCTCTTCTTCCTCTGCTTTT
>Ga0233450_10000155_pt1 | contig 77989 bp, 30 predicted proteins | sample 011ome_30_FD_189956 | JGI IMG/M metagenome (GOLD analysis project Ga0233450, IMG submission 189956) | Coastal salt marsh microbial communities from the Groves Creek Marsh, Skidaway Island, Georgia - 011501CT (spades assembly) | ecosystem: Environmental > Aquatic > Marine > Intertidal zone >... | reverse complement strand
CGTCGTTTCCCCACCAGTCGCCATTTTATTATGTGAGTCGTTTTACTCTTCTTCTTCTTTATTCAGATCGAATGCAACGAACGAAAACGAGAAGAGTGTCTGTAAAGCGCTAATGCTTCAATAGTCTTCTCTCAACGACAACAACAACAACAACAACAACAACAACAACAACAACACTCCTCTTAAACAAACAAACAGTATATTATGTACTTTTGTGTTCTTTTCAATCAATCAATCAATCGAGAGAAGAATAATGCAGTCAAATCAAATTCAAACGAAAAAAAATGCTTCAAAATTTTAGTGCAAAAAGCTCTCGAGGACTCCTGTTATACGAGAGCAAAAAAGCGTTAGAACGTTCTCGTTATCGATCGGCGAATATCAGCAAATATACCACCACGTTTTTAATAAAAGTACAATTTTCTTTCCATCTAGTATTTCCTCTATATGTCCTCTCTATTTTCTCTCTCTCTCTCTTTCTAATAATTATTTTCACAATCGTCTTTTCTTCGCGCTTCGCATGAACGGTCTCAAGGACCACTCGATGTCGGCGTCGTCTTGGTCGACCGTCCCTAACTTCAGCTGGTACAATCGTAACTCAAATCTCGGACCGATTTCGTTCAAGTGTAAGGATTTTGGGCCTTTCGGCATGTCGTAGGTGTGATGACGGACGGAGATGAAATCGACCGAGTTGGCGAAAGTGACCACGCGTTTTGATTTTTCCTTCGGTCTCGGGAATAAGTGTCGCAAGATATTCGCGGTTCGTTTGCCTAATTCCGAGGTGAAGTTTTCGCATATGATGTGCGGGAACTGTTCGGAAACTTTCGGTAAGTTTGCATCTTTTACGTCGTGTCGCATGACCGCGTCGGAAATGCCAAAATACGCGGTAGGACCAAACGGTAAGTGCGAAACGACTAAACCGTCCGGTTCGCCTCGGTGTTCGTGGACGATGACGACGTCGGTAAACTCGCTCGTTTTTCCCAGTTCCACGAGATCGGGTAAGATTTGCGAACCGCGGTTGATTCTCGACGAGGTCGGGAACAGAAGTTTCAGTTCTTTACAAAACTGAAGCAATCGACTGCTCGCGTCTCTCGACGTCGTCAGTAAGATTTTCGCCTCTGGTGCGTTTTTATACTCGTCGTCGTTGACGCCTTTTTCCAAGTTTCCATACTCTCTCGTGTTTATATCTTCTAATTCCACCTCTTTTCTTAACTGTTCTTCCTCTCTTTTCAGCTCAGTTGGGATCGGTTTCCCTTCCTCCAAGCACTCTCGTATTTTCCTCTTCTTCTCGTATAACAAGCGCTCTTTCCCTTCTAAAGATTTCCTGTAGACGAATTCTTTCCGCAGACGAGCGTTTCGCCGCAACATCTTTTTATTACGCGAAGATTGTTTTTCTTATTTTACGACCAATAGTAGACCAAAAGAAGAAAGAAACCTTTCAATACTCTTTGATTCTTCTAAAGGATGACGACCTCGAGTCTCTTTTGTTGGAAAGAAACGAAAGCGCTCTTTAAAAGTCGTCCGTCGTTGTTGTTGTTTAAAGGACGACGTGTGTTGTTCCACGCACTGACTGGGAGTAGAAGAACGAGGGAAAGAAGGAAAGAAGCGCACCCACCTTTTATGAGTTAAAATCATAAACCCTAAACAGATACATTTCCAAAATCCCTTCAATTAAACTCCAACCAAAAAACTCTTCTTTACTCTCTGACTCGTATTATTAATAAACTCTTCCTTAAATTCGTCATTCATTGAAGAATCACCTTTACCTTGACGAAGAAGAAAACAAGCGTTCGTCTCGGTGGTCAGAATACTCTTCTCTTCTGTTGTTGTTCGTTTTGAACCTTCTCTCTTTCGATTTTGGGGTTTGTTGTTCTTTGGGTGCGCGTACGACTCCGGTATATATTTTTGGGAGCGAGATACGCTTTTCTGATGACTCGTGCTGCCGAGGAGATGAATAATAAGAGTAGTAATACTACCACCAATGTTGGTGTTAATAGTATCGTCGAAAATAACGCGGATTTTGAGGAGAGTGGGAAAAACATCGTCTTAAACGCTGCTGCGTTCGCGCAGGCCTACGCGTACAGCGCGTACGACGACATCGAGAAACGATTGGAAATAAAAAAAGATAATGAATCTCGACTGCAAAGGAAGAATACGAACGAGAAGACAAAGACAAAGACGAAGAAGAAGGGAAGCGAGGAGAGTTTACTCGAGATGAAAGAGAGCGTGGAAGACGTGGATGACGAGGATACCGACGACGACGAGACGACCGAACGACAAAGGGAAGAAGAAGATGAAGAAGAAATGGTAAAACGTCGTCGCATGGAAGAAAGTCACGCGCAGACGACGAGCGCGATGAATGGCGGAGTAGACGGAATGGTAGCAGCAGCGGCGGCTACGGCAACCTTGTATAATCATCATCCGTCGTCGTCGTTTCAAGCGCAGTATCAAATGCCTTCGATGCAGCCGCCGCCGCCGAACGTACCGCTTGTTGCGCAACAATATCTTTTACAACCGACTGCGCTTCTCGTAGCCAACGATACTAACAATCAGGCGCAAGAGCATCATCAAGAACAACAACAACAACAACAACATCTCGTCATGGCGGCTGCTGCAGCTGCGGCAGCCGCTGCTGCTCCTCCAGTGTACGTGAACGCGAAACAGTACGAAGCTATTCTCAGGCGAAGAGCGGCGCGAGCGAAACACGAACTGAAATATAACAAGATCGGGGCGGTATTCTCACCAACCGGAGGTAAGAAGAACGGCACGGGTGAAGAGAAAAGGAAACCGTACATGCACGAAAGCCGACACAATCACGCGCGACGACGGATACGAGGCCCGGGAGGTCGTTTCTTGACGCAAAAAGAGTTACTCGACGGGTTAGGAGGCGAAGAGGCGAAACAACAAGCGATGAAAAGAAAAGAAGAAAACGAAAAGAGAGAGAAAGAGAGAGAAAGAAAGAAACAATTGAGACAAAAGAAGAAGGAAGAGCAAAAAGTGATGATGATGGAAAAGAGGAGGAACGCGGAGAAAAAGGGGGCGACGGGTGTCGACGAGGTTGTCGACGCCGAGAAATAGTATTTAGTCATTTTAGAAATGTTTATAGAAGAGATACGCGCGATGAATATTAATAAAGAGCTGCAAAATATGAATTGTGGTGTACTTGAAGAAGAAGACAAAACGAATTCTTCAATAACAAACGACCAACTTTGCTTTTCGGCAAACTTTATGCACCACACCAAAAAGAAACGAAGAGCGAAACTTTTTAACGCGATGATGATAAAATCGTCGTCGCGAGGATGTATTAAATGTCGTTTTCTGAATCGTCGTCGGGGTACATAATAAACGATGAAACGCAAAACTTCTTTTAACGAACAACATCGACGAAACGCAAATTTGAAGAAGAAAAACAACAACAACTATCACTACTCCTTGTTCTTCTTCTCTTTCGTTTTGAAATGCGCGTGCGTTCTCCTCGCACTCCTCGTCCTCCTCTTTTCTTGGATGCGAGCGATTTATTTCAGCGAAAACGAGTGTCAGATGACGTACATGCGTCCCGGATATTCGAAAATTGATTTGAGCGAAAGTGGTGTTGGATTCTTTGAGAAAGGAAAAGGGCGAAAGTATGATCTCATCCGATACGAGGAGATGGACGACATTTCGGAGAACGGTGGAAAGAACAAAAACGCTTTTATGGAAGGAACAAAAACTGTGCTGGCTTTGTTCATACCGGGAAACGGCGGCGATTACGCGCAGGTGCGCTCGCTCGCGCACTCGACGCACGCGCTCGGGAAATACTATTTGTCTTCTTCTTCTTCTTCTTCTTCGAGTGAAGAAACGAAGGCAAAAAAGACAAAGATTGAATGGTACGCGATGGATTTCAAGGAAGAGTTCTCGGCGTTCGACGCGGATGCGATGGAACGGCAAGTTGAAACAACGAGATGGGTGTTAGAGGAGTATTTTGGGAGGAAGATTTTTGAAAGCTATGAAGACGACGACGACGACGATGACGGCGGTGGAAAATATTTGAAGAACGTTATCGTGGTCGGGCACTCCATGGGCGGGTTAGTCGCGAAGTATGCAGCAGAGCAAGTGATAGTGAATAAAAGTGATTTTAACGGAAGAAGAATAGAGCACGTGCACGTGACGACTCTGGCAACGCCGCACGCGTACCATCCCGGAGCGTTTGCGCTTTCGAGTTTCGCCAATCACGCGTGGCGGAAAAGAACATCGAAGAAGATGACGACTGGCGAAGGGAAGAAGGAGTTGATGTCCGTGATGTCCGTGAGTGGGGGGATGCGCGATTGGCAAGTTTCCGGAGTGGACGCTTCGCTTGTTCTCTCTTTGAATGATAGTAATAATAATAGTGGTAATAATAGGAATAGGAATAGCGAAAGAGTGAAGACCGTATCGACGCGAACGTCCTGCGATCATCTCGCGATATGCTGGTGCAAGCAAGTGATTTTATCGCTCGCGGTCGCATTACATCGCGTGGCAAAAGCAGGTGGAAATGAAGGAGTAGGTGATATTTCTCAATACATAAAGAATATACACGTTGATATTCCGCCGCATTTGGGTTGGCATGGCTTTGAAGACGCGTCTTCGACTTTGAAGAAAAAAGACAACCACGGCGTCTTCATCGATGGATTTTTTTCTGGAGTAGACGATATCAATACCGATAGAAATACTCGAGGATGGTACACGTTTGCACCCATCCTCGTCGCGAGAACACCGAACGTTGCGTCTGCTGCAATATCTTGGCACGTTTTGTTCTCGTCGGGCCCGTCGTCGTCGATGGCATTTTCGGGTCTTGCATTTTCCTCGCTCTACGTGCTCTCGGCTTTGAGTGAAAACTTTGCAATCGGCGCGAAAGAGATGCGAGCTTTACGATTAGAAATGTACGTTCTTTTTGCAACGAGCGTTGTTTTAGTCTGCGGTTACGGCATGGCTAAGAGTTTACACCTGCTTTTTTGCAAGATGCTCGCGTTATCGAGAAAGAATACCGCTTCAACAAACCTTGATTTTCTGCGACGAATGTCGGTGTCGACGCACGTATCGATTTCCGCGGCGTTAGCGGCTGTCGCTCCGGCGCTCGTGCACGCGTACATGATCGTTTTCAAGTGCACTTTTGGTACTAGTACTGATGAAAATACACTCGTGCACTCGTGTTGCGCCTCTGTTTGGGCTTCTTTCTTACTTTTACCCGCGTTCGTGACGAAAGTAAAAGATGGGAACTTACCGGGCGGGGTGTGGTCTGCGATAGATTCGGGGGTTGCTTTTTGCACCGCGGTAGGAACGATTTTAGTATATCATTCCAATCATGCGGAGGGAAAGAAGAAGAAGAAGAAGAAGAAAAGTATGACGATAATAATAACGAGTTTGCTCTTCTGCGCTGTATCGAGCGGCGCCGGGATGGCGTCGTTGGCACATCTCGGTCTCCTCTTCTTCTCGTTTTGTTGATTGTTGTGTAAATATAATTGCTATTTAATTTTATATATTAAAACCACACACTTGTGCGTACGCTCAGCTTAAGTTCTCTCACTCTCTCACTCTCTCAAATCAATGTTCTCACACCCTCTCTCTCTCCATTTTTTCTCTCTGTTTTTCTTTTTCTACAAAAGACGCACACGCCGCTTATTGCAATTGCATGTACCACAAACCGGTGATCTTGACATCCTTCGGCGCCTTGGAGCCCAAATCAGTGTCAGACGGTTGGATGGATTCAAACACGCCGGCAATCTCCCCAGTAGTTTCGTCGTACTTCGCGACGTTGAAGACGGCACTACCCTTCAACGCGGCGACGTTCTTGTTGTTTTCCTTTTGTAAGTCATCGGCGTCAGATCTGGCCGGCAACGCGACGGCGTTATCGTAACCAGTGGAGCCACCTCTACCCTTCGGGTCAAGGAAGGACGAACCTCTGTACGAAGCGACAACGAAGTCACCGCCGAATTGGGAGGTGTTACCCTTCGCTTGCAACTCCTTCAAGGTGAACAAGAACGGAACACGTTCGCCCCCAGCCAATTGGACCGTGGTCGGCGCGTAGTCGATGCCGTCCTTCTCGACGACGTTGACCGAACCGTCAGAGCCAACCTTGAAGTCGCCAGACATGGCGTCCAAAGTGTAGGTCAAACGAGTCATCAACTTCGTCTTGGCAAACTCGGTGGAACCGTCCGCCTTTTCTTCCTTCACCGTAAACGAAGTCGGTTCGACGCAAAACTTGTCAAACTTGTAGTCGCCAGCCTTCAACGCCTTCGGGCCGGAGCCGCTTTCGACAACCGGGCACGTGTTCGCCAAACCGGTACCTTTGACTTGCAAATACGTCAAGCCTTGCAACTCATCGTACGTGACCGCTTGCGCAGACTGTTAGTAGTATTATATTTTCGTTTTTAAAATCAAGTTTTGAGAAGAAAGAAGGGAGAAAAAGGGAAAAAAGGTCAGTTCTCTTATTTTTAAAAATGACATTTCTTTCAGATTGTTGTGTTGTTTGGTTTCACACCAAAAACGCTCTCAAAAAAAAATTCTCCTCCTCTTCTTTTGAGATCTTTTTGGCCAAAAAAATTTTGAGATTAGAGCGAAGCGAGAAGAGATACGATTTTTCCGAAGCTTTTTCCCTCCTTCCTTCTCTCGTCTCGGATCGCGCTCAAATCTCTCTCATCATCTCATCGTTTTTTCTTCTTCTTCTTCCGTGGTCTCTCAAAAGGAAGAGGAGGAGGAGTGCCTCGAGAGACTTTTTTTAAGGCGCGCGCACGATATAACGACGACGAAGAGAGAGAGAGAGAGAACCTCTTCTTCTTCTTCTTCTTCAAAAGCGCGAAGTGTTTTTTTATCCCCGTTGTTTAAAACCACCCTTCGTAAAACGAGACCAAAAGAGCAAAGAAAAAAGAAACGTACCGATGCGAACAACGCGGCGGTGGTGGCCGCAGTGACGGCCGCCTTGGAGAGCTTTTCCGACAAGTTGGACGCTTGGACGACCGTCTTGTTGACCGAACTGTTGTGTTGTTTTGATGACGACGAAGAGCATTAAGACAAGAGAGGTGAGTGTGAGTATACAAACATCGAGAGGAGGATGCCATCATCGATTTTCCCTCTTCAATCTCGCCCAAAGAAGAAGAGCGTACTGTATAAAACAAAAAAAAAGGACAATCGTAATTCAACGCGTAACTCCATCACGCGAAGATCAAATGCACGTACCGTTTGGAGGAAACCTTGTTTACGGTAATTTGCTTGCCAGCTAAAGCGGATTGCATCGAAAGGGCCATTTTGTAAGTGTGTGTATTGGGTGCGTTTATATATGACGAATCGATGAAAAGAAGGGGCCGATGATGAATTGATGTTTTGGGTAGTTTTTCGTTCGTTCGCAAAAAAGAAAGAGATGGTTCGTGGTGACAAAAAATCCAATAGAACAACAAATCTTGATTTTCCCTCTGTGCTCTTGAATCAGGGTTTAACAGAAGCCAACAACAACACAAAAAGGGAGGAAACTGCTTTTTCACAAACAACAAGGAGGAAAAAAGAGGAAAAAGGAGAGAAGAAAAGAGAGGAAAAGAGACAGTTATAACTTTGCTGAGAGCTCGACACGACGCCGTTTGTTTGCTCGTCAACACATTCCGCCACAAAACAACTTTTGGCGAGAGAACGCGCATTACACACAACAAGAGAAACAACGAGAGTATATAAAAACACGATCACAAACGACGAGATCGTCACCACACCGGAAGAGAACAAACACAGATCTCTTTTTGAAACGAGCGCAAAGAGAGAAGGAGGAAAAAGAAGTCTTAAGAGCGCGCGCGATTTGGATTTGGACGTTCCAATAGACAGAATTGAAGAAGTTTAAAAGAGAAAACGGAATCAAACAGAAGAGATACAAAGAAGAAGAAGAAGAAGAAATAATGTCGCATCGAAACTCGTACGAGGATCTTTCCCTGAAAGAAATGGGCGATCGAGCGACGACGCCGACGTACTGGAAAACCGAGGAGGAGTGGTTGACGAAACACCACCCGAGCGCTTTGTTGCTCAATGATGATGATGACGAGAACGATGGCATCGAGGGAAGAGAAGAAGAAGAAAAACAACGAACGAATCAGAATAACAGTTTGATCGCGAAATTGAAGAAACAACTGAAATCGGAAGGGAAACAGTTGGTGGTTTTTTTGGATTACGACGGGACGTTATCGCCGATTGTATCTCAGCCGGAAAAAGCGTTCATGTCAGAAGAGACGAGGCGAGCGGTGCAAACGGTGGCGAAGAAGTTTCCGACGGCGATCGTTTCCGGACGAGCGAGAGAGAAGGTGTACGATTTTGTAAAGTTGGACGAGTTGTATTACGCGGGATCGCATGGGTTAGATATAGCCGGTCCGAAAGGCTCGCCAGATATCGATTATAAGCCGTGCTTGTGGGCAGAGGATGTCATGCAGAACGTGTTTGAGACGTTGAAGAAAAAGTTAGATTCAATAAAAGGCGCGGTTGTGGAGACCAACGTGTTTTGCGTGAGCGCGCATTATCGCCAATGCGAAAACGAAGAGGACGAAGCAGAGGTGGAAAAAGCGGTAGATGAAATCGTAGCGCAAAATAAAGACAAGTTGCGGAAACATTCCGGGAAGAAAGTGTGGGAAGTGAAACCAAAAGTCGACTGGGATAAAGGGAAAGCTTTGTCTTATTTGTTGGAAGCTTTGAAATTGAACGATCGAAAAGATGTCATTTCCATGTATTTAGGCGACGACGTGACGGATGAAGACGCGTTTGAGGTTTTACGGAAACTCAGCGACGACGAGACGCAAGGCGACGGCGTCGGGATCGTGGTGACCAAAGTTCCCAAGCAAACGAAAGCGAGTTATTCGTTGAGAGATACCGACGAAGTTTTGCAATTTTTAACCAAAGTCGGAAACATAGACGTGTAGGAAGACGAAAGGCAGAAAGCAATTTTTACTACAGATTATTACTGTACATAAAAAAAGCAAAGAAGAAGAAAAGAAATAGAAGTGATAGAGTGCGTGTGTGACTGTGTATGTGTGTGTGTAATATTATTTTAAAGAACTTTGTGAAAATGCTGTAAACGAGTACTACTAAGTAGTACTACGTATGATTAAATAATGATGATTAAAGAGGAAATACATACAAAAAAAGAATAGTTATAACACGCCGCGTTTATATACGCACAAAAGCGCAAAAGCGATTTGTTTTTCACGAAGATAAAATGCGACCATCGAACGAGCCGTCTTGCGACAAAAGCAAGGGAGTCGTGCCTGCACTCTTTGGTGCGTACTTCTCCAGAAGTCGGCAAACTTCAAGGCACACGTCTTGTCGCAAATCGTAATACGCGTCACCACCTTCCGCCATCGGGATGAACGCTCGTACTTCCATCTCCAACTTTGCCGAGCCTAAGTTTGTGATCAGTGATTTGGATCCAGCCTTAACATCCACGTGTGGATGTTTAGCCAAAAATTCATTAATGCCTTCTTTGATTTGAGTCGCCTGGCCGACGTCTTCGTATCGAATTTCAAACGCCGCTCGAACGAATCGATGCGTCGCTCGAGAATGGTTGATGGTCGCGTTGCCTAAGAAGAAGCCATTTGGTACGATCGTTGGTTTCTTATCTCTCGGCATTAACAACGTCGAGTACCAGCCAATCTTCTCGACGCTATATTCACTGATTTTTGGTGAATCTGATCCTCTAAACTTACCACCAGACGCCAACAAGACGATCTTATCGCCTTCGCTAAACGGCGACGTGACGGCGATGATGACGCCGCCGATTAAATTCGCGATGAAATCTTTGGCGGCTAAACCAAAGGCTAAACCTCCGAGACCACCGAAAGAGAATAAAAACGAGGCAGGTAAGCCAAAAGTGACCAGAGTAGCCGCAAACGTGGCGAGTAACGTGATCATGGTGGCAAATCGAACCAAAATTAACTTCTTCCCTTCCTCGGTTTGCGCCGAACTATCCGGGAACATTTTCGTCAACAATTGGCTGCCGTACTTTGATAACCACATCGATACGATAAGCCCAGCGGTAAAAATATACGTCCCTCGATCAAAACCCGCGGCCACGTTCTCGGGAACCGCAAAATTTACATACATCGCGTCCACGAATTCACACGTCACGTCGAAAACGTACCCGGTGATCCACAAAAACATTAAAGCGCCGAGCGGTTTCCCAATCCAATGCGCGAACGTTTCTCGATACGGTGAATCCAAAACGTCCGCGCTTTCTAACTGCTCGATTACTTTCTCTCTTTTTGAATCCTCTCCTCTTCCTCCGAACGCTTTCATCCTTTGTTTTTCAAACCATAAAAACATCTCCCGTCTTCGTTTTATAACCAACCTCAACGCGAATATCGCCCATACATCTTCCAAGTTCCACGGTTCGTTGATTTTCCGATCGATCGTATCGATGGTCGATTTCGCCACATCTAAAGAACATTTCACCGCTTTTTTCGACTGTTTGCGTAACTCGCGAACGGCCGTGTTCGTTGGTTCTTTCCGTTCGCCTGTCGCAGAAGGAGAAGCAGCAGCACACGCAGCAGACGGAACAAAAAACCCATTTTCAGTAAACCCAAGAAACCCCCCGAAAGTGGCGGAAAAGACGAACATCATCGCTGGGGCGACGATCATTTTCTTGATGAGCATTATTTTCGTCGTCGTCGTTTTCATCGTCGTCGTCTTCTTTTTTTCCTCGGAAGAGGAGGAGGAGGACGAAGAAGAAGAAGAAGAACGAAGAACAGAATGTCGACCTTTTATTATCCGATGTTGACGACGAATTTGACCTTTGAAGACGACGACGGAGGAAGAAGTTTTCTCGCTTCCTTTTGATGATAATAACAGCGAGCGAGGACGACAAGGTCGTTTAAAAGAGGATTGAATCGTCGTCGTCGTCTTCATTGCTGCGAATATCGTCGCTGTTGATGACATTTTTTTTATTATGTGATGTCCTCGACTTTTGACGACTTTTGACGGCGCTCTCTTCCCGTTGTTTGTCAAGTGTAAGTATGTGTGCGGATGTATGTTTATTTAAGTTCATTCGCATTCGCTAGTAGTACCTCTCTCTACTATATATATATATACTAGTATTATTATTATTATTATTATTAAGAAAACAAGTTATCGTCGGCGACGAACGAGATGGAAGAATTCGTCGCGTCGCGCTGAAGATGGTGTCGATTACGATGACGACCGCCTTTTCTCGCCCATTCGTTCAACGCGGTTTCGTCCACCGACCGTAAGAGCTCGCTCCATTCGTCCTTCTCCTCTGTATTCTCGTCGTCGTCAAAATCTTCTCGTAAAACATCCACGATGTTTTTCAAAGCGCGAACGTCGATGATATCGTCCGCGGTTCCCGAAAACGAACGCTCGTCCGGGCATGTGAGCAAGGCTATTTTTGTTCTCGTCCTCTCGGCGCTTTTGCCGTCGTTTGCCATCTGGTTCAAGCGGTTGAACAACGCCGCCTCGGCGCCGACGACGGCCCGGCCTACCGATAAAGGTTTCTTATTTGTGCTATTTTTACGTGTTTTTGTATTCGAATAAGTAGTGTACGCCTCGTTCCCTACGTATTGCACGGCAAAACGAGCGCTATCACCGAAACCGTTTTCATCCGCGTCCGTATCGTCGGCGTACGAGGAAACGAACGACGTGACGACGAACGCCTTTCGTAGCGGCGATGTTTGACGACTACGCATCCTTCCTTCATCGTCGTCGTCTGGAAAGAGACTCTTTAAAACTGTTTCCGCCCATCTCGTCGCATTTTCCACGGGAACGTCGTACGTACACTTCACGAGAGCGATCTTCGTTTCTCTCTGGTAATACACGTCGCACGTTCTCGTGAACGTCTCGTTTCGTTTTGTGTTCTCGTCGTCAAAATCATCATCGTCATCAAAATCGTCGCTCAAACAGTCGTTCCGTTCGCTCACGCCTGATACTTTCACGTGGCCAATCTTCTCAAACTTTTTGTTTTCCCTCTTAAACGAGGATAAAATCTCCTCGCACACCGTCAGAGGCACTCGGCTGTTCGAGAAGAACGCGATCGTTTCGATGCCTTTTTCTTCTTCTTCTTCGGTGTTTCTTCCCAACGACGACGACGATTTGGATTTTGAGAGAAAAGCAAACGCCACTTTTGCCTGCTCAGACGACACATAGGACGACGACGATTCTTCCAATACTAATCGTCTCCTCGCTCGTTCTTTTTCGCACGCTTTCTCCTCGTCCTCGTTTTCGTTGGTTCGTTCGAACACGTCCTCCTCGATCGGGTTCGTCAACAACATTGTTTATTATTAGTAGAGAGTCTCTTCTGTGAATGGCGTTTTTTGTGTCTTGTTTTTCTTTGTTGCTCAAATTTTTATTTTTTTGTTTTTTGTATATAGAGTAATGTAAACCCTAATTGAGGAGAATCGTCTCGTTCGATTAGCTTAGTGGTTAGAGCATCTCGTTTACACCGAGAAGGTCACGCGTTCAACTCGCGTATTGAACAACTTCTTTTTTTTGCATCATTATTAATATAGTAGAGTATTATAGTATTATATTAAGCTATGAAATCGTTGAATGGATCGTACGTGGAACTCCCGTCCTCGTCCAACAAGTTTAACTGCCTCAAGCGTCGCTCTTGGTAATACTCTAAGCGATCGACAGAGGCGCGAATGGTTTCGAAATATCGCAACGTGTTTCTGAGCGCTTTTTTTTCGCCCAACAAGACGCGAATGGAGAGAAGCTTTTCGTCGGAAATGTCCTGGATCGATAACATGTCCTCGTCTTGTTCGATGCTCGTTTCGTATTGCAACAGAGCGTCTTTGCATCCCGCAATCATCGTTTCGCAGGCTTGCGTTTCGTTCTCTTTCGAGACGGGTTCGGAAATCAACTCCCACGCGTTGTTTCGAAACAAAGCTTCCAACAAAAACGCGTCCGAGCCTTGGATGTTCAACAATCTGCTGAAAACGCGCAAGTTTGGATCTGGATCTTCGTACGCTTTTAAATAAAAGGTTGGATCGTCGCCGCCGCCTATGATTTGTTGACTCACGTCGCAAATGTCGATTTTATCGTCTCTGTTTGGATCGTTTTCTGGAATGCCTATTCGTAACTCGTAGCCACCGTTTCGTTCCACGGGATCGACGAAGCCGTAATCGACGCAGGTTTTACCATCCAAAGGTCGCTCGTCGAAGTTGATGGAGGCGTAGTAATCCATAAAAATTTCCTCGCCCGGTTGAATGGTATCTTGTTGCGCTCGAAACGAGGCGAATTTGATGTTGTTATTCTCGCTTTTTGCGCCGCTACTCTTACCGCTACCGCTGCTCCCCCTGGCGTCCTCCTTCTTCCCACCACCGCCGAATAAGTTTGTAATCGCCGCCATGGGTGAACCCATCGCGCCGTCGTCCATACCTGCCTCGTAGACTTGCCAATCTGGCTTTTTCTTCTTCCCGCCAACCCCAAAATCGTTCTCCGAATATCTCGCCTTGTGGTTTAACATGTCCAACCCGGGAACTAAGGTAACTTCCGACCCGTCTCGCATGGGTTGTTGCGCTCGAGACCGTAAAATTCCAAACGCCCACAAGAACGTATCCTCCGGTACACCGTCGTTGCTTAAATTCAACGACTCGTACGTGCCTCGAACGTACGAATCGTACCCAGCCGCGTCGTCGAGGAGTTGCGACCCGGCGATTGCGTTCACGTCCTCCGTCGACCAAAATAGCGGCGACTCTAACACCGTCGCTTCGCGTAAATAACTCAAATACGGCGCGTAAAACGAACTTTCGCCTTTCTCGAGTTCGCACACCAAATACACGGAAAGTTCCACCCACGCCGGCGCGGCTTCGCCTTGCGCCGCCAGACGCTTTAAAATCTTCCCGCACTTCCCGTCCGCATCTTCTCTCGCTTTCTCCGCAGTCATCCACACCGAATCGCCAACTTTTAAGATCGACTCGTTCTTTTTAATACTCGTGTTATCGTCGCTGCTGATGTTACTCCTACTACTACTTGTACTACTACTTTTACTACCACGATTGAAAATACCGCACGTGTTTTTACGAATCATCAAAGTGTTATCTTCTTCCATCATAGAGCTAAACCCAAACTCGCACTTTTCGTTCATCTCCGACCCGTTCTCTCGAAGCCATCGCTCCAAATTCGACAATAAATCTTGCACTTTCGCTTTCTCGATGTATTTAGAATTGTTGTTAATGTTGTTGTTGCTGTCGTTACTCCTCGTCGCTCGTGTTGCAATCGTTGAATAGTGATTCTGATGAATCTTTCCTCCTTTACCTCGCGATAAAGTTGAAAACGATGATTTGGAGGAAAAACAACGAGAAGAAGAAGAAGAAGAAGAACGACAGTTGTTGTTGTGAGAGACGCACGGAGAGGAGGAGGAGGACGAGAGAAGAGGGAAGAGCGTCATCGTTTCACTTTTCTTTGTTGATTAAAATGAGGAGATGAAAAAATGACGAACTTTTCCCGCCATTTTCTCCATACTAATACTCTAATAAGTACAACTCTTGTTGTTGTTGTTGAGAAGAAGAAGACGAAGACAAAGAAGAAGACAAAAGAGAGGACGGAAGACAAATGTCTTCTTCTTCGGCGTATTTCTTGGAAAAGAAGACGACAAAGAAAACACCCACAGAGGAGGCGTTTGAAGAGGAGGAACACGAGAAAAACGGGAAAAACATTAGATTTTATAACGATTCGCGGACGAGGAGGACGAGAGAAACGTCTTCGTCTTTGAATTCGTCTTCTTCTGAAAACGCGAAGGATTTCCCTCGCGTGAGAGAGATTTTGTGGGACGCGGAGACGACGACGAAGGAGAAGGAAACGACGACGACAGTGGTTTGGTCCAGCGACGTCGGGCCGACGATATTTCAGTTCGTGGACGACGACTTTGACTCGTTGGCGGGAAAGATACTCGAAAAATTAAAATCAAAATCGGTTTCGCACCATCATCTCTACGCGAGATGCGATTTTAGCAGCAGCGAGGGCAACAACAACAACAACACGATGTATAGCAGTAACAGTAATAGCAACGATAGCTTTGGGATAGTGACGATTAGTAGCAGTAGTGGCGTCAAAAGCAACAAAACAGGCGAAAGAAACAAACGCGGATTTAGTCATTGTAGTAGCGAGAGACGCGTACCGCTGGACGTCTCGTTCCGCCGCGGCGGAGGAAGTCAAGAAGGGAAAAAGCGATGCGAGAGAATGGCATCGCGATTGGCGTGGGGGAAGAGTTTTACGAGCGTGAGAGAGTCGTTTTACGCGACGTGCGATGCGATGCCTTTAACGACGACGAAGAGTATCGTCGTCGACGCCGAGGAGAAGGAGGAGGAAGAAGAAGAAGAAGAGATGGACAAAGATAAAGATGAAGACGAGCCGTTGACGCCTCTGGACATGTGGCCGATGCGAATAGGAGCCGTCGTTGAACGGTACGACGGTGTGAAAACGAAGCGAAACTCGCCGCCTGCGTGGAAAGTACATCTCACCGTAGCCTTGGAGATGCCTTCGTGCGCTTTCCGGTTTGCGCCGATTCGGCCGTTGAGGGTCTCCAGAGAATTTTCATCATCCTCTCGAGTTATTTCCGCGTTATTCGATGACGACCACTTTTTGAATGGTTACAACGGTAGAAGGACGAGGGAAAGTTCTCTTTCTTCATCTTCGACGACGAGGACGAAAATGACGACAGGATTTCTCACGCTCGATCGAGCTCGCCGGTTGTGCTTTCTCAAAACAAACTCATCGAGAGTGCATAATTGTGAAACGCCTTTGGTTGGTGTTTGGATACATCGTCTCGATGATGATGCTCGCGATAGTCTTGCATTTTTACAATCGAGCGAAGTGTGGGCGGCGTGTTTGCGCTACGCCTCGAATTCTGTTTTGAGGAAAGTATCTCAAAACGGCAGTTTTCTAGTCTGCGTTGTGAGCGGCAAAAGAAAAGATGACGACGGAGATTATGACAAAAAGAATGCCTCCGCGGCGATGCCGCGACTCGAGTGCTACGATTGCGTCGCCACGCAAGGAAAAGAACCTTTCGTGCCGCATCAAGTTGACGTCACTTTAAATACAAATGCCGACGATTCCAACGATTCAGCGGATGCGTTTGTTCTCGGCGCGGTGAAAGAAATCAATCGCGCCTCGATCGCCTTTAATTTTGATCGCAACAACAACGGCATTGGCAAAGAGAACAGAGGAAAGGGGGAGAACGATGAAGGCGACGACGACGACGACGACGACGAAAACCACGAAATCGATGATATTATTGGGTACAAGAATTTCGGCAGCGCAACTTTCCCGCGTCCAAAATCTGAGGATACAAAAAATATGTCAGAAGCAGAAAGAGAAGTTGTAGCTTTAGAAAAGATGCTTCAAAATCGACATCGTCGCGATGAGGAATTCAATAATAAGAGCTCTCCAGTGAGAGGTACCTCCGTATCGACTGGAAATCTCTCGCCTCGCTCCTTGGCGGCTGATTTGGTGAAACGCGCCGAGCGTTCGTTTGCGAATAACCGAAGAAGAGTTAATAAACAAACGTCGATGCAAAAGGGTGCAAGAAAAGATGGCCACAAGCCGTCGAGCGTATTTGTCGATAAAGTTTTGCGCGAACGTCTTCGCCTCGTTCGTTTCGTCGTCGAAGATCAACTCGAAGAAAGCTTCGTCGAGGAAGAAGACCGCGGACGAGGAAGAGGAGTTGATGCCTACTCAGAGGAGGAGGAGATGGCAACTGGAATCATCAATACTACTATTTTTAGAAGTAACGATCACCATCAACGAGAAAACAAGAGCGGCCCCGGCGATGATGGTGACTATAACGACTATCATAACGACGATTCAGACGACGCCGACGCGCACATTCTTCGCAAATACACTTCTTAGACTTTCTTTACTAATTATTTAGGGACTCATTTCGAATTTAATGGCCAGAATCGAAAGAATCGAACAGTCGTTTTGAAGCAATTCGCCCTCAAAAATCTCACACGCCCATCAAAGCTTAAGCTTTCTTGCGCTTTATAACGTAACAAAAGTAAACTACCATAACAGTTTACGCGTAGTACTTTAACGTAGCTACCGCTGCTCACCGTGAATTAGGACGCGTCTTCTCTGTTTTCTTCCGAAAAAAAAGAACGCGCGCGAATAGGATTTGAACCACACCGACGAAAGAGAAATCGAAGGCTTCGTGTTCAAACAAGTAGAAAAGGCGACGCAGATCTCCTCCTCTCTCTTCGCGAGGACGACGATAAGGGAGTGAAAACAAAAAGCTTTTCACTTTCCTTCTCTTCTTTAGGAGATCTGATCCTCTTTTGGATCGGTAGTAGATAGAAATATACCAGAGCGTACACAAGGTACGTCATCTCATCGTCAAAGTCAGCCGCGATCGTGGATGGAGTGATTTCCGTCTCAAACGTCTCTCTGTAATCCAAATTTATCTTTTTACGTGGCGCGCGCGCCGCTTTCCTTTTCTGTGGTTTTAAATCACTCACAACTCCTTCCTCGTTTATATCACAACAGATCAGATCAGATCAGATCGTCTTCGCTCTCGTAGAGAAGTAGTTTTGTAGTGTGTATACACACACACACGTACTAGAAGAAGAACTCTTTCCGACGACGACGACGTAAAACGACGCGATAAGAGGAAGATGAGTTTTTTTAGCAAAAAATTTAGCAGCAAAAAGAAGGCGACGACAAAATTCTTCGTCTTCTTCGCGCTCGTCGCCTTGTGCTCGTCCGTTGCATTCGGAGTGAGCGGCGCGCCATCACAGAAGGCGCACCGCTACGGTTCGGATGATTTGACTCGCGAAGGCTTTTCGGACGCGACGAGAGCTGACAATCGTGAGTCGCTCAGCTCTGACCTGCCTCGCGTCGAAGATTTCGGCGGAGAGGATTCCTCCTCCTCCTCCTCGGCGGCGACGACTGATGGCGACGTGCACGTCGTCTCTTCGGACGATGTCAAGGTTGTGAGAAGAGGTGCTGGGTCGAGAACGCTGAATGAATTCACGGAAGACGGTCACTTCATCAGTCCGTTGTCTCCCGAAGTCATTGGTTGGGAAGAGGATGCCGTCGACGAAGCGTTGGCGTTTTATTCTCCTCAATTTTACGAGGCGTTTTATTCGTTTTACGACTTTTACTCGTTCTACGACTTTTATGATTTCTACGATCAAAAAGTCGACGCTGAGTTTAAGGAGTTTACTGGTCCAGACGGAGGCATCTTGCAGCTTTGCGAAATTGCGGTTTCTCCTGCGATTGGTTCAGATAAGGGAGGCACGAAAGTCTCCATTATGTTGTCCGGTCACGTCGCGCGGGACCACAACTCGTTTTACTGTAAGTTTGGCGAACAACCAGTCGAAGCCATGAGCGCTCAGATCATGGAGGAATCAGGTGTCCTCGTCATTGTTTGCGAAGCACCGCCTATGGAGGACGACGAGGACGTCACCTTGCGCATTTCGTTGGATGGATCTTTGTATTCCGTCAACGGCGCGCAGTTTCATTACCACTCAAAGATGAGCGTCGCGGATGTCAAACCATCCGCGCCGAAAGTTTCCGCTGAGGGCGGAACTGCCATTCGTTTCACTTTGGGCGACTACATGTTTGGTCCAGGTTTTGATCCCAGCTCTGTCACGGTGCCGTCGGCGTGCTACTTTGGTTCCATGAGAGTGGATGGCGAGTTTGACGCCATGAAGTCCCAGCTGACTTGCCTCGCGCCGTCTTTGAAACAAATTACAAAGACGTCGTCGAGTGCGAACGTGGAGCTTCGAATATCCTTGGATGGGCAAATCTTTTCGGATGAGACGGTTATGGTCCGTTACGGCTCTGGAAAATCGTCTTTGAGTACGATCACGGCGCCGAAGCAATTCAATAATTGGTTCGATATCATGCAATTCGACTACCTTCCGTTTCACCCGGAATATTGCGTGTTCTTTGAAAACGGCGATTTTGCCTCCTTGGCTGGTATTGCGGTTACTCCTGGCGTTATCGAACCTCCGTTTTACTCCGGAACGTTCGAATACTTTGTCTTGTTGACCGTAGATGACTTACCAGACATGAGAGTCGCGTTGACTCCAGTCGCCACTCAACCGGACGCGACCATTCGCATCGGTGGATTATACGGGAAGCAAGTGAGATCTGGCGATACTTTTCGAATTGGCGTTAGACTCGGCGAGAACAAAGCGTTGATTGTAGTTACCTCTCCAAACGGATTGTCCACCCGCACTTACATTGTTACGGTGTATGTGTTGATGGACGAAGAGGAGGGCGCTTCGCTCGGCGATATTCAACTCGATCGTGGCGAGCTCGAACCCTCGTTCATGCCGGATGTCTTCAAATATTCGACGTTCTTGGATTCTACGAATCATAGAATTGGTATTACTCCGCACTCGCTCTCTGGAAACGACGTCAAGATTTGCAGAATCACGACTGGTTCCTCCGAGGAGATGAAAAGAATGTGGGCGAGAAAACGCATCCGCAAAAATTTTTACGATAACGCCTTCGCTTGTGAAACTGTAAACTCTGGAGAAAAAGGTTACATGCGACTCGAAGATGGATTCAACTTGATTCAAATTCGTGCTAAGGATGGCCGAAACACCGCGGTCTACGAACTCCTTGCTTACAAAGAGCCAGGATTTGACGACGGTTTCTCTTGCGACGGATTCGCCGAAGCTGGTCTCGTCGATACCATCACTCATTCTTTGAATGTCGATATTGATTACTCGTTATTCAGCGACCCCACGACGCAATTTTACTCAAATTTCTTGGCAGATTTGATCGACGTGTTGACGTGTAACGCGCAGTTGTACCTCGGCGATGCGTCCGTTACTTCGGCATCCTTCACGATTAATTCCGTGACGGCTGATCGTAGCGGATACACCGATATTTCGGTTACGTTCTCTGCTCCCATCGGAGCTTTGACTTCGTCCTACAGGAGTCAAGCGCGCGAAAATTTGCAGGTTTTCTTTTCCAATTGCGCTTCAGTTTCCGTCATGAATCTTCAAGCGTACGACTGGTCGACGAATTCCATTTCTATTTCTTGCGAGGAAGGAACGGTTATTATTCCTCTCGATCCGTACAACGCGTTTGCGCTACCGGATATTCAGGTCAAGGAGGGTTCGCTCGGATATGCCACGGCAGATACCCGAGAAAGCACGGCTGGTCGCTGTCAAGGCGGTCCAGAACGCTTCGGAGTCATCCTCAATCGCACGTCTGGAACGACGGGTTGCGGGATGTGGGAGCGACCAGTGGGGACGATTTTGAACAAGCCAATTTCGAGCACTGGTTTCGCTGAATTTTACATGGGAGGTTCGGACACGTGTTCCGGCGAAGTCGGCTTTGACTTCGCGACGCCAATTTACAAAGCAATTGCGAATCCGGCGGCTTCGATCGAAACGTTGATGAAGAACCCGTCGCTTTACAAATCAGGGCCGGGGGCCACTGTTTGGTACAGACTTTCCGACGCCGATGGTCGAAGCCAAGTCCAACTCAGTGGTTTAACTGTTTCTATGACTTTGAACTTAAACGGCGCGACGACGAAGGGCGAATGTGAAACTCCAAGCTCCGTAACCGGTGCCGGCGTTTGTAGAGTGGAAGCGGTTTCAGAATGGTTTTCCACTACTAACGAGCAAGTTGGACAAGCGACAATTTCCTATCAATACGATTCGGTCACTTACGGAACGAGTCTTACCCAGCAGTTCACTTTGAAGAAACACTATGAACACGATGCGGTTTCTGAACCTACTATTATTTTGGAAGCACCAAAATATCCTGTTTTTGAAGGAGAAGAAAGTGTCGTTGAAGTCTTTGTCAACACTGGAGATTACGGCTTATACGCTGGAGATTTCGAAATCTTGATCAGCGACGCTGGAAACGGAGAGCAATGGGATTCTACGTTTGAATACGTTGGGTTCACGTCGAGCGGTATTTGGCAAGCGAAGGCTAGCGAAGCCATTCCAGGTTATCTCATCTCGGTTGTCTTTTTATCTCCTTCGACAAATGTTCTCGAAGAAGAGACGAAAGGTACGAAGTTAAAGATCGGAGAGATAACGCTCAGGCAAAAGATCACGTCGTACACGAGCTCATTCGGTACGTACGCGTGTGTTGCTGGAAGCTCCTGGTTTGACTGTGACCAAGGATTGTTATCAGCCACCGTTAGGCAAATGGCAAACTGGGGCTTGCGCACTTACGTTCCAACGGGAACTGCGAGCGTCGTAAATTCGTACTCTCGCAGTGCCCCTTCGGGTGGCTTAGAACCCGGATTGGTGAGTTCTACGAAGCAAGTGAAGATGTATTCAGCGATCGGTCAAACTGACTTGGTCAATGCGTACCCCATCACTTCGGAAGGTACGTCCACGAGCATCGTGACTTACGTTGTTTGGTCTTCGCCGAGCACTTCGGATGCCGTCCTTAAACCAAGTTCGTGCTCGAGCAGCACCGGCTCCTCAACTGCATTCACCTTGGCCGTCAGCTCTTCGGGTTGCGACATTACCATCGACGAAACGCATACCGGACACGGCAACTTTTCGATCACCACAACGAGTGGAAGTTTGAGTTCTTCTACCTCGCTCAACGTGTACTACCCGCTTGAGTCTGAAATTGTCGTCACCGATGCTGTCTTGAACCCGATCAATTTACCATCAATCACAAATACGATTGCAACTTACAACGAAACGTCGAACACGACGTCTTATGAAACTTCGATTACTTATCCGTCGTGCTCGGAGAAACTTTGGCAGTATGCAGATATTAAGGCGTACGTGACATTTGGCGGTGATAACTTAGAATCAATTTACAACAACGACGTCACCTGTTACACCTCTTTTCAAGTGGAAGATTCCGAAGATTCCGTAGCGGAAGCAGTTTCCCTCTCAAAGACGCGAATTACAGTGAACGAAGCGTATGCGTCGACGATCGAAAAAGTTCCGGAAATTGTGGAAGTTTATGACGAATTGACGAATACGACATCTAACGAAACTATCACCGCGTACCCAGAAGTTGGGGATGTTATTGTTTCGTTTGCGAGCCCGGCCATTTCAAGCATTTTGAACGCGACGGCAATCGTGACCGTGAGCGCCGTGGACGATTACGTCAACGTCACCCAGTTGCTAGGGGCTGTCGTCACTGGTACGGAACTTTTGAGCACTCCTGCCGGGGTTGCCATTGGTGCTGATTCGGAAGTGGCCGTGAGCGTCGAGCTCAAGCACGACTTCAAAAATGAATTAGATCAAGGTCAGATATGGGTTTGGGCGCACTTCACGGACGGGTCGACGAGGTACATCAGAAAATCCGATGGTTTGGACATCTCTGTCGCGGTAAATTCAACGAATGACTTGTCAGTCGCGGAGAATGTCAACGGTACATCTGACTTTCAATTAACAATTCCAGTGAGGGCAACTTCTGTTGATTCGCTCGTTGATGGTTCGTTATTGAAACCAATTTGGACGGTCTGCGAGACCCCGTACAACGTCTCTGGAATTATTCCGACTTTGGTTGACCTCGCGGTTCCTATTTCTGTCGAGTTTTCCGCAAACACGAACAGAATCACGCGACGAGGAGACGGTGCGAGTGAACAACCTATCGCAATTCCCGTTGAGGCTGTACTGACCTACACTATCAACTACGACGACGGATCCTCCAAGAATTTTATTCTCGATGATCGTGCGAATTTCACTATTTCGACGGGTGAAGATTTGGCGGATGTGATCAATGGCGTCGTCGTTCCTAAAACCGATTCTAACGGGATCGGAACGATCACGGTCAGCGCGTCGTTGCCTGAGTATGCTCCGGAGCTCGGCACTGCAACAGTATCCATGACTTTGGTCATTCTCACGGATGTTGATATGCGCACTAATCCTTTTCCAGCTTACTCAGGCTCAACGTCATACGAGACGACGACGCTTCACAAAGTTGCGTGCACTGAGTACTACCAAAGTCTCGAGGCTTCCTTATCCGCAACCTTGTCGGATGGATCTGTTTTCGACATTTCTAAGTATGGTAACTACGCTACCTCCGATGTTTCCATTGGTCTCGTGTACGGTGCCGACAGCACTGTTGGTGGTGCAGGTGTTGGAGCCAACTTTGCGCGCGGGATCTCGGCGAGTACTTTTGATATGACGTCCAGTTTCGGAAGTGGTGAAAAGGCTTTCTTAGTTTCTCAAACGATCACGGTCACAGATACTCGCATCAGCATCGAATCCATTTCGCACGTAACGCAGTGGGATTCCGGAAATGCATTCGTTGCCTCATTTGGGACCTCTAAAGAAGTCCGAATGAAGGTTGTCTTCAGCGACGGAACGATGTTTGAAGACATTTTGGACCAAGACATTCCCGTTTCTGCACTCGTTGAGCTCTCCTCGAGTGCAGACGAAGTGATCAAAGTGGTTTCTTCGTTCGTTGAATTAAAGGCGAATTACTACAAAGCTGTCACTTTGACTGCTTCGAGTATTTGCTCCGCTGCTCTTAACGCGAACAACGAGCATCCGACCGTCACGGGAACTGATGAAGTGTATGCGAATCTTTTAGCGGACTTGTACGATCTCGATATCGGTGCAAACACTGGAATTCCTTTGCCGCCGAAATCCGCGGGCGAGTTGTTTGAAGTTGCCGTCAGAATCAATACGGGCGATGAAATCCTCGTTGGTGCTCAGCTGAAAGTTAACTTTGACGACACTTACATCAAGGCTGTGAGTGCTGTCGTAGGCAGCGACTGGCCATCTTACTTCCAAGAGACGATCAATTATCCTTCAACTTCGGCTTCGATTCTTATTTCTAACACTGAGTCTACCGTTACGGGTTCGGCGACTGAAGTAGCGATAATTACGTTCGAAGTCGTCACGGATCAGGCTGTCGTGACTGAACTGGAAGTTGATGTTCAGTCTTTCATTCACAGAAATGAGTTTGACTCGACTTCTAAAATTCCATTTACATCTCCGAGAAGTGTGACCCAAATTGCCTTGAACTCTGCGTCTCGTCGAAGAACGTTGCTTTCCAACGTCTCGCGTCGTAAAATGCTTCAAACAGCTGATGATTGCGTTTCGACTGGTGTTACTGTCAAAAAGGGAACTATTGGTGTTGATTGCTATCCGCGTGTTTTTGGAGACGTGAACGGCGATTGTCTGTTCAACTTGGATGATGCTATTGTAATTGAATATCACTTGTTGGGCCAAACCGTGAATGGGATCGATTATAAGGATCTCTCCATTTTCTCCCAGTGGCAGCTCATGCAAATGGACGCTACGTTGAACTACCTAGATCCAGATTACGATCGAGTAGCGGGCGGCTGTAAGTTGTGGAACGGTGAGGAGAACTCTACCAAAGTCTGTCCCACGGCTGTCGATGGCTCGTACCTGAAGAAGGCAACTGGAGTTTACAAATTCCTCGCTATGTTTTCGACTTACGAAATTGTGACTCCAAAATTGAATAACGAATATTCGTATTTGACGGTGACGGCGAGGGTGTATGACCCAATCTTTGATCCTTTCAATATTGCTGGTTTGAATGGTGATTCGTGCGCTTTGGGCTATTTGCCATCAACTTCTCGTACGGTTGTCGGTGAATTGGATAACAGTTTTCTTGGCGATTACACGCATTACGCATATCAGCCTGCATATGGCGATGAGAGCTACGGCGACTCGTACTCCAAAGTTTTTATCGAGTATGGACGCACGGATGGCCGAGTGTTCAATAACTCTGACATGACGATTGTCATGGGCGAACGCTGGGGAACACTGTATAATCAAACGTTGGATGAATCGACGGTGAAAAACAACGTGATCACGAAAGCCTCGCAAACGAATGTTGGGACTTATGTTGTTCAAACGAAAGGTAACGAGGAGAACAACTACGCATTCAACTACGAATGGAACGAAGATGCTCCCACTGAGAGTGTTGCTGGCGTGACGATCATTATTCAAAATTATGCCGCAGATGGCTCTGACCTTGGGACGCACTATCCATTCTATGGCACTTCGGAATATCCGTACAACGTGTCTGGTTACGAGTTTGATCCTATCGCCCCGATTTCGATTCAACCCGCCGGTGATGGTCTCTTACTCGCGGATTTCGAAGTTTCTATGACGACAACTGCGGACTCCCCGGGATTACCATCAGGGACGACCAAGCAAAATGAGCCGAAAGGATATTACTCCAGAGACTTCTTTGCGTTCAACAATAAGGCACCAGGATCTACTGGTAGCCTGAAACTAACTGTTGGTAGCGACGACGCGTGTTCTACCGAAAGCTTAACGAATATTGAAGGTCAAATATCTGGCGAATACACTACTGCGCGAGACAGAGCATCTGAAATGTCTGTCATTCTGAAAAACCCGACAGTGGAAATAGGCGAGCCAATTTTTCGATTGCGCTACCAGTTGCGCGACGCCAACGGACGTCCGCAGATATTGACGTCAGGAATTTCTGTAACGTTCAAACTCACTTCCCCTGATGGCTCTGAAGAGGTTTTAACTGCTTGCGGTTTGCCCAGTGCCGTTTCCGGTGGCGGTGACTGCGAGACCACGATCAGCTCCGACTGGTTTCCGGCTTCAAGTTCGAGCGCGTGGAACTCCGACGTAACTTTTGACATTGAAATGTTGTTGAAGTATTCAGATGAAATTATTGCAACGTTTGCATCCTCTGGCACTTTGGTGAGACCACCGTCTAACGATGACCACCAGATCACCATGGTGAACAACCCACACGTTTACATGCAATTGAGATACTCGCCGGTGTACGCTGGTAGAGTGGAGACTTTTGATTTATACGCTGCCACTGATTCACAAGCGTTGATTTCGTATATGGTTACGTTAGAGTGGAACACAACTTACTTGTCGTACAACTACTTCAGTGTGAATTCTGAATTATTCAGCCCGTCTCCTATTGTTCAAGCGGTTGGAACGAACTCAGTTCGTATCGTATCTGTTGGCTTGAACGTGACAAAATCGTTCTCCGATACAAGTGGTTCCGCCGTTTATTTGGGGACGGTGGGATTTATTGTCGCGGCTGATGCTCCCATTGGGAAAGCTGAAATGCCGTTGTGGGGTACCACGAATGCCCTCGTCAACGAGGGTACTCGGGAATACGTTGTCAATGAAGAAATGCAATTTGACCACTTGTACGGAACGTCTTCGTTTGGTTCGCTTTTGGTTGGCCAAAAGACGCGCACGGGAATGTACGCCTACATGGATCAAGCGGAAATTCTCAATACTGCCTACTTGACTGGCACGACGCAAGATCACTTCCTTACTGTCATGAATGTTTGGAACGTCGGTTCCGACACTCAAGTTACCGATATGGTAGATTGTGGTTCCAGCGCATCTTTTGCGGCGCAAGCCATCGATTCAATTGGTGGCTGCTCCGTTTTGATTTTGCCAGGCTCATCTGATGGGTACAAAAATATTCAAGTTTCCGCCAGCGTCGGGGACTACTCAGCTGTGGTTCCTGTGACGGTTTGGTTTCCACTTGATGTGGAAATAGCTGTTGCTCAGCCAGTTTTGCACCCTATTTCTGGTGCTTGTGCTGTCTGCAGTTTCACGGATTGTGTCAGTCCGCTGTATCAAACGTCCTCGATTCGTACTCTTGTCACGTATGGCGGTCAATTCCTGGACCCTGTCTCCGGTGTTGATGTCACGTGCTCCGTCGCGTACGAGTCATCGCGGTCTGAAGTTGCCGCAGTTACTGGAGCGACTTTAACTGGTACTAATCCAGGATCAAGTATTATAACGCTTTCTAATTCTAGATCTTCGGCTTTCGCTGAAGTCACCATTGATTCGACTGAAGTAACCGTGGCAAATTTGGAAGCTTTGCTTCCGAACTTGGCGCAATGGTCAGCTATTACGGCGCCGGAAGCCCAAATCGACTACAGCGTTAATGTGAAAGCAACTTTGGAGCAATCTCTCACGGCTGCTGGCGAAGGTGGTCCATTATATTTCATGGCCACGTTCAGCGATGATACTACACAGTATCTCACCAAGGATATGGGTATTTCGGCCGGTATTTCTACCGCTGACTGCTTCGATAACAATGGTGGGGTAACCAGTTGCGCTGATTCTGTGAAAATTGTGACTGATGAGGACGTCATCAACGCTTACGTTGCTCCAAATGCAATAAGTATCTCGACTGAATCTGCAATCACAGCGCAATGGTCCAATATTTGTAATCAAGAAGTGATTTATTCTGGCGTTGGGAACGTAACAATTTCTTTGTCACCAGTTGCGGCTATCTTTGTCAATGCAGATACTAGATACATCACGGACTCTTCGTCCAGTGCGAAAGATCCACCAGCTAGCATTGCAACTTCCATTCAACTTACTGTTGCTGTCAGATACGAAGATGGAAGCGTGGTGGACTTCACCAATGATGCGGACAGACCGCCATCATTCAGTGTTTCCATGGGTACCGATATTGCCCAGGTTTCATCTACTGGTGAAGTCACCGTTTTACCCGATGGTCCCAAACAAGGAATGTTTCAGATTCTCGTGACCATTCCAGGTTACACCGAAGCGGAGGGCGTCCGTGGCTCCGCAACCTTTTTCGCAATTGATATTGCCGATGATGGTTTACAGACAGAACTTGCACCGTGGCCGACATACTCTGGCGCTTCTTCGCTCGGAGATAGCGCTGAGCTTAAAGTCATTCAGTGCAGTGGTAATTACACCGCCGTCTCTCTTTCTTCGAAACTCGTATACACCGACGATAGTTCGATCGACATTTCTTCTCTCGTAACCGTAAGCTCCAGTGATTCTAGCATTGCTTCAGTTGGACTTGTAGATGGGACGTATGTAGTATACGGTAAGTCATTAGGAACTGCTATCATCACTACTACTTACGCGGGCAAAACTGATTCGGTTTCAGTGACCGTTTCGTCGGAAATGCTGAGAGTTCAAGCCATGGAGCTCATCACCGGATTTCCGGCTGATGCGACTTTCACTGGCGTCGTCAAGACCGAAACGCAACTCTCTGCGAAAATAACGTTCGAAGATGGGACAATTATACCGGATGTCACGGTGCGTCCGGAGTTGCTTGACACATTGCTGCTCTGGTCAACCTCCGTAACTTCCGCGATTGAAGTTACAAACACTGGCAGAGCAATTTTGAGTGATAACCATTACGAGTCCATCACCCTTGGCATTACCGTGCAGTGCCCTTTCAACTCATCCTCAATTCTCGCGGACACAGATGCATCGGAAATGGTTTATGCCAACCTGAAACCCGAGATTGGGGATGTCGATATAGGCTTAACTTCCGGTGTACCGTTACGACCAAGCGTGTTTGGAGATGCTGTGGTCATTCCTATTTCGGTCAATACAGGTGAAGCGTCACTCGAGTCTTTTGTGATTGAGATTGAGACTACCGCAACTGACTTCACAGTAACAGATTGCACTGTTTCCAACGAATGGTCAAAGGAAATTTTTATTTGCAACATTGATACTGCGAGTGGGAAAATTTCTCTCGTCGGTAGTGCTGTTCAAGAAGAAGTCATCGGGGAAGAGGCTGAGATCGCGTCAATAACGTTGTCTACTTTGTCCACTGCGACCACCAGTCTTATTTACACTCAAGTTTCATCTATTGTTCTTTCTGACGGAGCCACGTATTCAAACGAAGCTTCGGTAGCTGGAACGACTTACGTTAAGTTGAATGGTGCGAGACGTCGCTCTTTGCTCTCTGTTGGTGCTCCGAAAGACTGGGTGAACTCCAACGTCAAAGTACCAGCTCAGCACATGGCAGTGGTCCCAGCGACCACCAAATCTCCTGACGAAAAGCGAGCTTCGCACGAGTATTTAGCAGCTGAGAAGCGCTCCAGAAGCGCGAAACGTACGCTCCTCCAAGACTTTACGTGCTCGACGAATGTGCAAGGTGATGTTAATGGTGACTGTAAGTTCGACGCAAACGATTACCTCGCTCTCATGCGTTGGATTGCTGGCTCGGATGAATACACGAATCTTACTTCGACCTTGGGCGATGCGGACTCCTTCCAGCGCAAACAAGTTGATCCTACTATGGACTGGATGCGCGGTGAAGATTTCGACACATCTCGATGTGCAGTACATGGAGCTAGCGGATCACCTTGCCCAGAACTTAGAGATGCGCAGTTCTTATTGAAGGTTCTTGAAGGGGACTACAGGTTCTTGTTCGCGACGTCCGTTGATGATATCATCGTCCTCCCTGAATCTCCGTACGATTCGCTTACTTTCCAGGCACAGCTCTTCGATTACGCTGGTACTGGTGTCAGCGGAGAATACACCAGAGTCCGCTTCGAATTTACTTCGACTAACGAGACATATTTCGCGAATGCTGCCATGAGTTTTGCCGAGGCTGAATCATATATTTCAAGCGCAGATGGCGAATTACCGGTGCGCTATGCCGTTGAAGCTCCTATGTCTTCTGCTGGTTTGTTTTCCGTGACAGCCTCGGGCCCAAGCGGAGAATTTGCAAAAGAAAACATTACCGTTGCACTTGTCGTGGAGACGTGTGAATCTAAATGCGCTTCAAGCTCCGTCGGTTCTACGAGCGCCACGATCTTCCCATACACTGGTGTATCGCTTGATCCTCACATGTCTGCGCTTGGGTATACGTACACTCCGGTGCTTACGTTTGAAACCCCGGACCCCATCGCTGGTGCGAATGAAGACTCTTACGTTTCCGCGCTCCAACCGCAGATTATTTCCGATGATTATCAAATATCTGGAGATGGTTTTGGCATTGGCTCGACCACCTACGCGTCATTGGGTGCATTCTCTCGCGAATTCGGTATTTTCGTTCCTGGATCAACAACCACCACGAAAAGCGTTTCCGCCAAGCTGATGGCTGATCGATGTGGAGACTCCACCCCAACTGGTTTCACTGAAGCATCCGCTACAATTGCAATCTCTCGTCGTCCGGTGTCTTCTGTGAAGTTAATTGTTCTAACGAGCACGGTGTATCCAGATACAGCGAAATTGCAGGTGAGATTTCAATTGATGGACGCCACGACTGCTGGCACAGTTTTGCAAACTGGATTGTCGTTACGCCTGTCGGCAACGTTATCGGAAGATGCAACCTCTGTTGCCTCCATCGGTTGCGCCTTGCCTTCGCTCACTACTGGCGTTGGATCTTGTGAACTCGATGTTCCGACCGCGTGGTTCCAAGCGGACGAAGTTGTTTCTATGAAAGCGCAGCTGCTCTTCCGATACGGTATTGAGGATTCCTCGACATCGTCCATCCTTTCCGTCCAGCTTGCGAACTCTGCGACCTATGTTGCGCTTCCCTCGACTGGTGGTGTCATCCTTGAGATGCCGAAGTCCCCTCGCTTCAGCGAGAACGAACTCACAGTTCCAGTTTCAGCGAATACGGGCGGCTTTCCGCTCGGAGCATGGAGTGGTAGTTTGAAATACAATACCACAGTTCTTCGATTTGACTCTTTCACTACTTCTACCGGATACAACTCTGCGGCTGTTGGATTAGAAAGAAACAGCACGGAAGGAATCGTCTCTATCGTTGTCGCTGGAGCTACCTCCAGCGCTACACTGGCAGATCTCACGGGTGACGAAGTCATTTTGGGCTACATCACGTTTACCATCAACAACGTACCGGTGGGAACCTACAACGACGTGGCTGCACTCAATGTTGATTCCTTGGTAACGATCGGTGGCTACACATTCTTAGAAAGCTTTGACGCGTATGTAACGGATGCACGAGGTGGTAGTGTCACAAACGCCCAACTTATTGTACTCGACACCAACGAGATTATCGGTTCCTACAGCATTGTTTCCAAGACTGAGATCGTCAATACGGCAGTTTTGGACACCACGAGGGCAATACAAGAGACGGAAATTGTTGGATACGCTGTGTACAGAAACCCAGACAATTACATTAAAAACGGAGGCGACGAAGTTATGCAAAGTGTTGAATGCTCTATAACGTCGAGTTCTGTACTTACCGTAGAAACGGGTAACTTGAAAATTAACGGTGTGGACGGGACGCAAAACGCCTGTGTGGCCAAAGTTGGAAAAACGAACGAAGCTGGTGCTGCTGCGGCATCTGTCAAATTGACCTCTGGGGACGGTGCACAGTTTGTCGTTTCATCTATCAGAGTCTGGTTTCCGAAAGTTGTGTCTTTAGAAGCACAAGATAAAGTATTGGCTCCGGTCGAGGATGTGTATTACGAGGATTGCAGTTCAGTGTATCAATACACCAACATCTCTGCGTTGGCAACATATGGCGGGAGTGGTTTAACTGACCAAGATGAAGTTGACATCACGTGTATGGTTGACTTGTACTTGAACAATACAGAAGGGGATGCGTTCTCATTTAGGGATGGCAGTACTACAATCGTAGAAACCAATGGCGTTGGTAAGGCGACAATTACTCTGATAAATTCGAATTTGGCAGTCGAGCCATCGGTGACTATCTCGGCAATTTCCGACCCTATCGGTATCGAGTCGCTTCGACCTGTACTTGTTTCCCGAGCTGAATTTACTTCCGAACAGTTTGATTCGCAGACTCCTTCCGATTTGAACGCAGATACATACGCTGATGTGTCTGTGAATATGATTCAAAAGTTGAATCGTAAGGGTGCGCAAGGCGCTATTGTTGTCTATGCCCGCTTTAAAGATAACAAAGTCAACGAACTTTCTCACCTGCCTGGCCTGACCGTAAGTACCGGTATCCGATACAACGGTTTGAGCATTATAAGCACGGCTGGCTCAGACAACACGGCCGCACCTTACTATGGAGAAATTGGAGATGTGAAAGGCGGTATGGAAGGCTATGATGTCATCCAGGCAAAGCTGCTTACGACCACCTGTAACGGTGCCGTAGGAGGTGAAGATATCATTTACGGCTACGGTGGTGTCGAGGCTGTCATCGCTGATCTCGAATATGTGAATTTGACTGCGAGTGCATCCAAGCTTACCTTTGAAGGTGATCTCTCTACGAACGCTCCTATGAATATCGGAAGTGTTGCTAACTTGGAACTTACTGGAACATACTCTGACGGTGATATTCAGAGTTTCACATCTTCAGCCACGTCTCAGTTTCTGATAAAACACCCTACCGGTCTCGATATCTACAACAATCCCACATACGTAACCAATCACTCATATGCTCGCGTATCTAACGATGGTGTGCTCACCATATTTGGTTCAACTGATGACACGAGCATCACCGTTATGGGCATTTGGACAGATGAGATGAAGACGGCGAAGGTGACGATTGACATAGTTAAACATATGAGCACGCAAACAGTGATGACTCCGTATCCGGCATTCACAGGAAGCAGCGACATTGAAAAACTGTCTTTGAACAAGATTGTGTGCACCAGTAGTTATCAACGAGCGATATTGAAGTCAGTTGCTACTTTAACGGATGGCTCAGTTTTTGATATCACCAGCGAAACATCTTACACAGCCTCTGACATATTCACATTGACCCAGTCCTCCACTTCTTCGGAGGTGATAATTGCTGCTGCTGGATCCACTACTGGAAATGCAGCTATTAGTAGCACTTTTGCCGAGTCTACCATTGAGACGACTTTTGCGCTTTCGGATACACCAGTAACGCTGACCTCTGTCCTCTTTGATGAAGATATTTGGGACGCGTCTACTTCTTTCATCGGCCTGGTAGACGCAACAAAATCTTTAGATGTACACATGTACTTCAATGATGGATCTCAGATTTCCAACGCGGTGTCTTCGGAAGAAGTGCAAGCAGTCTTCAACTGGGAAGAAGTAGTCAAATTCGACTCTACTTTGCCCTCTATCATTGAAGTCAGTGGAAGCACGGCGACTTTGAAGAACCAGTATTGGACTCGAGTTCTCATTTCTGCTTCTGCTGTTTGCGCTGATGGCAGTGTCGATTACCTCGTATCGGCAACTTCTTCGATTGCCCCGAATCTCTTGCCAGCTGAGAATGACGTTTCCTTGGGTGCGTTGACAGGCATTCCGTTTCCTCCGAAGATTAAAGACGAAACGTTCGACATTGAAGTTCGAATCAATTCGGGATCTGCGAATCTTCGAAGTTTCCAACTCGTTACCCAGTTTGATTCAAATATGATCGCAGCGACTGGTTGCACGGTAGGAGACGACTGGGCTCAATACGATTTTGCCTGTACCAGGAATAACCCGTCCACTGAAGTGCTCATGATTGGTACCGAGCCGCTTTCTACCGTAAGTGGTTCCTCCATTCACGTCGCTACGATTTCGTTCTCTGTGAAAACTTCCTTCAAGATTTTGGCTAAAATCAAAACCACAGTCCAGGTCTTGACTGTTGAGGGTACCGATGGTGCCGACATAACAGCAGCTGCCTTCGTTTCTAACATGACTGGTTCAGGTGATATCGCTCTTAACAGCTACTCTGGAAAGAAACGTCGTCGTCAATTGCTCGAGGATGGCTCTATCTCCGAAGTTTTGGAGGTGGAAATTGCCGTACTTCCTTCCCACATGAGATCACTCCTCCAAGATACTGATACCGAAGCAGTTTGTAATGGAGTCGGGACGTGCGCAAGTGGTGTTGATAGTGGATGTAAGTTTGGGGACGTCAACGGAGATTGTTCTTTCGATGTTTCCGACGTTTTAGCTCTTAAAAGAGCCATCATGGGCAAGAGCTATGATGCTGACTTCGATCTGAGCGTTTATAGCGATTGGCAGAGACAGCAAATGGACCCGAATCTTGACTGGTTGAAGTCTGGAGCTTACGTATCGCCAGACGCAGCAGATTCTCTGTACTTGCTTCACGCCTTGTCCAAAAAAGCTCGATTCATCGATGTCACGAATGGATTAACAAGCTATAAAGGGTTCTTGACATATGAGCCCGGAAATGCCACGGATGTACTCCTAGACATGGAAGTGAGAGTTTATGACGAAAGCTCTGAAGCTGCAACGTCTGATGATACAAAGGTACGAATCGAACTCAGTTTCGATGGTGGGTCCGATCCAAGTAACAACGATGCCATCACCTCCATTGGTACTAGAACTTCCGATTATTCCTCAATCGGTACAATCTACGAGGCCAGTGACTTGTGGACTGCAGCAACAGATCAAAGAGGTGTATTCAGACTCGTTTTGAAACCTCCTATTTTCAGAGATGGTTCGGCAAACTGGATTGGTGAAACCGATGTCGGTATTTCTATCATTATCGATACCTACAATGACTTTGGTAAGGATGATGAATATGGACAAGGAGGCAGTGGATCCACGGAAGAAGCTGAGAGAATTAAAGTGTTCTATGGGTCTGCCACGCCACCGCTTGATGTTACTTTCGGCGGCGGTTTTATTCCATATGTCAGCTTTGATTTGCTTGGTGTTGACCCGGTGCAATCCATTTCTCTGAAAGATATCACTATTGGTGGAGGAGAATTCGGCCTTGTTTCCTCATTGGATGAGACTGCGTCTGGATTTTCTACTTCGGTCCCCAGCTACAACGTTTACGTCAATGCTGACACTTCCACCGTACAATTGCTCACGTTCATTGACGATTCCTTGAGTTGCACAGCAGAGCAAATTGCCAGCGGTGATACCGACAATTGCTTTACGACTCAATCGGTCACTATCGATGGATCCGAAGCGTCTACGTGCAGTTTGCTGACGTGCTCTTACTTTTCGGAAATTTCACTCAACGTTGGCTCCAAGACTGTTCGAGTTACGGTATATTCAGCCACATCGGAAACGTTTTACTTGGTAACTTTCATTCGCCCAGATGTGCCTACATTTTCGAGCGTCACTCTGTCGAAGGGGCAAAATCAGCTGAATTTCTCTCCGAAAACGTTTACGTATTACCTCGAATACTCGTACGATAATAATGGCGAAGGTCTCACTTTTAAACCAATTGTGAATGGAGACACCACCGGGAGTGCAATCACATTTGTTTCCTCCGGCGGGTACGAATCTACTGCTTCTTTCTTGAGCGGATCCTCTCAAGGTATCGAGCTCTCAACTACAGATACGATTGTGGTTATGACGGTTACATCTTTAGATGAGACTGTAAAGAGCACGTATACATTCTACGTGGACGTGAAGGAATCACCATTCTTGTCTTCTCTTGATGTTATCGGCGAACAAATGGTTCCTGCGTTTACGGCAAGTTCTTACACGTACGCTGTAAACGTGTTAGCCACAGTCTCTTCTATTACTCTGTCTTCCATTGTTTCTTCAGATGTGCCGCATGTTTCCCTCACGGTTGCGGCGCCTGATGGAACTAAGTCAATAACGAGTGAATCTTCACTAACGACTCCAGTTGCGTTAGATTACGGCGTCAATGCTTTGCTCGTAACTGTTTCTGGCGCGGAGGGCACGACTGTATATTCCATTTCAATTACTCGAGCAGACGCTTCATCGGTCACCGCACTTGAAATTGGCAACTATAAATGGGAGTCAGATCCCACCACCTCGGACGGCAGTCCATCAGAAAGTCCCTCATTCACCGATCCGACTGCATTCTCGAGCAATACATATATGTATAATGTGGATGTGCCGCAATACGTGTACGAGACTTTGATCACAATCACGCCGTCTTCATCTTCCGTCCTGTTTGTTGATGGAGTTGAGGTAACGTGTGATCAAGCCGATGTGAGTTGTTCTACTTCTGGTGCATACGCGTTACCACTACGAATCGATGAAGGTTTGAGCACGCACACGGTGACTGTTGTTCCTACGGATGGTTCCGGCCTCTCCTCTATTACTCTGCAGTCAGTTGCTGAGGGTCAAAACGTGGATGGCGGTTCGACGTACACGTTCACATTTACGAGGCCATATACTCCGAAACTCACGAGTATCGCTGTCGTGGACTCGAGTGACGCAGCGATTTTACTTTCGCCCTCGTTTTCAACATCCGTTTACGTCTACCGGTCTACAGTCGCTGCGACAAAATCTGAATTAGACATCTCTGTGGCATTCCTTAAAACTGGCGATGTTCCAGTCTCTGATGCTTTCGTACAATATGGTAGTCTCTCACGTATTGCTTTCCCAGAAAGTGGGCGTTTGACTGTGCCAGTTGCGGAAGGCACGACGACTGCAATTACGATAACTGTGCAAGGAAGTCTTGCAATAGGTGGAGTCGAGTCTATTTACATGTACTATGTTACACGTGGCACGTTGCCAAAGTTAGACTCTTTGACCTTTTTCTCATCTTCTGTTACGCCAACCTTCTCAACGTCTCGTTACAATTACGTGGCTGCCTTGGGGAGCGCAGAGAACAGCTTCACTTACACCGTATCTAAAAGCAGTACCAGCTCTACGTGTCTAGTCAGTTTGAGTCAAGACTTCTCAACGTGCTTGACAAGTGGAGAAAACAAAACACACGACACTACGGGTGTTACGGAAGATATCGGAGCACTGAAAATTTATGTGAGGGATTTGAGTAACTTGAACGTCGTGAACGTTTACACAGTTACCTTTACAAAAGAGGCACTCCCAACTTTGAATACTCTCAGTATTTCAGGCTCGACGGGTGCTAAACTGGACCCTTCTTTTGCTGCCACGACGTACGCATACGACATGCCAGTTCCGTTTGATTCCTCATCCGTTTGCTTCACCATGTCATTCGATACTGTGAGTTACAGTTCAAGCATTCAAATGGGTGGAGGTGCGCCACTCGCGGTTGCTACCAATGTCGCTTCTTGCGTCGAAATTCCGTTTGGCAAGATTGATATCACCATTGCAGTAACGTCGAGAACAACTGGATTTTCCGGTTCTTACATTATCTCATCGTCTCGTAAAGTTGCGCCATATCTTACATCTCTCAGTCTCACTCCGAGTGGATTCACGCCATCGTTTGATGCAACCGTGAACACGTACTCTGCCACGGTTGGGTACGACACGACTGAACTCGATATTAGAGCGGCCGCTAACTTGGTTGCCAAGGAAGGGTCCGTTGTGTATGTATCCTTAGGAGCTGGCGCAAGAACTTTGTTGGATTCATCCGAGAGTTACAAAGTTTATCCTGACGTTGGTGATCAGAACTATGTGGCAGTCTCCGTGGAATACACAGATGAAGAAGATGGTGTCACCGTCATCAACACGTACACAATACAGGTAACCCGAAGTCCTCAGAGTTCTGAGGACATTGCCATCTTGTCTTCTATTAATGCGTACGATATCAACGGTACGGTAAATGTTGGAGGTGTCGATTTTACTGGTAGTGCTGTGACCGAACCACTTTCGTTTGACGCTTCTGTTCTCGCGTACACCAGAAGCATCCAACATGGCGCCGACGCCGCCACAGTTGAGTGGGAATTGTACCCAGGAACGTATGTCCGAATCAACGATGTTGTTAAAACAAATGATGCGGGTGATGCCATCCATGGAACGGATACGAGTTATACCGTGTATGACCTAGTTCCTGGAACCCCCGTTACGGTCAGCTTAACAATTCTTCCCAGTAGTACGAAGGATACTCCGGATGCGACGTGCACGGACTCTCTCTGCACCACGTACACCGTAACACTTACGAGAATGACTGCAGGAGATATGGCGCAATATTACTCGCTTGAACCGAGTACGCAGCGTTCTACGTCCGTGTTCAAAGCATCGTCAACTGACAAAGTTGGCTACACTATCGAGCTCGACACCGAGGGTTTCATGGCCAATTCTAACACGGGATTAAAGAACATCGGAACGGTGTCTTCTACCTTGAAAACGCATTACTTCACCTCAAAAGTAAGCCAGTACTCGGGAAGTAGTGTTACGTGGTCGCCTACAATCATCGGAACAGATGTTCCAACGGTAGAAATCAACAATGTCTTAGTCATTGGCACGGATATTACAGCATCAACAGCTGACTCTGCTTCGGCTGCGGTTTACGATGATAATGCATATTTTACAGTAGATAGGAAAATTGCCACTCGCTTTAAAGTGGAGGCTTACTTCATGAGCTTGTACGACGATGAGAATGAAGAAACCTTCGCTCTGCAATATTGGCCGACAGTGGGTAAGATGCTCGCTTATGAAGGTTATTTCGTTCAGGCGGGTACTGGGGCGCCGTACGATTCTACTACGGTTGTTCAAGCAAACCTCATCCCCGATTACGAAGAGTTCACGGTCATTCCGGGTACGATGTCTGTCGCGCACACAATTTGGGACTTGCAGTATTCCGATACTTCTTCTACTACGGACAACAAAGGAACTGGCCAGTCCAGTTTTGAGTTGACTCCGTACGATAGCGTTCTCCCAAACAAAATTTCGTCGAAATCTTCGGGATTAGTCTACGGAGAAGACAAAGATTTCGTTGCTCGGGTTTGCAAAGTCTCGAGCAGAACTGTAGCAGCGGCTGATCCAGCTGGGTGCGGATCTAGCGCTGTGCCTGCGAGCGCCGTGCACAATGCTGACGGTACGTACACGATTTCTTACGATGCATCTGATGCAGGCTTCTACATTGCCATGGTGGTGTTCAAGAACGATGCGGGAAGCTTTGTGTTTGGTGGTCAATTGGCCTCAGGCGCAATGATCACTTCATTTGAAGTTTCTGAAACCGTCATCAGTCCAGAGAACTCGTATATGTACGGCGTCTGTGATGAAGGATCGGCGACGGAACCCTTGAATTCAAACGCCGTTGATTGTGTGGAAAGAGATTCTGCAACGGGTGGCGGCAAGGAGAGCTTCACGCAAACTGGGACCGTCACTTACACAGTTGTCACACGAGGCTGGAATTCTGGAGATTCTCAAACACTTGATAACTTGATCGATCTCTCTAATGGTGGCCAAAGTTTGTTTGTCTCGTATCTTTGCAAATTTGGTACCGCCGCTGATTACACGAGCTGCGTCTTCCCTGCTGGTCATGAGAATGCGGGCCAAGCTATTGTTGAGAACGCGGGCCTGTCTGCTCAGCCCTGGAAAGACAATTTTGATGGCACGTATTCAATTTCACTCTTGATTAAGGCTCCGGTATTGATTGAGTTAGATGTAAAAATTGGAAGTGATGAATATGGTGAAGCTATTTCTCAATTCGTTGATAATAAACTTGTCATCGACGTGAGACATGGTCCGATTTCCGAGGAGTCTGTCGCGGTAGACTTCCCGACATCCTTGATTGCGGGCGAGGAGGAAGAGTTCACGCTTGATCCTTTGGATTCTCAAGGGAACCAAGCCACAAATAAGAAGGAAGTTCCGAGTGCAAGTGGTATCGTGTTCACGAGTACGCCTGCGTCGTCTTCATTTACTGACAGCATCGTCATTACTCCCTTGGATACGCAAGAACCGTATGACATTAAAATTAAGTTCACAGCTCCACAAGTTGCTGGCTCGTACACCTTCAAGATTTACGTCAATACGAATGAGCTTGCGGTTTCCAAGACAATTGTTGTAAAAGCGAGCACATACATTGCTACCTCGTCAACTACGGTGGATTACGGCACTAGACGTGTTGGAACTCAAAAAATAATAGTATCCATAAAAGATATCTATTCGAATCCGACGTGTGTTACGCGCGATAACTTCAATTGGGCGTGGGGTGTCACCGGTGGTGAGTTATCAGAACCAGGTACCTTCACATCGTGTATCTCTGCTGGTAAGCATCTTGTTTCGATTCCGTCAGTGAATACAGTTGGAACATATACGTTCACTGCGAAGATAAGTAACCTATTGAATGTGGATACAGACCAACCATTCGATCGTGAAACTCTCAGTACATCTACCAGTATCAACGTGGTTTCTGATGTACCAAGTACTAAGTCTACGATGACCACGCCGAGTGAATACATCGAAGTTGGTCAACCTGCTTACTTTTATGTCATTGCTATCGACCGTCTTGGAAATAGCATTGCTGTTTCTGGACAATCCTCTGCATTTTCTGTCACTGTGACTGGGAGCATCTCCGGAACTAGAGCTGCAGAAGTTTCGAATTCTCTTTCTGATAGAACAGGGTCGGTTGGTTCATACTATGGATCATTTACTCCCCTGTACGCTGAAACATACACACTTACAGTCTCAGTAGACGGGTACCCGCTTGATCAAGGATCGTCTACCCACATTGCCTCTGTGTTCCTCACGAACGAGGCAGATTACTTCAAGGTAACCGGTGCACCAGTTTCTGGCGTTGTTGGATCGAGTTTGACGTTCATCATAAATCAATGGAACCTGGAATATAATTTGGATATGAACACGATTTCCACGACGTTTCTCTCGAAACTTTCTCGACCTCAAAGTCAAGTATCATTGACTTTATCACCACTAGGAACCGGTGCAGGAGACGCGGATATGAATCGCCGTCTTTATGTGGACAAATTGTACACAACGAAGTCTGGGACTTACACACTTTCAGTATCTAAAGCTGATGCGGACACGCCTTCGGTCTATCATGCGGTGAAGGACTCGCCTGTTTCTTTCACTTTAGCTGCCGCGAAGGCAAGTGGAAGTGTGTCTACTATTACGAAGCCTTCAACTCCAGCAGGTGGGTACGCGCCCGGAGCTACGTTATCGTTACCGTTGAGTTTGAAAGATTCATATGGAAACGCCATCACCACGGCTCGATTTTCGGATGACGTAATTGTCCAGATCAAGTCGAAAAACACCGCGAGAATCCAAACTTTGACTATTAAGGCCGACAGTACCGGAACTGGATTAGTCGCCGAAGGTGTACTTAAGTTCGCATCCGATCAATACTCTGTCTTGGCCTATGCCAGTGGAGTAGCATTGACGATGGTGAACCCAGAGATTATCATTACGACGAATAATGTGGTTGCGCCGGCCTTGGTCGACGGAACTGCTTCATTTGCTGCTTCGGCTGGTTTACCTGCACAAGGAAGCTCTGCTGCTTTTGTTGCTGGTACGGAATATTCGCTGTACATCTTTCCCGCTGATGTATATGGAAACGTTGCGGTAAGTGACGTGCTAATGGTTGTCGTGCTTCGGGCGAACAACATTGTCCTTTCGCAGGGTGTTTGGAATACAAATACGGGCGGTTATAAGGTTTCATACACTTTCACAACGGCAGGTACAACACCGGTGACAGTTTCTGTGACACCGGCTGGAGCCACTGCGGCCACGGTCAGAAGCTTCACTGCTGTCGTGAGTCCTGGTGCCGTCGTTGGTAGCACGACGAAGCTCATTTCTATCACGAATGCAACGTCTGTGACTCGTGGAACATGGGTTGTGCGTTTGTACGATAGATATGGAAACGCCCTGACTTCTTCCCCAGCTGGATCTGTGGATGTCAAGGCTGAAATGATTTTGCAGTCAACTACGAAATCGAGTACCTTGTTTGGCTCTTTACCAGTAGTTTCTAACAGCGCTGATGCCATTTCAATTACTCTCGGTTCAGACGGCACTCAAATTGGTTTGGTGACTCTTCAGTATTTAGGAACAATCACGGGAACGTACACTTTAAAATTGTATGTTGACGGTGTTGCTGCTACCGACGTTTCAAGCTATAAAGCATACATCACCTCTGGACCTATCGTAGCTACGACTTCTACGGCCTCGGGTACGGGGTGGAACTCTGCCAAAGCTGGAGTGAAGTCCAGTTTTGTCGTTGTTCCACGAGATAAGTACTCGAACAGAGTCTACACGAGTCCTGCGAGTGCCTCTTCTTCGTTAGTGGTATCGCGTGGCCTCGGTGTTACGAAAGATCTTGTTACGGAGACTGCACCATCCTTTGTCTTTGATACAGCACTCGGTCAGTACAACGTTTCGTACACTCCTTCAGTGGCTGGTACCTCTAGTCTCTCGTTCAAGATAAATGGTGCAAACATCGCAGATTCTCCTCGAGTTTTCACTGTTACTGCTGGAGCCGCTTCTGCTTCCAAGTCCTTCCTTAGTGGCGCGGGTGTCCGAGGAACTCTGTTTGGAGCTGCGTCAGAAGTTGTCATTCAAGCTGTGGATTCCTTTGGCAACTTAAAAACGTCGGGTGGAGATACTTTCCGGGCGAGTTTGAACCAGACAGGCTCTACGACAACTGTAACTGATAACAGTGATGGTACTTACACCATCACGTACACGCCTGTGGCTGCCGGAGCAGCATTGCTCAAGATTGAGTACGGCACTGGTTTTGTTCAAATTGGATGCGATTTCATCACCATTCCTTCATCAGGTTGTTTGTTGGATATCAAAACTGCCGATTCTGTTCAGACTTTGGATCCATTGCAGACTACCTACAAAGCTGCATATTTGTCCACCAGTGATGGTGATCTTACGCTTGGCTTCGCATCTGTAGCAAGCACGGGAAAACCCTCAGGTTCTTTCCGTATCTTGACATTTGATCAAGATGGAGTCCAAATGGGCAGAAATGATGTCACCATCCAGTTATCAATTGGTGGAACCGTACTCTCTGGATCTGATATCGCCATCACAGCAGTGGAAGGTACAACGGGTGAGTTCCGAATCGACTACTACTACAGTACGGCAGGAACGTGGCCGATATCTATCACGGCGAACGGCGTCGAAATTGGCGCTCGCTTACGTGAGATTGCTTTCGATGAGGCTGGTGCTAGCACTGATCTTGTTGCCGAGTTTGGAGGATATTCTAATCTCGTCATCCGACCAGATTTCACTACAGCTTCCAGCGTTGATGTTGTTATTGCATCTGGTGTTCAAGGAACGAACCCGATTGTTGCTACCGCAGGATTTCCCGTTGAGTTTGCGATTTCGGCGAAAGATTCATACGGCAACGTGCAATACTATTCCTCGGATTACCCCGGGGATGTGTTCACAGTCACGGCTACCGCGTCACAAGCGGAAACTTTGAATGCTGAATTTACTTCGTTGGCATGCTTCCCGTCATCATCATTCTTTCCGGACTGCAGAATTCCTTCAAACTACGTGGAGGCGTTTCCTGATGGATCGGTGTCTGCTGAAGCTTCGTTGACTTTCTCCAACACCGCTGCATACACCATCTCTGTCAGCTTGCAACCGAGATTTGCTATGGGTATCTCAACAACCGAAGGATCGGCACCGGTCTCTGATGCGGTTCAAGTCAAACAATTCAAGGTCACAGTTGTTCCTGGCGTTGTGAATGCGGCAAACTCTCTCATGAATGGGGACGGTCTGTCTGGTTCTATCGCGGACGAACGAAAATCTGTGCTCATCTCAGCCTATGATGCCGGCTCTAATGCTCTCTATAAATTGTCAGAAGACGAGAGAGAAGATGCGTTGACTTCCTGCCGCATTGATTTTGTTGGAACTTCGGAAGGCAACATGGGAGAAAAATTTTCCTCAAGCTCGGAGAACTGCTTTGCACTCGATGGTTGCTTTGGTCTCACGACTGACCAGTGCTTGTTCGAAGTATTTTACAACATAACTTACCTCACGGGGACGTTTGACATGTCTGTAAGACTTTGCGCGAGTGGCTCACCGGATGATTTGGAGGTCAACCCTGACGGATGTCTTGTCTCTGGAGAGTCCGTTTCCATCACAGTTACTGCGGGTTCACCGAATTCCAAAACTTCGGGATTACTCGCGACACCTCCAAGTACTGTCACTGCAATGGAAAGTGGAACGTTAAAATTTGTTGCCCGGGATGAATTCAATAACGAAATCACAATTGGTGGAGACGGAAATCCGCTCGTTGTTTCTGCAATTCAAACGAAACCAACAGCTGGGTCGCTCCTCACCAATGTCGCTACCTTGTCTGATAATGAAGATGGCACTTACAACATTGTGTACACGTTGCCAACTGGCGGAAATGGTGTTGAATATCAGTTCAACATCACTTACGACGGTGATCACATTATCGGTTCTCCGTACACGATGTCGGTTGCTTCTCCAAATATCTCGCCAATGTACTCGTTCGCGTACGGTGAAGCTTTGAGTGATGCTACGATGACTGCCAGGGCTGGCGAAGTTACTTCGTTCACCATTCAGCCTGTCGATGCGTCAGGCAACACGATCACGAAGATGCCTGATACGAACAAATTTAAAGTAGTGTCAAGAAATCTCGAACTTTCGGCCGGTGGTGGACAAGAGCCATCTTTCACTACGAACCCGGATGGTTCAATCAAGGTTTCTTTTACAGCCGTAGTGACCTCCCCGGCGCAGTTGACAATTTCTGCAATTCGACCAGTTGACGGCGTGAGCACAGAAACTGTCATAGATTCACCCGCCAACGGTATTATTTACGTGAATGTCGATCCTGGGGTTGCCGTAGCTTCAAGTTCGTACACAAGAAATGACCGAACAGTTCCATTGACGCAGGTAGCCGTTGCTGGTTCGGAACACAACTATCAGATTATTACTGCGGATAAGTACTCGAACCAATTGACGTATGATCCGTATGGTACGCCGACGAATCTTACATTCGCGGCTCCGAACAAATACGGGCCTGAAGGCTACAAGTACGTAAGCGGGCCAGCTCCTGCTAAGTATGGCTACGCTCAAGAAATTGGTGCATCTGAACCAGGAAACTGGCGAGTGCGCTGGTCTGCGGAAACGACTGGAACTTATGCTCTCCGAGCATACATATCAGATGGGCTAGTCCTGGACGGCCCTGGTGGGTCTCAGTTACCATTGAACATGGAAGTCATCGCATCTGATGCGGATTATTCGAAATTTACCCTCACTGGTGCTGGTATTACGGCTTCTGCAACAGTCAACAGTAAGGCTACGTTGACTTTGGAGGCGAGAGATGTGTATGGAAACTTCAAGAAGGACCGCGGTAATCTCGTGAATGACATCATCGATGGTATTTCACAAACGATTTACTCTGATGATGCCTTATTAATGGAAGAATCGACCATCCAGGAACACTCTGTGACTTTTGACAGTGCTACTGGGAAATACACCATCGAATACACCCCATCTGTTATTGGTTACATGGAAACGGCCCTCAATATTCGCGGCGTGGATATTGCCAATTCGCCATTCCAGCAGGAGATTGTTGCTGGTGCTATTAGCGCGAGCTACACGCGCGCTTCTGGACCTGGTATTGTTGGAGGCTCTCTCGGCATCCAAACTTACATTGCCATAGATCCTCGTGATGCCTCAGATTTTCTCGTCACGGCAGGTACAAGTGCCTCTTCGTTTGAAGTGACTGTTACCACGACTGCGGGATCGATTATTCAAAGCGGTCCAACATGGGACGAATCTTCCCGAGTTTATCGATTTGAGTATATGATTGAGGGTAGCACAGACGCTACGGTCACGGTCGATATTGCTTACGATAGTGAGGCTATTGCAGGCTCTCCGTTCTCGAACATACCAATCTCCTCTTCCGTAAGCACGGATGTGGATGAGAAAAGGTGCGTTATCTCAGGTCCTGGAATAACATATGGAGTTGCGGGTGAATTGACTGCCATCGCCATCACGCTTTACGACAGCGATGGTATATTGGCGGTACCATCCGCAGCACCTTCTCTGGTGCTTACTGTCTTCAATGGGAACAACGAAAATTTCGTTGAGTACACAGATTTTCAATTATTTGATTCATCGGTGCTTTCTGGTTTGGGCCTCGATCCAAGTGCGTTTGGCTACGTCAACGAAGATGCGGGTGGCACATACTTTGTTACTTTTACTAAGACTAGTGTAGCTGAAGCACCGTACAAATTGACGGTCGCTGTCAATGGTTTAGTCACCGGTTCTGTCGAATACGAGAATCCTGGGGAGTTCACGTTCGAACTCGTTTCTAGCGTCACGTCTAGTTCAACTTCTTATGTTCAGCTCGGGAACACGGATGGAAGCATCGTTGCAGGTGATAGCGTACCTGTTTACATTTACCCAAGAGATGCGTATTACAACGGCCAGGATTACAAGAATTTAGCGAATAAAGAAGAAACGTTCTCTATCGCCCTCACCGGTCCTGCTGCTTACACCGTCACTTACACTGGTTCGGCGAGTGATGGTACGATGAAGTTGGTCAAGGATACCGAAAATGACTCGTACTATTATTACGGTTTCATCAAACCTGTCAAGGCTGGTGTGTATAGAGGCACTGCGCAACTCGTTCAGAATGGTGTGACATCGAGTGTTCTTACCCTCGCTCAAGCTGCTCTTTCTCTTGATGTCAGTGCTGGTGCCCTTGATATTTCTAACTCAGTGGTAGGTGGACAAGGTGTGTTCTCAAGTAAGGTTTTGGCGAAGGGTGCTGTTAAAGTACAATTTCGCGACTCTGTTTCGAACCTTTTGACGGACGATATCGTTCAGTCCTCGCTCAGTGCAGTGAAATTCAACTTGATGAGGCGCGATGTAAATGAAGCAGCGTTTGCAAGTGATATTGAACTCGTGTATGTTAGTGCTCAATCTGCTTTTGTTGGTGAGTATATTTCTACTGTCGCGGGTACACTTGACATGCAAGTTAGTGCGTGTGATTCCTCAGACCCACCTGTATGTGAAGAAGTTCCCATCTCTGGATACACTGGTACAGTTATATCCCCTGGTAGTTTCGTCTCTGCTATGGCTGAGGTCGTCGGCGCTGATAGTACCTCCGAATTCAAAGTCGCTGAAGACTCGCTCGTGTATGTCTTTGGGCGCGACTCTCAAGGAAACACTTTGAGCACCGGTGGTGAAATTCTGAGCGCTAAATTAGTCCCCACGCTAACCACCGGTCAAAGCGAACTTCGCATCTCTCCATCTAACATCGTCGATAATGGCGATGGAATGTACACTATAACAGTACAACCAAAGCAATCTGGTGATTTCAAATTGTTGATCACAAGATCTGGAGCAGTTGTCGGTACAACAGATGAGACGGGCTTCCTTATCACTGTTGAGCCAGGAGTTGCTTCTACTGCGTCAACAGTCTCAGGAACTGGATTCGGATTACAGTCGACTGGCTACATCGTTGCCGGTAACGAAGCCAAACTTACCCTGATTGCAAGAGACGCCATTGGGAATGCCATTGTGTCAAGCGCAGATGAGTTCACGTATGAAATTTCTGCAGGTGGCTCGGTAGTTGATTTCGGTCAGTTTGCGTACGTTGAAGAGTCTGACGGCACATACGAAGCTACTTACACAATTGAAAAGTCTGGCGACTTGATCGTCGAAGTTAAGTTGCGCGGCGAATCTCTCCTTTCTGTACCATCTGGCGGTAAGGTGCTTCATTCGTCTGTATCTTTGAAGGACTGTTTGCTGTACGGAGATGCTTTGACTGCCGGAGTGGAGGCGGGTGTCCTCTCAACTCTGTCTTTAATCGCGAAGGATCAGTACGGAAATGTTGTAACTGACTTGCAAAACAGCGGTTTGTTCGAACTTAAAGTTGATACACTCAATAATCCTGGCTTCTTGCCGTTCGAAATCTCGGATGCCTCGATTGGCTTGTTAACGGTTGACTTTACTCTCCCCTCTGTTGACGTTGCGCCAGGTTTAGTGACTGTCGTATACGACAACGACTTGGCATTGAATCTGTACAAAAACTACGACACGAAAGAACAATTCTCCATTCAAGTTTATGTCGGACAGCCGTCCGCTTCTACTACTACACTTGTTGGAATTTCACCCACGATTCCGTTTCAAACGGACGTGGCTTCGACAGTTGAATTGTACGTTCGTGACGCTAATGGCAATGTGATCGGCGAAAGTGATGAGCTAACTGCAGTTCTTGATTCTTTGGCCCTGAACGTCTTCACAGTCCGAGGTCAAACTTACGCAGTTGACATCACTTTCACGTCAAGTAACGCCGTGAATGGTGATTACATCACTATCCTGAACTTCTCACCTCCTGCTGCGGGTTCATTGCGTCTCTCTCTTTACATTGATGGTTCTGAGGTGATTGACCCCACTACGGAGAAGGATTACGAGTGCACGGTGCTACCGGGTGCAATTGGTGCTCCGTACTCAACTTACTCAGGTGCCGGTATCTTTTCTGGCGCTATTGCTGGATCGGAATCTACGATTTACATTCAAGCTGCGGATAGAACCGGTGGTATTATCACAACTGATAAAAGCACTGATACTACAGCATTCACTCTAGAATTTGAGATTCTTTCTAATTCTGGCATATCGAATGCAACTGATAAGGCAAGCGCAATCTCTGGCGTTGAGGTTATCGGGCCGACGTACACTGGTGCTGGTACGTACATGTTCAAGTACATTCCGTATGACCTGGGCTATCCGTATTCTATGTACGCTAAAATTGCTACTGGTAATGATCCGATCGGCACTTCAGATGGTCTCTCCGGTGGTGAAACCGTTCAAGTCTACGATGTTGCCTCGACGCGTGAATCGAGTGCGGAAAAATCAGCAGCTTTGTTGGCCATCGATTCGGACGGTACTCTTATGCTGGGTTCGCAGATTCCAGTTGCAGGTTCAATTTTCTTTGAAACCGTGGCGGGAGAAGCAATTGTCTTCTTCATTCAAGAACGAGACGTGAATGGATTAGATGTCGCTTCGAATAGTGCCACCGCTCCGTCTGTTCAAGTATCTTCTGGCTTTGTGCCAACTGCTCCGACTGTTGTTAACGATGGTTCTGGCATATGGAGAGTCACTGTCAAGCCTGAAAAGTCTGGTGAAGTTCCAATCTTTGTTGCCTTCGATGGCGTGGAGATCGCGAACTCTCAAATGATTTTGACTGTAATCCCAGCGGCAACTTCGGCGTTGACGTCGACCATTGAAGGTACAGGTCTCGAGCCCGATGAAACGAATTTGGTTCGTGCAGGCCTTTCGTCAAAATTTTCCATCATCGCTAGAGATGCTTTTGGAAACTACGCCGAGTACGACGACGTCGCCGGGAACGACGAGTTCCACGTTGAAATTGCTTCTTCGGTGGAGTCGGAGACTATCGTTGTTGAGGGTATCATCACGAAGATTGATGGTAATGGTTACGAATACGAAGTTGAATTCGTTCCGCGTTACGTTGGCACAAACACTGTGAGTGTTTACCTCGGACCTGTTGGAGGTAAGTTGCTTGTTACCACGGCATCTGTCGAGGTAACGAACGGTGTGGTGAATGTGCAGGCCACGGAGGCGAGTGTTACAACTGAAGAACTTTCAGGAACCACTGTGAGTGCGGGAGACAGATTTGAGTTCAGTATTTACGCCAAAGATATATATGGCTACGATCACGCTACTCCAGCGCTCCTATGGGATGTTGAATTGATTCCCAGCGATGCTTTGAAAGCAACCGGTGCCACTTCAAGGACTGGCACCGTCACTGGATACTCTGGAACGAAGGAAAGCGGTGGTTACTCTGTAACGTTCACCTTGTACAAGGAAGGAACCTGGTACTTATCCTTGACTGAACGAGACGAGTCCGGTGGGTCAATGGTGTCGTCCATGTATGTTCCGATCACGGTTGTAGGTGGCACTGCGAATGTGTATAAAACGACGTTATCTGGTGGCATCGCATCTGGTCTTGTTGCTACTTCTACGGACCGAACGGTTTACATCACCACGCGAGACGTGTACGGAAACCTTGCATTTAGCTCTGGATTGCACCCATTCAGCGCGGATGATGAATTGAACGACTTTGAGATTACCATCGACCTTGATGAAATCGTACCCGAAGGTGCGGAGATTCAAGGATATGAATACACGAATAACGGCGCTGAGTACGTTTCGCCGGGTGTCTTCAAATTTACGTATTCGACAATTCTGCCGGGCACGTACTACATCCAAATAATTCAAAAGAAAGAAGCGATTGGTGATGGTTCAAATAAAGTCATCACCGTGAAACCAGTTCCTGCGCCTGTTGTCACGGAAGTGAGATTTGCAAACTCTTTGTCAACGATCCAAGTTGTGTTCGATGTGGAGACAGATGAGGCTATGCAAATAGGCGCATCTGACTGTTCGAACGTCCTTGCCACAGCCACGATCAGTCTTTTGGGTACGAACCCATTGTGTAAGTGGACTAACATTCCGACCGATGATGGCGCTGGCTCGAAAACTCACAATTATTTGCAAATTACGCTCGGATCGAACCCTACGGTGAAGCCACAAACGTCGCAGAACGCGGCATCGTTCATCACCTTGAAGCAACAAACCATCCGAACGAAGGACAGAAATTCGTACTTCGCCGTTGCGTCGACGGGTGTCCTTGGACCTCTCATTTACCCATCTGTAAAGGCCTCAATAACTGGTGTGGTCAGTGTTGGTACGTGCACTCCTCTCAACTTTGATGCGTTGAGATCGACTGGTGGTGGTGGTAGAGCCCTCACGTACGTTTGGAGAATTACCAGTACGCAAGATGTATCTAATATTGATATTTGCGAAGTTGACACAGCTAACAAGATTAATACTTGCACAGATAGTCTCTTCGTTCCGTACACGGACCTTGTGCCAGGCGGAACGTACACTGCTGAGTTACAAGTTACGAACTTTTTAGGAACAACGTCAACTGCGACTTTTGATACGGCAGTCGCTGCTGTTCCTTTGCCCAAGATTGCAACTCCGGAAGAAGTTACCATCTACGCTTCGGATCGCTTGACAATTATCTCGTACGTATCAGCTCCGGACACGTCTTGCATGGATTATCCCGAGAATTTGAACGCTCTCGAGTATTATTGGGAGTTCACAGCGGGATCCTTGCAAGTTGAATCTTCTGATTGGATTAATACGCGAGGGACTCCGGAACTTACTCTTCCTCCAAACTCTTTCGAACCTGGAGAAACGTATGAGTTGTTAGTTACGGCAACTATTGCTTCTTCCGGCAATACTGCTCAAGCTATAACATCAACAACGAAAGTGAATGTCGCTTACCGTGAAATTATCGTCGAGGATAGGCTTGGTGGAGATAGAATTGTTTCACCATTTTTGACAAACTCACTCGTTGCGTCTCCGTTTGATCCTGAAGACTCACGTGATGAGTCTGGTGTGGCTTATCCGTGGAGTTACTACTGGTTCTGCACGAAAGCATGTGAAATTCCTGATGGTGAATCGACGTGCGAACTGGTTGAGATCGCCGATGGTGCAGATTGCTTCACTGATGCGAGTGCTATGTTTGCGACTGACACTGACACCATATCTATTCCAGGGAGTGATCTACTTCAATATCTCGGAACGAATAACATGTACGAGATTGGCTGTACCATCTCGAAAGGGGTTCGCGGTCAGTCATCGCTCACCGGAAGAACGAAAACAGCATACGTCACGTGGACGAGTATCACGTCCGTTTCTGTAACTATCGGAGACGACGATGAAGATTACTTTCAAGGCGAATGGTCACCAACCAGAGGTGGTACACTCACGTGCGAGTCACCTTCCGCGACTGCGGCTGTCGCCTCGGGCGAAAGTGTCACTTATCAATGGGAACTCGTGTCTGGTTCTGTAGGATTTGCAGGAGGTAGTTTGGAATCTTTAGTCTCGACTTCTTACGGCGTAGAACCGTCTGAAGCTGTCAAACAAAGCTCATTGACTCTTGCGCCGAATACTCTCTTGGCTGGTTCCGAGTACACGTTTAAATGCACCGTGATTTTGGAAGCTTCGGGAACTACTGGTGAAGCAAGCCAAACGATCACAGTTGGAACACCGCCTTCTGGCGGCTTCTTGGAAGTTAGGTATAATGAAATGACTTCGACGATATTATGTCCGTCGGCCATCGATGGTTGCGAATGTGGAGAAGATTCTTATAAGTCCGTACCTGCTGCTGAAAATGTCGTTGACGACGCCACTCAACAGGAAGTCTTGCTTGTGGATTACGGCTTCGAGGATGGACAAACCGAATTTGAGCTTGTTGCAAAACAATGGTTAGATGGAACTACTGATTGTTCTACATCTTGTTTGTACCAGTTCGCTTACGCCCTCAGAGGTCAAGAAAGCGAAGAAACAGCCATTTCGGGTAAGGAAACGACGAACACGAAAATTTCGGGCTTCTCGTTGCCCTCGGCTGGTGATGGTGTGAACACTGCTGATATCATTTTGATTGTTTATGTTTACGATGAACAAGGAATGGCAACGAGGTACGCAACAGACTACTACTTGAGAATCAATCCTCTTGCAGCTGCAATTGTTGACGAGGATACTACTCAGCAAGTTTCCTGTAACTTGGTCAGAAAGTTGACGGAAGATGCGGAGCAAACTTCCACGGCTGCGATTTTTGGCGACTCGACCTCGAGCTCGTCCTCAACCCGCAGGCGTATGTTGGCAGAGAACTGGAGATCAATTGCAATGTCAGGTACCAAAGCTGAACGCAGAGCTAAGTTTGACGCCGAATCGATCAAAATTATTCAGCGTATATCGAACACGGAAATCACGGATGCGAAAGACCCGGCTAGGACCGCGAAAGGAAGAAAGGTTCGGGCGTCTGGCCGTAGCTGGTATGCGGCATCATCAGAAGTTGCGCAGACTTTGATTAACACTGATTTCAACGCTTACGTCGGAGCGAAAGACACAGCACGTGCTTTATCATTTATCAACGTCTGGGGTAAGACTTGGGGCGTTCCACCGGCTACTATTAGTGATCAACCAACTCCGGCACTTGCATGCAATTCTGTCGAGACGGAGTTCTTAGCCATGAAAAATCAACTCGTTCAAGAGTACTCACCGTTGGATCTCGCATCTTCTGTAGACGATGACTATCTCGAGAAGTATATTTGCTCCATGAATACTATATTATGGAAGCCAGGTGAGATTTCGAACGAAGCGTTTGACGTGTTGTTTAGCTCGGGGGCGACGTCTAAGATAAAGGGTGCGGTGTTTCAACATAGACTCTATGTGGACGGTGCGCTGAATGTGGACTTGCAGTTAACAGATGCTGCAAAGGTTTGCGCGGCTGAGTTTTTGAGTAATATGTTAGTGCAGGCGTACGTAGGGTGCCATAACAGTCCAATTATCAGAGACCAAGACAAAATGAACGATGTTATTACCGCAACTACGTGGCTTGGACAGGCAATTGCGGATACCTTGGTTCCCGGAGAAGACCCGGAATCTGTTGAAGCGTTCTATTTCACGGTGACTGGCTTCGCCGGTCAAAGACGTTCCCCAACTCAGATTCTTAGAAACGAACGTTCGACTGATTTGATGTTGACAGTACCGCAAATAACTAGCGACGTTACTGATGTGTCGGGTCCGCTATTATCCATGAATATTGACATTGATGACGATGGACCATGCTTTTCCGAGCTCGCTGGATTTACGTGCGGTAAGAATGTTACGTCTGATGACATCATTCGCGTCTCGTCGACTGTCTTCACAAAGACAACTTATTCATTGAGTGCTATGGATACGATTAATCCATTCTCTGCGAAAGTATTAATCGACGGTGGTGAGGAGCAATACGGTTACACGGCTATAGTTGTACCGCAGTTTGTGAAATCTGGAAATGGACATTTTGCGGAGCAAATAAAAGCGTTCAACTCTCCTGATAAAGGTTCCTTGAATCTCGGCGAGGATGCTCTCACAGCAATGATTGCATCCACACCTACTGCGATGTTGGACTACGCAATTGCCACGGATAACTTTGCGTACGCTGCTAGAATCCCCTCCAATGCGTCTTACTTTGACTTTACGATGCATAAGTCATGGGATCAAATTTTTGATGGTCAATCGAAAGATCGAGAAGACTACCAAACCGAAATTCGACAGTGGCCGTTGGGTGATGATGGATTCGGGGACTTTGTGACGGAATGGTCAGACTTACCGAGGAAATGGAGCCCAGATAACTTCAATGTTACGGACTCTACTTCCATAAGAGGATTCTCTACTTCTTTATATTCCGCGCTCACGTTTGGACCGTATTTTGTGGAGACGGTTTATTACCCTCCGCCACCGACTATTTACTCTCCACCGCCGCCTGCGCCTCCGCTCTCCCCCCCGATGCCAGTCTATGTGGAATATGTCGAGGGTGACTTGGATAGATCGGTTGTGATTGTCCCCTCAATTGCTGTGTTGACCGTCTTTGCGTGGATGCTGTGGATGTTCTTCAAACGCCGACGCAACTTGCAGATGATGCACATTGATTTCATCGATGAGGACTACGATGGAGCCTTGGATGAATTTGATTCGAGCTCGAGCGAGGACGATTCAGATAACGAAGGATCTGCCAACACTGGAAGCGGCGGTGGTCTCTTTGGATTTGGTCGTCAAAGACCAGAAGTGCAAGAGAGGTACAACCGCTCTCAACGCATCAGGGCGCTGGAAGAACGCTTGCAACAAACGCAATCTCAATAAGAGTTGATTTTTCACATGCGATGATGATGAATATGATGAGATTTTCAGATAGCATCTTGATAACTTAGTACTCTTTTCTTTTTGTAATGATGGAATACTCGTTTGATGTACTCGTTGTTATTAGAATGAACCCAGCCGCAGAAGACGAACTTTTATTTATCCCTCTTTTATCGATCCCTCTCTGTCTCGTTTTCTCGTCTCCCCATTTTCACTCCTTCAAAAAATTGTCTCTCCTTTCAAAAGAGCAAAATCTCTTCATTTTGTTTCTCTCCAATCCACAAAGAAAGTATAAATTTCCTCTTCAAACAAAACATGTCGGACGACGATACGAACAAAGAAATGCCCCCCCAGTCGACGCGTTTTCTAGACTCTGATGACGACGACGACGACGACGAGAAGCGGCGGATGGGAGGGAACGGGAGAGAAGAAAATGATGACGAAGCTTTTCTCGCGAAGTATGATTCCGACGGCTACGGAGACGAGGCCGATCGGCAAGAATTGATGCAAATGAATGAATTGGATCGCGAAGAAGAGTTGGCGAAGCGGAGCGCAAAGTTGAAAATCTTAAAAGATCGCAAGCGGATTTTAGAGAAAGCGAAGGAGAGAGAAGAGAAGGAAAGGAATAAAGGGAGAGAAAGATTGCGACAAGGCGAAGACGAGAAATCGAAGAAGGCTCTGGAAGAGATTGGAAAGAAAGTGAAAAAGAAAATCGACGAAGCCGGGTCCTCTTCCGACGATTTGTCCTCTTCTTCGGGTTTATCCTACGATGACGAGGACAGGTTAGATTCAGAAGATGAGGAAGAAATGTTAGCGAGGAAGAAGAGAAGACGAACGTCGATGACGACGACAAAAGGGCGAAGATCGAAACAGAAGAAACCTTCCTCGACTCGAGGGAGAAGAAAAAGAGGAGGCGACTATTCAGACGACGAATCGAGCAGCAGCGGTGGATTTGGATACGACGATGATATGGATGTTTTTGAAGAAGCTACGGCAAAAGATGTGAGAGCGATCACACTTCCAAGATCAAAGTTAGAGAAGTGGATATCGGAACCTTTTTACGAGAGCGCCGTGGAAGGCGCGTTTGTTCGAGTGAACATCGGCTTGGATAAAAACAAAGAAAGTCGCTATCGATTGTGTCAAATCGCCGGAATCGCGGACGGATCATATCAAGGAACAACGCAAACGTATAGCTTAAAAGCGTACGAGTATAACGACGGCACGAACGCAAAAAAATCCACGAAAAAGTGGTTGATTTTGCGTTGGGGTAGTCACGAGAAGACGTTTCGAATTTCAGAAACATCAAATCGCGTAGACGATGCGTTTGCTCGGGCCAACGATGAGAGCAACGCAACTGTGGGTGTCGGTAGTCTCATTCTCGATCACGACGATGAACGGTTCAAAAATTCAGAGTTCGGGAAATGGTACGAACACGTTAAGAAAACCGCGAAAAAATATCTTCCCTCGGTGGACGACTGCGACATCATCTCAAAAAAATTAACCGGCGCAGACGAATATCGATACACTGCTGAGGATGTTCAAAAAATGCTCGAGCTGAACAAGCAAAAACGAGGTGGGGTATCGACGAATTTCATCTTTGAAAAAGAGCAGATGAAGATGCAATTGGCGAAAGCCCGCGAGGAAGGAGACGTCGAACAACAAGAAAAGTTGGAGGAAGCCATCAAAGAATTGAACGAGAAAATCGAGAACAAAATAAACAAACGAGGCGGTAATCAAAAAGTCATGGCGGATATCAACAAGAAAAATGAGTTTTCAAACGCAATTAAATTGTCTCAAGCGGCGGTGAAACACATCAAGAAGGTGAAAGAGGGTAAAGATATTTCTGAAGACGATCCTTTTTCGAGACGTCCGACGCGAGTGACGACGTATTGGTCCATGAAAACAGATGGCGAGAACAACGCAAAATCTGCAGCAGAGAAAGCTGCGAAAATGGCCGAAATGAATGCAGAGACAGCTGCGGCAGGAAACGAACGCAAAGAAGAAGAGGATGAAGAAGACGCGTTCGCGAACTACAAAACGATGAAGGAGAAACTTCGCGAGTCTTTGCATCACATCTCAAAATCGCACCAACTCGCGCAAAATAAACTCCTCAACATGAATAGCAACGGGATGAAACCTTCTTTAACGCACGCGAAAAGAGCCACGGAGCGCGATCCAGTTCTCGTCAGGCAAAGATTTGCCGCCGGGAGAATGAACGCCTCCTCGAATGGAGGATCGAAAGCGTTGGCTGGAAACTCTTTATCCGTTAAGGAGTACCTCGCTAGACAAGAGGCAAAAGGTGAAGCGTAAATAGTACACACACGTACCGTAACTATAGGTACACGGTTTTGTTCGTTGAGATCATATTAATACTGTAAAAATCCTCTTTTTTTCTCTATCATCAATTACACGCTACATAGCTCTCTTCTATAATTTTCTCTTCTTTTTCTTTTTCTTTTTCTTTGCAAAAGCATGGAATGTTTTTTACGAACGAATTTCGTGCGGCGATATCAGTGTCACCGCGTCACCTCTCACGAACAAATACGGCACACTTCTCTTGTTACTCTTGATAATCTCTTCGTACGTCTCCTCGTCAACCTCTCGAATCGTCGTGATTTCTTCGACTTCTCCCAACAACATGTTCAAGTGTTGATCGTAGGAGTGTAATTTCCCTCTCAACTCTCGATCGTTTCTTAGTTTCACGTACACTCTTTCGTCTAAGGATAATCGAACTAAGTCTAAAGGTTCTTTCACCGTCGATTCGTCTATGTTCGTTTGCTGATTGGCTAATGTCGCTTGATCTTCGCCACCGTCGGACGCTGATGCCATTTTTTCTTCTTCTCCAAAATTTTTGTGTGTGTGCTTTAAATTAAAATGAAGGAAAATGAGAAGAGAAAAAAAGCTTCTTTTTACCTTTCTGAACAACGTTTCTGAAATCGCAACGTTTTAAAGCTATTTAATATTATACATCAAGAATTAATTTACTACAAGCATTACACGCGCGTGTATCTGTTTCCGACCGAGGACGAAGCAAACAGGTTGTCGCTTATGAAGTTTTTTGAAAACCACTCTCTCGAGGCGCGGTCATTGATGTCAGACATGATTCGACACTGACCGCCGAGTTCAGGAGTGTGACACATGCGATCTTCATCTTCGTCTTGACCAACCTGCAGTTCCCACCTCATCATCGAAGATGACGAGGATGAGAAACTTTCCTTCGACAACGCTTCTGGAAAGTATGGAGATAATCGAACGGCGTCGCCGATGAACAACAACGTCGGCGACTGTAACTGCGCATCAACGACAGCTACATCAATAAACTCCAACGTAGAGAACACGCGGCGTTCTTTCAAAGTCGTTCCATTTTCGACGGCTAGACACGGTGTTCGTTTGTCTAGCGCGCCATCTTGTAATAACTTCTTCTTCGTTTTCGGTAACGTACCTAAGCCCATATAAATGATAAGCGTCGTGTCCGAATCCGCCGCCGTGACGGCAAAATCAACAGCACCGTCTTCTTCGTCATCTTCGTCTCCTAACGCTTCTGCTTCTACTTTTGATTTAAACGATGATTTAGACGAGGATGATAGCGCTAAATTCTTTCCTGGGTCCATTTTCTTCTTCTCTTTCTTCATGAGATGGCCAGTTAACAGTCTCGCCGAAGTCGCCACGCCTCTGTGCGTCAGCGGTACTCCGGCTCTCGATCCTACTCCACTCGCCGCCGTAATCCCTGGAATAACTTTAACGTCGAATCCTTTCTCGCGCAAGAACTCGCATTCTTCGCCACCTCGACCGAACACTAACGGATCTCCGCCTTTCAATCTCACAACCGTCGCTCCGGCGTTGGCAAATTCCAGTATCAAGTCGTGAATCTCGTCTTGCGTTCGCGTGTGAAAACCGGACCTCTTACCGACAAAAAGCATCAAACCTTTTTCTTCGTTGTTGTTCTTCGTATCATTATTATTTGTTCTTGCACTAGCAGCGTACTCTAAAATCTCCGGAGAAACCAGTCTATCATACAGAATAACATCCGCGGTGACTATCAAGTGGTACGCTTTCAGCGTGAGTAACCCGGGGTCTCCCGGACCACACCCGACCAAATACACTTTCGTTTCTTCATTCTTACCCGATTCCTCGCGATGAAGACTATCGCCGTTATAATTACTATCGCTGTTACTTTCTCTCCGACGGATTTTCTCCAGCATGATATCCACCAAAGCATCATTTCTCGCTATGATTTCGTCGTAAAAGTCCACAGGCTTGCCTTTTTCTTCTTCTGTGTTGTCTTCTTCTTTGTAAAGAAGATGTTGTTGTCGATGAGATGAATTCTTCACCAAACGACGCCGGCGCTCTTCTTTCTTCCTCCTCGGACAAGACGACGGCGAGACCCCGAACAACTTCGATCGAGAGGATGAAGAACGAGCATATATAGTGTTTATGCTATTATTGGTCGTGAAAATCGAGAAGCAGAGAGATGATGATGATGACATGCTCTTGTTTCCTTCCTTCGTTTCGTTTCGTTGCGCGTCCTTTGTCGTGTGAAAAAAAGTGTCAACTTACTCGAGTCAAAATGGGATTTGTGAACAAATTTCAGTGTGATGACAAATTAAAACAATTATCTATTTTATTTCTTCTTGTCAAACAAGGCGAATCAATCAATCAATCAATCAATCAATCAATCAATTAATCGTCGTCCTCGTGAATGGAAACAGTCGGGACTAATTCGGCGTTACCGCTCGAGAAGACCGAATAGAAAGCACTCTCGGTAAGACCGGGTAACGCCGTCGCGTTGTTGTTGTTGTTGCTACTGCTACTGTTATTCTTTCTGTTGTTGCTATCGCTATTACTAGTGTTGTTTTCGAGCTCTAATACTTCATTCATCGCTTTCTGTACCAACGCGTCGATTTTCTCTTCGCTCAGGGTCGATCCAACTAACTGTCTCAGTATGATTTCCAAGTCGTTTCTCGATACGATCCCGTCGGCGTCGACGTCGTACACGCGAAACATGAATGAAATTTTAGACTTCTCGTTGGCATTCTTCGAGAGCAGAGAAAGCAAGCGACAAAACTCTTTAAAGTTGACGTTTACGAACAGCTGGACTATTCTCGGCGCTAAAGGGTTAATTGCCAACTCTGGAATGTTCAACAGTTCGTCTTCGCTGATGTATCCTTTGTGTTTTTTATCGAGTTGTTGGAACCTTTTGTATAACGTCTGAATCTCAGCGGACGTGAAGACGTTGTAACAATACGAAGATATCTCTGTTTGTTCATAAGAAGAAGAAAACAAAAGGGAAATGTGAGTCGTTTGTTCTCGTCGCGTGTCGTTGCTTTTTGAAGGACACCAGACGACGACGAGAGAGAGTACTACTGTGAGTAAAATTGGATAAAAAAAAGAGACTCTCGTCGTCGCACAGAAGAAGAGAAAAGAAAGTTCTCTGAATGGAAAATAGAGAAAGAACGACAACAACAACAACAACAACACTCACGTTCGATGTCAAAATCGGTGAGATTCAGGGAGGACGCCGTGATTCCCATCGTTGTGATGATCTACTTTTTAGGAGGATTCGTTCGTTTGTTTCTGTGAAGGAAAAACTTTATTAAAGAGAGGGGGGAGACGCGTAATTTATTTGTTTAGTCACGATTCTTCTTCTTCGCTTATTTTGACTCTGTTATATGTTTGTTATAAACTACTATTTACTTGCCGACGATGGACTCGACAAAAATTTGCAAACTCTCCACGTCGCGCCTTTCACCGCCAAGTTTTACGTACCCTTCGCGTCCTTTCGGGAAAAGCAAGATCGTCGGGAAAGATGCCAAGCTTAAATTTTCTTTCGACCACTCTTTCTCGTCTTGATCGGCGCGGAACTTCGAGTATCGCACGTTCTTAGCTTTGCCGTACGTTTGCGCCGACTCCGTAAAGCTACCCTCCATGGCTTGGCAAAACGGACACCAAGGCGCGTACAAAACAATCATTTCGTTTTCTTCGTTCTTTAAACCTCGAGAGATTCGTTTCTCCATCGACTCTCGCGTCTCAACCGAAATAGCCGAAGCATCGGTGAAGATATCCGCGGCGTCTTCTTCTCGCTTATCCTGCTTTTCTTTTTCCTCTTTGCTCAAATTTCCCGAGTGCAAGCCACACTCTTTATCGCTCGCATTCTCCCACCACCATCGACCTTCTCGCTCTTGTTGCCCAGGAGTTACCGGTCTGGTACAAGGCGCGCAACCGATTGAAACGTATCCTTGCGTGTGCAACGCGTTCACAGGCGTCGACATGACTCTCAAAAAGTCCCAAACTTCTTGCGAGGTGGCGTTTGTCAGCGGATTGTATTTCACGAGTTCACTTCCGTTTAAAATACCTTGAAACGCCGGGTCTAACTGTATCGCCGGGACTTGCATTCTCGTACCAGGTGATTGATCTTTTCTTTGACCAGTAATCCATGCTTTTAACGTGGACAACTTTTTCCTCAACGGTTGCACCTTACGAATGCCGCAGCACTCCTTGTGCCCGTCTTCGTAAAACGAAAACAACCCTTTCTCGTTGACAAACGCTTCCAATTTTTCTTCGTTCGGGACGCAATATTCAATCTTAATGTTGAAATGCTTCTCAACCTGGTCAAATAATTCGTACGTTTCCGGGTTTAATCTCCCGGTGTCTAAGGAAAACACTCTATATGGTCTGTTCGTCAAGTGCGCGTATTGAATTAAAGCCACATCCTCGGCACCAGAAAACGCAATCGCGATATCGTCTCCGTACGTTTTCAAAGCGTCGTCCATAATCTCCAAAGGCGTCATCGTTTTCTCCAATATTTCGTTCTTACTCTCCGTTTCCTGTTTCGTGTTGCTGCTGAACACTTTCAATGCGTTTCCTCTTCGATTGTTGTTGTTCTTCTTCTTCATATTTTGGTTCACAACTCTTCTCTTTACACCACTGACTGCTCCGCTCTTCTTCATCATCTTCATCATCTTCGACGACGACGACGACGCGGTAGTCGTAGAAATGTGAGCAGCACAACTCATTACAGTGTTCATCTTTTCGGCAGTTATTGTGTTATTATTGTTGTTGTTGTTGTTATTATATTATTAATGTAGTTTTATGTCGGACGATAAAGAATGAGGAGGAGGAGGTGATGGATAAAATTTTGGTTTGTGTCTTCCTCGTGTTTGTGTTTGCTTCTTCTCTCTCTTTTCTCCTTCTATGGCACGTTACTATATGCATAACAAAAAAATACACGGAGCTGATACATCAACTTCTTTTCTCTGACTATTTACGACTATTTACGACTTATTGCATGGATAACGATTGAACTTCCTTCAACTCAAAATCGACGAGCGTTGTAACCTCTTTAAAGTTGAAAGTGCCTTCGAAGTTCTTCCGCTTTTGTCGATTCAACACCAGTGGATACCAGTGTTGATCGTCCGCCCACATTTGTTGAAAAGGTATGGCATCGAAAGGGAACCATTGCGGACGCATTTCTTCCGTCTCTCTTTCTTGGCCGCTATACGTGTCTGCTCTAAAGATGTGAACCAGCCACGGTGGTTTTTCAGGCTCATCGATCCAAATGAAAGTTATGCGACCAACTTCTTTCGCGTCCAGAGCCTGTATGCAAGCTTCCTCTTCAAGCTCTCTCAACGCCGCCGCGAGAACGGTTGGGTCTGACTCTTCAACTTTACCACCGAATCCGTTCCAAAACCCTTTTCCAAACCCAGTTTTCTTCTCTCCAAGCAGTACTCGCTCGTTTTCATCGTCCACGACGAGCAATAACGTGAAAACTTTCTTCTTCTTCTTCTTCCTTGTTTCTTTATCTTCTTCTCGCAGCATATTTTCTTTTTTCTTTTTTGAATTTTTGTTGGATTCTCTCTCTCACTCAACTCTTATAATAAACAAGTCGTCTCGTCGGTTACAACAACTAACTCCTTCCTACGAGTAACGAATGTATTATTAAAGTATTTATGCGCGCGACGACAAGTGCTCCTTCTCTCTTCTCGAACAACCTCAATCAAAAGAGTGATGACGATGATGGAGGTGAGGATGCGGAAAAAGTATTGATATGGAGAAGGAGGAAAAATCTTCTTCAAACGATGATGAATTTAAAGTGGGGGAGGAGGGAGGAGGAGGAGTTTTTTCTTCTCTTCCATTTGTTTAAACAAGACGACACATTTAGGCAAGTAGAATAAGGTCAACCGATTCATCATATATTTTGAATAGAGAGTCCAATGAGCGAGTTTAGTCCGCGAACTCCCGAGGAAGTCTTCCAGAACTTCAAGGGAAGACAAGCTGGCATTAATAAAGCATTAAACGACGACGTGGTACGTGCGCGTGCATCAGAACCGCGCTCTCTTTTTTTTTTCTCCTTCTCCAATTCGCGCTTAAAAATTCGAGTTTAATATTGAAAATGCAAATACACCGCGCGCGCTCTCACGCATCGCGATATCGGTTCGAGAAATTTGAGAACAGATTCAGACGGGTGATTAGTATCTGAGTTCAAATTGAGCGTTCGAAACGGAAGAGTAAAAGTGTACCGGCGACATATTCCTTCGAGAATACGCAAACAAATTTTGCGCGCATTTATTATTTTTCACCGCGCGACGCGCTGTTTGAAAACAATACACAAAAGAGGCTTTGCGACGATGGACGATTGCGAAAACGGACTGTAGCGAATGCCTTGATTATCTTTGCATTCGAATCTCGAGGGTTAAATACATTTTGATGCGGTTCTCGTATTCGCCCAGTATATCTCTCATCAATTTAAAACAACGAGAAGAGGTGGTTGTTTTAAAAAGAGCCAATCTCGTGTTCCCACAGTTAAGACGGGAACAAACAAAAAGCGAGCGGCGACGAGGAAGATGAAGACCAATGCGAATACCTCAGATGGTGATTAACTAACGTTCCCTCTTTTATACTCTCTTTCTCTCTTTAACAGGCTATGTTTTTCGCGAGTTGCGATCCGGACCGCGAGAATCTCTCGTTGTATTCAAACGCCGACGGTAGTTGGGTCGTTTCGTTACCGGCTGAGGAAGTTCCGCCTGAATTACCAGAACCTGCGCTTGGGATCAACTTTGCTCGCGACGGTATGAAACGTGGAGATTGGCTCGCGCTCGTAGCTGTCCATTCCGACGCTTGGTTGATGGCTGTTGCCTTTTATTACTCGGCCAAGTTTTCCGCGGACCAGAGAAAAAAGTTGTTCGATTTAATAAACAGTTTACCGACGACGTACGAAGTGTTGTCCGGAAAAGGCGGCAAGAAAATGAAGGTAAGCGTCTTTGTGCGAAAGAAGAAGATGGACGAGGAATTTTTCGCGGGGCTCTTCTTTCTCCTCGCCGCGACTCGTTTTGAATAACGACATCGTCGTCGTTCATTCGCTCTTGTTCGTTTTTTCTTTTCAAACTCTCTCTTTTTTGCCCCCTGAATTTTACTCAAACAGGGCACTCGCAATCGGAATTTTTTCACGTCTCACCGCGCACGTTCTCTCTCTCTCTCTCTCCTTACGCACAGGTGGCTACAGCAGCGAACAATAATAAACGATCTGCAGCAGTAATGGTACGATTCGAATTCTTTTTTGTATCCGCGGGCAAAACTTCGCTTTTTCGCTCGTTTCGTTTCGTTCGCGTAAATTTAGGCGCGCGCGCTCCCCTCGAGTGGGAGATGATTTATTATTATGGACTCTGTCTGCTTTCGTCGTCTTTTTTTTGCTGCTTTCCCTCGTGTTTCTTGGTTCCTGAGAGGAAATGTTTGGCGGTCTCTTCCTTTTGTTTGAGAGGAGCCGAGAAAAAGCAAAAAATCTTCAGGGAAAAAACTAAGTTCTCTCTCTCACTCTCACATAAATAGCAGAATAATACAATTAATAACGATGACGCGGCTGGTTTAAAAAAGCCCTCCCCCGGGGTAATCATAAAACAAGACGCGCCCTTAGATTCTTTAGTAGACGCGAAAATAGAGCTCTACTGGCCGGACGACGGCTTGTGGTATAAAGCTGAAGTGTTATCGCTCAACGCTCGAGCGAGAAACGCTAAAGTTTTATACGCAACCGGGGATGTCGAGACTCTCGAGTTGGACGAGATAATCAACGAAGGCCATTTGAACGTGTGCAGTAAATAAATAAGAAAACGAATCACGTTGCGTTGTAATCATATAATAAAAACTCAAAAAGATTAACATAATAAGCTCTCTCACGATAGCGGCGGGAAATCACTTTCTTGCCGAACAAACGCCGGCGCATTCCTCCGTTTATTATTTCCTCCTCCTTTACTATTCTTGTTGTTTTTACCATTACTATTCTCCTTCGCGGCGGAGCTATTCTTGTTATTATTATTACTATTATTACTGCTATTATTCGTCGTCGTATTTTGTTTCCCCAACGACGCGCCGACGTCTTGTTTCTTTTCAGGAACCTGTTTCTTTTTTGTATTGAGATCTTCTTCTAGTGTTGCTTTTTCTACCGGTGCTATTTCTTGTTGTCGTTGTTGTTGTTGTTGTTGTTGTTCTTCTTCTTCTTCTTCTTCTTCTTTCTGCTGTTGCATCGGTGGTGGAGGTGTAATTATTGGTCGTGGTAGTGGCGAAACTGCCACGATATTCTGATGAAGAGGAACGTTCGGAGGTTGCTGCTGCGGAAAAATGTGTTGTTGCTGCGGCGCGTAGTACGGGAAGTGACCAACGCCCCCGTGATACATAAAGTTCGGCTGAACCGGTACGTATCCATACGGAACATTTTGATAATACATTGGCGGCATCGGGTACGGATATTGAGGTGGAACGTAATGGAATCCGCCGGGATACATGCCGCCGCCTCTTCCTCCACCTCGCCCTCCCCGTCCTCTTCCTCTTCCTCCAACACCGCCTCCTCTTCGAGTGAAATCTGGATCGTTCTTATCTGCGTGCACGTTTCTCGGGATGGCTTTTGTGCTGTTTATGTTTATGTTTATGTTGTTGTTATTACTCTCAGTCGTTTCTTTTCTCGTTTCGTCCTCGTCTTGCCTCTTCTTTCCTTCTTCTTCTTTGTCTTCTTCTTCTTCTTCTTCTTTGTCTTCTTCTTTGCCTTCTTCTTTAGAAAAACCATCTTGTTCATTTTCTCTCTCTCCTCCTTCTTTTGCTTCTTCTTCTTCTCCTTCTTCGTTTCCGAATATTTCCGCCCTCGCTCGCTTATACTCTTCCTCTCGCGCTAACTGCAAGTTCTCGAGATTCATTTGCACCATCTTCTCCTCGTCGTCGTTTTCTGCGTGTTCTCCTTCTCCTTCTTCTTTGTTGTCTTCTTCCTTCTTTCCATTTTTTTTATCGTCCACCCCATTCTCCTCCTCCTCGTCGAGCTGCTCGTTTTTGTTGTTGTTGCACTTCTTCTTCGAACCGCCGCCGACGATGATATTCTTCGCGGACAACTTCTTCGTCGAGGGAGACGAAGACGAAGACGAAGACGAAGATGATGAAGACGTCGTCGTCGTCGTCGTCGTCGTCGTCGATGGGACCATTTAACAATAGTATATATATATATAATAAAACAAGTAAAAAGCGGGATAGTTATGGAGTGAGAAGGATCCGCGTTCGTCAGAAGAAGCGGTTTTTCTGTCTTCGAGAACTCTCTCCTCTCTCTTCTCTTTTGCAAAAAAAAGAGGTCCGAGGCCAAACGTCGTTTTTTTCTCTTTTTTTCAGCTCTTCGTTCTGCCCGGCTGAACGTTCGTTCTGAGCCGCAAATGATTTGGAAAAGAAGGGAAAATTTTATCGTCTTCTCATCTTCTTCACCCCAAACATCATAATCCACGCACGCGCACACACCTCACACACGCGCACACACACACACGCTTTAAATAATAATCATGAGAGCAGCAACCATGGCATCCGTGAGAACGGCCGCGAAACACGCGTCTTTAACGTCTTCTTATTCTTCTTCGACGAGGTGCAGAACTTTCTCTTCCTCGTCGACTTCGACTTCGTCGTCGTCGTCGTTGAGACAATCCAAGAAACACCATTCGCACTGCAGGAAGTTTAGATTTAACAGCAGTAGCAACACCAACAACAGCAACACCAACAACACCAACAACCTGATCATCAAAACGACGACGCGGTTTTCGTCGAAGAGCAGTCGTTTGAGCACGACGACGGTCGTTCGCGCGGTCACTAAAGAGAAGGAAGACGTGAAGACGACTCAAAAAGCAGCAGCAGCAGCTCTCGCGGAAAAAGACAATGAAGGAAAAAAAGGCGACGAGTCCTACGACATTTACAGAGACTCGCCTTTGAGATATATGGGGTACGCGAACGAGTGCGGAGAAGCCTTCGCGGCTTGGTTACCGCCGTTGGGCGTGCCAGCCACGTACGGCGTAGCCGCGGTGTACGTTCTCGCGGATACGTTCGACAAGGCAATCAAAGCGAACAGGGAAAAAGGCATGAAAGAGGGCGTTATCGTCGGTTTAGACACGGTCACTTGGCAGATGCTCGCTTCGGTCTTTTGGCCGGGGAGTTTCATTCGCGTCATGGTGAACGCAACCAACTTGTTGGTCTCCAAGTTACCTGCGGATTTGTCTTTAGACGTTGGAGGTTTAGACGCGGAGACGATTGAAAAAGCGTTGCCAACTGCCATCGGTTTAATGACTATCCCGTTCATCGTCAAGCCAATCGATAAGACCATCGATTGGGCGATGGAAGAATCCGTGACGAAAGTATTGAGAGGCAAGTGCGAATCTCCTGCGGATTACGCCAAAGCCGCCGGTATCGTTGGCGCGTGCTTAGCGGTCCCACCCGCGTTGTTTACCTTCGCCGGGGTGATTGGCGACTTGGCCGCGTAATTCTTTGGTATCTTTCATGATTGATTTAATATAATATAATAAAATACGTTTTCGTTTTGATGTGTATTGATTAATCTTTCACTACTACTGGGCACGTACGCATACAAAAAGTTCGCTGTAAACTTTTTTATTACAAAAAACACTCTTTAAACGCGCGATTCGTTTTTCTTCAAGTTGTTAATCGCGTCTTCTAATCTTCTCGCTCGAGCTTTGGCATCCTCGTTCACCTGTCGCATTCGAATGGCTTTATCTTCTACATCGTCGGCGCTTTTCTTCGTGAGTACAGAGAATAAAGCTGCGACGGGAATTTTGAGACCTGCAGCTCTCGAAGTGTACATGTACAATCCCAAAGCGGTCGTCGTTACGAAAGCGACTGCCGCTAAAAATCCACGCTGTACTTCTAAGCTTTGTATGCGTTCATTCTGAGCCTTCTCTTGACGCGCGAATGCATGATATAAATTTCTATCTCTCGCGACGGATTCCATCGCTTCGTCGACGGGAATGGCATCCTCTCCCAAAAATGTTCTAATCATAAACTGGGTGCATTGATTCCCGTTCTCCGTGTTTGCTTTCACCGCGCACCGTCTGAGATTTTCGGACTCGATCCACTTGCGGAGTTGCAGATTGTTAAACTTAATCGCTACTTTTGGAATGCCATATTTCTCCCAATCGAAAGTGGCGAATAAAACTCCTCCGCCGACTCCACCTCCGTTCTGATTATTCTGATTATTGTTACTCACCACCCTCGTCGTTGTCATCGCTCTTTGTTTTTGTTCTTGTTGTTGCGCGTAACTCGGCGCAACCGAGAACGTCGAAACTATCAACGCGACGATGACAAGAAAAAACGATTTCGTCGAGCACTTTCTGCAATGCCACTGCTGCTGCTTCGATGATGATGATGATGTCTTCATCATCGTTCTCTTCTTCTTCTTCTTCTTTGTCTTCTTTGTCTTCTTTGTCTTCTTTGTCTTCTTTGTCTCTTCTTTGTCTTCTTCTACGAGTACTTCAAAAAATGAGGGGTTGACAGTTGATGGGTTCTGAGTGAAGTGAAAAAAACGAAAAACGAAAAACGAAAAAAAAAATCTCAAAACAAACAGACAACACAAAAACAGCGCGCGCGCGCGCGCACACACACAACACACGCGCAAAAAGCACCCGCCTTGAAATTATGGGCGTGAAATTGTCATCTCCTCAATCGAGGAAAACCACGGGTCGGGGTTTCGCGCATAAGATCAATTCGAAACGATTCGTAAGATATGTAATCTTATTTCTCATCGCGGTGGTGTTTATGTCCGTCGAGAGAATGTTTCGACAGTTGACATTGAGCAGCATCTCGATTGATAATGACGATGATAACGATGGAAACGTAGTTGTAAAAATATCTTCTCCTCCTTTATCATCATCATCATCATCTTCATCATCGTCGTCGTCGCTGATGAGAGATGTGGAGAGGACGAGGACGACACGCACACGAGAAGAAGATGAAGATGAAGAAACCAAAATCAAAACGACGACGGTTCGTGGAAAACAACAACAACAACCACGAACAAATGAAAAAGAAAACGAGACTGCGAAAGATATCTTACGCGCGATTGATTTGAGACTGGCCGATCGGCTCTACCCTTCCTCCTCTGCAACACAACAACAACAACAACAACGTAGTTTTTCGTGGTGGTTACCCACGTCCTCGTCCAGAGCGCTCTGGAAGTCTGACGAGGAGTACGCCTTGAAATGGAAAACCTTTCGCGACGACTTTGAAGAAGAAAAACTTGGCGTTTTAAAGAAAAGCGATGGTGAAAGTCATCGCGAAAACATGAAAGGACACGATACAGATGATACAGATGATTTTAACAGCAACCGAATCGGAATTGTGCACTGCTTTAATACTGACGATAGCGAAGGAAGTAGTGGTAGTAGTAGTAGTAGTAGTAGTAGTAGTAGTAGTAGTAGTAGTAGTAGTAGTAGTAGTAGTACAAGTGCTCAAAGAGTTGATTCGTGCGAAACGTACGAGAGCGAGAAAGACGACGATGCTTACTTTGACGCCGTTTACACACAGTTTCGAATTTGGAAGGTGAAGAAGATACTAGTCGTCGTCGACGCCTCATCATCATCCAGCTCTGGTGCGCTGGATATCAACACTAGCGCAATGAAATTGAAGGAGAAAAGTAGTGTTAATGGAGGAGAAATAGCAATAGAAGTGGTTTCGGGTCGAGAAGAATCGCACGACGCGCTCTTTGCGAGGATGCGCCGAGCGAAAGCAGTCGCGGTCGCCGGTTACGCCATCTCCCCGGTATCGTTCCTTGCCGGAGTCTCGAGATACGATGGTCATTTTATCACGCCGTTTCTTGGGCTTTCTACCATGCAAGGTGGTGGGGATTCGACTCGAAAGGATCCGCGCGTAACGACGAGCGCGGCGAATTGGAAACGAGCCGTGATGTTTACTCAGAGAGTGCACTGGCGACAACACTATCCTTTGTTAGAGAAGGACGATTTCGTTGTTCCGGAAGAAAATTCGCGCATTTCCGCGACGCAACCAAAAGATGAATCCACGCGCGCGTGCGAAGATTTGTGGGGATGGAGAGGATTACAAAACAGATGGGAGATGAATGGAAACGACGCGCAGACGATGCACGTCACGGCCTCTCGGTCGAATCGGCATCCAACGGCGCGAGGCTTCATAAAGATGGAAGCAAAATTGAACGCGTTACCTCTTCGCAACGTCGCGATCGATGTGTCTCCTCACAGAGACGCCATGAGTAAAAACCCGTGGCATAGGCTCACCGCCTTGTACGCGACTTTCGTTGCAAAGAGTCGTTTCTTTCCAAACCGAGATGCGACTTCGGTTACCTTGATTCTTCCTTGTCAAAACCCAGAAGATATCCCAAGCGAATACGCAGTTTTCGGGAAACCGAGATGTAGGCGGAGTTCGGATACCGTGCAATTTGACTCGATAGTGAAGATCGCAAACGATGGATTGCTTTGGGATCTCGCGTGGGATGGATCGTTGCCGTGTCGAGATGAGTCTCTCTTCAACTCTTTCGTAAAGCTTCTCGCCGGCGGCGGCGGCGAGATTTTCTCTACGCCCAACGTTCCATTTATGGAACGGTCCATTTGTTTCATGAGACGTTTGAACACGTCGGTTCGTCGATTAGTAAACGAAGAGGCTGTCTTGCAGATGCTGCGCGATACTTTTCCCGAGAATGAAGTCGAATTATTAAACATTCAAGCGAGCGACGGAGTTGAACAAACACGCGCGTCGATGCAAAAGTGCGGCATTTTTATAGGCGTCCACGGCGCGGGAATGATAAACGAAATATACACGTTGAAAGATTCAGTTATCTTTGAAATGGTTCCAGATAATAGACCGGCGTATTACAGGAACTGCGCGGTTTTACGCGGATTGAAGTACGTGGATTTTGGAATTAGCGGGACGCAGGAAACGAAATCTGTTACGGTGGACGTGACGAGATTACGTGATAAAATGCATTCGATTATGCGCTCAAACGCGGGAATTTAGCAAGCTTTTGTAATAGTACGATGTAGCGTTCACAGTAGATGAATGTGTTGTTATAAATTTATCGGCCCGGAGTCAGCGCACCGTCCAAGTTCTCTTGCTTGAAAAAAATTCTTTTTCCTTCTTCTTCTTCTTTTCTGTTCTTCTTCATACTTTTTCCTAGTCGTCGTATTAGGTGATTTAAATCCCTGGCCGTGGTGAAAAACGCGAACGTCGTTCCGAACAGAGTGGATAAGTATCCAATCACGGTGACCATCGAGGAGCCATCATCATGGGTGCGCGGGGGGATGCGATTGGGGATAAGCACGCGCTGTTAAAATGGATCGGCGAAAAGTTGAACGAGTTGTGCGGATTTACCGAAGCAAATGTAAACCAATTCGTTTTGGCCATCGCGGAAAAGCACGCCACGTCTTCATCTTCATCGCATAAGAAGTTGTATGAAACGTTAAAAGACTCTGGATTTGATGCGGTGACGCTCGAGTTCTCTCGAGAATTGTGCAATCGTTTGCTTAACAAGAGCGAGGATACTATTAACTCCTTTCCTAAACAGAAAACGAAGAAGGATGAGGAAGTAAGAGAAGGAAAAGAAAAGAAAAAGACATCGACAAACATCGCCGCGGCAGCATACGATAAAGACGAAGTCGACGACGAGGAGAACAAGTACGCTCTGGTGCAGTCTTCGTCCTCGGACGAAGACGTTGATGAGGATTCCAAAAGGAAATCAAAGAAGAGAAGTAAAGAGAAGAAGAAATCAAGGAAGAGTTTAAAGAAGAAGATGAAGAGAGAGGAGAGAAAGGGAAGGAAGCAAGATTCAGCAATGGGGGGAGCAACGTCATCGTCGGCAGATGCATATATTTCTTCTCAATCTTCTTCTTCAGAAGACGAGGAGACGAAATTGAGGCGTGAACGAGCTTTGCAAGGGTATCGCGATTTAGAGTTGGAGCCGGATGACGACGACGACGAGGAGGAAGAAGAAGAAATATCCGAAGAGACTGCTCGCGAGAGAGAACGATTGCGGGACCAAGAAGAAAAGCGTGAATTTGAGGAGCGCTTGCGCATGAAAGACGAGGAGAAAACGAAGAAGCTCGATAACGGCGGCGGTATCCTCAAATCGAACAAAATCAAATCGACCAATGCAGAAGGAGATGAAGAGGACGAGGAAGAAGTAAAGAGAGGCCTAATTCCAGACTTGAGGAAAGTCTCGCGACAGGAGTATCTCAAAAAGAGAGAGCTTCAAAAGTTAGAAGAGTTGAAAGAGCAAATCGCGGACGATGAGAAGATGTATGAATACGGCGGGCGTCCGCTGACGGAGAAACAAAAGAAAGATTTAGAGTACAAGAAACAAACCTTAGCGTTAGCAGAGGCGCAACTTAGGAACGTCGAGGAGTCCAAAGAGGAAGTATATCAAATGCCGTTGACGTACGACGACGTGGACGATAAAGCAAACGCAAAAAACAATCGCGATAAACGCTTCCAAGTTGCTTTAGAGAGATACAAAGAGAGCGCTCAATCTAGAAAAGAGGAGAAGGAGGACGCCAACCCGTTCAAAGAACAAGATGAATGGGAAGATCATCAGATTCGACAAGCAAAAATGGGCAAGAAGAATAAAGAACAAGATGAAAAGAGGGGATACGATTACGTGTTTGAAGATCAAATAGCGTTCGTTGTCGACGAGCAGATCAAGGGAACTAACGTCTCCGATTCATCGTCATCCTCGGATTCCGATTCCGATTCGCAGGGGGAAAAGACGAGAAGAAGAAGAAGAAGAAACAAAACGACGCAAGAAAAAATTGACGACGAAAACGATCCAGATTCTAAAGCTTTGCGCGGAGAGCTCGGCGCTAGAAAGAAAATTGAAGCCGATAGGAGGTCCTTGCCTATTTATCCATATCGAGATGATTTAATCAAGGCGGTTGAAGATCATCAAACCATCGTTATTGTTGGAGAAACGGGTTCCGGAAAGACGACGCAGATACCTCAATACATGTGGGAGGCGGGATTTGCGAAAGAAGAAGGCGTTCGAATCGGGTGCACACAACCTAGACGAGTAGCGGCGATGTCCGTGGCGACCCGAGTTGCAGATGAAGTAGGATGCAAACTAGGAAACGAGATTGGTTATTCGATTCGCTTTGAAGATTGTACGAGCGATAAAACGAAGGTGAAATACATGACAGATGGTATGCTTTTGCGCGAATTTCTCGGCGAGCCTGATTTGAAATCTTACAGTGTCATGATGGTGGACGAAGCGCACGAGCGAACGCTTCACACGGACGTTTTATTCGGACTCGTCAAGGACATCGCGCGGTTCCGTCCTGAGATAAAATTGTTAATTTCATCCGCGACGCTCGACGCGGAGAAGTTCTCAGAGTACTTTGATTTCGCGCCAATCTTTAGAATTCCAGGGAGACGATACCCGGTGGATATTTTGTACACGAAACAACCAGAGGCGGATTATATGGATGCGGTGGTTGTTTCTGTGTTGCAAATCCATGCGCAAGAACCGAAAGGTGATATCTTGGTTTTTTGCACCGGCCAGGAAGAGATTGAGGCTTTGGAAGAAACACTCAACACGCGCGTAAAACAATCGCAGTCAACCAACGACGACGAAGATGGAGGAAGGAGTAAACGTTTGGCGGAATTAGTCGTGTGTCCAATCTACGCGAGCTTGCCCACGGATTTACAACAAAAAATTTTCGAACCAGCGCCAGAAAAAGGGAGAAAATGTGTATTAGCAACGAACATCGCCGAAACGTCTTTGACCATCGACGGCATCAAATACGTCATCGATCCAGGATTTTGCAAGCAGAAGAGTTACAACCCGCGCTCGGGTATGGAATCATTAGTAGTCACACCAACTTCTCAAGCATCCGCGATGCAACGAGCCGGGAGAGCTGGTCGAACATCGGCTGGTAAGTGCTATCGTTTGTATACCGCGTGGTCGTTTCAGAACGAGCTAGATCCAAACACGGTTCCGGAAATCCAAAGAACGAATTTAGGAAACGTTGTTTTGATGCTGAAGTCCTTGGGAATTAACGACCTCATGCACTTTGATTTCATGGACCCGCCGCCTGCGGAAACGCTTTTACGCGCTTTGGAGCAGCTCTACGCGCTCGGCGCTTTGAACGATCGAGGCGAACTCACAAAACTTGGTCGTCGCATGGCTGAATTTCCGCTCGATCCTATGCTTTCGAAGACGTTAATCGCGAGCGATAAGTACAAGTGCGTCGACGAAGTAGCGACAGTATGCGCGATGCTCTCGTGCGGCAACACCATCTTTTACCGACCAAAAGAGAAGCAGCTTTTAGCCGATCATGCGCATAAGGCTTTTCATGTGGGTGATGTCGGTGACCATCTAGCATTGATGAACGTCTTCAACTCGTGGCAAGACTGCGATTACTCGACGCAGTGGTGTTTCGAAAATTTTGTGCAACACAGAACCATGAAGCAGGCGAGAGACATTCGTGACCAACTTGTTAAGATGTTGGAAAGAGTCGAGATTGATTTGTCGTCCGATCGAAACGCGGTCGATAACATCAAGAAGTGCATAACATCTGGTTTCTTTTATCATTGTGCAAAGTTACAGAGAAACGGAAGTTATCGAACCGTGAAGAATCCGCAAACGGTGTCCATTCACCCGAGTTCTGGATTGGCGAAGGAGTTGCCCAAATGGGTCGTATACTTCGAGCTTGTCTTTACGAGTAAAGAGTACATGCGTCAGTGCATTGAGATTCAACCGAAATGGTTGGTTGAAATAGCACCGCATTATTATCAATCTCGCGAAATTGACATCGACGGAGATGCTCAAAAACAAAAACGTACGCCCGCTTAAACTGAAAGTGGGGCAAATTCTTAATAATTAATAGCAGTTAGTCTCATGCGTGTTGTTATATTAGCTTTGTCTCAAAGCGCGCATTATTTTTTCGACGGCACTTTTTTGTGAACTCATCTTTGTTGCTGTCGTGTGTTTCGTTTTCGTTTTGAAAAATGAACGGCGCCGCTGCGGGCGTCGGAGGAGGAGGAGGAGGAAGTGACACCGGTGCTCTCGCCACAGAAACGATACGCAAAGCAGTCGTTCAACTCTACTTCTCTTCAACGTGCGATGCGCAAGCTCGAGAAGAGGCGAACCAATATTTGCTCTCTTTTACGAACGACCCGTCGACGACGGCACATTGTTCTGCCCTTTTACGTGAGTCGTTGCATAACCTCTCGTCAATGCGCGATGAACACGACGGAGCGACGAACGGGAGAAATAAAAGAACGGAACACACGATCGCGTTCTTTGCCGCGAATGTGTTGAAAACGAAAGTGCTGAAGGAAAACGTATATGTGGGAGAAAATACCACTGAATTTATCAGCGAGATTCTGAAATACGCGAGCGAGTTTGCGAACATCGACGAAGAGTCCGTCACGGTCGCTCGAAAGTTAGCTTCTGTGGCAGCAACGAGTGCGGCATTGTCGGTGAGGCAACAACATCAACATCAACAAAATCAGCGTAACGGGAGTAACGAAGACGTAGGGGTAGGTATAGCAACAAACCTTATTCGTTTTGCGGGAGAGCTTGCGAGTTCTGCTTTACAGAACAACGACGGCGATGCCTTCAATAATAGATTGGTTATAATCAGCAACAGTAGAAAACAGACGTGTGGGATTGAAATCTTGAAAGCATTTACTGAAGCTATAGAGGAAAACGTGAAAGACGGACGAACGAGAACGCAACTCGTCGAGAGGGTATGCAAACCCAGCGGTCGCGACGTTCTACAATTGTGCTCGAGCGTTTTAGAGTTTGCCGGAGTTTTATCGCAATCGATTGGTAGCAGTAGTACAAGTAGTATTAGCAATAGAGAGTTAGAAAACGCCGCGAGAAATGCCGTGAACGCGTGCTTGGAATGTTCGAAACTTTGGTTTGAAGCGTGCGCGAAGGAACCCGAGTCAACATCTACACAACAACAGGATCCATATCAACAACTCTTTTCCCCGTGTGTAGTTGGAGAGGCGTATCCGGTTTTATTTAGTAACGCGGCAAAGTTCGTGTCCAGCATGGACGATACGAGAGGAGAAGCTGCGCTGCAATTTCTAGTAAAGATGTGCGCTGGTGCACAATCGACGGATTACGCAAGAGAGCGATGCGCCAATCACGAATTGATGAAGCAGCTTATTCATTACGCTACTGCTTCTGAGGACAAACCGTGTTTTACAAGCGGTACGGTCGCGTCGAGAGTCTTGCAAGGTTTTGTAGCCCTCGTTGAGCGCGACGTTCTCACGTTTACGGAGCACATGAACGACGATGCAAATAGTAACGCGCAACATCAAGCAATCGAGTTCGTATGCGCCTTAGCCGAAGCGTTTCCAAAAGAAGCGGTAGAACCATTTGGCGATTTCTGTTTGATGATCAACACGATGAAAAAAGATGAACGCATCGAGGCATGCAGAGACCAACTCTTCGAAAGATTATTCAACGTTTGCTGCATCGCAAGCGCGTCGCGACAGTCGTCACCAGCTAATGGAAATGATTTTTCAGACGACTCCGCCGACGACGAAGAGTACGACGAAGAAAACGCAAAGTTTCGCGAACACGTATTGGCGGACGCCTTCGATACGTGCCACGGCGCTTTAGGAGGGGAAAAGTATCTCGCGATAGTTTCAAATTTATTTCAGCAAAATGGAAATCAGTTCGAAGCGGTGGACGTTGCGCTTTTCACTTTGATTGCAGCAAAGTACGGTATAAAAGAGGACATCTCAGACGGTGAGGCGCACGTTGTGCAATTTTTTACGCAAATATTCACATCCATCGCGAGTAACGAGGCGATGTTCGTTTCTCACCCGCGCGTGATTGAGACGTCGTGCAAGCTGATTGAAACGTATTTTCCGGTAACCGTGATGAAGCAAGCGACCACGCCTACTGATTTAATTTTAGGAACGTTACGATTTACTTTGCTCGCAATGTCTCTCAAGGAGTCTTGGCGCGCCGCGTCGGTTGGATTTCGCGACGTTTGCGGTAAGCTCGAAACGAAAATTGCGCACTTTAAAGCGGAGGCGTTTGTTGAAATTATAGAACTAGCGACTGAGGCGATGGATAAAATTCCCATCGTAGTAGTTGGTGCGCCAGAAAATGACGCTTCAAAACAGCAAGACCAAGAGCTGTCCCGAGCGTGCGTCGAAGGTTTAGCGCGGGTCCTTCGAACTATGTGGGTATACTGCGCCAACGATGCGGGTAAATTTGAAGTTGTTAAAGGAGTGATGATGCGATTGATTTCTCCCCACATAGAACGCTTGAACCGCTCTGTCGCACAGAAGAACGCAATTTTGGCTACCGACACATCAAACATTTCCCCCGAGAGTGTCGAAGCGTTGCAAGCGCGATCCATTGAAATTTGTCTAGCGCTTTCGCGCCTCGGAGCGATGGTGCGATTTCTTGAGCCGCCCCCGTCTGTGACTTCTTCCTTGTTCTCTCCGAGGAATGACTTAGCTTGCCTCGTTCTCGAGTCTGCGTGGAGCTCGATCGAGAGCATTCTATCGCCTTCTACTCGAGCGACTGGTATTGTGAATGTGAAGAATCAAGCTGAAAGGGAAGATGAGGAATCGGTCAAGGCTGTGCAAATGCTTGCTAATTTCGCCGTCGCTTCGAAAATGCGCGCGAGAGATTTCTCGGAGCACGTATTTGCGCTTCTGGAGAGTTCATTTGCGTCGTTCATGCCAGGAAGTAACGCAGCGAGACACGTTATGCAGTGCATATCGTTATTTTTGGAGGCGATTTGCGAACCCATGCCACCATATGATTTAGATAGCGCCTCGGGGTCTACGAAGACGAGCGTGGCGCGATGTCTCGAACGCGTTTTGAGCTCACCGGATGCATATCAAATTCAGGAGAACGGCACGTACGCGAAGGCGTTTTACGACGTTGCGCGAACGGCGATTCTATTTGCACCGTCTGTATCGCTCGATACAAACGCGTCGTCGTCATCGCACGTCGTTTATGAGACTTTAGCTAAGAGCCTGCATGCGCTCGCGTCACCTTCTTCCAATTGTGGCATCGGCGATAGACGAATGGTACTTTTAAGCGTCGCATCGTTGTGGAATACGCTCATGTATCCCAGCGAAAGATTAATTAAATCCTCCGCAACTTGGCAACGCTGCTACTCGGCCGTATCCATTTTTGTCAGACGAGACCAAGCGCAGCAGGTCATCGCGCATTGCGCAGATGCAATGTTCTTCCAAGACGAGTGTTCTTGTCCGAGAGATTGTTTACGCGCATTGGCGAAGATGCTGCGTGGAGCATTAATTGAAGTCGATGCTTCGGAACAAGACGCTAGTAATTTGAAGAATCAAAAGTTGGAATTTTTTCTCTCTCTCTTCACCGCCGCGGATAAGTTTCAAAGCAACATGGACTTTCTCAAAGCAGCGCACGTTTGCGTTGAGATAATACAAAGAGAGAAGCTTTCTTCTCAGCGCTTTGACGCCATGCTGGTCGATTTTGCGTACGTATGCAGATCAGAAGCTGACAACGACGCGCTTGAAGATTATCTTCTCTAGATCTCATATGTTGTGTCTTTTGTCTGGCTTTTTGTACATTATATTATTCGAAGAAGATAAAGTAAGGAGTGCGAGGGAGAAGAATGGAACGTACGAAAACTAGCATGTAGAAGCAACACCACTGTGTTTTGATTTGTGTCATGCGCACCCAGTAATTTTGCAATCCCCTAATCCGGAACTCCCCTAACCGCGCTATACTTGCTAAGTAAGTTTCAACTTTGTTTTCTTTCGACTTGGACGGTTTAGGGTTTAGGGTTTAGGGTTTAGGGTTTAGGGTTTAGGGTTTAGGGTTTTAGGGTTTAGGGTTTAGG
>Ga0233450_10000131_pt1 | contig 84316 bp, 82 predicted proteins | sample 011ome_30_FD_189956 | JGI IMG/M metagenome (GOLD analysis project Ga0233450, IMG submission 189956) | Coastal salt marsh microbial communities from the Groves Creek Marsh, Skidaway Island, Georgia - 011501CT (spades assembly) | ecosystem: Environmental > Aquatic > Marine > Intertidal zone >... | reverse complement strand
TCAGGATCAACTGACGGCAGATTTTCGAACAGTTTTGCGATATCGTCGTAGTGCAAGATTTTCTCCCGTTCAGGCGACAGAGATAGCATTTAGGAAAACCAATGGCAGCTTCGGATCCATCAGACGACAAATTTAACTTGCTGAAAGATGTCTATCTGAGCGTGGTGTTCCTCACACGGCTGCCCGCGCCGGCCTGGCCGGCCGCGGCCGCCCGCAAGCTGGCCGCCGGGATGTGGGCGTTTCCGGTGGCCGGCGTTCTGGTCGCGACGATCGCGGGACTGGTTTACGCGGTCGGCGCCGCCATAGGCCTGCCCGTCTACATTTCCGCCCTGTTTGCCGTCGTCGCGCTGGTCATTGCCTCGGGCGGTCTGCATGAAGACGGGCTGTCCGACCTCGCGGACGGCATATGGGGCGGCGCCGATCGGGCAAAGCGGCTGGAAATCATGTCGGACAGCCGTATCGGCGCCTATGGCGCGATCGCCCTGATCGTCTCCGTCGCCGGGCGCGCCGCCGCCATCGCCACCATCGGCCGGCCCTCCCTCGTGCTGGGCGCGCTGGTCGCCTCGGCCGCGGTGAGCCGCGCGACGATGCCGGCGCTGATGGCTTTCGGATCGCCGGCCAAGGCCGACGGACTGGGCACCCGGGCCGGCACGCCGGATGCCGCAAACTGGATCATCGCGTTGCTGCTGGCCGCGGCAATCGCCGCAATCGCGGCCCCCGCCGGCTGGTTGGTCTGCCTGATCGCCGGGGCCATCGGTGCCGCCCTTGTCGCCTGGTTCGCGCGGCGCAACCTTGGGGGTTATACGGGAGACGTGCTCGGCGCGGCCCAGCAGGTGGCGGAGCTTTTCGCCCTCGCGATCATCGCCGGCGTCATCGTGGAGGCCGGTTGACGAAACCGATCCGCCAGCTTTCCGGCCCCAGATAATCGCACCGTGTGACCGACAGGGTATCGATGACATAGGACAGGGATTCCACCGGCGCGCCGCCCATCGCCGTGGACAGGAAGCTGCGGATGCTGCCGGAATGGAGGACGGCGACGACCTGCCGGCCGGCAAATTTCTCCGACCAGCGATGCGCGGCCGCCCCGACGCGCCTCGCCACATCTGAAAAGGTCTCCCCGCCGGGGGGGCGGATGTCGGCGGGCCATGATTTTTCGGTATCGCGAATCTCGGCCCAGACCTCGGCGCTCGGCCGCCCTTCCCAGTCGCCGAAATGCTGTTCCGCAAAGGCAGGTTCAATGTGGACCTCTTCCGGCGTCACGCCGCGCGCCGCCAGGATGCCGTCCAGGGTCCTTCGGGTGCGCGACAGGTTCGACACCATCCAGACGGGATCCGCCGGCAGAACCGCCGAGAGCGCCTCGAACGCCGCCGCGGGCGGCACCTCGATATCGAGATCGAGCGAGCCGTAGACCGTCTTGCCGGGATTGACCGTCGGCGCATGCCGGACCAGCCACCATTCCGTTGTCTCAGCGGTCATGGCTGCATCGCCCTTTCCAGCCGTGTCCAGTGTTCTTCACTGCCCGGCAGTCCGAAGCGCAGCCAGGAAGGCTGCGCCGGAAACATCCGCACATAGATGCCGGCGCGCCCGAGTTTTTCATAAAGCGTCATGGCATCGTTACGCGACGCCAGCCGGTACAGATCGGTGCCGCCGACGATATCGAACCCCGCCGCCGTCAGCAGGGTGTCGAGTCGCCGGGCGTTCTCCGCGAGCCAGGTCCGTGTTTCACCCTGCCAGGGACCATCCGCCAGCGCCGCCGCGCCGATATCCGCCGCGAGGGACGATACCGGCCACGGCCCGAGCGCCTCCGAGATGGACGCGGCAGTCGTCGGATCGGTAACGGCGAAGCCCAGCCGAAGCCCCGGAAGACCATAAAACTTCCCGAAACTGCGCAAGGCGACCAGACCGCGTTCCGCCTGCGCGGCGACGGAGGCCGCCGCATCGAGATCGGCAAAAGCCTCGTCGACCACCAGCACACCGCCCTTGGCCGCCATCTCCCCGGCAAGCGCCGCGACATCGGCGCGGCCGGGCGCGCGTCCGTCGGGGTTGTTGGGCCGCGTCAGCACGACAGCGTCGAAATCCGCGGCGGCCGGAAGCGCGCCGACCTCGACGACGTCATGTCCGGCAAGGCGCCAGGCCGCCGCATGCTCGCCATAGGTCGGCGACAGGATCGCCGTCCGGCCCGCCGGATATAATCTTGGAAGCCACTGGATAAGCGCCTGGGTCCCGGGTGCCGCCGCCACACGGCCGGGATCACCCACGCCGTATGCATTGGCGGCGGCCCGCAACAGCGCGTCCATCCGGGCGCTGTCGGGAAGCGCGTGGAGCCCGTCCAGCAGGGCGGCATCGACGGCCCACGGCCGGGGATTGATCCCGGTGCTGAGATCCACCCAGCCGCCGGCCGGATCGCCGAAATGCGCCGAGGCCTTTGACAGATCGCCGCCGTGCTCCACCCCGGTCAATCCGCATCCCCTTTGAGGACGAGCGGCAATCCGGCGGCAACGAACACAACCCGGTCGGCGGCGGCGGCGACCGCCTGGTTCAGCATGCCGTGCCGGTTGCGGAAATCCCGCGCCAGCGCGTTGTCCGGTACGATCCCGAGGCCGACCTCGTTCGCCACCAGAACGATCCGCCCCTGCAGGCCGCCCATGACATCGACCAGTTGCGCGGACTCCGCCGCGGAATCGCGGTCGGCCGCCATCAGGTTGTTCAGCCACATCGTCAGACAATCGACCAGCAGCGTCGCGTCCGGCGCATCCGTGCGGGCGATGGCCCCGGCAAGATCGAGCGGCTCCTCGACGGTGGTCCAGCTCTCTCCCCGGCGCGCCCGGTGCACTGCGATCTTGTCGGTCATCTCGCCGTCGAAAGCCTGTGCCGTAGCGATATAGACGGGGCGGCCCGGCAGGCGCAGCACCAGATCCTCGGCATAGGCGCTTTTGCCCGACGCCGCGCCGCCGAGAACCAGGGTCGAACGGAATGCCGGCATATCGGGCTACGCCCGTCCCGCAGAACGATGCGCGCGGTACCAGTTCCATGCCGTCGAGACGATATTATCGAGCGAAGAATGCACCGGCTGCCAGCCGAGACCCTGTTGCGCATGCGCGATATCGGCAACGAGCCGCGCCGGGTCGCCCGCCCGGCGGGCATCTTCCATCGCCGTCACCGGGGCGCCGACGATGCGCCCGACCGTATCGATCACGTCGCGCACCGAACAGCCGTTTCCGGCACCGAGGTTGAACACGTCCGACCCCCCGCCCTCGAGCATGCGGCGGACCGCACGCACATGGGCATTCGCGAGATCGGTGACATGGACGTAATCGCGAATGCAGGTGCCGTCCGGCGTGGGATAGTCGGTGCCGAATATCTTCAGGACATCGCGGTCCCCCGCCGCCGCCGCAATCGCGAGCGGTATCAGATGCGTTTCGGGATCGTGATCCTCGCCGATCTCGCCGTCGGCATCGCACCCGGCGGCGTTGAAATACCGCAGCACGGTGTTCCGCATGCCGGTTGCAACCTCGTAATCCGCGAGCATGATTTCGATGGCGCGCTTGGTGTTGCCGTAGGGATTGATGGGCGAAACCGGCTCGGCCTCGGATATGAACGCAGCTCCGGTCTCTCCGTACACGGTGCAGCTGCTGGAAAAGACGATGGCCTTGGTGTCCGCCGCCGCCAGCGCATCGCACAGGTTGATCGCGCCCGACACGTTGTTGCGCCAGTATTTTCCGGGATTGGTCACGGATTCGCCCACATAGGCGAAGCTCGCAAAATGGATCGCGCCGGCGGGTTTATAGGCGGCAACGACCTCGGCGATCCGGTCGCGGTCGAGGAGGTCTCCCTGTTCCAGCGCGCCCCATTTTACCGCCCAGTCATGCCCGGCGACGAGATTGTCGAACACCACGGGCTCGTACCCCGCCGCCGCAAGCGCCTTGCAGGCATGGCTGCCGACATAGCCGGCGCCGCCGGTCACGAGGATTCTGGTCATCTGTCTGCGCCATGTGTCATTGCGCGCCATTATCCATCGCTTGGGGCGGCGCGCAACCGCTCTGGCATGACCCGGCGCAGATGGCCATACTGAATTCAATAACAGGGAGGATGCATCAATGCCCCATGCGACCGCGAAAGACGGCGTCAAACTCTATTACGAGGAAGCGGGAGACGGCCCGCCGATCCTGTTCATCCACGAATTCGCCGGCGACTGGCGCGCCTGGGACCCGCAGGTCAGCCATTTCAGCCGGCGGCGGCGCTGCATCGTCTATTCCGCGCGCGGCTATCCGGGGTCCGACGTGCCCGAAGATATCGCAAGCTATTCCCAGGACATCGCCCGCGCCGATGCGCTCGCCGTCCTCGATCACCTCGGCATTGAAAAAGCCCATATCGTCGGGCTGTCCATGGGCGGTTTCGCGACGCTCCACTTCGGCATGGCCTATCCGGACCGTGCGCTGTCATTGACGGTCTGCGGCTGCGGTTACGGCGCCGAGCCGGATACGCGGGAGGAATTCCGCAACCTGTCCCTCGCCGTCGCCGACAATTTCGAGACCCGGGGTGCCGCGGACTACGCCGAAGAATACGTCACGGTACCCGGCCGCCTGACCTTCCGCGACAAGGACCCGCGCGGCTGGGCCGCCTTTGTCGCGCGGCTTGCCGAACACCCCGATATCGGCTCGGCGCTGACCCAACGCGGCGTGCAGGCATCGCGTCCGGGCCTGTGGGACCTCGAAGCCGAAATCCGCGCCATTCCGGTGCCGACCATGATCGTGACCGGCGACGACGACCAGCGCTGCCTCGCCCCCGGGCTGTTCATGAAAGACCTGATCGAGCGGTCCCGGCTGTTCGTGCTGCCGAATACCGGCCACGTCCTGAACCTGGAGGAACCGGAACTGTTCAACACGGTGCTGGACGACTTCCTGTCGGATGTCGACGCCGGGAAGGCATAAAAAAATGCCGGAATCCGACGAGGATTCCGGCAAGTGACACAGGGAGGCTCACATCTTTTGCCGGCGGTATCCCGGGCGGGGAGGTCACCGGTCAAATGTGACTGCGGGACGACGGAGACAGACCCGCCCGGAAGTTCCGGCCACCGGCCAGACGGGGTGAATGTCCAATGGTCGGAAGGAGCGGGCCTGCTTTGCACAGACCGGCTGGTTTTCAGACTTCCGGAGGGTGGATCTGCCCGATGTCGTTCGCAAGCGTATAGTCGCGACACGGCCTGACGGCGCAATGACAGGCCGGTGATAGTTTTGTGACAGCGGGCGGCGGCAGGCTGCGCGCCTACGCCGTCGGCAAAGCGTAATCCCGGAATTTATCGCGCAGGTCCATTTTCAGCAGCTTGCCGGTCGCCGTATGGGGCAGTTCGTCGACAAAGGCGACGTCGTCCGGAATCCACCATTTTGCGACCTTGCCCTCGTAATAGGCGAGCAATTCGTCGCGCGTCACCGAACTGCCCTCGTTGCGCACAACCACCAGAAGCGGGCGTTCGTCCCATTTCGGATGGGCGACCCCGACCACCGCGGCCTCGAACACGCCGGGATGGCCGACGGCGACGTTTTCCAGCTCGATCGAACTGATCCATTCGCCGCCCGATTTGATCACGTCCTTGGACCGGTCGGTGACATGCATGTAACCGTCCGCATCGATGGTCGCGACGTCGCCGGTCGAGAACCAGCCATCGGCGTCGTGGCTGTGGCCTTCGCCCCGGTAATATTCGCTGCACACCCAGAACCCGCGGGCCTTGAGCTCGCCGAAGGCTTCCCCGTCCTCGGGCAGGCGTTCATTATCGTCATTGACGATTTTCAGATCGACGCCGTAGCACGGGCGGCCCTGTTTGACCTCTCGGTCGAGGCGCTCGGCATCGGTCTCGTCCTCCATGCCGTTTTTCGGCCAGTTCACGGTCCCGAGCGGCGACATTTCGGTCATTCCCCATGCATGGAGCACGTTGACGCCGTAGTCCTCCTGCAGCCTGACGATCATCGCCCGCGGGGTGGCCGAGCCGCCGATCACGCAGCGTTCGAATCCGTCCAGCCGCTTGCCGCTGCGTTCGAGGTAATCGAGCAACCCGAGCCAGACGGTGGGCACGCCGGCGGACATCGTCACCCCTTCCCCGTCGATCAGCCGGTGCAGGCTTTCGCCGTCCATCGACGCACCGGGCATCACCAGCTTCGCGCCGGTCATCGTCGCGGCGTAGGGCAGCCCCCAGGCGTTCACATGAAACATCGGTACCGCCGGCAGAACGGTGTCGCGCGCGGCGATACCCAGCATGTCCGGCGTCACCGCCGCCCAGGCATGCAGCACGGTGGACCGGTGGGAATACAGCACGCCCTTCGGGTTTCCGGTCGTGCCCGAGCTGTAGCACATGGACGACGCCGTCCGTTCGTCCAGCTGCGGCCAGTCGTAATCCCCGTCCTGCACGTCGAGCAGCGTCTCGTAGCAATAGACGTTGGGCAGCGACGTTTCGGGCATATGGGCTTCGTCGGTCATGATGACGAAGCCCTTCACCGTTCCCGCATCGGGTGCGATTTCTTCGAGCAGCGAGACGAATGTCAGGTCGACGAAGACCAGGATGTCCTCGGCATGATTGACGATATAGGCGATCTGGGCCGCGAACAGGCGGGGATTGATCATGTGGCAGATCGCGCCCATGCCGGATACGCCGTAATACAGCTCGTAATGGCGATAACCGTTCCAGGCGAGCGTGGCGACCCGGTCGCCTTCCGCCACACCGAGGGCCTGCAGGGCCTTCGCCAGTTTCCGGGAACGCAGCGCGGCATCGGCATAGGTATAGCGGTGGACCGGTCCCTCGACGGTGCGCGAAACGATTTCCGTGCCGCCATGATAGGCCGCCGCATGATCGAGCAGCGACGAAATCAGCAGCGGCTTGTCCATCATGAGGCCAAGCATGCGGCCCTCCCTTTGATTGTCCGTTCTTTTGCGGTTAAACCAAAACTATAGCCGGGTGCGGCGCATGACAATCGCAGGAAAGAGATGGATGTGACGATCAACACTGCCGAAACCCCGTCCTTCGAAACGCTCACCTTCGACGTTGCCGACGGCATCGCCCGGATCGGGCTCAATCGCCCGGAAGCGGCCAATGCCTTTAACCCCGCTCTGTCGCGCGATCTGTTCGAGGCCGCCATCGCCTGTGACGCGCGCGCCGACATCCGCGCCGTAGTGCTGACCGGCGAAGGGTCGATGTTTTCCGCCGGCGGCGATCTGAAATATTTCGAGGCCCAGGGCGACAAGCTCGGCGCGTCCCTGAAGGAAATCACCGGGTTGCTGCACGCCGCGATTGCCCGCATGGCGCATATGGACGCGCCGGTCGTCGGCGCGATCAACGGCATGGCGGCGGGCGCGGGGTTCAGCCTTGCCGCCACCTGCGATTATGCGATTGCCGGCAGCTCAACCCGATTTACCCTTGCCTATACGGCGGCGGGGCTGTCGCCGGACGGATCGTCGACATGGTTCCTGCCCCGGCTGATCGGGCTGCGCCGGGCGCGCGAACTGATGCTGACAAACCGGATGCTGAGCGCGGAAGAGGCACAGCAGATGGGCATCGTCGACCGCGTCGTGCCGGACGAAGACCTGCAGGCCGAGGCCATGGCGCAGGCAAAAGCCTTCGCAGCAGGTCCGACGAAAGCCTTTGGCGCAACAAAGCGGTTGCTGCAGGATACATGGACCAGCGGGCTGGAGACCCAGATGGACCGGGAAACCCGGTCGATCAGCGATCTGACCCGCACCGCCGATGCACGGGAAGGGATCGATGCCTTCGTGAACAAGCGGAAACCGTCTTTCAGGGGCGAATAGCATGCGCCGGATCAGCACAGCATGACGGCCGATTTTTCCCTTTCCGGGCAGATAGCCCTGGTCACCGGGGCGTCATCCGGACTCGGCCGCAGCTTTGCCGGGTTCCTGGCGGCGGCGGGCGCGAAGGTTGTCCTCGGCGCGCGGCGAATCGATAAATGCGACGAGGCCGCTCGGGAAATCGGAGATACAGCCCTTGCAGTGGCCCTCGACGTCACTGACCCGGACAGCATAGAGGCCGCGCTGGACGCCGCCGAAAGGGCGTTCGGCACTGTCACCGTTCTGGTCAACAATGCGGGCACGGTCACCAACCGGGCGCTGACGGAAACACCGCCCGAGGAATGGCGACAGGTGATCGACACCAACCTCACGGGATGCTTTCTCGTCACCCAGGCCGCAGCCAGACGGATGATCGCGGCCGGAAGTGGCGGCCGGATCGTCAACGTCTCGTCGATGCTCGGCCAGACGCCCACCGGACAGGTGCATGCCTATTCGGCATCAAAGGCCGGGATCAACCAGCTGACGCGGACATCGGCGCTGGAACTCGCCCGCCACGGCATATCGGTGAACGCGCTGGCGCCCGGCTATATCGAGACCGACCTGAATACGGATTTTCTGAACGGACCGGCGGGGGAGCGCATTGTCAAACGCGTGCCCCAGCGCCGGTTCGGACAAATCGCCGACCTCGAGGGCGTGCTGCTGTTGCTGACATCCCCCGCAGGCCGTTATATGACCGGCGAGATCGTCACCGTCGACGGTGGCCTGAGCCTGAGCGGCATGTAAGGTACAGAATGGATTTTACCCTTCCCCCCGAGATCGAAGACTACCGGGTCCGCGTTCGCGCCTTCGTCGAGACCCATATCATGCCGCTTGAAGCGGACCGGTCGAATTACGACGAACACGAAAACATCCGCCCCGACGTCCTCGATTCCGTGCGCGCCAAAGTGAAGGAGGCGGGGCTGTGGGCCCTGCAGATGCCGAAGGACCGCGGCGGTCAGGGGCTGAACGTCGCCGGGATCACGCCGTGCTACGAGGAAATGAACCGGTCGATCTTCGGGCCGGTCTGTTTCAACTGCGCCGCGCCCGATGACGGCAACATGACGGTCCTGAACAAGGTCGCGACCGAGGCGCAGAAGGAACGCTGGCTGCAGCCGATCATCGACGGGAAGGTACGATCGTCCTTCGCCATGACCGAACCGGCGCCGGGATCGGGGTCGGACCCATCGGCGATGATGACCACCGCCGTGAAAAAGGGCGATGCCTGGGTCGTCAACGGACGGAAGTGGTTCATCACCGGGGCCGGCGAAGCCCAGCATTTCATTCTGATCGCGCGGACATCGGACGATACCCGCAAGGGCCTGTCGGCCTTCCTGTTCGACGCCGACCAGCCGGGCTGGGAAATCCTGCGCCGCATCCCGATCATGGGGCCGGAGGAACATGGCGGCCATTGCGAGCTCAGCTTCGACGGGCTGGAAATTCCCGACGAGAACCGCCTGATGGGAATCGGCGACGGGCTGAAACTGACCCAGATCCGCCTCGGCACCGCACGGCTGACCCATTGCATGCGCTGGACCGGCATGGCGCGGCGCGCGCTGGAAGAAACCTTCGACTATGTCCGCGACCGCAAGGCCTTCGGCGAAACGCTCGCCGACCACGAAGGCGTTCAGTGGCTGCTCGGCGAAGCGGCCATGCAGATCGAAATCGGCCGCCTGCTGACCATGCGCGCGGCGGTCAAGCTGGACGCCGGGGATTTCGCGCGCAAGGAAGTATCCATGGCGAAGGTCATGGTGTCGGAGACGCTGCACAAGGCCATCGACACCGCCATCCAGCTGCGCGGCGCGCGCGGCTATTCGAAGGACACCCCGCTTGAATGGATGTACCGCTATGCCCGTCAGGCGCGTCTGGTGGACGGATCGTCGGAGACCCACAAAATGGTCCTGTCGCGCCACCTGCTGAGCGAGGGTACCGATTTCTGGAGCTGGGACTGACATGCCGCTTTCCCCTTTCATCCGCGATGCCGCCGGCGCCGACAGCGTCACGATCGAAGACGGCGCTTTGCTGTCCGGCGGCGCCATTCAGGAAAACCGCGCCCTGACGGTGACCATTCATGGCGGCGCTTTCGACGGCCGGCACGACCTGGTTTTGCGGACCGAAGCGATGGCGACGATTTCCGAAAGCCGGCCGCTCGACCAGCAATTCGCCCTTCTGAAAGCCGCGGAAGCTGCAGGCGTGCGCGTGCCGCGACCGTTCTGGCATTGCGGGGACGCCGCCATCGCGGGTAAGCCGTTCTATCTGATGGAGCGCGTTACCGGCACGGCGCTGGGCAACCGGATTGCCCGCGCGGGCGCGCAGCCGGCCCTGGCGGAAACGCTCGCCCGGGAACTGGCGCGTATTCACGGTATCCAGCCGCCGCATCCGACGCTGGGTTTCCTGGGCGCTATTCGCGACACCCCGGCGACGGACGCCATTGCAACCTACCGCGCCTATCTGGACGAGATGCCGGAGCCGCACCCGGTCCTGGAATGGACGCTGCGCTGGCTGGAGATCAACGCGCCGCCGGTGGGGGAAACGGTGCTCTGCCACCGGGATTTCCGGACCGGGAATTACATGGTCGATGACGACGCGCTCACCGGGATTCTCGACTGGGAATTCGCCGGCTGGGGCGATCCGCACGAGGATATCGCGTGGTTCTGCGCACGCTGCTGGCGTTTCGCGGGGCCGCAACTCGATGCCGGCGGGATTGCTCCAAGGGATGTTTTCTACCGGGCCTACGAACAGGCTTCCGGCCGCACAATCGATCCCGTTCTGGTGCAGTACTGGGAAGCGATGGCGCATGTGCGCTGGGCCGTGATCGCCCTGCAACAGGCGATGCGGCACCGGTCGGGCAGCGAGATCAGTCTCGAACTGGCCCTGATCGGGCGGCGTATCGCAGAGATCGAATACGAATGCCTGAACCTGACGGGAGCCCTGTCATGAGGAACCGGCCCGACGCCCGCGAACTTCTGGAAGCCGCCGAACGCACGCTATCCAGCGAGGTCGCGACCGATCTGTCGAACCGCCAGCGCTACAACGTGGCGCTGATCGCATCGGCGCTGGGCATTGCGCGCCGGGAACTTGGCAACGGCGCGACGGCGTGGCCGGAAGAACTGGCGGCGCTGCAAGCCCTGTATGGCGCGGACGGGACCGAAACGGATGACCAGGCGCTGCACCGGCTGAACCGCAAATTCGCGGCGGATCTGCGGGCGGGCGTCTATGACGAGGTCGGTAAAACCCGCCATGCGGCGCAGAAACTGTTGCGCGAGGACGTGCTCGCGCGCCTGGCCGAGGACAATCCGGGATACGTCAGATAGAGCGTTGAACGGAATGTGCGGCGCGTTGACGTGAAACCGGTCTGACCTATCTTTACCGGACACGCCGCATGATGGAGGCCGCCATGAATTTCCGATCCCTGTTATCCCTTGCCGCCGGCGCGGCCCTGATGATTGCCCTGCCGCAGAGCGCGTCGGCGACGCCGGAGACCGGAAAGGCCGCCCCCGCGTTCAGCGGCACGGACAGCCGCGGCAAACCGGTCGCGCTTGGCGATTTCAAAGGCAAGACCGTGGTTCTCGAATGGACCAACCATGACTGCCCCTATGTGCGGAAGCATTACAGCAGCGGCAACATGCAGGCGATTCAGCGCGATGCGGCGAAAGACGGCATTGTCTGGCTGCAGGTGATCTCGTCGGCGCCGGGGCTTGAGGGGCATGTCGACGGCAGGCAGGCCGAAGCGCTGAACGCCGAGCGCAACGCCGCGCCCGGCGGTGTCCTGCTGGACCCCGACGGAAAAATCGGCCGGCTGTATGCCGCCCGCCATACCCCGACCATGGCGATTATCGACGGCGCCGGCCGGCTCGCCTATTATGGCGCGATTGACAATAATTCGAACTGGCATCCGGATTCGATCAGGGGGGCGCGGAATCATGTCCGGATGGCGCTGGCGGATATCCAGGCAGGTCGTGCCGTGAGTGTGGCAAAGACCCGCGCCTATGGCTGCAGCATCAAATACATGAATTAGGACACCCATGAGCCGACGCAAGAGCATCCATATCGACGGGTTCAGCCACAAGAACCCCATCCCCAACGCGTCGGTGATCGGCAATCTGCTGGCCACCGGGGTCATCATGGGCCGCGATACGCGCAGCGAGACCATCCCCGACACCATCGAGGCGCAATGCGCGATCATGTTCGATCACGTCCGCGAAATCGTCAAAGCGGCGGGCGGCACGACGGACGACATCATCAAGATGAGCGTCTGGCTGAAAGACCCGTCCGACCGGGCGGCGCTGAACGCCGAGTGGACGGCAATGTTTCCCGACCCCGAAAACCGCCCCGCCCGCCATGCATTCACGCTGGAGGGCGATTCGCCGGTCATGATCCAGTGCGATTTCATGGCAGTGCTCGCCGACTGACCACTCGCAACCGAACGAAAAGGCCCGGACAGGACTCATTCGTGCGCTCAAAAGTTAGCTTCTGCTAATATTTATAGCCATGTTTTACAATATTAGCGCTTGCGTAATTCGGTCGCGGGTATAGAGTCCGGGTGACTGCGGGATACACTGCGGCGCTACCGGTGGGACGGATGACGGGAACTTTCGGGATCAGATGGACGATTGCGTGCGCGGCAATGGTCCTGTTCGCGGCAACGGCCGCCCTGCCCGCCCATGCCCGCAAGAACGTCGTCGCCACCATCGCGCAGATCGGCCAGCCGCTGTCGGAGATTACCGCCGGCAAGGCGGACATCGTCACCCTGATGGGGAACGGCGTCGATCCGCATCTTTACCGCCTGACCAGATCGGATGTCGCGAAGATCAATCGCGCCGATATCGTCTTCTATAACGGCCTCCATCTCGAAGCCCAGATGGTCGACATGCTGGCGCGGTTCGCGGCACGGAAACCGGTGGTCGGCATTGCCGATACCCTGCGGGCGAAAAACCTGCTTCCCGGTGACGGCAAGACCCATGACCCCCATGTCTGGATGGACCCCACCCTGTGGGAACAGGCGCTGCGCGCGGCGGTCGACGCCCTGATGCGCCACGACCCGGCAAACGCCGCCACCTACCGGACCAACGCCGCCGCCTATTTCAGGAAACTGCGCGCGCTGGACGACCGCGCCCGGTCGGCGATCGCCAGCATTCCGCCGACGTCCCGGGCGCTGGTTTCGGCCCATGACGCCTTCGGCTATTTCGGGCGCGCCTATGGCATCGACGTCCTGGCCATTCAGGGGATCAGCACGGACAGCGAAGCCGGGATACACAAGATAGAAATGCTGGTCGACACGCTGGTCAAGCGCAGGATTTCCGCCGTTTTCATCGAAACGACCGTCTCGACCCGCAATGTCCGCGCCCTCGTCGAAGGCGCCGCCATGCGCGGTCACACGGTCCGTATCGGCGGCTCGCTGTTTTCGGACGCGATGGGCGCCGGCGGCGGATATACCGGAACCTATCTCGGCATGTTCGACCACAATGTCACGACGATCGTCCGCGCCCTCGGCGGCGAGGCGCCGGCAGTGGGTCTTGGCGGACAACTCGCACAGGGGAAAGACTGACCGATGAGCCCTCCCCGCCTGATACCTTTCGAGGCCAGACAGCCCCGCGACTTTGCCGCGCCGTCGCCGCTCTCGATCCGCGGCCTTTCGGTGGCCTATGACGACAAGCCCGCGGTCTGGGACCTCGACTACGACGCGCCCGACCGGGGCCTGATTGCCGTGATCGGGCCGAACGGCGCGGGTAAATCGACAATGATCCGGGCTGTCCTCGGACTGGTTCCCGCCCTTGCGGGCGACGTGCGCGTATTCGGCAGTACGCTGCGCCAGGCGCGGCGGCGGATCGCGTATGTGCCCCAGCGCACCAGCGTCGACTGGGATTTCCCGGCCTCGGCCGAAGACGTCGTCGCGATGGGCCTGTACGGCGAAATCGGCTGGTGCCGCCCGGTGCGGCGCCGTCACCGGGACGCCGCCCGCGACTATCTCGACCGGGTCGGCATGGCCGATTTTGCGGGCCGCCAGATCGGCCAGCTTTCCGGCGGGCAGCAGCAACGGGTCTTCCTTGCCCGTGCGCTCGCCCAGAAGGCCGATCTCTACCTGATGGACGAGCCCTTCGCCGGCGTGGATGTTGCGACGGAACGCGCCATCGTCGATGTGATGCGCGGTGTCCGCGACGCGGGTGCCACGGTCCTGTGCGTTCATCACGACCTGCAGACGGTCACCGATTATTTCGACCATGCGCTGATCCTGAACGTCCGGGCGATCGCCCAGGGCCCCGTGCGCGACGTGCTGACCGAAGAGGTCCTGCAGCGCGCCTATGGCGGACGGCTCGCCGAAACCGAAATCCGGGCAATCGCCCGCACCGCCTGACCCCGATGTCCGGAGACCTCTATGCCGTCCTGACGTTTCAGGGGGGATATAACACGTCGATTGTCCTCACCGGCGTCATGGCGCTGGGGATCGGCGGCGGCGTCATCGGGGTTTTTACCTTCCTGCGCAAGCGCGCGCTGATTTCTGATGCGATCAGCCATGCCACCCTGCCCGGGATCGCCATCGCCTTTCTGATCGGAATAGCACTCGGGGGCACGGGACGGAATCTTGCGCTGCTGATGGCCGGCGCCGCGACAACGGGCGTGCTTGGCGTGCTGTGCGTCCAGTGGATACGCGACCATACCCGCCTGCCGGAAGATACCGCCATCGGCACGGTCCTCAGCGTTTTCTTCGGACTTGGCATCGTCCTGCTCAGCCATATCCAGACCCTGGAGACGGCGGGTCAGGCGGGGCTGAACAGTTTCCTGCTCGGCTCCACCGCGGCGCTGACCGCCGGGGAAGCCCAGCTGATCGGCGGCGCATCGCTGTTGGCGATCCTGATCGCGCTGCTGCTGCTGAAGGAATTCGGGGCGGTCGCATTCGATGAAGATTTTGCGGCGGCTCTGGGCTGGCGGGTCGCGCGGCTCGACCTCGCGATGATCGGCCTGTTGCTGGCGATCGTCGCCATCGGGCTCAAGACCGTCGGCCTCGTCCTGATTATCGCGCTGGTCATCATTCCTCCGGCAGCCGCGCGATTCTGGACAGAAAGGCTGGGCCGCCTGGTCGTGTTGTCCGGCGCGTTCGGCGGCCTTGCGGGATGGATCGGCGGCAGCCTGTCCGCGCTGCTGCCCGACATGCCGGCCGGCGCGGTGATCGTGCTGGCCGCGGCCGTCATCTTCGCTTTCAGCCTGCTGTTTGCGCCCAGGCGCGGGGTGATCGGGTGGGCGGTCCGGCGTCTGAGGATGCGCCTGCGGGCGGCATCGATACGCGGCCTGCTGGCGATGGCCGACGGATACCTGCCGCCGGACGGGCTGTCCTACCGGGTGATGCGCCTGCGCCGCTATATCGACGGCGATGCGAGAATTACCGAGAGCGGCAGACGGGCCGCGGCGGACATGCGCCGCCAGGACCGCCTCTGGCACACCTATCGCCTCCGGCATCCCGATGCCGCGCTGGCGTTCAACCCGCTGTCGGGGGCGCGTATCGAAGAGGTGCTGTCGGCGGATATCATCGCCACGCTCGAAAGCGGGGCCCGATGACGGGGGCGGATTTCCTGTCCATCGACCTGCCGGCGATCCTCGTGGCGGTCCTGTCCGCGACGAGCTGCGGGCTGCTCGGGAATTTCCTGGTGCTGCGGCGTCAGGCGCTGATCGGCGATGCGATTTCCCACGTTGCCCTGCCCGGAATCGTCGCGGGGTTCCTGATCGCCGGGACCATCGCCAGCCTGCCGCTCATGCTGGGGGCAGTGGCCGCCGCCGTTATCGCCGCCGGCCTGATCGAAATCATCCGGCGCGCGGGGCGGCTGGAACCGGGCGCGGCCATGGGCGTCGTCTTCACCACCATGTTTGCGATCGGCATCGTCCTGCTGGAACAGACCGGTGCATCGAACGCCCATATCGATGTCGAACACGCGCTGTACGGAAACCTGGAATCGACGCTCTGGCTCGGCGTGACCGGCTGGAACGACGCGCTGACATGGGAGGCGCTGTCGCACCTGCCGCGCCAGCTCATCACGCTTGCCGGCGTGACCTTCGCCATCGCGGCCGCGATTACCGCATTTTACAAGGAACTGAAGGTATCGACCTTCGATCCCGGCCTCGCGGCCAGTCTCGGCCTGCCGGTCCGGACGATTTCGACGGCGCTGATCGTCGTCGTCGCGCTTGCAGCCGTCGCCGCGTTCGAGGCCGTGGGGTCCATCCTGGTCATCGCGATGTTCATCTGCCCGGCCGCGACGGCGCGGATGCTGACCGACAGCCTGTCGCGACAATTATGGCTGAGCGTTCTGGTCGCCGTGATTGCCGGGGTGGGCGGATACGTTCTCGCCGCGTTCGGACCGCAGCTATGGGGCGATGCGAATTCGCTGAGTGCGGCGGGCATGATCGCGGTGGTCGCCGGCATGCTGCAGACCGCCGCCATGATTGCCGCCCCGCGCTATGGCATCCTGTCCCGCGCGATCCGCCGCCGTACCGGACAATTAGACCTGCCCGCATAATCCCCTGTATATTGAAGGCATGACAGGACCTCTTCACGGATTTCGCATCATCGACGTCACGTCGATGGTCTCGGGCCCCTCGGCGACCATGCTGCTCGCCGACCAGGGTGCAGACGTCATCAAGGTCGAGAACCCGGGCGGCGGCGACCACACGCGCGCGTCGGCCAACAAGCAGAACGGGTTTTCGGCGAATTTCATCAACAACAACCGCAACAAGCGCTCCGTCGCCCTGAATCTCAAGGACGCGGAGGCCCGGCAGGCCCTGCTGAAGCTGTGCGAAGGCGCGGATGTGTTTATCCAGAATTTCCGTCCCGGCGTGGTCGACCGCATGGGAATCGGCGAAGCGGATATCCGCGCCGCCTGCCCCGACATCGTCTACGTATCGATCAGCGGTTTCGGCGAAACCGGCCCCTATGCCGGCAAACCGGTCTACGATCCGCTGATACAGGCGCTGTCCGGTCTGGCGACCGTGCAGGCCGGATCGGACGCCGAACGCCCGCGGCTGGTGCGCACCATCCTGCCCGACAAACTGACCGGCATCGTCGCGGCCCAGGCCATCACGGCGGCGCTGCTGTCCCGCACCCGCACCGGCGAAGGCCAGCATATCCGCCTGTCCATGCTGGACGCGATCATCGCGTTCCTGTGGGGCTCCGACATGGGCAGCCAGACCTTTATCGACAAACCTTTCCCGCAGCAGAACGCGGCGAGTTTCATCGACCTGATATACGAAACCGTCGACGGCCATATCAGCGTCGCCGTCCAGAGCAACAAGGAATGGGCGGGGCTGAGCCGCGCATTCGACATGCAGGAACTTCTGGACGATCCGCGTTTCACGACCCCCGCGCTGCGCCAGGAGAATATCGACGCCCGCCTGGCCCTGACCCAGGACGTTCTGCGGACACGCCCGGCCGATGAATGGATCGCCCGGCTGGAAGCGGAAGACGTGCCCTGCGCGCCCGTGCTGACCCGCACCGAGGCGATCGGTCACCCGCAGGTCGTCGCCAACGAAATCGTGGTGGAGACGCTCCACCATCTTGCCGGCGGCGTGCGCCAGGCGCGCCCCGCCGCCCGGTTTTCGGCGACGCCGACGGAACACCGCCGCGGCGGCCCGGCGCTCGGCGAGCACACGGCGGAGGTTCTGGGCGAGATCGGCTACACGGCGGATCAGATTGCCGCCCTTGCAGGTACAAACAAGGATGCGGCGGAATGATCGATTTCTATTACTGGCCGACGCCGAACGGCTGGAAGGTATCCATCATGCTGGAGGAATGCGGTCTCGATTACCGCATGATCCCGCTGAATATCTCGAAAGGCGAACAGTTCGCGCCGGACTTCCTGGCGATCAGCCCCAATAACCGGATGCCTGCGATCGTCGATCACGACCCGCCGGCGGAATACGACGGCAAGCCCGTCCGGATATTCGAATCCGGCGCGATCCTGCTGCATCTTGCGCGCAAGGCCGGAAAGTTCATGGCGACCGATCCGGTCAGCGAAAAGGAAACGCTGGAATGGCTGTTCTGGCAGGTCGGCAACCTGGGCCCGATGGCCGGCCAGATCAGCCATTTCGTCAACTACGCGCAGGGCGAACACGATTATTCGAAAACCCGATACGCCAACGAATACAACCGGTGTATCGGCGTCCTGGAGCGCCGCCTGACGGACCGCGAATGGCTGGCAGGCAACGCGTATTCCATCGCCGACATGGCAAGCTGGCCGTGGATTCTGATTTCGAAACCGCTCGGCCAGCCGCTTGACGATTTCCCGAACGTGTCGCGCTGGCGCAATGCGATCAAGGAACGGCCCGCCGTCCGGAAAGGCGTCGATCTCGGCAAGGATCTCCGCCGCAGCGCGCCGCCGACCGACGAGGAACGGGAACTGCTGTATCACCAGACGGCGAAATCCACCGCGGCAATGGCAGAACGCGATAGCTGAACGCCCATGAAACGCCTCGTACAGATTGCCGCGCCCGTTGCCCTGATGCTGGCGACGGGACTACCCGCGACGCCGGCGCAGGCCTATGTGGATGCGGACGCCTCCTACGGCATGGCGCTGCGTCACCATCACCCGACGGACGGCCGCGCCCGGAACTACCGCATCGCGATGCTGCTGTATTGCCGCGCCGATGCCGACGGTCACGCCGATTCCGCCTATGCGATCGGGCTTCTGTATGCGGGCGGGCTCGGGTTCAAGCAGGATCAGGCCCGCGCCGCCGCCTGGTTCAGGCGGGCAGCCGCCCTCGGCCACCCGGAAGGTGCCTCGATGGCCCGCATCTTCCGCCAGCGCGGCAAGCAGAGCTCGGCGCGCTGCCCCAATGGCTGGGGCCGGACCGCGCAGGCGAAGCTCTATGCGCCGGCGGAAATCCGGACCATGGTCACGAAGCTTGCGCCGCAATACGGCCTCGACCCCAAGCTGGTGCTCGCCGTCATCCAGGTCGAATCCGCCTATCAGGCCGACGCCGTCTCGTCGGCGAACGCGCAGGGGCTGATGCAACTAATCCCGGCAACCGCGACACGGTTCGGGGTGCGCGATCCCTTTAACCCTGCCGAAAACATCAACGGCGGGATGCGGTATCTGCGCTGGCTGCTGAAACGCTTCAAGGGCGACGTCACCAAGACCGTCGCCGCCTATAATGCGGGCGAAGGCGCCGTTCAGAAATACGGCGGGATTCCGCCCTATCGCGAAACGCAAAACTACGTCCGCAAGATCCGCCTGCTTTACGACAAGCTGCGCCACCCTATCTGATGTGAAGCCTGCACCGGCCGACACGACACGTGTTCGACCGACCCCAGGGAGACCCTGAATGCTACGCCGGATCAGCCTGCCCACGCTGTTTGTGCTTGCCGCCATCGTCACGATGGTTCTCGCGGCAGGCGCGGTATGGCAGTTCGCGAAGCCGATGGACGAAATGCTCCGCGCGCTGGCGCCGACCTGGCTCGGCATTGCCTGTGTTTTCTGGGTTCTGTGGCGCCAGCTCCCCGCGGCGGCCGACGGAGACGCTGCGGTCAGATCCTCATCGCGCCCGCAGGCCGCCCGCTTCGATCTCCTGAAGCTTGAGACGCGCTATAGCGATATGTCGCGGCTCCCGCTGGCGGCCCTGGATTACGTGGTTGTCGATACCGAGACGACCGGCCCCGACAGCATGCACGACCGCATCGTGCAGATCGGTGCCGTCCGGATCAGCGGCGGGGAAATCGTCAAAGACGGGACCTTCACGCGGCTGGTCAATCCGGGGCATGCAATCCCGGCGGCGGCAAGCCGTTTTCACGGCATCACCGACGAGAGGGTGGCGGATGCCCCCGGGATCGAGACGGTCCTCGCCGAATTTCTCGATTATGCGGGCGATGCGGTACTGGTCGGCCACAATGTCGCGGTCGATCTTTCTTTCATGAGCCGCGTCGCGCGGATCGAAAACCCGGCGCTGGACACGATGCTGCTCTCAATCGGCGCGTTCGACAGCCGCCGCGACCACACGCTCGACGCGCTGGCCGGTCATTTCGACGAACCGGTAAGGGACCGCCACGATGCCGCCGCCGATGCCGACCTGACGGCGCGGATATTCCTGCGGCTGTTGCCGGAGCTGGACCGGGTGGGGGCACGCCGTTTCGGCGATGCCCAGGACCTCTGTGCCTATTCCGCCGACCGACTTCGCGATAGGGATCTTTAGGGTCTAGCTGGAATGCCCGGCGCTGACCGCGGCGACGAAGGGCGCGATCTCTTCCGGCAGGTCGTCGATGAACATCTCGCGGAGCCCCATATCGGCGCACATGCGAAGCTGCTTCGCCGTGGCCTCCGCCATGGTGGGCGGGATACCGATATCGCGCAGGGTTTCGGCGACCTCTTCCATCTCGTCGGCGCGGCGCGCGGCGTGCAGCGCCACCCGCCCGAGGTGGTATCCGGCCTTGCCGCGCCAGTCGAGACCGGGAAAGCTCTCGCCGAGGCTCTCGATCACCTTGTCTTCGACGCCGGCCCGGTGGGCGGCGGTGAGCGATTCGACCAGCAGCGCTTCAAGCCCCTTCACCATCACGCTGCGGATCATCTTGATCGATGACGCCTGGCCGATGCCGGTGCCGACAACCTCGACATCCATGCCGAGCGGTTTCATCAGCGCCGCGGCTTTGTCGGCCGCCGCGCCGGCAAGAAACATCGGCACCCGGTGGCCATGCGGCGGCACGTTGGACATCACGGCCGCCTCCACGTAATCGGCGCCGGCGGCGGCCACGGATACCGACGCGGCGCGCTTCGCCGCCGGAGACGCCGAATTGATGTCGAGGAAAATCTGGCCGGGCTTCATGTGCGGGCCGGTCGCATCGCCCGCCGCCGCGACCTGCTTCGCGGTCACCGCGGAGATCACGATATCGGCGCCGGGCGTGACCTCGGCGGGATTCGCCATCGCGGGGATGCCCCGTTCTGCGAGCGCGGCCCGCACCGCCGCCCCCTTGGCCCCGCCGCCGTCGGGCGCATCGAACAGGATGTCATAGGCGCCGGAAACGACCGCGCCCTCGCCCTGAAGGCCTTTGGAAAGATATTGCCCGGCCTCGCCGAACCCGATGAAGGCGAATGTGGTGGTCATCGGCATGTCTCCCCTGAAAAGGCGGCCTACTGCCGCCCGCGCCCCGGTCGCCGGAAATGGCGACCCCGAGAGGATTCGAACCTCTGACCTACAGATTAGGAATCTGTCGCTCTATCCTGCTGAGCTACGGGGCCGTGGCCCTGATGTAGCCCAAGGCGGGCGCCGGATGCAACTTTGCAGTTACCGACCGGGTTCGGTCAGTTCCCCGGCCCGAGCGGGATCGAATAGACGATGCTGAGCACCTCGGTGCCCGGGTTGATATCGCCGATGCTGGCATTCGACAGGTGATAGAACGACACACCGAGACGGGTGCGGTTGTCGAACCGGTAGGACAGCTCGATGCTGGAGCGGAATTCGAGCTCGTGCCCGAGATCGACGCCATCGCCATTGTCATAATACCCGGCGGCGAAGCTAGGCGTCAGCACCCAGCGCTTGCCGAAATACAGGTCGGTCAGAATACCGGCATAGCCGTAAAAGGCGGAATCCGTGGTGCCCATCGCGCCGACAAACGGCTTCACGATCCAGAACTTCTTATCGAACCGGTATTCCACCCGTAATTCGGCGGCCTGATCGTGGTCCTGCACAAGATCGAACGACCCGACCGCAACGGTCAGGAAGTCCGGATCGTCCGCCGCGGCAGAGAAAGGCGTGGCCAGAACAGCGCACAGCGCGACCGTCTTGAAAAATCTTTTTATCGCAATCACTGAATACAGCCCCCTACGCTGATACCCCCGCCGGACGAAGCGTTTGAAGCCGCCTCTTCCCCGCATTGTAAATGAATTGGGCGCGTCATGAAAAGGCTCCCGCCACAATTTCCGGCGCTCAGGCCGCGAATTTGCGTTTCACGCGTTCGGTCGACATGACCAGTTCCTCGCGCAAGCCGGAATCCATCGCCGAATGACCGGCATTGGGCACGATGATCATTTCAGAGCCGGGCCAGGCGCGGTGCAGTTCGTCCGCCGTCGCGATCGGGCAGATCATGTCGTAGCGGCCCTGGATGATCGTGCACGGCAGATGCGTAACCGCCCCGATATTGTCCAGAAGCTGATTGTCCGACATGAAATTGCCGTTGGTGAAATAGTGAGTCTCGATCCGGGCGAGGGCATAGGCCATCGATTCCTCGCCGAAGGCCGCAACCGTCTCGGGGCTGGGATGCAGGGTCGAACACGCGCCTTCGTACCGGCTCCACGCGCGCGCCGCGGGCAGATGCACTTTGGGGTCTTCGTCCAGCAGGCGCCGGTAGAAACTGCCGAGGATATCGCCGCGTTCCTGTTCCGGCAGGACCGACACCAGATCGCGCCAGGCTTCCGGGAAGACCGTCTTCAGCCCGTACAGAAACCAGTCGATCTCGACCGGCCGGCCGAGGAAGATGCCACGGATCACCAGGCCGAGGCACCGGTCCGGATGGGCTTCCGCGTAGGCCAGCGCAAGGGTGCTGCCCCAGGATCCGCCGAACAGCAGGAACTGCTTGATGCCGAGATGTTCGCGAAGGGCCTCGATATCGGCGATCAGGTCGGCGGTGGTGTTGTCGGTCAGTTCGCCCCGCGGGGTCGAGCGCCCGGCGCCGCGCTGATCGTAGATGATGATCCGGTAGGTGCTGGGATCGAAGAACCGTCGATGCACCGATGTCGCCCCCGCACCGGGCCCGCCATGGAGAAAGATCACGGGCAGCCCGCCGGGATGACCGGATTGCTCCCAGTACATCGTGTGAAGACCGTCGAGCGCAAGCCTGCCGGTCTCATACGGTTCGATTGACGGGTAAAGTTGATCGCGGAGGCGGCGCTCGATCACGATGTAGGCTCCGGCTAGAATTAATGCGCCATCGCCCGGGACAGGCGATGGCGGCGGGGTATATTACCGTCCGGAAAGACCGAGGCAAGAGCAGACCGGCGCAAGTGAGAACCGGGGCAAGAGCGAAACAGAATGACCGGACGACCCAACCATCGCGCCGCCGGACGGCGCGGAACAAAGCGCCGGGCCGCGATCGGCCCGTCGGGGGCGCGCGCGGTTTCGGCCGGGATCGCGTTGTTCGCCCTGGTCGTTGCGGGGGTCGTTTCGGGACCGATCGACGCCGCCGCGCGGAAGCTGCCGGCACAAAACCCAGATCCGGTGGAAACCGCCATCGTGACGGCGGTTGTGGACGGCGATACGGTCCGCCTCGATACCGGCGCGGAGGTCCGGCTGACCGGCATTCAGGCGCCGAAACTGCCGCTCGGGCGCAAGGGGTTCCGGCCCTGGCCGCTGGCCGCCGAGGCAAAGGCGGCGCTTTCGGCGCTCAGCCGCGACCGGCGGGTGCGGCTGGCCTACCCCGGGCAACGCCATGACCGCTGGGGCCGCCTCCTTGCCCAGATGCATGTGGGCGACGTCTGGATCCAGCGGGAAATGCTGCTGCGCGGGCTGGCACGCGTCTATACGTTCCCGGACAACCGTGCCGATGCGGACGCGCTTTATGACGCCGAACGGGCGGCGCGGGCCGCGCGGCGCGGCATCTGGGCGCTGGACTGGTATCGCATTATCGATGCCGCAGACGCCGGCCGTCTTATCGGCACCTTCCAGCTGGTCGAAGGCAGGGTAAAGAGCGCGGCCATCGTCCGCGGGCGGGGCTATCTCAATTACGGGGACGACTGGCGGTCGGATTTTACCGTGTCGATCGCGCCAGAATCCCTGAAACTGTTCCGTGCGGCAGGCGTTAGTATCCTGAACCTGAAGGATCGCCGTTTGCGCGTTCGCGGCTGGCTGGTAAGCCGGAACGGTGCCATGATATCCGTGACGCATCCCGAGCAGATCGAAATTCTGGAAGAGTGAGCTGAAACCGTGAAACGTGTCCTGACATTGATCCCATCGCTGGCCGCGGCGGGGCTTCTGGCCGCCCTGCTGTCGGGTTGCGCCCAGAACCCGGCCACCGGCGGCACCACCTTTACCGGCGGGCTTTCGCAGGCGGACGAGATCCGGATGGGCCGGGAAAATCATCCCAGGATCATCAAGGAATTCGGCGGCGAATACGGCACGCCGGAGCTCAAACGCTATGTCGACGGAATCGGGCAATTGCTGGCGAGGACGTCCGAGCGGTCCGACCTGCAATTCAAATTCACGGTGCTGAATTCGGACATCATCAACGCGTTCGCCACCCCCGGCGGGTATGTCTACATCACCCGGGGTCTGATGGCGCTGGCAGATAACGAGGCACAGCTCGCCGGCGTTCTGGCCCATGAAATCGGACATATCACGGCGCTGCATCATGCGCGGCGCCACGGGCAATCGTTGCTGGCGAATATCGGCCTTGCCGCGGTCGGCATACTGGTCGGCAGGGAAGCCGCCCAGGTCGGCCAGATGGGGGCCGTAACGCTGCTCCAGAGTTTTTCGCGCGAAAACGAATATGAAGCGGACGAGCTTGGCGTTAGATACCTGTCGCGCGCCGGGTTCGATCCGGCGGCGATGGCGGGATTTCTGGCCAAGCTTCGCGCCGATTCGCGGCTGACCGCCCTGCGCCGGGGCGAATCGCCTGACAAGGTGGACCAGTTCAACTACCTGGCGACCCATCCGGCCCCGGCCGCCAGGGTTGAACGGGCCACCGCACTGGCCCGTCAGACGAACGTGCGGAACCCGATGACGGCGCGCGATATCTACCTGTCGAAACTGGACGGGCTGCTGTATGGCGGCGACCCTGAAGAAGGCTTCATCCGCGGACAGGACTTTCTGCATCCCAAACTGCGCTTCGCCTTCACGGTGCCCCAAGGCTTCAGCCTTATGAATTCCAGCACGGCGGTCCATGCCTTCGGCCCCAACAAATCGCGCATTATTTTCGACCGGGCGAGCAAACCCGCCGATGGATCGATGGAATATTATCTGGGACAGATCTGGGGCGCGAAAATGAACCTGCGCAACCTGGAAACCATTCGCGTCAACGGGCTCGATGCCGCGACGGCGACCACCCGGATACGCACCAATGACGGCACGTTCGATGCCCGCCTGACGGCATACCGGATCGATACCCAGACGATCTACAGGATGATTTTCCTCACCGCCGGGGACGACACGAACCGGCTGGCGACGGGCCTGCGGCGGACAACATACAGTTTCCGCACGCTGAGCCCCGCCGAGGCATCCCGTCTGCGACCGCTTGTGCTGCGGATCGTGACCGTCCGGCCGGGCGACACGGTCGAAAGCCTCGCCCGCCGCCTTCCCCACAGCGACTTCAAGGTCGAGCGGTTCGAGGTGCTGAACGGAATTTCCAGGAGCAACCGGCTGGTGCCGGGGCAGAAACTCAAGATGATCACGATGGACTGAGTCCGTCCAGAATCCGGCCGACGAACAGCTCGGCGATAGCAGAGATACCGGGACAGGAACTTTCCCGCGGTCCGGCAACGTTGAGCACCCGGATGTCTTCGCGTTCCAGCCAGTGCCGGACCCCGCGCGCCTGCGCCCCGGTGTCAGGATCGTTCGTATCGATAACAAGACAGGCTTTGCCGGTTTTATCGGCATGGTTTTTCGTCGCGCGTGTCCCGCCGGAGAGCGCGCCGGGCGCCAGGATCAGCGTCCCATCGGACTCAGCGACATTGCGACGGGTGCGCGCGATATAGCTTGCGGTTTCGAGCTCCGTCAGCGGATAGCGCGCCGGGATCGGGCCGTCCTCGGCGCGGCGTCCCCTGGGGCACGAACCGCCGCACGGGAACCCCCGGCGGAGCGCCGCGTCCAGCGCACCCCGGTCGACACCGGTCTGGCCGCCCGAAATAAGCCGTGCAAGCATCCGGTTATCCTAGAAATCGATTCGATACGGCGCAATTGCGGACCAATGCGGGGAGGCTTAACTTCATGCGATGTCGAACGATGATCTGCCGGCGATACCTGACGTGGAGAAACGCAGACGCATCAAGCCGTCCGTGACCACGGCGCTCGTGCTTGGTTTCGGGGCGCTGATGATTGCCGGCATGATGCTGGTCCAGGGCATAACCATGTGGACCGCGCAGAAGAACACGCGCGAGTTACTGGCAGAGAACGCGGATTTCGCGGTTTTATCCCTGGTCCGGGAAACGCGGCGGCGCCTCTCCCCGGTCAGGGAACTTACCGAATACGTCACCCGGATGATCGATACCGGCCAGATCGATATCAACGACCGTAACCGGCTTGCCGAAACACTGCTGACGAGCATGGCCGGCACCGATCAGGTTTTCGGAATGGGCTTCGTCTATCCGGACGGCACAAGTGTGCGGGTGCGGCGGGGACGGGGGCGGGTGTCGAGCGAACCCCTGAGCAACAATCTGGAGACACTCCGCGCGATCGAGGAAGCCCGAAAGCGATTTCAGCCATACTGGGAACACCCGATCTGGTTGCCCTCGCTCGGCGTCACGATTATTTCGATCCGCTCCCCGATCTGGGAGGGCGAGACATTCCGCGGGATGCTGGTGGCTGCCGTGACGGTCAATGCCCTGTCGAGGTTTATCGCCCGGTCAGGCGCGGTCCCGCTCGCGGATAATCGTTTCGTTCTGTACGGCCGGGACCATGTTCTGGCGCATCGCAACATGGAAAAGGGCCAGTTCAAACGGCAGGCCGATATCCCCCTGCCCGCGCTGGAAGAAGTCGGCGACCCGGTGCTCGCGAAGCTGTGGAACACCCAGAACCGGCGGCGCCTGCTGATCCGGCTGGACGAGAATACCCGCGGCCACGCCATGCTGATCAATGGCGAGAATTATATCTTCATATACAGGGAACTGACGGGTTTCGGCCCGCAACCCCTGACCGTCGGCATCTATGCCGGGCCGGAAGACGGGCTTGGCGACGAGTTCCCGCGCCTGGTCCGCGCCGGCATCGCGGGTCTCGTCGTCATCGTGATCTGCGTTTTGAGCGCCATATACCTGGGCCGCCGGATAAGCGCGCCGATCCGCGCCCTTGCCGCCGGATCGACATCCATCGCCGAGCTGGATCTCGGCCAGGTCATCCGCCTGAAACCGAGCCGCCTGAGAGAACTGGACGACGCCGCGGACGCCTTCAATCGCATGACGACGGGCCTGCGATGGTTCGAAACCTATGTGCCCCAGCAACTGGTGCGCCGTCTGATGGCACGGGATACGCCGGTCGAATCCGAGAACCGCACGATTACAGTGATGTTCACCGATATCGTCGGTTTCTCGACATTGTCGGAGCACATGCCGGCCGCCGAAACCGCCGCCATGCTGAACGAGCACTTCGCGATCCTGGTCGATTGCATCGAAGCCGAAGGCGGCACGGTGGACAAGTATATCGGCGATTCCGTGATGGCGTTCTGGGAGCCGGACGAAACGGGGGTCAATGTCGATCGCGCAATCCGCGCAGCGCGGCAGATCCGCCGCCGCGTCACCGAGGATAACGCATCCCGGCGGCGCATCGGCCGCGTCGCCCCCTGCGTGCGGATCGGCATTCATACGGGCGATGCGCTGGTCGGCAATATCGGGGCGCCGGGGCGTATCAATTATACGCTGGTGGGCGATGCGGTGAACGTCGCGGCCCGGCTTGAACAGCTTTCGAAAACAATCGGTCAGGAAAGCGACGCAAAGATTCTGATCAGCGATGCGACAGCCGCTCTGGCGCAGGATCGCGACGGGCTGGTCTCCGTCGGCACCTACGAAATCCGGGGCCGGGACGGCAGCATCGGTGTGTGGTCCCTGAACGGCGAAGACGGCGCATGAAAAAAGCCCGTCGCAGGGACGGGCTTTTCTAAAAAGTGCGACCTGCTTCTAGGCGCCGCTCAGCACGGTTTCCAGCTTCTGGGTCGCCGCATCGACGTCGAGCTTTTCGACGAGGGCGTATTCGTTGACCAGTCTTTCCAGCGCCGCCTCATACATCTGGCGTTCGCTGTAGGACTGCTCCGGCTGGCCGGGCGCACGATACAAATCGCGCACTACCTCGGCGATCGCCACCGGGTCGCCGCTATTGATCTTGGCTTCGTATTCCTGGGCGCGGCGGCTCCACATCGTGCGTTTTGACCGTGCCCGGCCTTTCAGCGTGCCCATCACCGCCATCATCTTGTCTTTGGAGCTGATCTTGCGCAGACCGGAATCGGCAACTTTCTCGACCGGGACACGCAGGGTCATCTTCTCTGATTCGAACAGGATAACGAAAAGCTGGAGATTGAATCCGGCGATTTCCTGCTTTTCCACGCCCGTCACCTTGCCGACGCCATGGGTCGGATAGACAACATAGTCACCCCGCGCAAACGGCAGTTTCTTCGCCGGCTTCTTCGCCGCAGGTTTGGCGGCAGGCTTGGCTGGCGCTTTTGGCTGCGCTGCAGGCTTGGCGGCAGTCTTCGCGGCAGTCGTTTTCGGCGCGGCGGCTTTCGGGGCCGCCTTCGCCGCAGGCTTCTTTGCAGAAGCCGCTTTTGCGGCGGGTTTTTTAGCTGCAGGCTTCTTGGACGCTGCCGCTTTTGCAGCCGGCTTCGCCGCCTTGGGTGCAGTTTTCGCCGGTTTGGCGGAAGACTTCGCAGCGGCTTTCGGCGCTGTTTTCGCTTTGGATTTAGCAGTCGTTTTGGCCTGTGCCATCACACTCTCTCGATTCTATGTTCCGTTTGCCGATGAAAAAGCGAACAAATTCAACCCCCCGGACATAATCGCCTGAGTTCAGGACATGTCAGCAGGATAATGGTATTGGGTTGAGGAGTATCTGTCCGTCTATCCACCGGTCAGGCGAGGGCCTTGTATCACAAAATCAGGTGAAATAACAGCGTTTTAGCCTGAAAGGCGCGAACGGCGCGTCAACCGGCGATCAAGACGGCCGTTTCACAAAAAACGCTGCGCGGCGGATTGCCGCGCAGCATTGATTTTTCGTTCAAATCCGTCCGCAGAAGCGGAAATTCAGGTGCCCTGGCCGGGGCTCTCGCTGAATTGTTCCTCGAATTTATTCTCTTTGTCGCGCCAGTCATCGGCATCCGCCGGGGATTCGCCCTTCCGGGTGATATTCGGCCAGATATCAGCGAACTTGCGGTTCACCTCGAGATACTTGTCGGAAACGTCGTCCGTGTCCGGGCGAATTGCTTCCACCGGGCATTCAGGTTCGCAAACGCCGCAATCGATGCATTCGTCCGGGTGAATGACGAGCATGTTCTCGCCTTCGTAGAAGCAGTCCACCGGGCATACTTCCACACAATCCATAAACTTGCATCTGATGCACGCATCGTTGACGACGTACGTCATACTCTTCTCCGTGTTTTTTTCGCCGGGCCTGAACGAGGCGTTCGACCCGGTGTGTTAAATCCCCACGGCTACATGCCGCATCTCCATCAAAGCAAACTAGTATTTTTTAAAGCCCCGACCAACAACTTTTATAGACCGGACAGCAGGTCCTAGTCTCCACCGTTCAGCCGGGCGCGAACCCGCGATCTGGCGATACCGCTGTCCCGGTCGTCGACATAAATAAGCCCGGAAATCTGACGCATCAGAGACGCTTCATGCGCCTCGACGATCTCGTCGGCATAGACCACTTCCCAGAGCATTTCCATCAGATGAATGCGTTCCTCGTAGGAAAAACCATCCTTGATGGTGCGTGTGAATTCGAGGAGCTGGACGGAATTTTCGACCTTGCGCTCGGCCGCCAGGATCAGCGCATGCGCTTCATCGTGGCCGAGTTCGAAGCGGTGTTCGCAAAGCCATTCAATACGGGCGCGTTCTGCCGCGCCGAACTCTGCATCCGCGGTCGCGGCATATACCAGGAGCACTGCCGCCGCGAGGTGGAATTCATCCGGGGTATGGCCGCCGGCTTCATCGCCGCCCGCCGCCTGTTTGACCTCGAAAAAGGCTTTGAATCTGTCAAGCATGAGGCGTGTTATCACAAGACCGGCAGGTCGGCAAACATGAGATTTTCTGATGGATGCCGACAGACATACCCGCACAGACCCGTGCACCAGCGGGACAACCCGGTTATGATGGGCGCATGGAAACGCCTTCGGATAAAGCCCGCCATTTTCCCGCCACTGCCCGTAACCGGGACGCGATCGCCGACGTATTGAAGCGCTGTCTGCCCGCCACCGGCACGGTGCTGGAAATCGGCAGCGGGTCCGGCGAGCACAGCATTTATTTCGCCGGCCTGTTTCCCGGTCTCCGCTGGCAGCCGAGCGACCCGGATCCGCTCAACCTGGAAAGCATCGCCGCATGGCGCGACGCGGCGGGTAAAGACAACCTGTGCCCGCCGCTGGCGATAAACGCATCCGACGTGATCCTGCCGATCGATTCCGCGGACGCCATGATGTGCATAAACGTGATTCACATATCCCCCTGGGATGCGACCGAGGGGCTGATGCGCAATGCGGCGAGACTTCTTCCCACCGACGCCCCGCTCTACCTGTACGGTCCCTATCGGATCGCGGGCGCCCACACAGCCCCGTCGAACGAAGCTTTCGATGCATCGCTGAGATCGCAAAACGAGACCTGGGGCGTGCGGGATCTTGAAGATGTCTGCGCGGAAGCGAAAAAGAACGGTCTCGAATTCATCGAACGCGTCGAGATGCCGTCCAACAATCAGTCGGTGATATTTCGCAAAGCAGGCTAGGAGGCGCGATCCTCGCCGATTTCGGAATAGAGCGCCTGTGCTTCCGCGGCCGGTCCGCGCCGCGTCCCGAGCCCCTCGATCCGGACCACGCGTATCTCTTTTGCCTGGGGAAAGGTCAGCACGTGACCGATGCGCACAATGTAGTGGGACTTGCGAACGACCTGTCCGTCTATCCGGACCTTGCCTTTGGCGCAGATTTGGCTGGCGAGGCTGCGGCTTTTGAAAAAGCGCGCATGCCATAGCCACTTGTCGAGCCTTATGCCGTCTTCCCCGCTCAAGAAAACTTGAAGTCTTTCAGTTTCGCGAAGGGCGAATTTTCATCGATCGGCGCGGGCTTGCGCGGCTTTTGCGCCGCGCGGTCCGATTTATCCGGATTTCCCTTATTTCCCGGTTTGCCCTTGTTACCCTGGTTGCGGGGCTTGCCCTGCTTGCCCTGCCGGGACCGTTTCGGCCGTTCAGCACCGGGTTTGCGGCGACCGGCCCATCTCCAGACCAGTTCCTCTCCGGCCTCCGCGGACTTGCCGGCGTCCGCTGATTTCTCCGGCGGCGCGGCGTCCCCGGTTTCCGAAGTCTCCGGAGGCTGTACCGTCTGCGGGGTTTCCGGAATCTCTGAAGTTTCCGGAATCTCTGAAGTTTCTGCCGCTTTTTCTGCTTTCGGCACTCTTTCGGCGACATAGCCAAGCGCCTCGAACACGGGGCGGGCATCGTCCATCGACAGGCCGAGCAGGTTGAGCTGTGCCGCGCCGATATCCATCTTGCCCGCGCGGGACTGGCGCTGCAGGTCGATCGCCACGCGATCGAGCACGTCGATCCGGATGGCGCGGCCGCCCAGCTTGGCGTAGCCGCAGGCTTCGAGAAAGTCTTCGGGCAGGTCGTCGCCTGCGGGCACGGTCACAAGCCCGGCCCCGGGCGGCGGCGGCGCTTCGCGCTCGTTGAACAGTTTCCAGAGCATCGCCCGCCACTGCACCGCCTTGGGTTTGACAAGCGACGGCACGAACAGCGTTTCCGCGCCGATGCGGATTCCACAGGCGCGGAGCGCCGATCGGTCTTCCTTCGACAGTTCGCGGACCTCTTTCAGGACACGCAGCCGCGGCAGCGATCCCAGCCCTTCGACGACCTGATAGGCGAGACCCCGGGACACGCCACTGAGTTCCGCCTTGCGCAGGGTCATCAGCCGTTCGAGCGCGTCTTCGAGCTGGGCGGAAACCCACGCAACGAGCCGTTTGCGCATGCGTTCGCGCTGGTCCGCCGACAGATAGTCGCTTGCCATGACCGCAACGCCCGGCGACACGATATCGGCACCCTTTTCCAGCCGCGCGACCGTCGCGCCGGCCCAGGAAATCACCGCGGTATCGTCGATAGAGAAAACGGTATCGGGCGCGGCGCACATCGCATCCACACGCGCATCTATTTCGCTGCGCAGCGCCTTGTTCGCCGCCGTCAGCAGGGCCTGTCTTCCCTCCGCCGCGGAACTGGCATCGGGCAGGAACCGGAAACCGTCGAGATGTCCGACGAATTCCCCTTCGACCGTCACGTCGCCATCGGCGCCGACGACCGCCATCAGGTCATCGCGGTCCTTCATGCGGGAGAAAGCCGCCGCCCGGCGGTCGACAAATCGTTGGGTAAGGCTTGTATGCAGAGCATCCGAAATCCTGTCTTCAAGTTCGCGGGTCCGATTTTGCCATGTTTCGGCATCGGTGAGCCAGTCGGCACGATGGGAAATATAAGTCCAGGTACGGACATGGGCGATACGGGCCATCAGGGTGTCGATATCGCCATCGACACGGTCGAGCTGGGCGATCTGTGCCGCCACCCAGTCGACCGGCAGGCAATCGCCGGCCGTCAGTTCGCGGAATATCCGGGCGAGAAGCCCGGCATGAACATCCGCCATGGTTTTCCTGAAATCGGGAATCTGGCAGATATCCCAAAGCAGGCGAACGATATCCGGCGTCGATGCCCGGTCGGCGATATCCGGGTCGCGCAGAAGCTGGGAGAGCGCGATCTTGTCGTCGGCATCGCGTGCGCGCAGAAGTTCCGGGCGAGGTGGCGGCAGTTCCAGCGATTTCTGCAGGCCCAGACCCGACCTGTAATCAAGATCGGCGTTGCGCCAGAAAACACCGGTCAGTGCCGGAAAATTGTGATCCTCGATCGCGTTGACGACGTCTTCGTCCATGGCGCCGATTTCGGCCACCGGGCCGAACGTGCCGTCGGACAGATGGCGGCCGGCGCGCCCGGCAATCTGTGCAAGCTCCGCCGTCGACAGTTTCCGGTAATTCTTGCCGTCGAACTTTCGCAGGCCGGCAATCGCGACATGGTCGATATTCATGTTCAGGCCCATGCCGATGGCATCGGTGGCAACGAGATAGTCGACCTCGCCGCCCTGGTACATATCGACCTGCGCGTTGCGGGTGCGCGGGCTCAACGCGCCGAGAACCACCGCGGTGCCGCCGCGCTGGCGGCGCATCAATTCGGCAATCGCATATACCTCGTTGATGGAGAACGCGACGACGGCGCTGCGCCGCGGCAGGCGCGTGATCTTGCGGGGGCCGACATAGGACAGCCGCGACAGCCGCGGCCGGCTGATGAATTCGGTGCCCGGCACAAGTGTCTGGATCAGCGGGCGGATCGTTTCCGCGCCGAGGAACAGGGTTTCTTCCGTGCCCCGCGCACGCAGCAGCCGGTCGGTGAAGATATGACCGCGTTCCGGGTCGGCACACATCTGGATTTCGTCAATGGCGAGGAATTCGACCTGGCGGTCCAGCGGCATGGATTCCACCGTACAGATGAAATATGCCGCGCGGGGCGGAATGATCTTCTCCTCGCCCGTTACCAGCGCGACCCGCGTAGCACCCTTTTCCCGAACCACGCGGTCGTAGTTTTCGCGCGCCAGCAGGCGCAGCGGAAAACCGATCATACCGGAGGCATGACCGAGCATCCGCTCGATCGCGTAGTGCGTTTTGCCGGTATTCGTCGGGCCCAGAACGGCCGTCACGATCGGCCGTTGTTCGGCGCCTGACATTGGCGCAGGATGGCCGCGGACGGCCCCGGTGGCAAGGGGTTGAAATCGTCGCGCCAGCGCAACATATTCCGGCGGCATTCAGAAATTTTCAATGGGAGAACCGGGCCGATGGCAGAAGAAAAGCTGAGGTTCGAGACGGAGGTCTCGCGCCTCCTCCACATCGTTGCCAACTCGCTGTACAGCCAGAAGGAAATCTTCCTCCGCGAACTGATATCCAACGCGTCGGATGCCTGCGACCGGCTGCGCTACGAAGCGCTGACCAAGCCGGAGCTCATCGCCGACGACCCGGAATTCCGGGTCCGGATATCCGTGGACAAGAAAGCCCGCATTCTGGAACTTTCCGATAACGGCATCGGCATGAACCGCGATGGCCTGATCTCCGACCTCGGCACCATCGCCCGGTCCGGCACGACCGCTTATCTCGAAGAACACAAGGACGACGAAGGCGCCGACCTGAATGCTATCGGCAAGTTCGGCGTCGGTTTCTATTCGGCGTTCATGGTGGCGAGCGAGGTGGAAGTCATCAGCAGGCGCGCCGGCGAAGACCAGGCCTGGCGCTGGGTATCGGACGGTACCGGCGAATTCACGATCAGCGAGGGCGAACGCGACGGCCGCGGCACCACGATCCGCATGAAACTGCGCAAGGGCGAAGACGAGTTCCTCGAAGAGCCGCGCCTGCGCCACATCGTCAAAACCTATTCGGACCATATTGCCCTGCCCATCGTGCTCAAAAGCGCCGATGGCAAGGAGGAAACCGTCAACGCGGCGTCCGCATTGTGGACCCGCCCGAAGAAAGACATCACGGAAGAGCAGTACACCGAATTCTATCGCCATGTGGGCGGCTTCGATGAGCCGTTCATGAACCTGCACTGGCGCGTCGAGGGCACGCTCGAATACACCAACCTGATTTTCGTGCCGTCTGCAAAGCCGTTCGATCTGTTCGATCCGAGCCGCAAGCACGGCATCCGGCTATACGTCAAACGCGTGTTCATTACCGACGAAGCGGAGGGACTGGTCCCGGCCTGGCTCCGCTTCCTGCGGGGTGTCGTCGATTCCGAAGACCTGCCGCTGAATGTCAGCCGCGAAATTCTGCAGAACAACCCGATGATCGGCCGCATGCGGTCTGCCATCGTCAAGCGCGTGCTGACGGAACTGGGCAAGAAAGCCGACAAGAAGCCGGACGAATACAAGGCGTTCTGGGAGAATTTCGGCGCCGTCATCAAGGAAGGCCTGTACGAAGACGCGGAAAACCGCGAGGCGATCCAGAAAATCTGCCGGTTCCAGTCAACGACCAGCGGCGACGATCTTATCAGCCTCGCCGATTATGTCGGCCGGATGAAAGACGGCCAGGAGGCGATCTATTACATATCCGGCGACGAGATCGACCAGATCCGCAAGAGCCCGCAGCTCGAAGGGTTCGCGGCGAAGGGCATCGAGGTGCTGTTGCTGACCGACGCGGTGGATGAATTCTGGCTGCCTGCCGTCGGCGAATTCGACGGCAAGCCGTTCAAATCGGCGACCCGCGCCGGCGCGGATCTCGACAAAATCACGGCGGACAAGACCGACGACAAAGAGGAAGACAAGCCGGAAAGCTTCGACGAGGGCAAGGTGGACGCGCTGATCGCGATGTTCAAACTGACCCTCGACGATGAAGTGAAGGATGTCCGGGTATCGGAACGGCTGACCGACAGTGCGGTCTGCCTCGTCTCGGACGAAGGCGACATGGACCTCCGGATCGAGCGGATGCTGAAACAGCACAACCAGCTCGAACGGGCTTTCAAACGCATCCTGGAGATTAATCCGCGCCATCCGCTGGTGGCGTCGCTCGCGGAATCGGTGGGCAAGGACGGGGCCGGACCCAAGGTCGAAGACGCGGCCTGGCTGCTGCTCGACCAGGCACGCATCATCGAAGGCGAGAAAGTACCGGACCCGGCGGCGTTTTCACGGCGCCTGAACAGCGTGATGTCGGCGGGGCTGGCCTGACGGCCGGCTCACACCGCATTCCGGTGCAGGACCTCTCCTGCGAGATATAGCGAGCCACAGATCAGCGCCCGTCCCGGCACGCCGGACAGGCTGCCGAGCGCGGCATCCAGCGTATCCATCGCGTCGGCATTGAGACCGGCGGCAATCGCTGTCCCGGCCAGGTCCTCGGGCGCGTGTCCCTGCGTCGCCCCCGGCAGCCCGATGGCGATCAGCCGGTCCGCCGCCCGGGCGAGCGGCCGGATGAATCCGGCAGCGTCCTTGTTTTCCTGCATCGCGCAGATCAGAACGGTGGGCTTTCGATCCCAGCCGGCAAGGGTCTCCGCGAGGATTTCGCCGGCAGCCGGGTTATGCCCGCCATCGAGCCAGATCTCCCAGCCGGCCGGCGCCAGCCGCGTGAGCGGGCCGTCCTCGAGGCGTTGCAGACGCGCGGGCCAGCGCACGTCCGACACGCCGGCGGCGAAATCCTCGAACCCGAAATGAAGCGAGTTCCAGGTGCGCAGCGCCGCAATAGCACTGCCGGCATTGGCAAACTGGTGAGTGCCCCGCAGACCGGGCGCGGGCAGCACGACTTCGCCCTCTTCGTCGCGGTAGAGCATGGCGCCGCCGGTCTCAGGCGCGGCAAACCAGTCGAGACCGGAAATGAACAGCGACGCGTCGATATCCGCCGCGCGGCGTTCGATTACGGCAAGCGCCTCGGCGGATTGCGGTCCGACGACACAGGGAACGCCCGGTTTCAGAATGCCTGCTTTCTCGAACGCGATCTTGTCCACCGTATCGCCGAGAAACTGCATGTGATCCATGGAGACCGGCGTAATCACGGTGACGGCAGGCGCTTCGATGACATTGGTCGAATCGAACCTTCCGCCCAGCCCGGTTTCGAGCAGCAGCAGATCCGCCGGATGACGGGAATAGGCGAGGAATGCCGCGGCGGTCGTGATTTCGAAGAACGTGATGGGCCGGCCGTCATTCGCCGCCTCGCATTCCTCGAGAACAGACAGCAGCGCCTCTTCGGCGATGGCTTCGCCGTTGAGCACGATACGCTCGTGAAAACGCACCAGGTGCGGCGACGTATAGGTATGAACCGTCAGGCCCGATGCCTCCGCGATGGCACGCATGAAGGCAATGGTGGACCCTTTGCCGTTGGTCCCGGCGACATGTATCACCGGCGGCAAGTGCCGTTCCGGGTTCCCGAGTTCTTTCAGCAGACGCTCTGTCCGCTCCAGTCCGAGATCTATCAGCTTTGGGTGGAGCGCCGTCAGCCGCTCAAGGACGGCGTCAGTCCGAGGCAGGTTTCGGGCCATCGCCTGCGCCGTCTTCTGCGGCATCCGATCCGGTTGCAGAATCGGTTTCGGAATCGGAATCCTTGTCGGCGGCTTCGTCGGCTTGCGCCTTGATCGGCACGATTTCAGCGCCGGGCGCCTTGCGCATCAGCAGGTCTATCACCCGGCCCAGGGTGTCTTTCAGGTCATGGCGTTTCACGACCATGTCGATCATGCCGTGCTCGAGGAGATATTCGGACCTCTGGAAGCCGTCGGGCAGTTTCTCGCGGATGGTTTCTTCAATCACCCGTGCGCCGGCAAACCCGATTATTGATCCCGGCTCCGACATCGCGATATCGCCGAGCATGGCGAAAGACGCCGTTACCCCGCCTGTCGTGGGGTCGGCCAGAATGACGATATAGGGAAGACCGGCTTCCTTGACCTGCTGAACGGCGATCGTCGTGCGCGGCATCTGCATCAGCGACAGGATGCCTTCCTGCATGCGTGCGCCACCCGAAGACGGAATCGCCACAAAGGCCGCTTCCTGGAGCACCGCGAGCTGCGCGCCGGCAAGAATGCCGTTACCCACCGCGATCCCCATGGAGCCGCCCATGAAGGAAAAATCGAATACAGCGATAACCGTTTTGCGGCCGCCGACTTCGCCGTGGGCCACGATGATCGCGTCGGTCCGGCCCGTTGCCGACCGGGAATCCTTCAACCGGTCGGAATACCGTTTGCGATCCCGGAATTTAAGGGGGTCGACCACGTTTCCCGGCAGCTCGATCTCCTGGTACTTGCCGTCGTCGAACAACGTCTCGAGGCGTTTCTTGGCCGAGAGCCGCATATGATGACCGCAGTTGCTGCAGACGTTCAGGTTGTCTTCAAGGTCCCGGTGGAACAGCATCTGCTCGCAGGACGGGCATTGCAGCCAGAGATTTTCCGGAACATCGGATTTCGCGCCGACCAGCGACCTGATCTTCGGTCGGACGTAATTGTTCAGCCAGTTCATGAAGCGTTTCCATTCCGCGCAGACCTTACCGCTTCGGCAAGCTGCGATACGTATCCCAGTGTGTCACCGACGACGTCACCGGCGGGCGCGCCTTTTTCATCGAGCGCTCCGGCCACTTTTTCGACGATGGCGGTCCCCACGACCGCGGCATCGGCCACGGCGGCAACATCGGCTGCCTGGGCCGGCGTGCGGATACCGAATCCGACCGCGACAGGCAGGTCCGTCTGTTTCCTGATGCGCGCGACATTCGATTCGATATCGCTCGCCGCCGCCGAACTTGTGCCGGTAACCCCTCTCACGGAGACATAATAGACGAATCCCGATGCGTTTTCGACGAGGGTAGCGATTCGGTCATCCGTCGTCGTCGGCGCCACCAGACGGATTATGTCCAGCCCGGCGGCGCGGGCCGGCACACTGAATTCGGCTTCTTCTTCCGGGGGAAGATCGACAATAATAAGCCCGTCCACGCCGGCCCGGCCCGCGTCGGCGGCGAAACGCTCAGGGCCGTAAGCGTATATCGGATTGTAATAGCCCATCAGGACGATCGGCGTTTCATCGTCGGTCTCCCGGAACGCGCTGACCATCGCGAGGGTCCGCACCATGGTGTGACCGCCCGCGAGAGCGCGCCCCGATGCGAGTTCGATCGCCGGGCCGTCGGCCATCGGATCGGTGAACGGCATGCCAAGCTCGATAATGTCGGCGCCGGCAGCCGGCAGGCCGGCCAGAATTTCGCTCGACAGCGCCGTATCGGGATCGCCCGCGGTAACGAAAGCCACAAGGCCGCCGCGTCCTTCGGCGCGCAGTGCTTCAAAGCGGGCCTCGATGCGGCTCACAGCTCCACCCCGAGCGCGTCGGCGACCGAAAAGACATCCTTGTCGCCGCGGCCGCACATGTTCATGACGATGAGATGATCGGACGGCAGGTCGGGCGCGATGCGCAGCACATGGGCCAGCGCGTGCGCCGGTTCCAGCGCCGGTATGATGCCTTCGAGCCTGCTGCAAAGCTGGAATGCGTCGAGCGCATCGGTGTCGGTCGCGGATTCATATTGAACCCGCCCGCTATCGTGCAGCCAGGCATGCTCCGGTCCGATGCCGGGATAATCCAGCCCGGCGGAAATCGAATGGGCTTCGGCAATCTGGCCGTCTTCGTCCTGCAGCAGGTAGGTCCGGTTGCCATGAAGCACGCCGGGTTTCCCGCCCGAAAGCGATGCGGCATGACGGTCCGTATCGATGCCGTCGCCCGCCGCCTCGACCCCGATAATCCGGATGCCGTCGTCGTCGAGGAAGGGATGGAACAGGCCCATCGCGTTCGAGCCGCCGCCGATGCAGGCGACCAGCGTATCGGGCAGCCGGCCCTCGGCCGCCATGATCTGTTCGCGCGTCTCGATGCCGATCACCGACTGGAAATCCCGCACCATCGCGGGATAGGGATGTGGCCCGGCAACGGTGCCGATGACATAGAACGTGTCATCGACATGGGCGACCCAGTCGCGCAGCGCGCCGTTCATGGCGTCCTTCAGGGTCGAGGAACCCGTGCTGACGGGCACCACCTCTGCGCCGAGCAGTTTCATGCGAAAGACGTTCGGCTTCTGGCGTTCGATATCGACCGCGCCCATGTAGACGACACAGGGAATGCCGAACAAGGCACAGACCGTCGCCGTGGCGACGCCATGCTGGCCGGCACCGGTCTCCGCGATAATGCGCGTCTTGCCCATGCGCCGCGCCAGCAGGACCTGGCCCAGCGTATTGTTGATCTTGTGCGCGCCGGTATGGTTCAGCTCGTCGCGCTTGAAATAGACCTTCGCGCCGCCGCAGTGTTCCGTGATCCGCGACGCGAAATACAGCGGGCTGGGCCGTCCGACATAGTGGGTCATCAGGTTGTCGAATTCGGCGCGGAATGCGGGATCGGCCTTTGCGGATTCGTAGGCCGCCTCGACCTCACGCAGCAACGGCATCAGCGTTTCGGCAACGTAGCGGCCGCCATAGATGCCGAAATGCCCGTTTTCGTCGGGACCGGCGCGGTATGTGTTCAATGTGTCGTTCATATGACGATGTTTAGCGCACGAAAACGCACAGGCACAGAGCTTATCGCACGCCTTTGACGGCCTCCAGAAATGCCGCAATTCGCGCCGCGTCCTTGATGCCGGGCGCGCTCTCGACGCCGGACGATACATCGACCGCCGATGCGCCCGAAATCCGGATGGCCTCGGCCACGTTCTGCGGGTCGAGCCCGCCGGACAGCATCCACGGCAGGGGCCAGTCGCGCCCCGTCAGCAGGGTCCAGTCGAACGAGACCGCGTTGCCGCCGGGCAGGGCATTCGTCATCCCGGCCGGGGGCTTGGCGTCGAAAAGCAGCATATCCGCGACATCGAGATAGGCCCCGGCAGCGTCGAAATCGGACGCCGAGGACACCTTGATGGCTTTCATCACCTTCTTGCCCGTGCGCAATTTTATCTCGGCCACCCGTGCCGGCGATTCGCTCCCGTGAAGCTGATACATCGCCACCCCTGCCTGCGCATCTATCTCCGCGATCAGGGCGTCGTCGGGATCGACGGCAAGGGCGACCGGAATGACGTCGTCGGGCAACAGCGCAGACAGGCCGGCCGCCTCGCCGGGGGATACGTGCCGCGGCGAGCGGGGGAAAAAGACGAATCCCACGTAGCGCGCACCGCCCGCGACGGAGGCGTCGATCGCCGCGCGGTCGCTGACGCCGCATATTTTGGCGTCGATGTCGGCGATGATTCTGGCGGCAGAGGTCACGCGAGGACGCCCGCGATCTCTTCGGCGATACGCCGCGCCGCGCCGATGGGGTCGTCCGAGCGCGTGATCGGGCGGCCGATCACCAGGTGGTTGGCGCCGGCGGCGACCGCTTCCCCCGGGGTCATGACGCGTTTCTGGTCATCCGCCCCCGCCCAGACAGGCCGGACCCCCGGGACCACGAGCGCGAAATCCGCGCCGATTTCCCGGCGCAGCAGCGCAACCTCGTGCGGCGAGCAGACCACGCCGTCGATCCCGGATGCTTCGGCGAGACGGGCCAGCCTGAGCACCTGGTCGGCGGACGGGCCAAGCTGGCCGACGGCGGCGAGATCAGCATCGTCAAGGCTGGTGAGGACCGTCACCGCGACGATCTTCGGCCGTTTCGGCCCCGCCTCGGCGGCTGCATCCCGCGCGGCTTCAAGCATCGCCTGCCCGCCGGATGCATGGACTGTCATCACCGCACAGTTCAGTCGCAACGCCGCCCGGATGCCGCCGGCGACGGTGTTGGGAATATCGTGGAACTTGAGATCGAGGAATATCTTGTGGCCGCAATCGGCAACGCGCTTCACCCCGTCCGGTCCATGGGCCGTGAAAAATTCCTTGCCGAGCTTTATGGCCCCGACTTCGCCGGCAAGGAGATCCGCCAGCATCAGAGCATCGTCCAGTTTGGGGGTATCGATGGCGCAGAAGATGCGGTCGATGGGCGATATTTCGGTCACGGCAGTCATGGCTGTACTCTTGCAATCGGTCCTGGGCGGTTCATAGACGATTTTCGGGATCGATCACAGGGCGATCAGCCTGCCGGGACGCGGTCGGACGCGCGGAGGGATCGGTGCGCTAGTCCTCCGTGCGGGCCAATTGCACAGAACGGCCAGATGGCGCTGCCCAGGCTCCCGCAGACATGTTTCTGGAAGCTTTGGCCGCAGCCTCGGCGGTTTCCGCATCCCGTTCCAGCAATTGTCGTTCCAGCGTGCGGTTCAGCCGCTCCGCCCGGCGCGCGCGGCGCCGCGCGCCGCCGCCGGCAAGCCAGCCGATGACGAGACCGAAGATGATACCGATGGCCAGAAGGCCGAGAATCCAGACGGACGCCCACATTTCCAGACGGCCCGACAGCGGCCAGACGTCGAGCGCGAGCGGCGCCCGGTTCTCTACCGCAAAGATACCGATGACCACAGCCAATGGTATGAACACGATGATGCCCAGTAATTGCCGCATCAATCTACTTCCATGGGAATGATCTTTTCGAAGAAATCAGGGACGCAAACGCGGCTGACGCCGATATATCGGCCGGACCGGCAGCATCCCGGCATCACCGCTATTTCCGGTCGTTCAGCCGGTCGCGCAGGTCCTTGCCCGACTTGAAAAACGGCACGGACTTTTTGGCAACATGGACCGATTCGCCGGTACGCGGGTTCCGGCCGGTGCGGGCCTCGCGCGTCTTGACGGAAAACGCGCCGAAGCCGCGAAGCTCCACCCGGTCGCCGCGCGCCAGGGCCGTCGAAATTTCGTCAAAAATCGTTGAAACGATACGTTCAACATCGCGCTGATAGAGATGCGGATTGTTTTCCGCCAGCCTCAGAATAAGTTCGGACTTCGTCATCGATCGCGTCCCCTTCCGCGTTCCCGAGCCTCTTTTTTTAACGTCCCGTTCGCCGGAAAACCGCTGATTAACGGAGTTGAGGGTGCCAGACCGAAATCAACCCGTCAAGTGTAAGTCGTTCTGACAAAATCGTTTTTCGCGCCAGACTATCCAGCCGGTCAAACAAATCATCGACGTCGCGGCCGAGGTTTACCTTGCGCACGGTCAGGTCTTTCGCGACACCTTTTTCGTTTTCCAGCCAGGCAATCGCATCCTGCTCGCCGCCGATTTCGTCGATCAGACCGTTCCTCAGCGCCTGGCGTCCGGTGAAGACGCGTCCGTCCGCGAACACGGCCTCGTCGGCAGGTTTCATTTTTCGCCGCTCGAGCACCATGTCGCGGAACATCCTGTACATCTCGTCGATCAATGCCTGGGTCGCCGCCTCTACGTCCGGCGTAATACGTTCGACCGGCGACGGCGTCGCCTTCAACGATCCGCTTTTGAAGGAACGTGCCGACACGCCGATCATTTCCAGAAGCTTGGTGACCTCGGTGGTTTGCAGAATGACGCCGATAGACCCCGTCAGCGTGCCTTCGCGGGCATACAGCCGGTCCGCGGCAATCGCGGTCATATATGCGGCCGAGGCCGCAACACCGTCCATGACCGCGACGACCGGCTTCTTGCCGGCGAGATCGAGGATGGCCCGGTACAGGGTTTCTCCGCCGACGATGGTGCCGCCCGGGCTGTCTATCCGGAGGATCACCGCCTTGACGGCGTCGTTTCTGGAGAGGTCTCTGAGGGCAGCCAGGCGCTGGTCGTCCTGGACGATAATTCCCTGAATTTCCACACGCGCGATGAAATCCCCGCCAACGACCGTATCGCCGAGACGGCCATACGCCGCTGCGATCGCGCCGACGACGGCGACAACCGCCACCACCCGCCAGAACGTCAACCGGCGTTTCAGCCGGCGACGATCGACGAGATAATCGGAGTCGAAGGCCATCAGCCCGCGACTCCGATCGTCATCGATATGTGCGGATTAGCGCGCATCGGCGATCAGGATTTCTCCTGCTCGCCGTCTTCTGCAGCGGGCTCTTCCGCCGGGGTCTCTGCGGCGGGAGCTGCTGCGTCCCCGTCGCCTTCTTCCCGGGCCCGGGTCAGCGCAGCACCGAGAATATCGCCGAGGCTGGCGCCGGAATCGGACGAACCGTATTCCGCCATTGCCTGTTTTTCCTCGGCCATTTCATGGGCCTTGACCGACAGGTTGAGCTTGCGATCCCGCTTGTCGATATTCGTGATCCGCGCATCGATCCGGTCGCCGACCGCATAACGGTCGGGACGCTGTTCGCTGCGTTCGCGGGACAGGTCGGCACGGCGAATGAAGCCGGGCAGACCGCCGGAGACCGAAACCTCCAGCCCACCGTCGGTGACAGCGGTAACCGTGCAGGTGACCGTATCGCCCTTGGCGATGCCATCCATGACGGATGCATAGGGATCGTCGGAGAGCTGTTTGATGCCAAGGCTGATCCGCTCTTTCTCGACGTCGACGTCGAGGATGCGGGCTTTGACCATCTGGCCCTTCTCGTACTGCTTGACGGCCTCTTCGCCATCCATCTCCCACGACAGGTCGGAGAGATGAACCATGCCGTCGATATCCCCGGCCAGACCGACGAACAGACCGAATTCGGTGATGTTCTTGATCTCGCCTTCGATTTCCTGCCCGGACGGGAAGTCCGCCGCGAAGGAATCCCAGGGGTTGTCGTGGCACTGCTTGAGACCCAAGCTGATCCGCCGCTTCTGCGGATCGACCTCGAGCACCATGACGTCGACTTCCTGGCTCGTGGAAACGATCTTGCCGGGATGCACGTTCTTCTTGGTCCAGCTCATTTCAGAAACGTGGACCAGGCCTTCGACGCCGGGCTCCAGTTCCACAAATGCGCCGTAGTCGGTGATATTGCTGACACGCCCGGTAAATTTGGTGCCGACCGGGTATTTCAGTTCCACGCCCTCCCACGGATCCGCATCGAGCTGCTTCATGCCGAGGGAGATACGCTGGGTTTCGGAGTTGTACCGGATGACCTGGACCTTGACGGTCTGGCCGATCGACAGGGCTTCGGTCGGATGGTTGATGCGGCGCCACGCGATATCGGTGACATGCAGCAGACCGTCCACACCGCCGAGATCGACGAACGCGCCGTAATCGGTGATGTTCTTGACCATGCCGTCGAGAATCTGGCCTTCCTTGAGGTTGGCGAGAAGCTCGTTGCGCTGTTCGGCCCTGGATTCTTCCAGAACGGCGCGGCGCGAAACGACGATATTGCCGCGGCGTCGATCCATTTTCAGGATCTGGAACGGCTGCGGCGTCCCCATCAGGGGGCCGACATCGCGGATCGGGCGGACATCGACCTGGCTGCCGGGCAGAAAGGCCACGGCGCCGGAAAGATCGACGGTAAAGCCGCCTTTGACCCGGCCGAAGATGGTGCCGGTGACGCGCTCGGTTTTCTCGAACGCGATTTCCAGAAGCGTCCACGCCTCTTCGCGACGGGCGCGCTCACGGCTGAGGACAGCCTCGCCGTTCTTGTTTTCCATCCGCTCCAGATAGACATCGACCACGTCGCCGACCTCGATCTCCGCGGGCTGGCCCGGCATGCCGAATTCCTTGAGCGCAACCCGCCCCTCGGATTTCAGGCCGACATCGATCAATACGTTGTCGCCGTCGATCGAAAGCACCGTTCCCTTGATGACGGAACCTTCCGTCAGATTACCGTCGCTGAAGCTTTCCTCCAGCAGGGCGGCAAAGTCCTCCTTGAGGGCTCCGTCCGCCGTATTCGTCATTTCTGTAGCCATGATATGTCCTGATTTTCCCTTCCTGGAACGACACAAGCGCCCTTGGGCCGCATGCCCGTGAAGGCCGCGGTCCTTAAGACCCCAATATCTGTTCCTTATGTCCTGCTATCGGATGAAAGACATTGCCAAGGCGAATGCGGCGTCAGCGTTTAGATTTGTCGTGTTAAGGACAGACGCGTCGGCGGCGGTTGCCAGAGGTGCGACAGCGCGGGATCGATCCCGCTCGTCGCGTTCTTTCATTTCCTTCAGAACGCGCGCAGGTATAACCGTATCGCCTCTATCCTGCAACTCTTTAACCCGACGGCGTGCGCGTTCCTCGATATCGGCCTCTATGAAGAATTTATAGTCCGCGTCGGGGCAGATCACGGTGCCGATATCCCGCCCGTCCAGAACAGCGCCCGGCGCGTTGTCTGGCGGATTCGCCGCAAAGCGGCGCTGGACATCGACCAGAGCGGCCCGGACAGCGGGAACGGCAGCGACGATACCGGCCGCTTTGCCGGTTTCCTCCTCCCGGAGAGCGGGATCGGAAAAATCCGCTGCCGCCGCGTCGAAGGCCTCTGCCGCCGCCGTCGCGGCATTTGCGTCCATAGGGTCCTGCCCGGCGCGGAGAAGCGAAAGGCCGACCGCGCGATACAGAAGGCCGGTGTCGAGATAGGCATATCCCAGTTCCGCGGCGAGCCGCCGCGCGAGGGTGCCCTTCCCGCTTGCAGCCGGACCGTCGACGGCAATCACGACGGGCTGGCCCATCAGGTGCCGGTCTCTGACATATGCGTGCCGATCCCGTTCATCAGATCGACAAAGCCCGGGAAGCTCGTACCGATTGCGGCCGCATCGTCGATCGTGACCGGCTTTTGCGTCGCGAGACCGAGAACCAGAAAAGACATCCCGATACGGTGATCCAGATTGACCGCGATTTCAGCCCCGCCTTCCGGCATACCGCCGCATCCCCGGATGACGATGTCGTCGCCATCGGCCTGCACCGCGACGCCGCATGCCGAGAGACCGTCAAGGATCGCCCTGAAGCGGTCGCTTTCCTTGACCCGCAATTCGGCAAGGCCGCGCATCCGCGTCTCGCCGGACGCGACCGCCGCCGCGACGGCGACGATCGGATACTCGTCGATCATGGAAGGCGCCCGGGCGGCGGGAATATCGACGCCCCGCAGCGGTCCGTGACGGAAGGTAATATCGGCGACCGGCTCGCCGGCGGCATCGCGTTCGCCGGCATATGTCAGGTCGGCTCCCATTTCACGCAGGGTCTCGAACAGCCCGGCCCGCAGGGGATTGATACCGACGTTTTCAACGGTCACCTCGGACCCCGGCACGATCAGCGCCGCCACGCCGGGATAGGCGGCCGAGGACGGATCGCCCGGCACAGTGACGTCGGTCGCCGTCAGTTCGGCGAAACCGGTAACGGAAATCCGCCGGCCGCCGCCTTCGGTTTCGGCGACAGCGATATCCGCGCCGAAGGACCTCAGCATGTTTTCCGTGTGGTCCCGCGTCGCTTCGCGTTCGGTCACCGTGGTGGTGCCGGGCGTGTTCAGGGCGGCCAGCAATATCGCGGACTTCACCTGCGCCGACGGCACCGGCACATCGTATTCGATCGGGATCGGCTCGGACGCGCCGTCCAGGACAAGCGGCATGCGCCCGCCCTCGTTGGCGTCGAAGGCCGCGCCCATCTGCGACAAAGGCACGATCACCCTGTTCATCGGACGCGACCGAAGGGACGCATCGCCGGTCAGATGCACTTTCAGGTCCTGTGTCGCAAGCAGACCCATCAGCAGGCGGGCGGCCGTTCCGGCATTGCCGACATCGATAATATCGTCGGGCGGCGAGAAACCCCCGACGCCGACACCCCTGACGGACCAGATATCGCCGCTTTTTTCGACCCGCGCGCCAAGCGCGCGGAGAGCCGCCGCGGTGCAGAGGACGTCTTCGCCCTCAAGCAGGCCCTGAATCCGGGTTTCGCCGACCGCCGAGGCGCCGATCATCAGCGCCCTGTGCGAAATCGACTTGTCGCCGGGGACGGTCACACGGCCCGAAAGGGTCGTCACGGGGTTGGAAACGAGTTTGCTCACGGCGTCATCCTGAAGGCGCATCAAGCGCCGCATAATTGCTCATAGACCAGCCCCGTCTCTACCATAATCAGCGCGGGCCGCAAGCGCAGGGTGATTTTGCTTTTGACAGACCCCGCCGAACATGGCAAAGGCTCCCGACCGATTAAAGAATTTGATGGAGACTGCTTTTGGCCAATCCGGAATGGGGTCTGAAACGCACCTGCCTCGGGTGCAGCGCGCGCTTTTACGATATGCAGCGCGATCCGATCGTGTGTCCGAAATGCGGCGCGGAACTGGATCCACTGGCACTGGTGCGTCCGCGCCGGGCGCGGGCGGCGGCTGCGAGCAAGGCCAAAGCGGCGGCGGCAGAGCGGGCGGCAGAGGTGGAAACCGATGATCTGGACGATGTCGTCGTCGACGATGACGACGCGCTGGACATCGACGACGATGCGATAGATCTGGACGACGACGACGATGACATCATCCCCGACGAAGATGACGACGATACGATATCGTCCGATCCCGATGTGTCCGAGGTGCTGGAGAAAGCCAAGGACGACGATTCCAATATCGATAGCTGACGGATAAAAATATAACTTGCCGCGGCGCCCGCTCGTTCATAGAGTGCGCGCCGCAGATGACGGGCGCACCCCAATGCGCCTTCCCGGCACAACCCGGGTGACAATTACGATTTTGGGGCCATAGCTCAGTTGGGAGAGCGCTACAATGGCATTGTAGAGGTCGTCGGTTCGATTCCGTCTGGCTCCACCAAGAAAAAAAGGGCTTAGCTGGAAACGGCTGGGCCCTTTTTTGCGGCGCCAGGCCGGGACGACGGTCAGCGTGGATTAATATCCGGTTTACCATTTCTCTTCACCACAGTTTAAAGGGGCGGCGCTAGGCTGACGGTCCTGTCAGCATCGAGCCCCGCATGCCCCTTTTCCCGGCAAATACACAAAAACCCCCGGGTAACCGGATCGATAGAAGGTTGCTTGTATCGGTAACGGTCCTTGCGGCTGCAACGCTGCTTTTCTTATCGACCGCCTTGCGCTTCGTGGAGGTCAAGATTCCGGCGGCGGGAAATGCCAATGTCGATCTTTCCGGTATGGCGGCCGAAATTGCGCAGGAATCAAGGTTCGGATTATTTGGCCTGATCGTCCTCTCCGGTCTGTTTTGCCTGGTTCTGGGAATACTCTATTTCCGTCAGCAGAAAGGGCAGCGGGCTTATCTCAGCGCGCTGGCCGCGAGCGAAGCCCGCTATCGCTCGCTCCTCGACATCATGCCTGACGGTGTGCGGGTCAATCGCAACGGGCAGGTGATATATGCGAACGCGGCTGAAGCAAAAATTCTCGGGGCGTCATCACCGGCAGACCTGATCGGTATGCCGTCCAATTTCATGCCGCCCGAAGCAGCGCACCTGATCCAGGAACGTCGGAACATACTGAAAAGAAAAGAATCTACCGATTGGGGGCAGAATGCCCGAATCCGCCTCGACGGGGTCCGCATCGAGGTCGAATCGGCGGCCATTCCCATCGAATGGGACGGCGAGGCCGCGAATCTGCTGGTCACCCGCGACATCACCGAGAAACTGGAAGCATCGCGGCGTCTTGAAGAAAGCAACAGCCGGTACAAACGGCTGATCGACATTTCTCCTGACGCTATCCGCGTTCACGTCGGAGACAAAATCGTCTTCGCGAACACGGCAGCGGCGGAGTTGTTCGGCGCCGATAGTCCGGAGGATTTGATCGGGTTGAGCGGTGACGTGTTTTTTCATCCCGACGACCGGCCTGAGATGAGGAAGCTCCGCGCCTCTCTGGACCAGGCCGAAAAGAATGACTGGTTTCAAAGCCGGCGCAGACGTCTGGACGGGTCCATTGTAGAGGTTGAGGCAGCCAGTCTGCCGATCGACTGGGATGGCGAAATGGCCCACCTCATCATGAACCGGGACATCACAAGCCGCCGCGAAGCCGAACGGGTCAGCACGCGCCTCGGGCGGATCATCGACGACTCGTCCAACGAGGTATACGTCTTCGACGCAACTACCCTGAAATTCCTCCAGGTAAATCGCGGTGCGTGCGAGAATCTCGGGTATTCCGCCGAAGAACTGATGAGCATGACGCCGCTCGACATCAAACCGGACTACGTTTCAGAAAATTTCAAGGAGATGCTGGATCGACTGCGGACGGGCGAAGTACCGTCGGTCCAGCTAGAGACAATTCACCGCCGCAAAAACGGCACCTATTACGATGTAGCGATCAATCTGCAGCTGATGCCGAACGAAACTCCTGTCTCGTTCGCCGCGATCGTCCAGGACATCACAGAGCGCAAGCAGTTTGAATTTTCCCTGAGGATGGCCAAGGAAGAAGCAGAATCCGCGGCCCAGGCGGCTGTCTCGGCAAACAGGGCGAAGTCGGAATTTCTGGCCACCATGAGCCACGAAATCCGGACGCCGATGAACGGTATCCTGGGCATGGCAAGCATTCTGCTTGAGGGTCCGCTCAGCGAAGAACAGCGCGATCAGGCAGAGATCATCTCGACGTCGGGTCACTCCCTTCTCACGATTATCAACGATATCCTCGATTTCTCGAAACTCGAAGCAGGCAAGCTCGACCTGGAAGCCGCGCCAATGTCTCCCGGCAGGACATTCGAGGGCGTCATCGAACTGGTCGAAGGCCAGGCGAGCGACAAGGGAATCGAGCTCGCGATATTCATTGCGCCGGAACTGTTCGGCCGGTTCCTGGGCGATTCCGGGCGGCTTCGACAAGTTCTGCTCAACCTGGCTTCCAACGCCATCAAGTTCACGGCAAATGGAACGGTCTCGATAGCGGCGGACATCATCGGAGCCGATGAGAACAGTCTGACCTGCCGTGTGGAGGTCGCCGATACAGGTATCGGTCTCAGCCAAGAGGCCATAAACAAGTTGTTCGAAAAATTCGTCCAGGCCGACGCCTCAACGACACGCCGTTTCGGCGGCACCGGACTTGGGCTCGCGATCTGCAAACAGATCGTGGAACTCATGGGCGGCCGGATAGGCGTCGAGTCGATCGAGGGCGAAGGCAGCACTTTCTGGTTCGAGATCGACCTCGAACACTGTGACAAAAGCCCGGCTAACGCCGACCAGGACGCTGCCATACAGGAATCGCCAATTTCCAGGCGCGCCCTCGTTGCCCATGTAAACGACATCGGACGCGCGGCACTTGTCCGCCAGATGGAAGCCTTCAATCATAGCGTGACGGCCGTCGCCGATGCAGAAGAGGCGAAAACGGCGATCCGGGATGCAAGCGCAGGCGACAGGCCATTCGATACCATCCTGATCGATCAGAATATCGACGGCACAAGCGGCTTGGCAATCTGCAGGGCGCTGGCGCCCGATGCATCCCCCCCGCGGACCCGCGCCATACTGCTGACCAATCGCGGCCTTTCGGGGGACGCCGCGCGGCAACTGAATTCCGCCGTAGATGCGTATCTGAGCAAGCCCGTGCGGCCAAGCCGCTTGTCGGCCATGCTGGCGGTCGGGGTGGACAACGCAATACCGGACCGCGACACCGGGAAAATGTCAGACCATGACACAGAGGATGCAGGATGCGCGAGCCTCAGGATTCTGCTCGCGGAAGACAACAATGTAAATCAGCGTGTCGCGCTGGCCATGCTGTCAAAAAACGGCCACGAGATCGATATTGCCAATGACGGCGTGGAAGCGCTGATGCTGGCCTCGCAGAAACAATATGACGTCGTTCTGATGGATGTGCAGATGCCGACGATGAGCGGTGTCGATGCCACCCGGAAAATCCGTCGCCTCCCCGGTCCCAAGGGCGACGTCCCGATAATCGCGATGACGGCGAATGCGATGGTCGGCGACCGCGAGACCTATCTGTCCGCCGGCATGGATGACTACGTCTCGAAACCGATAGACCCCAATATGCTCGCCGCGGCCCTTACCCGCCAGAGCAGGCGGACGACGACAGTATCAGAAATCCCTGTAAACACGAAGGACACGCGGCAACCGGACATCCCCGTCTCAGCACTGGACAAAGTGCTGTCAGAGATGGAGTCGCTGCTCGATCCAGAATGACCAAGAGAGAATTCCATGTTGATTCGTGACATCCTGAATAGCAAATCCGACGTTCTTCTGACCGTTCTGCCGACGGCCGACATACGGGAATCGGCGGCGCTGATGATCGACCACTCCGTCAGTGCCCTGATGGTGCTGGCGGAGGACGGATCCCTTGCCGGCATCCTCACCGAACGCGATATCGCACGATATTTTGCCGACGGTTGCGCGAACGGGAGTGCGCCGGTATCGGACGCGATGACCAGCGAATTGGTCACCTGTTCGCCGGAGCATAAATTAGGCGAAATCGCGAAAATCATGTCGGATTGCAATATCAGGCATCTTCCCGTCATCGTCGATGGCGGGGTTATCGGCGTTGTGAGTATCCGCGACATCGTCCGGTTCCATCTCGCCGACCTTGAAACCGAAAACAGTACCCTGCGCGAACTGATTTCCGTTCTGGAGTGACGCCGGCGGATATCGGTCTTCGCGCCGGCCGCCCCCGCATGCTAAAACACCCGGTATTCAGCCGACAGAACGGCGCATATCAGGGGAGCAGATGTTATGTCGGGTCTAATCGATGCTTTGCGCGAGATTGTGATCGCCAACCGTATTCTGGCAGCGGAGGACGTTGTTGATGCGTTCGGCCATGTCAGCGTACGCCATCCGGAAAATCCGGACCATTACCTGCTGGCCCGATCGCGCAGCCCGGAGCTTGTCACCATGGACGACATCATGGAGTTCACGCTGCAGGGAGAAATTGTCGGCGACGACGACCGAAAGCCCTATGCGGAACGACATATCCATGGCGGCATCTACGAACGCCGGCCCGACATCCAGTCGGTGGTCCATAACCATGCACAGGCGATCATCCCGTTCAGCATCACGAAGACGCCGCTGCGCCCCGTGATGCATGTTACCGGCGTGATCGGCGAGCATGTGCCGGTCTGGGACATCGAGGACAAGTTCGGAGGCACGTCGCTGCTTGTGACCAACATGGAACAGGCGCGGGACCTTGCCGAAACGATGGGAACGGCCCGCGTGGTCCTGATGCGCGGCCACGGTTGCGCCATTGCCTGCGGCGGAATCAAGGAAGCCGTTCTCACGGCGATCTACACGCAGGTAAACGCGAAACTGCAGCTGCAGGCCATCCCGCTGGGAGACGTCAAGTATCTCAGCAAGGAAGAAATCGAGTTGACCCCCGAAACGCTGATCGGCGCCCTTTCGATGGAACGGGCCTGGGAATACTTTGCCCGCAGGGCCATGGGCGACGAATTCTGAGAACCGCAAAAGGCGGCCCTGAATGACGGATTCCGGAAAGCATCCGTTTTCAGCCGCGGATTTTTCGCGCATCGACGAAACACCGGACCCGTTTTTTTATCGCACGCCCCGGTTGGTCACCCATATCGACGACGACGCCTGCGCAGCGTTAACGGCGTATTATGCGGATATCCTGAAGGACGGCGACCGGATACTCGACCTGATGTCGAGCTGTGTTTCCCACCTGCCGGCAGACCTGAAGCCGGAGCTGGTTGTCGGACACGGGATGAACGCCACCGAACTGGCGGCAAATCCGCAGCTCGACAGGTTTTTTCTTCAGGATCTCAATACGACACCGGTGCTGCCCCTGACGGAGGCTGCTTTCGATGCCTGCCTGATCGCGGTATCGGTGCAGTACCTGATTGATCCGGTCGGCGTATTCGCCGAAATCGGCCGAATTTTAAGGCCGGGCGGAAAGGTCGCCGTCTCGTATTCGAACCGGATGCTTCCGACCAAGGCCGTTGCGATATGGCGCGCCCTGGATGATACCGGCCACGGTCGCCTTATTGCCGGCTACCTCGAAAATACGGCGCTATTCGACGGCATATCTGTCGACGATATCTCGCCCCGCCCCGGCCGGACAGATCCTCTGTACATCGTGACGGCGCAGCGCGGCTAAAAGGCGGCGTCAAAGAACGAAGAACGCGGACGCGATCACAGCCACATACCACGCAAGCACCCATAAAACGATATTGGGGTCCGGACGCGACAATACTTTGCGAACGGCGGTATTATCAATACTTTTCATTTCAAAATCCCAACATTTTGCATTCTCGTTATATCTTTATTTTATTTATCTATCCTTATTATTACATATAATAATATTTATATTATAATTACATTTAATTCGGATTTTAGAATAATTGCGAGTTTTATTCTTTTTTGTTCGTTAAGACAATTTTCAGGCGCCGGTGTTCAAATAAAGGTTGTTCGCCCGTCCCGTGGAGCCATTGGTGGAAAACCTTTACGCGCTTGCCAAAAAGTTCGTCTGCATGATCATCGCATCGACATTGTCTCTGACCGTGTCGGTCGTTGAAGCCATGCTGCCGCGACGCCCGGAATGGCTGGAGAAAATCGCCCTTCTCGAAGCGCAGATGACGGCACTTGCCACGGGCAGCGGAATTTCGGATTCGCACATCCGCACTGCCCCTGTCCCGTCAGTCACTCAGGACCTACCTCATGGTGATGACACGCCGGTTACAGAGGCAACCTTGCCGGCGGATTTTCAGGGGCTTGTGGACGGCTATTCCAAATTGCTGGAATTTACCCAATACGTAAAACTTCGCGGATTGATGCTCGACCCCGAATTTTGCGAGCGGGTGGAGCGCGAATGGACCGTCAAGACGCTGCTGTCCTACATGATCTCCGCCGAGAAATCTCTCAAAGAGCAGGCATCCGAAGCCCATGAACAGGCCGCGGCACTTTTATCCAGCCGTAGCGGCGAATACTAGGACACCGGCATTACATCGGCAGAAGGCTCTTCATCTTGAATATACGGGCGGCAGAACACATATTTGGAGGAGCGGACGCCTCTGGAGGGTCCGTGCAAGTGATTACTCGCTCAGATGAGGAGAATCTAGATGTCGCGACTTTCGCTTTTTAACAGTCCGTTCCTGCTCGGGTTCGACGACCTCGAGCGCGCCCTCGACCGGGTATCGAAATCATCCTCCGATGGCTATCCGCCCTATAACATTGAACGGATCGGCGAAAACGATATTCGTATCTCGCTTGCCGTTGCAGGTTTCTCCAAGGACCAGCTCTCTGTCTCGATTGAAGACACGCAGCTGGTGATCCGCGGGCGGCAGATCGACGAACCTGACCGGGAATTCCTGCATCGCGGAATCGCCACACGGCAGTTCCAGAGGTCATTTGTCCTGGCAGAGGGCATCGAGATAACGGGCGCGGAACTCGACAACGGGCTGCTGCACGTCAACGTGAAACGGCCGGTGGTCGAAACCCAGACACGCACCATTGAAATTCGGACCGCAGCTTCTCAGCAACGCCCGCAGCAGCGCGCCGATATCAGGGCGATCGATATAGAACCGGAAGAAAAAGCGTCTTAGGCCCTATCCGCACAGTCTCTGAGCGGCCCATCCGGGCCATCCGGATAGTAAAAGTGGAGCAGTAGAATGCATACTCGTGTAGCAGAATTTAACCCGATGTCCCCGACCGATTTTGAAATGCTCGGCATCGACCATGTCGCCTATGTCAAAGAGGTTTCAGACGGAAAGTCCCGCAAATACGCCGTCTATGCGGCGAATGGCGCTGAAATCGCCCTGATGGAAGCCGACCGGGAGGTGACGTTCGCCGCCGTTCGTCAGAACCACATGGAACCCGTCAGCGTTCATTAGGCCGGCAAGGTTTTGGCTGGGGTGGCGGCCTCTCAGGCGGCCCGGCTCTGATCGCCGGTGGTGAGCAGGGAATACAGCCTGTCCGGGCTGGCGGCGGCGCGAAGCTTTTCGCAATGGGCCGTGTTCCGCAATATACGTGAAATCCTGGCAAGGGCCTTAAGATGGTCTGCGCCGGCCGATTCGGGCGCAAGCAACAGAAAAATCAGATCGACCGGTTCGTTATCGACGGCATCGAAATCGATCGGTTTCTCGAGCCGCGCAAAACAGCCGTAGAGTTTTTCCAGATCAGGCAGTTTTCCGTGCGGGATTGCGATACCGCAGCCGACCCCGGTTGTGCCGAGGCGCTCCCGCTCCAGCAGAACGTCCAGAACGGCGCGTTCGGCAATGCCCGTTGCCGCAGACGCCTTGCGCGCGAGCTCCTGAAGGGCCTGCTTCTTGCTGGATGCCTTGAGCGACGTCACAACGCAGCGCTGATTAAGAATATCTTCGATTTCCATTACGCGATCTTTCCGCAGCCGTCAGGCTGCCTGGCCGTCCGTCTCCGGATCCACCCAGCCGATATTCCCGTCACGGCGCTGGTAGACGACGTTTACCCGGCCATTGCCGGCGTTCAGAAAGACCAGCGCCGAGCGGTCTGCCAGATCCAGCCGCATGACGGCCTCACTGACCGAAAGCGTTTCAAGTTCGGACGTTGTCTCTGCGATGATGATGGGGTTGTCGCCCGCTTCCTCAAGACCTGAATCCTGATCGTTATCATCGTCTGATTCCGCCGGCGGGGCGATAATATAACGCTGCGCATTCCGGGGATTTTGTTTCGCTTCGGATTTTTCCTTGCGATTGTGATCGCGAAGCCGCCGCTTGTATCGCCGCAGGCGCTTTGCGATGCGCTCAAGCGCGAGATCGAAGGCAGCATGCGCCGTCGCCCCTTCGCCATGCGACTGAACGACAATGCCGCGGCCGGGGTGAACGGAAATATCGACTCTCAACCCTGCGCCTGCGCGCGATACGGTGACATTCGAATCGATGCCACTGTCGAAGTATTTATCGACGACGTCGTCCAGATGGCTCTCGGCATAGGCCGGAAAGGCTTCGCCGATATCGACCTGTTTTCCTGAAACTGTTACTTGCATGCACCGTTATCCGTTGGGCGAGAGCACCCTGAAACGTTGGGCTATAACGCCTGAAATTCAAGGGGCCCGAAAGCCTGTGAAGTCCGTTAACAATTAAAAAATTGAAACTCTCCGGACGGCGCATCACCGCCGCCTTTCAAGGTCGCGGAAAATAGCATCGAAGACAGCTTAGTCAATACTGACCGGTGCGGCCAGCCCCCAGGCCCGCCTAGACCTGCAGGGACTTTTCCCGGCGCCGCTGTACCGAAGACGGGATATGCATTGCATCGCGGTATTTTGCCACAGTCCGGCGTGCGATATCGATCCCCTCGTCGCGCAGAATGTCCACGATGCGATCGTCCGACAGAACGCTTTCATGGGTTTCGCGGTCAATCAGGGCCTTGATCCGGAACCGGATCGATTCGGCCGACCTCGATGCAACGCCCTCACCCTGACCAATGGCCGAATTGAAGAAGTATTTCATCTCGAAAATACCGCGGCTCATGCCGAGATACTTGTTCGCAGTGACCCGGCTGACGGTACTTTCATGCACGCCAACGACCTCGGCGACATCGCGCAGGGTCAGCGGTTTGAGGTATTCGACACCGTCCTCGAAAAACGCCTCCTGCTGAACAACCAGCTCCGAGGCAACCTTCAGGATCGTTTCCGCGCGCTGATGAAGCGCCCGGACAAGCCAGTTTGCAGACTGGAATCGGTCGCTGAGGAATTCCTTGTCGTCCTTGGAGCGCGCGTGTTTGCGGACGATCGAGTAATAGCGGTTATTGACGAGCACGCGCGGCATCACGTCGGCATTCAGTTCGACCAGCCAGCCGGACGCGTTTCGGCGCACGAACACGTCGGGAACGACCGGTTGGGCGACATCGTGATCGAAGCTGGACGCGGGCCGCGGATTGAGTTCCTTGATCTCGGTGACCATCTGCAGCAGGTCTTCGTTATCGACCCCGCAGAGTTTGCGCAGCTGCGCGAATTCGCGTCTGGCCAGGAGTTCGAGATTGTCGAGCAGGGCCTGCATCGCCGGATCGAGCCGGTTTTTTTCACGCAGTTGCAGGGCAAGGCATTCGGACAGCGATCGCGCAAAAATGCCCGGCGGGTCGAATTGCTGGCATCTCGCGAGCGTTTCGGCGACGCGGTCGATTGTGCACCCGAGCGCAATCGCGACCGGCTCCAGCGAGCCCGAAAGCCAGCCGTTGTCATCGAGCATTTCCATCAGACGGCCGGCGATCATCACGTCCGTCGGGTCCTGCAGGTCGATATTGATCTGGCCGATCAGGTGATCCCGCAGCGTTATCTCCTCGGCCGCGACGTTCTCCATGCCGGTGAGTTCATCGTCAAAGCCACTACCGCCGCTGCCCGGCGTATTCCAAAGCAGGCCTTCGCCCTCCCCTTCACCGCCGGGAGACGCTCCGTCGGAAGCGGATTCGGGCTCGTAAACATTTTCGTAGTCGGTATCGAGCGCGCGCTCGTCGTCACCCATACTCTCGGACGTCGCGTGATCAGATGCATCGGGGACCAGATCTGAATCGTCGAAAGACGGATCATCGGGGGATACAGCGTCGCCGTCGCCGCCATCGGAGTCGCCGGCGCCGGAATCAAGATCTGCAGAATCGGCGGATGTATCGCCAGACGGCAGATCCGAAGCCCCTTCAAGGCCGCCATCCGCGTCTTCCCGCTCCAGCAGCGGGTTCTGCTCGATTTCCTGCTCGATGTAATCCGTTAGCTCAACATTGGACATCTGCAGCAGCTTGATTGCCTGCTGCAGTTGAGGCGTCATTACCAGAGATTGGCTCTGACGCAGATCCAATCGCGGTCCGAGCACCATAAAGGCTTATCCTACATACACTTAGAGATGTCTTACAGACTGAATCTTTCGCCAAGGTAAACGCGTCTAACATCCTTGTGCGCCACAATCTCGGAGGGCGCACCCTCCATCAAAACCGCGCCGTCATGCAGGATATAAGCCCTGTCGACGATATCGAGCGTTTCCCTGACGTTATGATCCGTGATCAACACGCCGATGCCCCGGTCCTTGAGATGCGCAACAAGGTTCCTGATATCGTCCACGGCGATGGGGTCGATGCCGGCGAAGGGCTCGTCGAGAAGCATAAAGCTCGGGTCGGACGCCAATGCCCTGGCGATCTCGACCCGGCGGCGCTCGCCGCCCGACAGCGCGAGAGATGGGGTTCGGCGCAGATGGCTGACAGAAAATTCGGCAAGGAGCTCCTCGAGCCTGGCTTCGCGCCGGGCCGGATTGTCATCGGTGACTTCCAGAACCGCCCGAATATTGTTTTCGACCGTCATGCCGCGAAAAATCGACGCCTCCTGGGGCAGATATCCTACGCCCAGCCGCGCGCGCCGATACATCGGCAGCCCGGTCACATCATGACCGTCAAGCGCGATCGAACCGTAGTCAGGGGCAATCAGCCCGGTCACGATGTAGAAGCAGGTTGTCTTGCCCGCGCCGTTCGGGCCGAGAAGGCCGACGACCTCCCCCCGGTTCAGGTTCATGCTGACTTCGCGCAACACCGGACGTTTCTTGAAACGCTTCCCGATCTTGCGAATCTGGAGACCGTCATTTTCAGCAACAAGTCGCGGTACATCGGTGTCGGCCCGACCGTCAAGAACGTTGAACGGGGCATTCCCTGACGCGCCCCGCACCATTTTGTCCGTATCCTTCACTGCGCCCCCTGGGTAGTCTTGCGATCGCCGGTTGCCGGTTTTTCGACAGTGCCGGGCGTAAAAATGCCACGAACACCGCCGCCCCTCCCGAACAACCGGCTGACACCGGTATTCAAATTCACTTCTGCGTACTCGCCATTCAACTGGTTTGTACCACGCGTAATCTTAACCGATCCTGTCAATTTCGCGATACCGGTTTCAACGTCATAAATGCCACGGTTCGAGCGGACGATTTCATCCGGTGTCGTTATCACAACATTGTCGAAAGCATCCACCTGACGCACCCGCGATTTTCCTTTCGCGTCTTTGAAAAAATGGGCGGTCAGCACATCGGCCCTCAATCGGTTCTCCCCCCGCTGGGCAATGGCATTGCCGCGCGCTACGGCAAGATTTCGCTTTTCCCAGTATTCAAGGCTGTCCCGCGCCGTGATCCGGTCCGTCTCGGTTTCCATCCGCACATTGCCGGTCAGGACCAGGATACCGTTATCGACATCGTAAACGCCCGTGTCGCCGAAGGCGCTCTGCGTCGTGGATACGATCCGCACATTATTCTCGGCATCGATACGCCAGATCGCCGTACCGCCGTCCTGTTTTTCCCGGTAATAGGCGGTCAGCGTGTCCGCATGGACGGCGACGTCACCCTGGGCGGCGCGGGCATTCCCGCGCGCAATATAGGCCTTCGTTTTTTGCTGCCACTCGATCCCTTCATCGGCATTTATTTCAAGGGGCGTATCGCGCGACTGGCCCGGCAGGCCGATCCCCTGAGTCTGGGCCATGACGGGAAGCGATAGTGTCGTTGCGGCGAACGCGGAAAGGATCAGCGCCAGTCCTGCCCAACGCGATGACATCGACGTCTTTCGATACAATACCGTCATTGGGGCCGTCATTTGGGTGCGCCGGGTTTGGGTGCATCGGGATACACCAGCAAGCGTGATTTGCCGGTAAAAAATATGCTGTCCCCCGTGCCGGCGATCCGGAACCCTTCGGCCTCGATCGTCCCGAAGGGACCCTGACCGCGAATCGGCGAATCACCGCTCGCCGCCGACGTACTGAAGTTGAGCCGCGCCTCCGCCGTCTGGAACTCGTATCCTTCGTCGTGGAAAAGATCGACCCCGCCGGAGAGGTCGAGGATTTCCTCATCCCGCCGGAAAATACCCTTCGGCGCAGCGATCGCGACCCACGAATCGCCCGCAAGCGTCACATCGGCCTTTGGCTTTACAAGCTTTACGCCGTTATCGTCGCTGCCTGCCTGTACGACGGATTCGGCGGTGATGGAAAACGGGCGGTTCTCGCTATCGACGCCGGTGAAGCGCGCGTTGACAACACGCTGACCGCCGGCCGTTTCGATTTTCACGTCGGACAGGCCGATCGCAAATTTTTCGGGTGTCGATTTAAGTTCCGGCCAGACCACCACCAGCATGATGAAAATACCGGCGATCAGGGGAAGGAGGTATTTCGCAAGGCGGACGAAGCGGCTGTATCCCGACCGGTAATACGGCAACTTCCCGTCCCCCATGACGGCCGCTACAGGGGTTTTTGAGCTTGCCGCATCTGATGCGGCGCGCAGGGGAGCCGCCATGGCTCAGGAAAGGCCTTTTCGCAGAACGTCGTGGATATGAACAATCCCGACCGGAACGCCATCGGACACAACGAAATAATTCGTGATCTTGTTCTCGTTCATCATCGCCAGTATCTGCGCGGTCAGAATGTTCTCGCTGACCGCTTTGGGGTCAGGGGTCATTACCTCGGCGGCCGTCATCGCCAGAATATCATTTTCCATGTGTCGGCGGAGGTCACCGTCCGTGATGATGCCGACCAGCTTTCCGGCCGGCGACAACACGCCGACACAACCGAAACGCTTGGCCGTCATTTCGATTAGGGTCTCGGTCATCGGCGAAGCGAGCTTGACCAGCGGCATCTCGTCTCCCGACCGCATCACATCAGCTGCGATCGTCAGACGCGACCCCAGCTGCCCCCCGGGATGGAGCAGACGAAAATCTTCCGGAGAGAACCCGCGGCGTTCGAGAAGCGCAACCGCAATCGCGTCGCCGAGCGCCAGCATCACCGTCGTCGATGTCGTCGGCGCCAGGCTGAGCGGGCAGGCCTCGGGGCTGTCCGGGATCACCAGCGGCACGTCAGCCGCGTTCGACAGCGCGCTGTCCGCCTTGCCGGTCACCGAAATCAGCGGAATACGCTTCAGTTTCGCATAGGCGACGATATCCGACAGCTCGGCGGTCTCGCCGGAATTCGACAGCGCGATCACGGCATCGCTCGCCGTTATCATGCCCAGATCGCCATGACTGGCTTCACCCGGATGCACATACTGGGCGGGCGTTCCCGTCGATGCGAGTGTCGCGGCGATCTTGGTCGCGATATGGCCGCTTTTGCCCATTCCGGTGACGATAACCCGTCCGGAAACGCCTGCGATCAGATCGATCGCTTTCGAAAAACCGTCATCAAGGGCATCAGATAGAGCACGCAGGCCGCCGATCTCGGTCTCGAGCACGCGCCGGGCGGACCTGAGCGCCGCCTCTGCGTCATTGGCCGTCATATCCAAAATTGCACTCTCTCTCTCTATCAACCATCATCGCGCCCGGAGAATCCTGTCGGGAAATTTCAATCAGGTATCGTATCCGATTCCGCCGAATCCGGCGACCCCCAACACGTATATGCCGGTTCCGGCCCGATCCGCCGCGACGCTGCCGCACCGGCAGCGTCTGCCCGGTGATATGGGATTAGTGGGCGAAAATATCGAGCTCCGGCCACCCGGCGAGATCGAGCGCAGCGCGATGCGGCAGGAACTCGAAACAGGCCCGGGCCATCTCCGTCCGGCCTTCCCGTTCGAGCATGACGTCGAGCTTCTCCATCAACGCGTGAAGATAGAGTACATCGGACGCCGCGTAGGTCATCTGCTGGTCCGTGAGCGTATCTGCACCCCAATCCGAGGATTGCTGCTCCTTCGACAAATCGACACCAAGCAATTCGCGGCACAGATCCTTCAGACCGTGGCGGTCGGTATAGGTGCGCACCAACTTGGAGGCGATTTTCGTGCAGTAAACCGGCGCGGCAGGAACGCCGAGAAAGTTGTCCATGACCGCGATGTCGAAGCGGCCGAAGTGGAACAGCTTGAGAATATCGGGATCAGCGAGAAGCGCGCATAAATTGGGCGCATTGAATCCACCGGTCGAGAATTTTACGAGATGGGCGTTGCCGTCGCCGGACGATAGCTGCGCCACGCATAACCGGTCACGATGGGGGTTGAGCCCCATGGTCTCGGTATCTATGGCGACGACAGGACCGAGATCCAGGCCATCCGGTAAATCCCCGTGGTGGAGTTCTATCGCCACGATCCGTCCGTTCTTTTCAACATCGATCCAGAAAGGTGGTGCCCAGGAGAAGACTCGAACTTCCACGACCTTGCGGCCACTGGCACCTGAAGCCAGCGCGTCTACCAATTCCGCCACCTGGGCATTCGTTTCGCCGGTATCAGCAAAACGAAGCGTGGGTATGCAATTCGGCCCCGGCGTTGTCAACAGCTTTTGCCGTTTTGGTTGACGCCATATGCAGCACTCTTTAATAGCCCCGTTAACGTGACTGGTACGCAATTGTCGGAGGCTCTTAGCAGATGGATGTCGTAACCGTATTCGGCGCGTCCGGTTTCATCGGTCGCTACGTCGTCGGCGAAATTGCGAAATCCGGCGCGCGAGTCCGCGCGGCCGTCCGGCGACCGGACCGGGCGAGCTTTCTGAAACCCATGGGCGATGTCGGCCAGATCACGCCCATCGCAGCCAATATCCGCGACGACGCTTCTGTCGCCGCCGCCATCGACGGCGCCGATACGGTTATCAATCTGGTGGGTATTCTCTTTCCCGGCAGCAAACAGACCTTCGAGAGCCTCCAGGCCGATGGCGCCCACCGGGTGGCGCGCGCGGCAAAGGCCGCCGGCGTGGAACGGCTCATCCAGGTCTCTGCGATCGGCGCGGACGCCGAATCGGAATCGGCCTATGCATCGACAAAGGGAATCGGCGAGAAGCTCGTGCAGGAGACGTTTCCGGGTGCGAGCATCGTCCGGCCGAGCATCGTCTTCGGGCCTGAAGACGATTTCTTCAACCGGTTTGCAGCGCTCGCCCGGTTCACCCCGGCCCTGCCCCTGATCGGGGGAGGCCACACGAAATTCCAGCCGGTTTATGTGGGCGACGTCGCAGACGCCATCGCGGCTATCTGCAGGGAGCCGAAATCCGCCGGTGCGATATACGAACTGGGCGGGCCGCGGATATACAGTTTCCGTGAGCTGATGGAGATCGTACTGGAGGAAATCGACCGCAAGCGCCTGCTGGTGCCGGTACCGTTTCCGATTGCCATCGCACAGGCCGCCGTTCTCGAACTGGCGTTCCTGGTGCCCAAAATGCTGAATCTCGGCGCGAACCCGCCGGTAACGGTCGATCAGGTCAAACTGCTGCGCCATGACAACGTGGTCTCCGGCGAGCTTCCGGGTCTTGAGGATCTGGGTGTGGATGCAACGGCGCTGGAGACCATTGTGCCGGCATACCTGCGCCGTTTCCGGCGCGGCGTCTGGCATACCTGATAATGCTGCGATAGTCCGCGCCGAACGCTTCACCCACGAATCGGCCCCGCAACCCCGAAACGGCCGGACTTCCTGCTGTGGCTTTCTAGTTATATGCCCAGGCGAGAATCGCGACGCCGAGGAAAAGCCGGTAGATAACGAACGGCGTGAAGCTCGCCGTCCTCAGCCAGCTCATCATCAGAACGATGGCGATAAACGCCGCGACAAATGCCATCGCGCCCGCGACGATGGCATCGGCGAGGACATGCTGGGCATCGTCTTCGATCAGTTTGAGGGTCGCCGCACCGCCTGCGGCGAGAATGGCCGGGATCGACATCAGCATCGAGAAACGCGCCGCATCCGTCCGTTCGAAGCCGAGCCAGCGCGCCATCGTAATCGTTGTGCCGGCGCGGCTTGCGCCCGGGATCAGGGCAAAGACCTGGGCGATGCCGATAATCAGCGCCCGCCCCCACGTCATGTGTTCGACCCGGTTGATTGTCACCGTGAACCGGTCGGCGATGTACAGCAGAACGCCGAAGCCGATCGTCGCCCAACCCACGACGACGGCGCTTCGCAGCATGTCGCCGACATGCGTGAAGACGAGCCCGCCGACAATCACCACCGGAACCGTCGCAATGATGAGATGGGCCATCAGCTTCAGGCCGGGATTCCGGCGCACGTTGCCGGGCTTGCAGAGACCTTTGAGCATCGTCCAGATATCGCGCCACAGATAGGCCATCACGGCGCCGAGGGTCCCGACATGGACAGCAACATCGATCACGAGTCCCTGATCCTGCCATCCGGTAACGCTGGGGATCAGGATAAGGTGGCCTGACGAGCTGATCGGCAAAAATTCCGTCAGCCCCTGGATGAGGGCAATCACGGCAAGCTGAACGAGAGTCACGGGAATCTCCGGCGCTGAGATGGTTAACACGCCTATACTCCATGGTCTTCCCTAACACCAAGTAAAACAATTAGTCCCGTTTTGCGACTAATTTGCCTGAAACAGTCAGAAACAAATGCGCGTGGATTCTTGTGCGGCGGGAAGAGAGGTTATTTTAGGTCAGTAACGATTACCTTGTTGGGGTTTTTTCCCTCGCGCCAGGGCGAAACCGGCGTTATAATTGTGCCAATCTGGAAATTCGAACTGAGGCGCATCGCGCGGATTCGTGCGATGCGAAGGGAATTCATGCCCAGCAAACTGCTGAAATTCGTCGACCTGGCACAGAAGACGCCCGAAAAACGCGCCGCGGAGGCGCGCCGCCGGGATTTCGCAGAGATTTACAACCGGTTCGACCCGGATGCCGCCGCCGCTCAGGCCAGCAGGTGTTCGCAATGCGGCATTCCGTTCTGCCAGGTTCATTGTCCGGTGCACAACAATATTCCCGACTGGCTTATGCTGACGGCGGAAGGCCGCCTGGAGGAGGCGTATGAGGTCTCCGCCGCGACCAACAACCTGCCGGAAATCTGTGGCCGCATCTGTCCGCAGGACCGCCTGTGCGAAGGCAACTGCGTTATCGAACAATCGGGCCACGGTACCGTCACCATCGGATCGGTCGAGAAATACATCACCGACACCGCCTTCGAGCGGGGCTGGGTGAAGCCGGTATCGCCGCCGCGGGAGCGTGACGAATCGATCGGCATCATCGGCGGCGGCCCCGCCGGCATGGCGGCCGCCGAGCAGCTCCGCCGCAAAGGCTATGCCGTTCACGTCTACGACCGTTACGACCGCATCGGCGGCCTGATGATCTATGGCATCCCCAACTTCAAGCTTGAAAAGCACATCGTCGCGCGGCGCGTGAGCCTGCTGGAACAGGGCGGCGTGGTCTTTCATACGAACTTCGAGGTCGGGCGGGACGCAACCCTTCAGGAGCTCCGCGACCGCCACGACGCGGTGCTGATCGCAACCGGCGTCTACAAGGCCCGCGACATCAAGGTCCCGGGCGTCGGGCTCGACAACGTCGTGCCCGCGCTCGACTTCCTGGTCGCATCGAACCGCAAGGGCCTGAACGATCATGTCCCGGCATTCGACGACGGCAGCCTGAACGCACTCGGCAAGAACGTGGTCGTGGTCGGCGGCGGCGACACGGCGATGGATTGCGTCCGCACCGCCGTCCGCCAGGGCGCGAAATCAGTTACCTGCCTGTACCGGCGCGACCGGGTCAACATGCCGGGGTCGCGCCGCGAGGTGCAATACGCCGAGGAAGAAGGCGTGACCTTCGACTGGCTGGCAGCCCCCGAAGCGTTCCTCGGAGACACCTCTGTTTCCGGCGTGCGGGCCCAGCGCATCCATCTCGGCGTTCCCGATGCATCGGGACGCCAGACGCCGGAGCTTATCCCCGGTTCAAGCTATACCGTCGATGCGGATCTCGCGATCATGGCGCTGGGCTTCGATCCTGAAGACCTGCCGGCCCTGTTCGATGCGCCCGAGCTTCAGGTCACCAAATGGGGAACGGTACGGATCAACCACCGCACCATGATGACCAATCTGGACGGCGTCTTCGCCGCGGGCGACATCGTGCGCGGCGCCTCGCTCGTCGTCTGGGGTATCCGTGACGGGCGCGACGCTGCGGAGAGCATCCACACATACGTCCAGGCGACGGCCGCCACAGCGGTTGCAGCGGAGTGAACGAGATGAACCCAGACAGCCGGAAAACCAGCGCTGCGGCGCAGTTTTTGGAGAGATACGAGCGCGATGCGGCGCGCCTGCGCGACGAGGCGATGGTCGATGTGGAGGCGCGCGACGCCTGCGGCGTGGGCCTGATCGCCGCCATCGACGGCGAACCGAGCCGCCAGGTCGTGGAAGCCGGCATCGAAGCGCTGAAAGCGCTGTGGCACCGCGGCGCGGTGGATGCGGACGGCATGACCGGCGACGGCGCGGGAATCATGGTGGAAATTCCGCAAGCCTTCTTCCTGAACCACGTATCGCGCACCGGCCACACGGCGAGCGAAGGCCCGATCGCGGTCGGCATGATATTCCTGCCGCGCACCGATCTCGAGGCACAGGAACGCTGCCGGTTCATCGTCGAATCGGAGATCCTCAAATTCGGCTATCCGATTTACGGCTGGCGTCAGGTGCCGATCGATCACACCGCCCTGGGCGAAAAAGGCAACAGCACCCGCCCGGAGATCGAACAGATCATGATCGAAGGTCCGGTCGATGCCGACATGAAGAAACTGGAGCGCGACCTGTACGTTATCCGCCGGATTATCGAGAACCGGGCGCGCGCCGAGAACATCCGTGATTTCTATATCTGTTCGCTGAGCTGCAGGACCCTGATCTACAAGGGAATGTTCCTCGCCGAACAGCTCTCCGCATTCTATCCGGACCTTCTGGACGAACGTTTCGTGTCCCGCTTTGCGCTCTATCATCAGCGGTATTCGACAAACACGTTCCCTACCTGGCGCCTCGCCCAGCCATTCCGGATGCTCGCCCATAACGGTGAGATCAATACGCTGTCGGGTAATGCCAACTGGATGCAGAGCCACGAAACCCGTCTCGAAAGCGAAGTTTTCGGCCAGCACATCAACGACCTGAAGCCGGTCATCGCGCCGGGCAATTCGGATTCCGCCTCTCTCGACAACGCGTTCGAACTGCTTGTGCATGGCGGCCGGTCGGCGCCAATGACCAAATGCCTGCTGATCCCGGACGCCTGGTCCAACAAGACGACGATGAGCCAGGAACTGCGCGACTTCTACAGCTATTGCAACTGTGTGATGGAACCGTGGGACGGCCCCGCCGCGATCACCGCGACGGACGGCAGATGGGTGCTCGGCGCCGTCGACCGGAACGGTCTGCGTCCCATGCGCTATACGATCACCGTTGACGGGCTTCTGATCATGGGGTCGGAAGCGGGCATGGTGCCGGTGCGCGAAACGGAGATCATCGAAAAAGGCAGGCTCGGTCCGGGCCAGATGATCGCCGTCGATCTTGCCGGGGGCAAACTCTACCACGATGCCGAACTGAAGAATTTGCTGGCGACCGCGCATCCGTTCGGCGAGTGGGTGCAGAACATAAAAGAGATCGACGATGTCATCCGCCCGGAAGAAGCCGCCGAGGCGGAATATTCGGGCGAGGAATTGCGGCGTCGGCAGGTGGCCGCCGGCTACACCCTCGAAGAGCTTGAACTGCTTCTTCAGCCGATGGTCGAGGATGCGAAAGAAGCCGTCGGCTCGATGGGCGACGACACGCCGCTTGCCGTATTGTCCGACGGCTATCGGGGGCTGCATCATTTCTTCCGGCAATCGTTCAGCCAGGTCACGAATCCGCCGATCGACTCGCTTCGGGAATACCGGGTGATGGGTCTCAAGACCCGGCTCGGCAATCTCGGCAATATTCTGGATGAAGACGAAAGCCAGACACGTCTTTTGCAGCTTGAGAGCCCGGTCCTGTCCAATGCAGGGTTCGACGCCATGCGGCAACTGATGGGCGACGCCGCGGTAGAGCTGGACTGCACGTTCCGGCCCGAGAAGGGCGAACACGCGCTGCGCCGTGCATTGTACAAGCTTCAACGGGTTGCCGAAGATGCCGCGCGCGGCGGGGCGGCGCACCTGATCCTGTCCGACAAGGGTATCGGACCGGGTCGTGCGGCCATTCCGATGATCCTGGCAACCGCCGCCGTGCACACGCATCTGGTCAGCGAGGCGCTGCGGACCTACACGTCCATAAACGTTCGCAGCGCCGAATGCCTGGACACCCACTACTTCGCCGTCCTGATCGGCGTCGGCGCTTCGACCGTCAATGCCTACCTGGCGCAGGAGACGATCATCGACCGGCATCGCCGCGGCCTGTTCGGCGAACTGTCCCTGTATGACTGCGTCCGGCGATATCGCGAAGCGGTCGACCAGGGCCTGCTCAAGATCATGTCCAAGATGGGCATCTCGGTCCTCGCGAGCTACCGGGGCGCCTACAAGTTCGAGACCGTGGGTCTCAGCCGCTGGCTGGTATCGAGCTATTTCCCGGGCATGACGTCACGTATTTCCGGGATCGGCCTCGCCGGTCTGCAACTGAAGGCGCGGGAGCTTCACGAACGGGCCTTTGACGAATCCGTCACGGCGCTGCCGGTGGGCGGGCTCTATCGTTACCGCCGCAGCGGCGAGACCCATGGCTTCGAAGGAACCCAGATTCATATCCTGCAGGAAGCGGTCGCAACGGATTCATACGCGACCTACAAGAAGTATGCAGAGGCGGTCCGCCAGGCGCCGCCGATCAGCCTGCGCGACCTGATGGAATTCGATCCGAAACACGGCCCCGTCCCGATCGAGGAAGTCGAATCGATCACCGACATCCGCAAGCGCCTTGTATCGCCGGGTATCTCGCTGGGGGCGCTCAGTCCGGAGGCGCATGAAACCCTGTCGATCGCCATGAACCGTATCGGAGCCAAATCCGATTCCGGAGAAGGCGGCGAGGATTCATCCCGCTACAGGCCCCGCGCCAATGGCGACAACCCGTCCAGCGCGATCAAGCAGGTCGCCTCCGGACGGTTCGGCGTGACCGCGGAATACCTGAACAACTGCCGCGAGATCGAGATCAAGGTGGCGCAGGGCGCAAAGCCGGGCGAAGGCGGACAGCTGCCCGGCATCAAGGTGTCGGAGATGATCGCGAAGCTCCGCCATTCAACGCCGGGCGTCACGCTTATTTCACCGCCGCCCCATCACGATATCTATTCGATCGAGGATCTGGCGCAGCTCATATACGATCTGAAACAGATCAATCCGGACGCCAAGGTCTGCGTGAAACTGGTTTCCCAGACCGGGATCGGCACGATCGCCGCCGGCGTCGCAAAAGCCCATGCCGATGCCATTCTCGTATCCGGCCATTCCGGCGGTACCGGCGCCAGCCCGCAATCATCGATCAAGTATGCCGGCCTGCCCTGGGAAATGGGCTTGTCCGAAGTTCATCAGGTGCTGACGCTGAACCAGCTTCGCCACCGCGTTGTGCTGCGTACCGACGGCGGGTTCAAGACCGGTCGCGACGTGGTCACCGCCGCGCTGCTGGGCGCGGAGGAATTCGGGATCGGCACAGCCTCGCTTGTCGCGATGGGCTGCATCATGGTGCGCCAGTGTCATTCCAACACCTGCCCGGTCGGGGTCTGCACGCAGCACGACAAGCTGCGGGAGAAATTCGTCGGCACACCGGAGAAGGTCGTCAACCTGTTCAGTTTCATCGCAGAGGAAGTACGAGAGATACTCGCCTCTCTCGGCGCGCGGTCGCTGAACGAGGTTATCGGCCACACGGAACTGCTGATGCAGGTCAGCCGCGGCAGCCCCCATCTTGACGACCTCGATCTCAATCCGCTGCTGGTGCAGGCCGATCCGGGCGATGCCGCCCATTACTGCACGATCGAGGGCCGCAACGAGGTGCCGGAATCGCTGGACGCCCTGATGATAGAAGACGCCCGGCCCGCGCTGGACGGCGGCGAAAAAATGCAGCTGCAGTACAATGTGCGCAATACCCAGCGGGCCATCGGCACCAGGCTGTCGTCGCTGATCACGCGCCGCTTCGGGATGCATGGCCTGCAGCCGGGACATATCACAGTCCGGCTGCGCGGATCCGCCGGTCAGTCGCTTGGCGCATTCGCCGTGCAGGGGCTGAAGCTCGAAGTCCTGGGCGACGCGAACGATTATGTCGGCAAGGGGCTTTCGGGCGGCACCATCGTCGTCCGGCCGCCCACCGCCGCACCGCGCAAATCGAACGAAAACACGATCATCGGCAACACCGTTCTGTATGGCGCCACCGGCGGCAAGCTGTTTGCGGCAGGCCAGGCAGGCGAACGCTTTGCGGTTCGCAATTCGGGCGCCGAAGTCGTCGTGGAGGGCTGCGGTTCGAACGGCTGCGAATACATGACCAACGGTATCGCCGTGATCCTCGGCCCGGTGGGCGATAATTTCGGCGCCGGCATGACGGGTGGCATGGCCTTTGTCTATGATTTCGACGACAGCTTCACCGATCACGTCAATGATGACACCGTCATGTACCAGCGCATTCAGACACCCTATTGGGAGAATGTCCTGAAACGGGCCGTCGAGGAACACCGCGCAGAAACCCAGTCGGCCTTTGCCGAGCGGATGCTGAACCACTGGCACACGGAGATCGACAGATTCTGGCAGATCATTCCGCTGGAGATGATCGATCGCTACGAGCAGCCGGTCAGGGGGTCGGAGAACGATGCCGTCGTCCCCGCTGCAGGTTAGGCGTTTCCGCGACGCACCGGTTTAGGTAGACTGCCGGCAATGCGTACGCTTTATCACCTTTGGCTTTCCCCTTTCAGCCGCAAGATCCGCATCGCGCTGGCGGAGAAGAAGCTCGACTTTGAACTGAAAGCGGAAAATCCGGCCGAACGCCGCGCGGAGTTCCTGGCGCTGAACCCCGCCTGCGACGTGCCGGTTCTCGTCGAGGATAGCGGCCCGGTCATCTCCAACTCGGCGGCAATCTGCGAATACCTCGAAGAAATATGCCCCGACCCGCCGCTCTATCCGGGCGGCCCGTCGGAACGCGCGGAAATCAGACGCCTGATCGCCTGGTTCGATATCAAGTTCAATGTCGAGGTAACCAACAACCTGGTCGGCGAAAAGCTGATGAAGCGCCTGTTGCGGCAGGGCGCGCCGGATTCCAGGGCCATTCGCGCCGGCCGCGAAAACTTTCACATTCATATGGACTACATCGCCTGGCTGACCGAGCGACGGAACTGGCTGGGCGGTGACGAGTTTTCCATGGCCGATGTGGCAGCGGGGGCACACCTGTCCTGTCTCGACTACATCAACGACGTGCCATGGGCGGATCATGAGCCGGCACGCGAATGGTACGCGCGGCTGAAATCCCGTCCCTCCTTCCGGGCGATCCTTGCCGATCATATCCCGGGCGAGCCGCCGCCGAAGCATTACGCCGATCTGGACTTTTAGACGCCGCTGAAAAGACGCGTTATGAGTGTCTGACCCGATCCGGTCAGGAAATACGGTCGACCGAATCCCGGATGATATCCGCGGTGCGCCGGTAATGCTCCATCAGACCCTCCACCGCGCGTTCGGCATTCCGGCTGACGGCGGCATCCATGATAGCCTTGTGCTCGTCGAGTTCGTTGCGGCGCGGATAGGTCTCCCGGATGGCAAGCTGGCGATACCGGTCGGCAAGATCGTTCAGCTGTTCGCAATAGGATATCAGCCACCGGGATCCGCAGGCGCCGATCAGCGCGAGATGGAACGCCCGGTGCAGGATTTCCCAGTCGGGATTAATCGCGTAAGCGACCTGGTCGGCCGACCGCGGCGTCTTGGACAGGCGGTGAAATGCGAGAACGAGCCCCTCCTCCCAGGCGTCGTCTCCCGCGGCGATGGATTCGCGAATCGCGGTTTCTTCGAGCCAGCACCGGGTTTTGATCAATTCATCCAGCTCGGCGACGCTGACCCCGGCGACACGGAAGCCTTTCTGGTCGACCCGCATCACGACGCCATCCACGGACAGCCGGTTGAGCGCTTCGCGGATGGGGCTTGCACCGACGCCATAGCGGTCCCGCAGATATTCGACGCGCAGCTTTTCTCCGGGCGGCAGTTCGCCTTTCAGAATGTCGCGGCGCATCATATCGTACACCGAACTGGCAAGCGTTCCCGCGACGCTGTCAGGTTTGCCGGGACTTTCGGGGCTTTCGGATGTCACACTCTCCAACGCGTTACCGCTCCTGCGTAAATGTCGACAATTTGTACCTTGATATCCTCATCGGGGCTATTACCGATAAATATCTAATATTCTGCAATTTTGGTCAATAATATCGATATTTTATTGACCGTCGAAGGAAGCTGCTCTTATTGTGTTGGACAGGAAAACAGGTGGCAGACCGAAATAAAGCCGTAACCTCCGGCGGTTAGGCTCGGTCATCTGCGACGGTGGGCCGAAGCCCGCAGAATGAAGGATTTACCATGGCGCGCGTCAGTGTCAGTCAAATGTTGAACGCTCTTGTGGATCTCGGGCGCCATTATCTCGATCGCCCGGCGGCGGACAGCAGCGCCGACGCGCTGGTTGCCCGGTGCCACGACCTGGTATCGGCCCATGGGGAAGCATCGGGAACCGCCCTGGCAAGCCAGATACTGGACGGCTATCTGGCGCTTGACGACGGCGGACGCCTCGACATTCTGCTCCGTCTTGACCGCGAATTCGCACCGGACAGCGAGGCGCTGTCGGCCGCCGCGCGAAACTACGCGGTCACCCCCGATGACGAGACATACCGGGCACTTGCAGATGCGATAGAAGCGCCGCGGCAGGAGCTCTTCCGCCGCCTGAACATGGCGCCCGGCGGCACCGCCGCGATCGTCGGCATGCGCCAGCTGATCCTGCCGCAGCTGCGCGACCATCCGGCACTCAAACCGTTCGAGCACGACCTGAAACACCTTCTGGCATCCTGGTTCAACCGGGGGTTCCTGCAATTCGAACAGATCGACTGGCGCACGCCCGCCGTCATCCTGGAAAAACTTATCGCGTATGAGGCCGTTCATGAGATCCAGGGATGGGACGATCTGCGCCGTCGCCTGGCCGATGACCGCAGGTGCTTCGGGTTTTTCCATCCTGCCCTGCCGGACGAACCGCTGATCTTCGTCGAGGTTGCCCTGACACACGGGCTTGCCGGCGAAATTCACACATTGATCGATACCGCGCCCGACAATAATGCCGATAAAGAGCAGCCGGACACCGCTATCTTCTATTCGATCAGCAACTGCCAGGCAGGGCTTGCCGGTATCAGCTTCGGCAACTTCCTGATCAAACAGGTTGCCGACGCCGTGAAGAAAGAATTTCCCGGGATAACGCAGTTCGCCACGCTCTCGCCGATCCCGGGATTCAGAAAGTGGCTTGACGACGTTCTGGTGCGCGATACGCCGGACGGGTTGAGCGAAGACGATATCGATCTATTGAATCGCAGCGACTGGCGCGAGAACGAACTGATCCGCCAACCGCTGAAACCGTCCCTGATGAGCCTGTGTGCGCGTTACCTGATCGAAGAGAAAAGCAACGGGCGGCCGCTCGATCCCGTCGCCCGGTTCCATCTCGGCAACGGCGCCAGCGTCGAACGGATCAACTGGGCAGCCGACCTGTCCGACAAGGGTATCGAGCAATCGACCGGGATGATGGTCAACTACCTCTACGATTCCGACCAGATCGTCCGGAACCACGAAGCCTATGTTCGCGACGGTATCGTTGCAGCGTCGTCCGCCGTCACCAAGCTGGCAAAGAACAGGGATTAGGGATCAGAACCCGGATACGCAGGCGCCGGGTCCGGCGTTATCGCGAACTCGTTGTAGCGAACTATTGTGCTTTCGGCGGTGTTTCCTGCTTCGCGAGATTTTCACGTGCCGCATCCGCCGCCACCGAATTGCCCTCCAGCGCAATAACACGCTGCCAAGACGCCGCGGCCGCCGCGGCGTCGCCGCGCAGCGACAGGATGTTGCCCCGCTCCAGCAGTGCATCCACGTTGTCCGGCGCCAGATCGACTGCCCGCGAAATATCGTCCTGCGCGAGGTCGAGGTTGTTCAGCTTGCGCCAGGCCGTCGCCCTGAACACCAGTGCATCGACGCGCCGGGAATCCACATCGACGGCCTTGTTCAGATCGTCGATCGCTTCCCAGTATTCGCCCATACTGGCGCGCGTGATTGCCCGGTCGAGCAGGAGTTCGACCTGCGGGCCGGCAAGGTCGAGCGCGCGGGTCTGGGCGGACAGCGCCTCTGTCGTCTTGCCCGCGATCAGCCAGGCCTGACCCGCCTGCGCAAGCAATTCCGCTTTCAGCCTTTTGCCGGGCCGCCGGGATGTCGCCGCCAGCGATTCGAGGCGACGGGCCGCTTCCTCGTACGCACCGCTATTCAGCAACGCGACGGCGCTGCAATGCCGTGCGCCTTCCTCGCCGCCGGCGCGCTCCCAGGCGGCAGCGACACCGACCGCCTTTTCCGGGTCGTTCCGCGCAAGGGCCATGCACTCGGTATATTGTCTGGCCGCCTCTGCGGTGGGGCTCGCGTCTGACTCCGGCGGCGTTTGCGCTCCGGCCATCGCAGCCGGCAACAGAACAAGCAGTGCCGCGAAGCCGCAGGTCGCGGCGCGTAACCATAACCGTTCAACTTGCAGCCGGATTGTCATAGGTCTTAAAGTCGCGGTCCCGTACCTGTAAGGCAAGCCATTTAAAATGAGCATCCCGTTATGACGACTCCCGGAACGCTGTTCTGTTTCGGGGTGGGCTACAGCGCCATGGCGCTGTCGCGCCGGCTGGATGCCGCCGGCTGGACGATCCGCGGGACCTGCCGCAAACCCGCGCGGAAAGCCGCCCTCGGCGCATTGGGAATTTCCGCGGCACTTTTCGACGGCGAATCACCGATGGATTCGCCCGACCTGCTGCAGGGGGCAACGCATGTGCTGCTGTCGATCCCCCCGGGCGCGGACGGCGATCCTGCTTACCGGCATCATGCGAAGGACATCGCGGCGGCCGGCAGCGTTGAATGGGTCGGCTATTTTTCCACCACGGGAGTCTACGGCAACCGCGACGGCGACTGGGTCGATGAAACATCCGATCTCCGCCCGGGCAGCGACCGCAGCCAGCGCCGCGTCGATGCCGAGCGCGACTGGCTGGCCTGGGGCGAACGTCACGGTGTTGCGGTTCAGATATTCCGCCTGCCGGGCATATACGGCCCCGGACGCTCGGTCGTGGACCAGGTGAAAGCCGGCACGGCGCGGCGCGTCGTAAAGCCGGGTCATGTGTTCTCGCGCATCCATGTAGAGGACATCGCGACCGTGGTTGCCGCATCGATCGCACGGCCGCAGCCGGGCGGAATCTATAATGTCTGCGATGACGAGCCCGCCGCACCGGCGGATATCGTCACCTATGTGTGCGAGTTGCTCGGCCGGGAACCGCCGCCGGAAATCCCCTATGACGAGACCGAGATGTCGCCGATGGCCCGGAGTTTCTGGTCGGACAATCGCCGGGTGCGAAACGACCGCATCAAGGAAGCCCTTGGCGTCGAACTGGATTTTCCGGATTACCGGATCGGCATTCGCGGCATTCTGGGCCTCGGCGGCTAGAAGTCGCCCCTTTCGTCGAGTTCCCCCAGCAGATCGTCCAGCGTGACTTTCAGCCGCGCGATGTCCTGATCGCGCGACAACCTGTGATCGCCGTCCTTGACGAGGAAAATCCGCACATCGTCAGACAGGATTTTCTCGGCGATCCGGCTGGTGGTCATCCACGGCACCGACTCGTCACGCATGCCATGCAGCAGCCTGACCGGGCAGTGCAGCGCGATAGGCCGCCGCAGAAGCAGGTGCGACCGACCGTCTTCGATAAGCCCCCGGGTGATCGTATAGGGTTCATCGCCGTATTCCGACGGCTCGTAATAAACCCCGTCGCGGTCGATAATCGCACGGCGCTCATCATCGAACCGGTTCCACATCAGATCTTCTGTGAAGTCGGGCGCCGCAGCGATCCCGATCAACCCGGCGACCCTCTCTGGCCGTGCCAGAGCCGCCAGCAGCATGATCCAGCCGCCCATGGAAGAGCCTATCAGAACCTGGGGACCCTCGGTGCACGCGTCGAGAACCGCAATCGCATCCTCCGCCCAGCCGCCGATGGTGCCGTCCGCAAAATCGCCCGATGATTCGCCGTGCCCCTGGTAATCGAACCGCACGAAAGCCCTGCCCGCCGCCCGGCAATACCGTTCGACTTCCACGGCTTTCGTGCCCTGCATATCGGACATGAAGCCACTTAAAAACATTACACCTGGTGACTTGCCGTGAAGCCGCCGGTAGGCGATTGTGGCACCGCCGTCGCGTGGTAGGAATTCGGGCGGTCGATCGTTGCTGTCGTTCATGGAAATTGCATAACCATCATGGCGCCCGCCGAAGCGGAAATTCAGACAATTCATAACGCGCCCGCAGCAAATGCGGAAGCGCCAGCCGTGCTGCAGATACTGCCAAGCCTGCAGACCGGAGGCGTCGAGCGCGGCACGGTGGACATCGCGGCGGCGCTGACGGCTGCCGGATGGCGCGCAATCGTCGCCTCGGCCGGCGGCGCGATGGCGCATGAAATCGTGCGCGTGGGCGGAACGCACATCACCCTGCCGGTTGACAGCAAGAACCCGCTGGTCATGCGGAAAAACATCGGCGCCATCACCGACGTTATCCGCACGCATAATGTCCGCATCGTTCACGCCCGCAGCCGCGCACCGGCATGGAGCGCGCGGAGCGCGGCGGAGCGATGCAACGTGCCGTTCATGACGACGTTCCACGGCACCTACAATTTCACCAATCCGGTGAAGAAAGCCTATAACGCGATCATGACCAGGGGGGAGCGCATTATTGCGATCTCCGAATTTATTGGCCGGCATATCGAAGAAAACTATGGCGTCGCGCGCGAGAAAATCCGGGTCATTCCCCGCGGTGTCGATACCGAGACCTTCAACCCCGAGGCCGTTTCCGCCGAACGCATGATCCAGCTTTCGCAGGCCTGGCGGCTGCCGGACGATGCGCCGGTGATCATGCTGCCGGGCCGGCTGACCCGCTGGAAGGGGCAGAGCGTGCTGATCGAGGCCGCCCGCCGGCTGGCCCGCGACAACGTCCGCGTGCTTCTGGTCGGAGACGACCAGGGGCGCACCGCCTACCGCGAAGAACTGGAAGCACAGATCGGCCGGATCGGCGCCGAAGGCATCATCCATCTGACGGGTCCCTGCCGCGACATGCCCGCGGCCTACATGCTGGCCGACGTCGTGATATCGGCATCGACCGACCCCGAAGCCTTCGGCCGGGTCGCCGCCGAAGCACATGCGATGGGACGCCCTGTCATCGCGTCGGATCATGGCGGCTCCCGCGAAACCGTGATCTCCGGCGAAACCGGCTGGCTGGTGCCGCCGGGCGATTCCGATGCGCTGGCCCAGGCGCTGCGCGCCGCGCTTGCCATGACGAGCGAAGAACGCGACACCGTCGCCCGTCGCGCCATCGCCCATGTGCGGGAAAACTTCACCAAGCAGCAGATGTGCGCTTCGACCCTATCCGTCTACGAAGAACTTCTGCCGGGCGCATGAAGCAGCAGAAGGGCCGTCTCCTTGTCATCAAGCTCGGCGCTCTCGGCGATTTCGTGCTGGCGACCGGGCCCTTCGCCGCCATCCGCGCAGCCCATCCGGACGAGGAAATCGTTCTGCTGACCACAGCCCCCTTTGCCGAACTCGCCCGCGCCAGCGGATATTTCGACGAGGTTTGGGTCGATGAACGGCCCTCCCGGATCGCCCTGATCGCAATCCAGCGTCTGCGGCGGCGACTGCGCGGCGGGCGGTTCTACCGGGTATACGATCTGCAGACCTCCGGCCGGTCGGGCTGGTATTTCCGGCTGATGCGCGGCTTCCTGCGCCCGCAGTGGTCGGGCATCGCCTTCGGCTGTTCGCATCCCCATGCCAATCGCAACCGCAATTCAATGCACACCATAGAACGCCAGGCCGAACAGCTGGCGATGGCGGGTATTCCCGAAACGCCGTTGCCGGATCTGTCCTGGGCGACGTCCGATATTTCGCGCTTCAATCTGCCGGCGCGGTTCGCCCTGATGATCCCGGGCGGCGCCGCGCACCGGCCCGGCAAGAGATGGCCGGCGGAAAATTACCGGGCCGTTGCCGATGACTGGCTCAAACGGGGCATTATCCCGGTGATCATCGGCGGGCCGGACGAGACCGAACTGGCGCGCGAAATCGCCGAGGGCACCGGCGCGCTGAACCTTGCCGGACAGACGTCGTTCGCCGACATCGCCGAACTTTCACGGGCGGCGGCCGGTGTTGTCGGCAACGATACAGGCCCGATGCATATCGCCGCGATTTGCGGCTGTCCGGCCGTCGTGCTGTTTTCCGGCGAATCCGATCCGGCCATCACGGCCCCCCGCGGCGCCGACGTGCAGGTCCTCCGTCGCGAGAAACTGGCGGATTTGCCGGTATCGGAGGTTGCCGAGGCGTTAAGTTTGCGTTAAACGCCCCGGTCTATGGTCAACCCGTGGGCGCGATAAATATATCATGAGCAATGTGGCGATTACGCTGCCTGACGGCAGCGTGAAACACTTCGACGGCCCCGTGACCGGGGCAGAGCTGGCGGCGGCGATCGGGCCGGGCCTGGCGAAGGCCGCGCTTGCCATCAAGATCGATGGCGAGGTGCTCGATCTGTCACGCAGCATAGATGCGGACAGCGAAGTCGAAATCATCACCCGCAAATCCGAAGAAGCGCTGGACCTGATCCGCCACGATACGGCGCATGTCATGGCGGAAGCCGTGCAGGAACTTTATCCCGGCACGCAGGTGACGATCGGGCCATCCATCGAAAACGGTTTCTATTACGATTTTGCCCGCGAACAGCCGTTCACGCCGGACGATCTCGAAAAGATCGAAGCGAAGATGATGGAAATCATCAAACGCGACGAGCCCTTCATCCGCGAGGAATGGGACCGGGACGATGCCGTCCGCCATTTCACGGATATCGGCGAAAAATACAAAGCCCAGATCATTCACGACCTGCCGGCCAGCGAAACGATCTCGATCTATCGTCAGGGCGAATGGATGGATCTGTGCCGCGGACCGCACCTGCCGTCGACCGGCCATGTCGGCAAGGGCTTCAAGCTGCTGAAACTGGCCGGCGCCTATTGGCGCGGCGATTCAAACAACGAAATGCTGCAGCGCATTTACGGCACGTCCTGGCGCGACGAGAAAGAGCTCAAAGCGCACCTGACGATGCTCGAGGAAGCCGAAAAGCGCGACCACCGCCGTCTCGGCCGCGAAATGGGCCTGTTCCATTTCCAGGAAGAAGCCGTCGGCAGCGTATTCTGGCATCCCAACGGATGGACGCTCTACCGCACGCTGGAGACCTATATCCGGGCGCGGCTCGACCGGGCGAATTACGTCGAGGTAAAGACGCCGCAGCTGATCGATCGCGGCCTGTGGGAAGCATCCGGTCACTGGGAGAAGTTCCGCGACCATATGTTCACAGCCGAGACCGAGGATGAGCGCATCTTCGCGCTGAAGCCGATGAATTGCCCGGGCCACGTCCAGATATTCCGTCAGGGCATCACCAGCTACCGCGACCTGCCGCTGCGCATGGCCGAGTTCGGATCGTGTCATCGCTACGAGCCGTCGGGCGCGCTGCACGGTCTCATGCGGGTGCGCGCGTTCACGCAGGACGACGCCCATATCTTCTGCACGGAAGACCAGATCACCTCCGAAACCGAGGCGTTCTGCGAATTGCTGCTCAGCGTCTACAAGGATTGCGGGTTCGAGGAAGTCGTCGTCAAGTTTGCCGACCGGCCCGAGACCCGCGCCGGGGAGGATGCCGTCTGGGACCGGGCGGAAGCCGCCCTGACCGAGGCGGTCGAGGCATCGGGGCTGGAATACACGCTGAACCCCGGCGAAGGCGCGTTTTACGGCCCGAAGCTCGAATTCGTGCTGCGCGACGCGATCGGCCGCGACTGGCAATGCGGCACCCTGCAGGTGGATTTCGTCCTGCCCGAACGGCTGGACGCAAGCTATATCGGCGAGGACGGAGCCAAACACCGCCCGGTCATGCTGCACCGCGCGATCCTGGGATCGTTCGAGCGGTTTATCGGTATTCTGATCGAGAACTATGCGGGGCGCATGCCCATGTGGATGGCGCCGGTACAGGCCGTGGTCGCAACCATCACATCCGATGCGGACGCCTACGCGATAGAGGTCCGCAACGCGCTGGATGCCGCCGGCATCCGGGCGGAGCTGGATATCCGCAACGAGAAAATCAACTACAAGGTCCGCGAACACAGCCTGGCAAAGGTGCCGGCGATGCTCGTGGTCGGACAGCGGGAAATCGAAGACCGGAAAGTCGCGCTGCGGCGGCTCGGCGGCAAGGATCAAGAATTCCTTGCGCTGGACGATGCCATAGCTAGACTTACACAGGAATGTAAGAGTCCGGCGGTAAAATAGCGGGACCGGGACAAATGCTGAAGATCTCCCGGATTTCGCGCCCCGGCGAGTACCCGTGCATGAACAGAAACGCTGGTACACTCTTGAAAGATGGCACTCAGACGACAAACTTAACCGAAACAATCAAAGGAGAAATTCAATCGTAAGACATACAAGCATGGAGCCGCCCGTAAAGGACGACCGGCCCATCAATGAGATGATTCAGGCGGCCAAGGTCCGCCTTATTGGCGCCGAAGGTGAACAGATCGGCGTTGTGACCAAGGACGACGCGCTCGATCGCGCGGCGAACCTGGGGCTCGATCTTGTTATCGTGGCGGACAACGCAGATCCGCCGGTTTGCAAGATCATGGATTACGGCAAGTTCAAATACGAAGAGCAGAAAAAGAAGAACGAAGCCCGTAAGAAACAGAAAACAATCGACGTCAAGGAAATCAAGCTGCGCCCGAATATCGACGCCCATGATTACGACGTCAAAATGCGCGCCATGAACAAATTCCTCGGCGAGGGCGACAAGGTGAAGGTCACCATGCGCTTCCGCGGCCGGGAAATGGCGCATCAGGATCTCGGCCTGAAAGTCCTCCACCGGGTCCGCGACGACCTGGAGGAACTGACCAAGATCGAACAGTTTCCGAAAATGGAAGGCCGCCAGATGGTTATGGTGCTGGCGCCGAAGTGATGACACGGCGCGAGGCGCCGATCCGTTCAGAACCGACTACGCCCCGGACCTTGTCCGGGGCGTATTCATTCGGACCGACTTGTTGTCGCAATCAGTGAGCGGCCGAAGGACGAACCCCCGCTTTCAGGACAAACTTCCTGTCGCAATAGGGACATTCGACTTCCCCATTTTCGAGTTTCAGAAAAACCTTCGGGTGCCCCAGCGCCCCGCCGCCGCCATCGCAGGAAACGTTGATTTCTTCGACTTCGACTATTTCGGGCGGTTCGGGCGCCTGCGCCATGGTGTATTTGCCTCTCGGAAGCGTTGACCGTAGTTTCGCCCCGATGATACCCAAACGCAGCGCATCGCGAAAGCCGCATGCTTTGCCCGTATTGAAAGACTTATGACAGTACCCAACCCCGATACCCCCGCCGTCGAGACAACCGCGCTGCGGAAAATTTATCCCGGCGTCGACGGCCCGCCCAAGGAGGCCCTGAAATCGGTCGACCTGTCGGTGCCGCCGGGATCGGTCTTCGGCCTGCTCGGACCCAACGGCGCGGGCAAGTCGACGCTGATCAATATTCTGGCCGGACTCGTCGTCAAGACGTCCGGATCGGCGCGTATCCTCGGTTGGGACATCGAAAAGGACATGCGCCAGGCACGGACGGCGATCGGTATCGTGCCGCAGGAGCTGAATCTCGATGCGTTCTTTTCGCCGCGGGAGGTGATGGAACTGCAGGCGGGATTCTACGGGGTGCCGAAGCGCGAGCGCCGGACCATGGAAATCCTGACGGCGCTCGGCCTGGACGACAAGGCCGATGTCTATGCGCGATCGATGTCGGGGGGCATGCGGCGCCGTCTTCTCGTCGCCAAGGCGTTGGTGCATTCGCCGCCTGTCGTGATCCTCGACGAGCCGACGGCAGGCGTCGATGTCGAACTGCGCCAGTCGCTGTGGGATTACATGAAGGAACTGAACGATGCAGGCACCACGATCCTGCTGACCACCCACTACCTCGAAGAGGCGGAGGCGATGTGCGACCAGATCGCCATTATCAATCACGGCGAGATCATCGCCCAGGATACGACATCCGCCCTGCTGGCCCGGCTTGACCGCAAGGAAGCCCTGATCACGGTCGACCGCGATATCGACGCCGTGCCTGACGGGTTATCGGGTCCCGGGGTGGACGCGGAGATCCGTTCGCCCCGCGAATTGCTGATCCGCTTCCCGCCAAGCCAGGTGCATATGGGCACGCTGCTGGACGCGGTGAAAACGGCGGGTCTGGAGATCGCGGACCTGTCGACCCGCGATACGGACCTGGAAGAAATCTTCGTCGCGCTGACCAGTAACCGGGGCGACGGGTTGCCGCCCCGCCGCCGCGGAGACCCCCAGGCAGGCACCCTCGAAAAATCCCGAAGCAGACCGGACCCGTGAAGACGCTGCGCACGTCGATCGTCCTGATGGCGATCTTCCTGCTCGGCGCCTGCGCCCCGCGTCTCGAACCGGCAGGACCGGCCGTTCAGGCGCCCGCGCTGCAGGATTCACAGATTGTCATGGCCGACGGCGCCGCCCTGCCGCTGCGGCGCTGGTTGCCCGACGGCGCGCCGAGCGCCGCAATCGTTGCCCTGCACGGTTTCAACGATTATTCACGCGCCTTCGAACAGCCCGCGACCTATTGGGCGCGCCACGGCATTGCGACCTATGCGTTCGACCAGCGCGGGTTCGGCAGGGCGCCCCATCGCGGCATCTGGGCAGGCCACGAAACCATGGTTGCCGATGCGGCGGCGGCTGTTGCGCTGATCCGCAACCGCCATCCCGGCCGGCCGGTCTTCCTCGCCGGCGAAAGCATGGGCGGGGCGATTGCGATGATCGCCGCGGCGGAGGGAACGCTGAAAGCGGACGGCCTGATACTGGTCGCCCCCGCATTGCGCGGACGGCGCTATATCGGGTTCTTTCCCCGGGCGGTACTCTGGCTCGGTGCCAGGATCATTCCGTGGTACGGGCTGACCGGGCGGGGGCTGCGCATCCAGGCGTCCGACAATATCCCCATGCTGCGCGCCCTCGGCGCCGATCCGCTGATCATCAAGGAAACCCGGGTCGATGCGATCAAGGGGCTGGTGGATACGATGGATGCCGCAATTCTGTCCGCCCCTGACACCGATATTCCGTCTCTGGTCCTATACGGGTCGCGCGACGAGCTGGTGCCGGCGCAACCGATCGTCGACATGATCGGGGCCCTGCCGCCGGGAGCCGGCCATCGCGCGGCGGTCTACCGGTCGGGCTGGCACCTGCTGCTGCGGGACCTGAAAGCGAGGACCGTGCTCGATGACATCCTGGCCTGGATCGCCGACCGGTCCGCCCCGCTGCCGTCGGGCGCGGACAGGGCCGCCCGCGCGGCGATCGCCGGAACCGGACCGAACAGCGCCCCGAACGCATCTTACTGACCCTTCACCATTCCGATTGCCGCGCGCGCGCGGGCGCGCTATGTTCCGCCCGCTTCGGACCGTTCAACACAAATGGACGCGACGACAGGAGCACCCGTAGCTCAGCTGGATAGAGCGCTGCCCTCCGAAGGCAGAGGTCAGAGGTTCGAATCCTCTCGGGTGCGCCACTTACTCTCTTTAGTATCAATGAGATACAGGAGAATTGCAGGTTAGACAGAAACCCTCGAAATCAATTTGGCACACTCTTGGCACACTGCCGGAGGATTTCGTATGGCTTCCGTTCGCAAACGTGGAACAAAATGGCACGTCCAGATAAGACGTTCAGCTAGCCCAACCGTCACCCGCACGTTCACCCTAAAAGCAGATGCCGAGAAATGGGCACGTGCCGTAGAAAGCCAAATTGATCGTAGTGGCTCGGACGGATATCTCAATCCACGCTCTAATTTAACAGTTGGCGATTTACTGTATCGCTATCGGAAAGCGGTAACGCCCAAGAAAAGAGGGGCGACGTCGGAGTCATACCGACTAGGGGTGCTTCTAAGAAGCTCACTCGCAGAAATACGACTAACATCCCTAAAGCCCTTCATGATCGCAGAGTACCGCGACAAGCGCCTTGAGGTTGTTCAAGCGGCAACAATCCGCAGAGAATTGAGTATCCTCAAACATTGTTTCAATATCGCCCACAAAGACTGGGGGATCCATATTGACCCCAACCCCCTGCAAAATATTACTGTCCCTATTGTCAAAGACGCCAGGTCACGGAGATTAGAAGAAGGCGAGTTCACACGGCTGTTAAAAGGTTGCCAGAAAGGCCGCACTCAATCTTTAGAGTCTGTGATTATACTCGCAGTAGAGACTGGAATGCGACGCTCTGAGCTGCTTGGAATTCGATGGGATAATATCAGCTGGCAGGCTCACACTGTTTCCATTGCTATGACAAAAAACGGCTCGCCTCGCACGATACCACTCAGTGCGAAAGCAATAGAAATACTGAAAACCATCCCGCGAACCAACGAACGTGTATTCCCGCTCACTGGCAATTCAATACGGCTGGCATGGGAGCGATTGAAGCGGCGGGTGGGCATAGAGAACCTGAGGTTTCACGACCTCAGACATGAGGCTATCAGTAGATTCTTCGAGCGGGGTTTAAGTGTCTGTCTAGCCCCCAGGTTCTGTGCCATTTCTGATTAGAGTTTCCGGTACTGGCGGTCGCATGTTCAGGGCCTGATGTGGTCGCACGTGGTTGTACTGTCTGAGCCACTGATTGATGACGAT
>Ga0233450_10000125_pt1 | contig 86902 bp, 62 predicted proteins | sample 011ome_30_FD_189956 | JGI IMG/M metagenome (GOLD analysis project Ga0233450, IMG submission 189956) | Coastal salt marsh microbial communities from the Groves Creek Marsh, Skidaway Island, Georgia - 011501CT (spades assembly) | ecosystem: Environmental > Aquatic > Marine > Intertidal zone >... | reverse complement strand
GTCGCGATCTTTTCGAAGATGTCGTTGATGAAGGAGTTCATGATGCTCATCGCCTTGGAGGAGATGCCGGTGTCCGGGTGCACTTGCTTCAAGACCTTGTAGATGTAGATCTTGTAGGTTTCGACCTTCTTCTTGGAGGACTTCTTGGCGCCGCCTTTGACGGTCTTCTTTGCTGGTTTCTTGCCGGCCATTTTTGTTATATGTATGTATGTGAGTGTGTTTAATAATGGCGTCGTATTGGAGGGAAATGGTCGAGAAACGAGTGGTTCGAATTTTGAATTGTTTTGGGTTGCAGTTGGATTTTCTAAAATTCGGACAATTAAATTTTTATTTGTGAAAAAAAGCAGAATCTAATGGATCACAGCTTCTCGTGTACGCAATCAATTGGCGCGAAAAGTGTCGCATATGATCATAATTGTTGTTATTCGCGAAGTAAAAGCTGTTGATACCTTTTAATGCGGTATTGATTACTAACGACGAAGAATACTGGATTTAACCCCAAATGGGGGTTCGAAAGATGAATTTAGAGTGGACACTTTTTCAGTTCCCCCTAAAAAACACAAAAAACTCCAGCGAGTTCCTCATTAAAACAAACAAACACACATACACAATGTCTGGACGTGGTAAAGGTAAATCCTCCAAAAAAGCTGTCTCGCGATCCGCGAAGGCTGGCCTCCAATTCCCGGTTGGCCGTATCGCTAGGTACGTTATATGTATCGTTTACATTTTACATTCGATGAGAGCGCGATATGGATGATGCATTTTGGAAAAGATGTGGAATGCGACCGTTCCTCGAATAATAGATTTTGAAATTACAAACGCTGACCTTTATTAAACTCTCTTTCTATCCATAAACAGATACCTCAAGGTTGGCAAATTCGCCACCCGTGTTGGTGCTGGTGCCCCGGTCTACTTGGCCGCGGTCTTGGAATACTTAGCGGCTGAAGTTCTCGAACTCGCCGGTAACGCCTCCAGAGACAACAAGAAGTCCAGAATCGTACCGAGACACATCCAATTGGCCATCAGAAACGATGAAGAATTGTCCAAGTTGTTGGGTACGGTCACGATCGCGTCTGGCGGTGTCTTGCCGAACATCCACTCGGTCTTGTTGCCGAAGAAGTCCAAGAAGTAAACTGCTTAACCGCGATTTACTTTGTTAAACTTTTCAAAAAACAAAACAAAAAACATTGAGATTCTTATCTCAACCATATTCAAACGAAAACACATAAGAGAAACTTCACACATTCACACACCATATATGTACGTACACGCCTCTGGATACAGCAATATTGAATACATGCCTTGTTATTAATATCACAAAATTACTCTCTCTCTAATTATATATTATTTTCCGCTAACGGTGTGACCTCCTGTCGTCGGTCTTTTTTCAAATTCTTCTTGCTCACCAAGTCGTTTTCCACCTCTTTCTCGCACGCCTCTCGCGCCTTTTCAAAAGCCTCCTCGTTTCCAGAGTACTTGGTCGATTTCAAGCGCCCGTAAACTGTTTGCATTTTGTCCATCTGCTTGGTTAATTTCACGACTTCGTATTTCAAGCCTTCTCGTTTTTTCTTCTCGTTCGAGATCTCCTTCGTGAGCGCTTTTATGCGGACCAAGTCCTCCTTCATGCGCTCCTTCGCCTTGCCGTATTTGATTTCGTAAATAGTGCACAGCTTTTTAATCTCCTCAATTTTCTTCTTCTCTTCTTCTTCGTTTGCTTCTGCTTTCTTGGACGGGGAAGAAGAGGGTTCCGCCGAAACTATTCTCATCGTTTTATTCTCAATCTCTTCCAAAGTCTTCTCCAGTGCCTCTCGCAAACGCGCCTGCTCTTCAACCGCCACGACAGCATCCTCGAGCATTTGCTCCATGTCCACGCGTTCGGCGTTCGCTTTGCTCGCCTCCGCGTTTGCTTTCTCAACTTCCACGTTCATTCTCTCAATCTGAACGTTCGCTTCTTCCAACGCGAACCGTAAATCATTCTTCAAAAGTTCTTCCTCTTCCTTCTTGAGTATCGTCGTCGTGTTCTCGCTCGGCGACGCCATCAAACGTTTCTGCAAATCTGCATTTTCCTCTTCCAACTCCGTAATCCGTGACTTCATTATTTCTTCATTCATTAAGACTTCCTCGGTGGTGTTTTTATTACTCTTGTTCTTGATATCGGGAATACTGGTCGTGGTGTTGTTCGTCTTCTCATCCAAACGATACTCGTAATCGATGAGCTTGGAAACGTTTTGCGCCAACTCCATTTTCAATTTCGCGATTTCGTTCATCTTTGCCACGTTGTCTTTTTCAAACCCTCTAATCTTCTCTACCATTTCTTTTATGATCTTTCCATCGCCTTCCGTGTTGTACATTTTCAGAGACTCTTGGACTTTTTTCTCCGCCAATTCAACTTGTAACGCAAACTTTTTCTTCTCCTCGGCAAACTTCTTCTCCTTCTTTTGCAGCGTCAACTCCAATTCTTCCTTCTCGTCGGTAATATTTTCCAGCTTTCTATTCAACTCAAAGTTATCCTCGTCTTCCGAACGCACTTTCAGTTTCAGTTTTCGATTGAATTCCTCGAGTTTCCTCTCGGCGAGAGTAGCGCGTTCCACCGCGGAAGCCAGCTCTAAGTTTCTCGAGACCAACGCCGCTTCGATGGCTTCTTTCGCGCTCACGACGTCCGAATTTTGCGCCTCGTTCTCTAACTTCAGCTTTTTCACGTTCGTTCTCAACTTTTCCAACTCCTTCTCAGCTTGCTCTGCTCTTTTGAACATTTTCTTCGTCTCTGATTTGTACTCGGTTTTCATCGTCTTCATCTTTTCTCCCACTAAATCTTTCTCTTTTTGAATCTCTTTCAATTTCGCCTCTAAAGCTAACACGGCTTCCGTCGTGTGCGGCGTCATTTCTTGTTCTTGTTTTTTACTCCCCTCCTCGGTGTTATCGTTCTGCGTCGTCACCGTTCTGCACTCCGAGGCGGATTGATTCTCATCGACAACTTCTTCAGCCGTCGTTGGAAAAGAAGAAGAAGAGAGCTTCGCCTCCAACTCTTGTATTTTCAAATCCTTGACAGAAAGCGCTTGCTTGAGCGCTTCGACCTCGTCTTCTAACTTCTTCGTCGCGCTCGTCTTTAAAGTTGTGGACGATAACAACTTCTTCTCTAACCGTGCGATTTCCGCGGCTTGTTTCTTTATCAACGCAGTAGTCGCCGTCGCCACTTCGTTCCGTTTCGCTTGATTAGTGACATTTTTCGCCCTGGTTGCAAACCTCAAGGTGGAGCTCGTCTCCTCCACGTGACTCACACACGGCGTCATCGCACAGACGATGGCTGTTTTCGAGTTACCACCTAAAGCGGGTTGTAAAATGCGCGTCAATTTGGAGTCTCGATATGGCACATGCCCGCCGCCCGCACCGCCGTTTTTGCTTCCATCCTCCGCGAGTTTATTAATGACGACGCCTAACGTCAATAAAGACTTGTTAATTGACGCACCTTCTTTCGCGCGCTGACCTTCTGCACCTGTTTTCGCCACGCGCTCGGAACCGGCTAAATCGACGAGGTTCAAAACAGAAACGAGCACGTTTTCGTTCGCCACGTCTTCGTCTCCTCCTCCTTTCTCACTACCGCTCTTCGTCCCAGCTCCTACGAAACCGTCCGGTTTCTTAGCATGACCTGACTTATCACTACTATCTAACTCTGAATCTTTTCTTAACTTCGATTCAATACACAGCCTGAAAATAACGTGCGACCGGGAACTTCTCGCGTTCATATTCGTCGCGCCGACGTGTCTATTATTCTGGCCAATCTCTAATACTTTTTGCACTTGTGCCACGTTCTGAACGCGTTCCTCTTTCAAGCCATTGACGACGATTCCTCTCTCCGGATCCTCTTGGATTCTCAACGTCTTGCTAACCTGTCCATGTTCGTCCATTTCCGCGGACGAACGCGCTAATAAATCCAACAAATTCTCGTTATAAATTTCCAAGTAACTCACGCGCACTCGAAACTCTCTTTCCGGACATTTCTCAATCGAATCAAACACGTCTTGAACCGCCAACGGAACAATCCCAGGTTCCGTGCCGATCTCTCCGTGCATGGTGTGCGTTTTTCCGGACGACGTTTGCCCGTACGCGAATACCGTACCATTGAAGCCATCCAAAACCGATTTGACTATTTTCGAAGTTGTCTTGTTGTAGACGTCCAAATTGGAACAGGATTCGTCAAAGACGTTATCGACGCGGTACACCACGGATTCTTTGGAAGTGGAGGTGGTTTCCTGTGAACGATAATAACGAGAGATGAAAGCGTCAGAATGAGAGTATAAACGTATCGAGAACGAGGCATTAAAGAGCTATTGATGGATGATAGATATAGAAATACGAGAAGAAATTTCGAGGGGGAATAATAAAAAAACGCACTTTACGAGAGTTGTCCAAAACGATGGCATCTTCCGCGTGCCTCCACGCGCAGCCTAAGTCTTTTTCCGCCTCGTTTAACGGTCTCACCCGGACAGAGACAGATATTTTTTCCTCGCTAGTCGTACTACCACCACCACCGGTGCCCATGACGCGTGTGTGTGTGTGTGTGTATAGAGCGCGTGAAAAAATTCTCTCTGCTAAAATTTGTGTGATATGAATAATGAAGCATTTTGCCTTAATTTTTTTCATGTCAAAGTCGTCTCTCGATATCGAACGCGAGGAGAGTGTTGCTATCGCTAATAATAGGACTAAAAGCACTCCTCGGGAGTAACACGTATCCGTCATCTTCATCATCTTTATTTCCGTTTTCAACTATTTTACACCGAACTGGTAAGCGCTTTTCTTCGCCGACGTCATCATCATCGGAAGAAAGAGGAGAAGAAGAAGAGACGACGAGAAAGCCTTCGTAGTCGCCGGCTTTCGGCGTTATGTTTTCGCTCTTGTACGCGACGAAATTTTCGTCATCATCCATCGTTTCTTTCTCCCCGTCGGTTGCTATTATTTTCTCTAAACATAATCGATGGTTCCTACCTAATAACTTCGTCACCGCGTCCACGTCGCCAAATTTCAAGCACGCTCTCACTCTCGACGAGGACACTTGCTCGCCTTTGCACCCGTCGTTATCGCACGCCTCCGCGCCGAGTTTATCTGCGTCTAAAAGCGATACTATTTTCACTCGTAATCCGTACTTTTCCCCGAACGAGACCAAATCTTCCGCACTTCCACTCGCGCGGTAGCCGAAACGGTAGTTTTCTCCCGCGACTACCCCGGCAACGCCGAGTCGTTCTTTCAAAGTTTTCACGAAGCGCTCCGGAGACATCTCTCGAATAGACGCAAACGGAACGCCGTGTTCGCGAATGGAGTAACAGTCTGAATCCGACTCCTCCACACCATCTAAAGCTACCAACTCCTCGCTCCACTCTTTCAAAACTCTCCCTCTGTCGCGTTTCGCCGTGACTGGTTTCTTCGGCTTCCATCCCAACACCTCCGCCATGTTCTCGAACGACAACAATACCGCCTGCTGTTTTACCTTTTTGGACGTGCTCTTAGTATTATCTTTACTCAACGTCGCCGCGGCGGCGGCTAAAGCCTTGTGCCCCCTGTGCATGGCATCAAACTTCCCCAACGCAACGATAACCTCCGCACTTTCTCGCCCCGCGTTCCGTTTTATCCTCTCGATGCCATCGTCGCTTTCATCCCCATCGTCGTTCACCGCCTCCAAATCGGAAGATGCAGGCGCCGACGACGATGATGTCGACTTCCCGGAGAACGCTCTCGTCGTCCTCGCGCCTCTGCTCAAAGTATACGTGGTGGTGTTTTTATTCGAATAATAATAATAGCGGTTGAGATGATACCCGTTCAATCGGGCGAGCAGCAGAGCGCTGCTGCTCACGCTGCTGCTGCTGCTCGCCATCATCATCATTCGTCTTGCGTCGAACGCGTTAAAAAGTGTCTCGGCTGCTTTGACGTCAATTTTTGGTCCATTTTCAGCTTTTTTGCAGGAGAGATAAAGTACGTTCGAGTCGCCAGAAAATCACCCTGCGCGTACAACAGCGCACGACCAAAAACAGCGACAATGTTAGGCTTAACCATGAGAACTGCGTCTTTGGTTGGAACCTCGGTTTCTTCCACGTCCACGAACAGCAGAGGTACGCGGTATTGAACGTTCGCGTTTTATCGTTTAGAGAGGAGCAGCGCGCGTTTTTTTTACTCTCGTTTCTCTCGCAAATTGAGTTATGACTGCGGACCTGCTTGCGAAGGAAAGGCGTCATCCGAGAAGAAAAACAGAAATCGACGACGCGTTCCGGGGTCCGTGCGAATGTCACAGGTTCCGTTTGATGGAAGAAACGCGAAGGAGGTGATGTGAATCACTCGAATTTGCGTTTGTTTTGTGAACGATGGACTTGGAATGCGCAGGAGTCGCGCGCACGGCGGGTTGATTTTCCCTCTCCTCCTGGGTCCTTTTTCCGGTGAACGAGAAAACCTATAAAAACCTGCTTTATCCATTTCTTTCGAATGCGATTTGTATTCGTTTCTTTCTGTACTCACCTTCTTCTCTCTTTCCCTTCTTAATTCACTCTGCATTATCATAATCATCAACAGTTCAAAGACAATCCCCGATGAGACAAACGATGAGAGTGAACGCGGCTTTGGACTTTGCGGAGCTCGAGGAGGAAGTTGCGGCTCCCAAAGCGAGAGCTGTTCGTAAAGATGGCTTGTCCTCGAAGGAAGCGAGAATGTCTCGAAGATTTAGAGCGGCTCAAAAAGCCGTTCCGGGCAGAATGCAACCGCAAACGCCGGAACAAGCGATTGCGTTGATGAAAGCGAACTCAAACACGAAGTTTGTGGAGACTGCTGAAGTGCACGCGAGATTAAACATTGACCCGAAATACAACGACCAGCAATTGAGAGCGACGGTTGCGTTGCCGAAAGGAACGGGGAAGACGGTTCGAATTGCCGTCTTGTGCTCTGGGGATAACATTGCTGCCGCGAAGGGTGCTGGTGCGGATTTTGCCGGCGATGATGATTTGGTCGCGGACATTTCGGGTGGTATGTTGGATTTTGACCTCTTGGTGGCGACTCCGGATATGATGCCGAAGGTTGCGAAGTTGGGGAGACAACTCGGTCCGAAGGGTTTGATGCCGAACCCGAAAGCCGGTACGGTGACGACGGATGTTGCCACTACGGTTGGTGAATTTAAGGGTGGTAAGGTTGAGTTTCGTGCAGACAAGCAAGGTATTGTGCACGTTCCGTTTGGCAAGTTGAGCTTTGCCGAGGGTGATTTGATGACGAACTTGCAGTCCATTGTGAATGCTATCGACCAGAACAAGCCGACTGGAGCGAAAGGGAACTACTGGAAATCTTTGTACATCGCTTCTTCCATGGGACCGTCGGTTCAAGTTGAACTTTCCGCGATTAGACAAGTCGACTAAAGCTGCTCAAATAACAAGAAAGAGAGAAGAAAGAATTGTAAAAACCGAAAACCTTAGCTTTAAACTAGAAGAGAGAGATACTTGATTATAATTTGAAATATAATGTGTGATATTGAACTTATATTATTAAAAAGTGGAAAACCTCTCTCTCGTTATATGTAGAACTATTGATATCTATCTGGTCTACTTGCATGTACATAAACGTGCGCCGTCGCATTTTAAAAAATTATAAATACACGAATTTTAAATGATCGTCATAATGTTACTGGTAGCTTTCCAAAGTCGTCTTCGGTTCGTCGAGAATATCCAACGGAAGATCTATGGGATCGATGCGAGAATTCGCGCTGTAATTGGAGTTTTCAGTCAGTCCGGATGAGACCCTCGCGAAACCTTCCTGTTTCGTCAGAGGAACGTTATTCACCGCCGCCTGGTTACCGCTATAGACTACGCCGCTGCTGCTACTAAATGGTTGCGAATGAAAACCACCGGTTAAAGCTGAAGTCGTCGTCCCTGCGCCATTATTACTACCATTTACGTGTTGTTGTTGCTGCTGCCGCTGCTGCTGTTGCTGTTGTTGCTGTTGCAACGCAAACGCCTTTGCTGCGCTTTCGGCAGCCGCGCTTGCGTTTGCGTACAACTGCTCCGCGCCTATCATTCCAGCGATAGAATTATTGGTATTGTACATGCGACCGTCGCTATTATTGTTGTACCCTATCGCCGAGGAGGTCGATTGATCGATAAACGCCTGGTCGATTGAATATCGCTGATTCTGCGGTTGGCGGTAATACGCGCTCGCTTGGACGAAATCCTGCGTCTGCCCGTTCGTCTGATTCGATAAATACGACGGCTGTTCCGGTGCAGAATTTGTAGCCCCAAAGTGCAACTGCTGCTGATGCCCACCTCCACCACTAAAGGTCTGCGCGTAGCGATTATAATTACCACCGTTAATAACATTCGGTTCCTGTCCAGCCGGGCCGGCGTATTGATAGTGATGATGCTGCGGTATCCCCGGTATCGGCTGGCCGCCGCCCGGCGGTTGCGGCGATTGTTGCTGCTGCTGCGCGTAATACGCGGACGCGCCGTTCTGTAACTGTCCAGGCATCGCGCCTCCAACCATGGTCGGTACCGCGCCGTGGAAAAATCGGCAACTGTTGTTTAAAGAAGATGAAGACAAAGAAGAAGAATTTTTTCGAAGGTTGTTAGTTTTTTGACTCGACCTTTTTTTTTGTCGTCTGGCGCGTTTCCAGCGCCCCCCGCGTTTGTGTCGAAGAAAAGGAAATTTTGGGCGGGCCATCTAAATTTACTAACGCACCTGGATCTAAAACACCTCCCGTTTTGGAAGTCTCTGCATATGGGCTGCGACGTCTGTTTGATCGAGAGTAAAAGGAGCACGAGTAGAGTGACATCAGTTCAGTGAGTTTGATTAAGAGAGAGAAGAAAAGAGAGAGAGAGAAACGAAATGCACAATCTCTCAAACGTCGGTTCAAAATTAGGTTCGTTTCAAAGCCGAATTTGCGTCAGCAAAAAACTTGTCTCACCTGCGGCAACTGCGCGCATAAACCTTCCGCGTGCGCGTGAGAATACTTGCAGTTTTCTCTGAAACACGCTCCCTGTTGTAAGAATGGTCAGATGTTGCGGCATACTATGTAACATAATGTGTAAACCTTTAAAAAGTCTCGGCATATTTCTTCTCCATTCGAAGTCGGTGGTGGCGTCGGAGGAAGAAGAGGATTCGAGTTTCCCCCGGGGGGGGCGTTGAATTGCATTCTCTCTCTTTTTTAATTTATATATATAGTATATGTGCTATGCGTGCGCGTGCAAAAGCAGAGAGGGCGGCTAAAACCTAAAGGTTGCGTTTGCGTCCGCGTTTTCGATCGAGAGCTTTTGGTTCGTTTCTTTCCACCTCTCCGCTGTGTGAGAGGCAGCTGGGCGGGGGTTTCTGTTTGATTTGCGTATGATGATTATAACGTTTTCGAGGGCAACGACGTTGAAATTAAATTTCGTCGTTGTTCAATTTGGTTCAAAAACGATCTCACGCAGAGACGAACGAGTTTTTCATAAACGAAGATCGATGAGATTTTTTGGCGCTTTTTTTCGCTTTTCAGATCAAAAAATACACACAAACTTTGAGAGAGAACGACACGCGAGAGAACAACCAACACCAGGACGACCGAAAACGAGGAGGACGACGACAACCGCGATGATGCGACGACAACACGTAACGACGCAAAGACAAACGACGGGAGGGGTGAATATCATCCAGTCGGTCGCGGACGTTTTGGAACGACTGGTGACGAATAGCGTCGAAGCGAGCGCGAGAGAAGTGTCGTGCGAACTCTTCTTTTCGTCTTCGTCTTCGTTCTCGTCGTTTTTACCTTCGATGCGGGTCCGAGACGACGGCGAAGGAATGACAGAAAGAGATTTACATTTGGTTGGAGAGTTTGGGTGCACGTCGAAGCGAGGGAAGAGTGGAGCGTCTTTGGCGGCGATTGCGCAGTTGAGCGAGAGAGTTCAGATCGTGACCAGGAAGAAGATGGGTGGGTCTGAAACCGCCTCGCCTTCGACGAGAACGTTTTCGGCGACGCTGGTGTCTTCCGCCGAGGGGAGTAAAAGAAAAGTGAAAGGGATGCTACCGAGCGCGTATCGAAACTCTGGAGCGATTATCACCGTTGATAGAGTCTTTTCTCGAGGGTCTGCTTTGATTCAGAAGAAAATGAAAGCGGATGGGTTTGAGACGTATGCGCAGGCTTGCGAGAAAGAGGCGCGCGAACGGGTGCTTGCCCTTTCGCTTATCAATCCAAAAGTTACTTTGATTTTGACCGTGAAAAAGAAGAGAAACGACGAGGAGTGGGAAGAGAAAGAAGCATTTCGCAGCCGAGGCAATGTTTTGGCGAATTTGGCAGATTTGTACGGCGAGGAAGATGTTACCGTGCGCGCGTTGCGTCCGGTGTGTTACGAGAAAAAAGGTAGCCATGGAGCTCCTCCCTCCATGCGAGCTTCCGGATATATTACTTGGGCCGAAAACTACATTCACAGGAGAAAGATACAGTATCTATACATAAACCGGGCTCACGTGAGAGAGAGAACAAAATACCACACGGTTATAGAGAGATCGTTCGAGGAGATTCACAAAAAGAAATCTTCTTCTGTCGCTTACGTTTTACACATCTCGACAACGACCGCGGACGAAAAGAACGAAGAGTTGATATCAGCCTTCTTACGCGAAACTGTAAAAAAGATCTCTTCCGAAAGTACTGAAGAGAAAATAAACGCGGCAGAGTCTCCGCGCGTGCCGTCGAGCTCGTCCAAGAAGCAAAGCTCGTCCAAGAAGAAAAGGCACCTCGACAACGACGAGGAAGAAGAAGAAGAAGAAGAAGAAGAAGAAAAAGAGGTAGTGAAGAAGAAACAAAAGCAGCGGTGCGAGTGCTGCACGATTCAAAAGCTGCCCTTCCAGCTGAACAACGCTATCGTATCTCCAAAGAAGAAGCAATCGCCGAAGAAAATGTGGGTGAATCCGGCGTTTGCTCTCGTCAATAACCGCGAAGTACTAAAGCTTCCTCCTTCGTCCAAAACGGTTACCTCAAACGAACTCAGAGAGTCGCGCGTCGTCGGCCAGTTTGCCAAGAAGTTTATCGTTTTGATAACCAAAGACACCAAAGAGTTATTACTCGTCGATCAGCACGCAGCAGATGAGAGGTGCATCGTAGAAGATCTCGAAAAAAGCTACCTCGAAGAGCGCCCAGCAGGGAGAGCTGTCAACCTTGTGGCGAAACTCGATCGAGACGAATACATCGCTTCGTGCGACTTTCGAGACGCCATCGTCCGTTCCGGATTCGAATGGGAAGAAATTGGGCTCTTACAGATCAAATTAACGCGCGTGCCAGCGTTATTCGAAGCATCCGCGCTCAAGGAGTTTAAAGTTCTCCTCCACGAACTCGGAGGAGGCGCAGCAACTGCAACAACAACAGGCGGCGGCGTCGCTCTCCCGCCTTCGTTCCGACGCGCTTTCGCAAAAAAAAGTTGTCGTTCGGCGATTATGTTCGGCGATGCACTTACCCAAAAAGAGTGCGACATCGTCGTCAAATCTCTCAGCAGCTGTAAAGCGCCCTTCTCGTGCGCGCACGGAAGACCGACGTGTTTACCTTTAGGTTCGATTTCTTTTTAAACAAAGAGCGCATACGAGTATTTTTTCAGTTTTTGGGAGTTTCTTTTCCTCATAATTCAAAGTCCACATTCACACAACAATTCCGACGCAATCCTCGAGTAACCACCGCGCATCCAAAAAGGAAAAAAGTACTAAAAGTGAGAAGATAAAGCCATGGTCGTCGCCGCCTTGAAGCCGCAAGACGTGCAGAAACTGACCGTGGTTAAACTTCGAGCAGAACTCGAAAAGAGAAAATTAGATTCCTCGGGAACGAAGCCGATTTTAGTCGCGCGATTGAAAGAGGCTTTGGAGGAGAGAGATGAAGAAGAAGAAGAAGGAAAAGGCGGCAAGGATGCAGACGCTAAAGAGAGGGTGAAGAGCGAGGAGGCAGAGCAGACTCCCGCGACGGAAGAAGAAGATGCGAAAGGAAACGAGTTGGAGACGACGACGACGACGTTTGAAAACAAAGAAGAAGAAACTACTACTACTACTACTACTAATGACGACGAGATAATGGACCCGGCTCCTTCTGTTGAAACGGACGAGGACATTGACCCAGCGTTTGACGCGCACGACGACGGCGCGAATCCAATCGTGAAATCAAATAGATTGACGAACGCTCGAAAAATTCTTCGGAGAAACCCGTACGACGCGACGGCTTGGGACGTGTTCTTCGTCGAGGCGAGAGGGAGGCCGTCCGTGGCGAAGGATGTGTTCGAAGAGATTTTGCGATACCATCCGAGATGCGTGAACGCGTGGATCGCGTACGCGCAAAACGCGATGGAGAAGAAAGACGACGAGGCGGTTTCGGAGATTTTCTCGAGGTGTTTGCGGGACGTTTTGGCGCCAGAGTTGTGGTTGGTGTACGTGAACTACGCAAAGGCGACGAATGAGAACGGGACGACAGAGGAAGGAGCGAGAGCGATTAAAGCGGCGTTTGAATATTGTGTAGATCACGTGGGAGAAGACGTGGAGAGCGGTAAGATTTGGGAGGAATACGTTGATTTCGTAAAAGGAGTGAGCCCGGGATTTATTGCGGTACGTTTATTGAATTTTGAAAATTTTGTTCTTGTTGGTGAAAACGCCGGTGCAACAGAGCGACCAAACTTCGTGGCACGTGATGAGTTATAAGTATCATGGGTAATTTGCGACTGAAACGGGTTCGCCCCCGATAAATGGTGTTGACAACGATGCCTCTGATGCCACGAAAATTTGATAAACATTTTGTCTTTTCTTTTGCTCTCTCTCTCTCTCTCGGGGCGATTTATGAAAATTGCAGAGTCTTCAATTTTGATATTGACATCTTACTCTTTTCTTCTTCTATATTCTTCTTCTTCTCACAGCCGACAGGTGCACAACCCGAGCAGTACGAAACCGCACGAATGATGGAACTCCGTCGCGTGTACCAACGCGCCATTTCCGTTCCCACGCAATCCCTGGAATCTTTAGTGACTGACTACGAGGCTTTTGAAAATTCGTACGATAAAAAGTTTGCGAGAACGTTGCTCGCCGAAAGCACTCCGAAAATATTCGCGTGTAAAACCGCATACAAAGAGCGCGAAGCTTTAAACGCGGCTCTCTTCGAAGGTTTAGGTTACGATTTGCGAGTGCATAAGAACGGTATTGCCGTGGGTGATCCCGTGCACACGACGAAAGCTGCGGATTGTCATTTAGACGCGTTTCGACGATTCATCGCGTGGGAGAAAACGAACCCGCAGAAATTGGAAGCGGTAGGCATTGTTAGCATCGCAGCGGCAAAGAAAGCAGCAGCAGATAAACTAGAAGAAGAGCCGCCTCGCGTTCGAGAACGCATCGCTCTAGCGTACGAAAAGTGTTTGTTGACGTGCGAGAACTACCCAGAAGTTTGGTTAGAATACTCTCACTGGCACGAAAGTGCAGGACGAGCGGGAGATGCGGCTGAAATATTGTCCCGCGCGCGCATAGTGCTTCCGGGGTCAATCATGCTATTGCTTGCTGCCGCTGATTTAGAAGAGTCGCAGCAAAACTTTGAAGGGATGAAAGCTGTGTACGAATCGTACATGGGTTCGTACGAAGAGAAGCGCGAAGCTGAGAAAGCAGCAGCGGGGGGAGAAGGTACAATCGTTAAAATGATGGACGATGACACTTCGGTCGTGTACGCCGAATATATTCGCGCGTGTCGACGCTCGGATTCCCAAGCTTCCTCTCGAAAGGCTTTCTTGCGCGCGCGTAAAGCTCCCGGATGCAGCTGGCTCGTTTACGCCGCCGCCGCTTTGGTGGAATGGCGCTACGATGAAGCCGATAAACCGTGCCGGAATGTATTTGAACTCGGTCTCAAGACGTACATGGACGTACCTGCGTACGTGTTGACGTATACAAATCACCTAATATCGCTTGGAGACGTTGGGAATACGAGGGTAGTCTTTGAACGCGCATTGAGCGTAGGAAAACCAGACGTTTCCATCTTTGACGCTTTTGTGAAATTTGAGCACGAGTACGGCTCGTACGAATCATTTCGCGCCGCTGAAATTCGGAGAAGCGAGTTTTTAGAACCTAGCGCGGCGGCGTCCATGATAGATCCAGGGATTTTCTCGAGAATGACGGTGGCGAAATTAGTCGCGAACGTTTTTGAACGACACAACTTCATCCCAGACGTCGCGCCTTTGAGAAGCGAAAGTTTATCTCACTACGCGAAACTTGGCGTGTCTTCTATTCGGAAGCACATCGCCATGTCCGTTGCCTCGGGTAAAAAAGAAATCTCTCGACCGAAACCACCGCCACCGCCGAAAGCGCCTAAAGGTGCGCCTCCTCCTCCTCCGAAAGTTGTTTCCGCCGAGGCGCCCTCGTCGTCGGCTCTACACGACGCGAAGACGACGACTGCGCCGCGCGCGGCGCCTCCGTCCATCGGTCTTTCCGCTTTACCTGTCGTAGTAGCACCTCATCTCCCGGAAACGCTGCGAGAGTTGTTTAATAAGCTTCCCGGTCCGGTAGCGTTCGCGAAAATGCCAGCACCGAGAGTCGACGCGGTCTTGGACGCTTTGAAAAACGCAGATTTGACCATCGAAGGCAAAGCTGAGTTGTTGGCGCAAATGCAGGGTAAAGATACTCGACCGCAAAGCATGGGCTCGAAAAGAACGGCGACGCAAATGATGACTCCCGATATGATGACAGGAGGCGAACCGTCGTCGTCGTTCAGAATGCCCACGAAGGATGTCTTTCGCGAGCGACAATCTAAGATGCAAAAAGCGTCGGCGGAGTATCAATAGAATTTAGCCGGTGTAAAAGAAAAGTCTGTGTTCATCTACGTAAATTTGAGTATAACATATGAAATGTGTGCGTGTTTCTCTCTCTTCTCTCACTCTCTGCCTTTTACTTTGCGCCCTTCCAGGCGGCAGCTAAGTTGTAAGGTTTATGTTACTGCGCGTGTGTATTAGTACTTTTTTCAAAGGGCGGGTGCGCAGAATTCCACTCTTTACTTCCCTCCGACTTGTTCCATCATGACGTCCAACGAGTCGCCGTCTTCCATGTCCAACTCTTGCGGCGTTTGGTCCTCTCTAACTCTCTCCCCGTCGAATAAGAATCGAACGGACCCGGGTTGGAGAGATTTGCGCTGCAAGAACGCGTCGAAGATCTGTTTTGTTCATAAATATGAATGCACGAGAGAGAAAGAGAAAAAACGTGAGCGAGTGCCTTGAGCAGCGGTTGTAAAAATCTCTCATCCAATTCTCTTCTCGTCGTCTTTCGAAGAAGAATAAAACGACACTCGAACGCGTACCTTCTTAAACTTGGTACCCATCTTCACTTTAAAGTGCACCTCGGCGTTGTCCTGTTTTTTAAGAGAGAAAGAGAGAGAGATTTGTGTTTCGTTTGAGCAACGAAGGAAGGAGAGATCGGGGAAGCGATTTTTCAAAAAGGAGAACCGCGCGCGTTTTCTAAAAAACAATCCGAGAAGAAGAAGAAGAAGAAGAAGAAGAGCGCGCTTAAAAACGAGAACAGCGGCGGCGACAAACACAACGACGACAAAAACGAACCTGGTCCTTCACTTTCAAGTTGATGTGTTCGCCTTTGTCTTCTTTCTTTTCTTCTTCGGAATCCATTTTATTTGAGATGTGTTTCTTGCGTTTCGTGTGAAAACTCTGAAGCTTTTGAAAGGAAAACCACAGAGTCTAAAGTGTAAAACACACTTTAGACGCGAAAGAAGAAGAAACGCAAAAAGAGCGAGATCGAGAATGTCGTCGATTGCCTCGGCGAACAAGAAAAAGATAGCCCTGGTCGCGGCGAGAATATTCCAAACCGCACTGAACGACACGAACGCACCCACGGGGAGAAAACTCTTAAAAAAAGCATTAGTCGGTCCACGATTGACGTCGTGGTACCCGGAAGGTATTCGAAAGATGGACATGCTGTTCGAAGACCCGGACGATAAGAGACGGAAGGTGAAATTAGAGCGGATGAAGAGGAGAGGGAAAGGACCTCCGAAGAAAGGGGAAGGGAAGAGAGCGAAGAAGAAGTAAACGCGAGACAGAATTGTTTTTAGAAAAGCGTGGAGTAGTACCAGGAGTACGACACCAAGTAGCGATAGCGTCACGCGAGACAGCATATATTGTTTTTAGAATAGCGTGTACATATACAGTAAATAGAATCACAATTTTACAATTTAAGTATCACCTGCTGTTGGCGATGCACACGACAGATACTAATCGCATCGCCCCGGACGAAAGTAATAACCGGACGTTCTTTTCGCCTCGCATTTCGTGGAAGTAAAAGTAGCCAATCAACGCGGCGACGACCGATGGGAGAGTGCTAATGATCGGAAACGAGATCGACATCGAGAGCACGCGGTTGGCGACAAACCAGGAGGTTTGAGCAATCCCCCACATGACGCCAGAAATAAACGCCGGGACTATGGTTTCTTGACGAAGCTCGGGATATCTATCCGTGGCTTTTCGGACGACGTGCAAGTAATGGAGCGCGAACGCGACGAGCGTAGTTCCAAAGATGCCGCAAAATTGAGAAAACACGTAATCGAGGGCGTCATCGGAATGCGCACCGCTCTGAAGTCTCAAATTTTCCGCCGGGTTAAAGTTCACGCCATAGAGGACTCCAGACAGAAGAGATAATGTAATGCCAAACGTCTGTTTTTTATTGCTCGCATTACGCAACGCTTCGTCCTCGTCGTCGTTGTTGTTATTCAAAAACGCGTTGTCCTCCCTTTCTTCGTCGACGTCGATTCTTCTCATACCACTCGTGCTGTTGCTGTTGCTGTTGCTACTGCTATTACTATTACTATTTGTCGTCCCATCAATCTTCGACGCCACGTACAGTGCCAGACACGCCAACGCGACTCCGAATCCGTTCAACCCTGGCATCGACACCTCCTCTTTGTCCAATCCGAGAATGCCAAATCTCGCGCTCGCCCACCCAGAAAGCATGCACGCGCCGCTCCAAATCATCATCCCGAGCGCTAAACCTATCGATTTCACGATCGGCACCACGCACAAGTTCCCAATCGCCCACAAACTTCCGCCAAACATCGCTTGATATTCAAACTTTGGAAACGATCGCGCGAGGCAAACGACCACTCCAACCGTGAAAACGCCCAGCGTCATGCACACCGAGAAGAAGACGCCGTCGCCGAGGTTGGTGAGTTTCTTCACCGGCACGTAGTTGGAGCCGAAGAATATCGCGGCGACGAGGCAGCACGCGTATCCGAGGACACCGTCCGAGTCCATCGTGCTCTCCTTCGCTCCTCTTTAATAATAATAAGAAGAATATTCTGCGTTGTTTTGTGGGGAAACGTAACGAGTTTTTGGTCACAAAGTCGCGCGCGCTTTTTCTCAGATACCGAAGACATTCAAAGTCTCCGTCGTCGCAAAAGAGGGCAAAAGATCATGGGCGTGAAGAAGTCGCGTCTGAGCAAATTTACCGAAGCCGTGCGTCTGTTATTTACTCGCTTTTGCGCGTCCTTTTTTACTCTCTCTTTCTCTCTCTCGTTTTCCGGTGTGGCGGCTAATTCTCTCTCTCAATCTCTCTCTTTAAAACAGGACAAAGAAGTGCTCGTGCGCATCGTCAAAGACGCGCAGAGGACGAAAAAAGCCGGCTCGGACGGCACGTTCAATGAATTCGTGGAAAAACACGCGCAGACGGAGAAGTTGAAGCACACGCACGATCCTAATAGGCACGATTGGAAGACGTTGGTGAAATTCGTGGAGAGCGTCTTGGGAAAGGAAGAGGAGGAGGAAAGGAAAAACGAAAACGACGACGAAGAAGAAGACGGAGAGATTGAAAAGGAGAAAACCAAGACTAACGCGACAAAGACGACGAGTAAAGAACAATCATTCGAAGAGACGATTTCTAGACACGCGAATTGGCAAAAGAAGAACAAGAAACGGCAGGAGTGGAAAGTATGGCACGAGAGCTGCGAAGACGAGAAGGAAAAGTACGGCGAGGAAGGTTCGAAGGCAAACGCGCTGTGGAAATTGGTGAACATGTGCGAAGAGAGTCAGCAATTCGACGAGAACTACAATCGATTTCCTTCGCACATGGACAGTTGGTTGAGGACGAGTTATCGACCGGGGAGGTGGTGCGTGGAGAAGAACGTGAGGCCGAGGATGGTGGCGATTGATTGCGAGATGTGCGAGACGACGACGGATAATAAGGCGTTGTGCGCGGTGTCCGCGGTGGACGAAGATGGAAATAAGTTATTAGACGCTTTGGTAAAACCACCGGATGCGATTATAGATTATAGGCACGAAATTACCGGGTACACGGAGGCGGATTTTAAGGACGTGACGTTGACGTTGGACGAGGCGAGAGCAAAACTGATGCGGTTGTTGGAACGAGGACATGTGGACGACAACGACGGTGAAAAAGAAGAAGGAGAAAAGGATAAGGAGAAGGACGTGCACGGGTGTATTCTCGTTGGTCATTCGTTATCGCACGATTTAAGAGCTTTGCGTTTGGACCACAGGCCAGTCATCGATACGTCTTTGTTGTTTTCGTTCAAGGAACTTCCGAGAGCGACGCCGGCGTTGGCGGATTTATGTCAAATGATTTTAGGATACGAAATGCGAGAGAAAGGATCGGCGCATGAAGCATTCGCGGACGCTTTGACCGCGATGAAAGTCGTAGAAAAGGTCGTGGAAACGAGCATAGCAAAAGCTGAATTTATTTTGCCGGCACCGGAACGGTTGTTAGTGTTATTCGAAGCGAGAAGACAGACGGCGAAGGAGAATAGGAAAAACGGCACGCCGGATAAGAAACGAAAAGGTAACTTTGATGAGAACAGCGGGAAAGTGACTAATCGCGTTGCTGGTCGAACGCTCTTCATCCATCGTCTCCCGCGAGGTGTTAAAAAAGAAGCCATAGAATCCATCTTTGAAAACGTCATCAAGACGAAATTAGAAAAAGAAGACGAGGGCAGTCACGAAGTCATTAAAATCGAGACGATTAAAGGAAAGTTCGAGGTGGAAACCGGCGAAAACGCGCAAGAAAACGAAACGGTGTCTGTCTTCGCATCTTCCGAAAGAAGCGTCGTCCCAGCTTCCAAGCACGCTCCGACAACTTCTGCTTACGTGGCGTTCGATTCGGTGAAATCCGCCCGCCTCGCTTTCGAACGTCTCCACGGCGCCTTGAGCATCGACGCTCTCGGCCGGCCGCAAAAGAAAGCCAAAATCTCCAAACGTTTCGGCTTCGAAAAGTTAATATGCGTTCGCAACGACACGATCACCGAAAAGGAGGAAGAACAAGTCGCGAAAGTTGCGGAAGAAAAAGAAAAAGCGCCTCTCGCGTTTCCTCCGAGCTCGGCGCAAAAGAAAAAGCCGAGACAACGCAAACCGAAAACAGTTTCGCTCCCTGGCGATACCAAGTAGCGACGATACGGCGCGAGATAGATAGAGAGATAGAGAAAGAGAGAGATAGAGAGAGAGAGAGTCTACAAAACGAGTATGATAATAGGTACGACATGTAATAGATGAACAGCGCTGTGTTTCTCCGATTTTTGGGCATCTGAGTATCCACCACCACCACCCGTATCTTCTTTTCAAAAGAAACACCATCGTCACAAAAAGACTTGGCCAAGAACACTCTCATCCATCATGCGCGCAGCATTCACGCTCGGCGGAAATGCGAAGACGTGCGCACCAACGACGTCGTATTCCTCCTCGTCTTTTTTGTCTTCTGCGTCTTCTTTGATTCGAAGGAGGAAGGAGAGGCGCGAAGAAAGGAGAGTGTTAATCCGCGCATCGTCTTCTGACGCAAATCCTTCCCGAAACAACTCGTCATCCTCGACGAGCAAAGTCTCGGAGGAGGACGACGAGAGTTTCACGTTGGCGGACGTCGGCGAAGATTCCACGCTCGCGGAGAAAAGGAACGAGTTCCAAGAGGCGATCGCGAAAGCGCAGACGGAACAAAAAGAGAAGAAGATATTCGACGAGAAGAGCGAGAGTTCGACTTGGGAAGTGAAAGGAACTGAAGTTTCTTCTTTACCACCACCACCACCGGTCGCGAAGCCTTTGACGGATCTGAGTCCGATTAACGTAGACGCGACGGCGATAGAAAAAGAGAAGAAAAGAAATGACGACGACGGCGATAAGGATGAACCACTGCGGATGATTGGTAGCGCGCCGGTCAAGTCGTCTTCGGGAGAACCGACGTTTTCCAAGCAGCTCTCGAGGACGGTGAAAGCGTTGGTTCCCGAAGGCGCGTCCGCGGCGACGGTATTGAAAACGACGAAACGTTTCATGGAGGCTTACGAGGCTGGGTTGACGCCAGAGGAGCAGATTGGGTACGCGCTCGGTGTACCGACTGATAAGTTGAACGAGACGCAGAAGAAGTACGCGCCGTTAGTGGCGGAGAAGTTGAAAGAAAACGCCATGCAGTTGAAAGGCGAGTTGTTAGCGGCGACGAATTTGTACGAAGCTGGGATTCAGGCGTATAGTGTAGGTCAGTATCCGAAAGCGTTGAAATTCTTCGGAAATGCGTTGGAAGAAACGAGTGATACCAGTTTGTTGGGTGGGAAAATCCAAATCTATAAAGCTTTGACGTTGTACGCACTCCGTCGTCTGGAGGAGTGCATCGATTTGTATACGTTTTTGGAAGGAACGCATCCGATCGGAAGCATTCGTCGACAGGCTGGGGAGTTGAAGTATATCGCCGAGGCGCCGAGGTTAGAATTAGAAGAAGACGAATACGTCGACGTGCCGGCGGGAGTGAAAGATGCCAACAGGTATCGGGGATACGGGAAAGTGGTTGGGAAATCAGGAAAACCAAAGGTGCCAAAAACGTACACCGAAGAGGCGATGGAGAGAGTGAACTACGCCAAGTACGCGCCGAATCGGTTACAACTGATTGGGTGGACTGCTGTAGCCATAGGATTAGCTTTGTACGGCGCGTACGTAACAAAATGATTTGTAATAAATTATTATCAATATTCTTATAAATCGTGAAACACTTTTCAGATTACAATTGGAAACGCTCTCTCTCTCTCTCTCTCTCTCCTTGAAAAAGTCGCACGCGTCTCCAAGCCTTTCGGCACGCGCCTACGCACTTTTTCGTCCTTCACGTCCTCTTCATCATCGTCCACCGCCTACTACTCTTTCTAGTTCACACACACAATTTCTCGTCGCTTTTCATATACATTATTGTCGTTGTAATTCTTATTATCCTCATTAATCAATCTCTGGATCGACGATACCTCCGTCGCTGATGGAATACTGCGCCTCGGATTCCGGCAAAGTCGGCGAGCACGCGATTTTTGCTACTCTGTTCCCCCCTCTTCCTTTCCTTAACGCCAATCTCGTTGTACTCGCGTGCGCCATGATGTTACCACCGATTGGTTTTTGCGCGTTTGCGCCGGCAAACATACCGCCTTCTGGGTTCGCGACGACTTGGTTGGAAACGACCACCGCGACGCCAAACTCGTTGGCCAACTTCGCCAAATGTCTCAAAAACTTCCCCAACGCCATTTGCCTTGCGGATAACTCCCCTCTTCCCTCGAATTCCGTTCGGAACAAGTTCGTGGCAGAATCGACGAGGATGAGCGAAAAGAGGTCCTGTGCGAGCAACGCACCCGCCGCTACCAACAACTCTTGCTGGTGCTCCGTGTTGTTCGCTTTCGCGTAGGCGATGTTATCCAAACACGAAGTCCCGTCAACTCCGAATCTTTCCGCGATTTGCACGATACGTTCCGGTCTAAACGTCCCTTCCGTATCGATATACATAACCTTACCACCACCTCCTCCGTTCTCCACTGGAATCTGCCCACTCACCGCTAACGTATGCATCAATTGCGTCTTCCCGGTTCTAAATTCTCCGTAAAGCTCCGTCATCGACCCAGACTCGATCCCCCCCATCAACATATCGTCCAACGGCTGCGACCCGGTGGTTATTTTCACCAAATTCTCTCTCTTCGTCGCAAGCGCCGTCGCGGACTGAAACGTATCGTTACACGTTTTCTTGCTAATCGCCTTCAACTTTTCCACTTTTTGTTCGGACAAGCCTTTGATTTGCGTCAACCATTTCTTCGACGCCCCGGACAACCCCTCCATCGTGCACACGCCCGCGGTTTTGAGCTTCTCGATGTCGTTCGCGTTAATCCCATGGTTCTGTTACATAGAGAAAATAGAGAGAAAGAGAGAGTGAGAGGAGAGGAACGCGTGAGTAGTATTCAGAGAAGAGAGGATAAAGAAGGAGGAAAAAAGAAAAACAAAGATTGCAAATGCGAGCGCAAATGTGTGCACCCTCGCATCCTCCAACGCTTTCCAAGGGAGAAGAAGATTCAAAAATTCCGGCGACGACAAAGTCTAAAATCTTTCTCCAAGAAGAAGAAGATCTAAACCTATATCATCGCAACGTACCGAAAGCTCGTCAATTCGCACGCAGTGTGGCATTATCTTCTCCTTCACGAACACGTCCTGGACCGTTTGTTGTCCTTGTTGCGCGTTCTGTTGGACGTTTTGGTTTCTTTCCATCATCGCGCTCATGATGGTTGCCGATTGAGAGGTTGATTTTTCTCAAAAATTGGTTCTCTTTTGTATCTTTCTTTTGTTTCGTGAAGAAGAAGAAGAAGAACAACAACAACGATAGAAACGTTTCGAACGCACGAAAAGTGTACCGAATGCTCCGTTCGGTTTATGATACGTCGCGTGCGTTTTTGTGCGCGTGACTCTGATGCGTCTCTTCTCGTAAAAAGAGAGAACGTGTGCTACTAATGAAGCCATGCCCTCTCTCCCAAGTCTCCTCCCTCCCCTTCTCTTTTTGAATTTTTTCAAGAGAAAGAAGAAAGAAAACAAAAACAGAAGACAAAATTCGTCATCACTCTCATCACTTTTTTTTATCTGGTGTTTTGTTGCACACCGCGCCGAAATGCGCTCCCCCCCTCTCTGTTGGGCATTCACCGAGAGACTCGCGATGATGACAACAGCAACAACGACGAGAGCAACGAGAATAGCCGCTCCTCCCTCGAACAGAAATCTTCATCGCGGAATTATTCACAGAACATTTGCGCATCAAAATTCCAGCGCCGACAGAAAAGATATTCAAAACGACTCTTTCCCCGAGTACGTTCAGAAACCATTCTTCACGTTCGAAGTCCTCCACGAATCGAAACGGTCTCGGGCGAGAGCGTGCAAAATAACGACTCCGCACGGGACGATATTTACGCCAGCTTTTGTCGCGGTTGGCACGCAAGGCGCGTTGAAAGCGGTGCCGCATTCGGTATTGGACGATGCCAACTTGGACTTGATGTTTGCGAATACCTACCATTTGTTGCTCCAACCAGGACACGAGCATTTACAAAAAGCCGGAGGAATACACAAATTTATAGGGAGAAATAGACCAACTATTAGCGATAGTGGCGGGTTTCAAGTGTTTTCATTGGGTTTGGATGCGGATGAGTTGGATGAGAGCAAATCCCCTAATAAGAATAACAATGGCAACAACAACAACAACAACAACGGCGAACGCAACCACGGCGGCACCGGGACGAAGGAGTTGAAGAGTCGAGGGAAAACGAAGCATAAGCAACAGAATTTATTGGAAAAAGTAGATGAAGATGGCGTGACGTTTCGTTCGTACCGCGACGGGACGACGTTGAAGTTGACGCCAGAGTCGAGCGTGCAAGCGCAAAAGAACATCGGATGCGACATTATACTTCCTTTGGACGAGTTGACGAAATACGATATCAGTTTACAAGAGCTCTCAGAGTCAGTAGATAGGTCGCACAGATGGGAGACGCGGAGCTTATACGAGCACTTGAAGAATGTGAAAGAGCAGGCAATGTATGCCATTATTCACGGCGGCGTGGATGAGAGGTTGAGAAAGAAGAGCGTGGAATATTTGACGAGTTTGCCTTTTGACGGCTACGCGATTGGTGGGTCGTTAGGGAAGAACAGGGAAGAGCTGAAAGAACTTTTACAGTTTTTGATGCCAATCATTCCGAGGGATAAACCGAATCATTTACTTGGAATTGGAGATTTGCCGTCTATTGCGCACGGAGTACGCATGGGCGTGGATTCGTTCGATAGCGCGTACCCGACTCAAATCGCTCGACACGGAACGCTTTTGTCCGAGAATGGGCCAGTAAATTATAGAAAATCAGAATATAGAGAGCATTTCGGCAAACCTGCTGAAATATTAGGAAATAGTAGTGGCGACGACGAGTGCAAGTGTTTATTGTGCAGAAAACACTCGCTCTCGTATTTAGCACATCTGGACAGGGCAAACGAACCCATGGCATGGAGCCTCGCGACGGAGCACAATTTACATTTCATGGGACGTACGATGGAAAGGCACAGACAAGCTATAATGAACGATGAGATATGATTATTTAATAGCATTTTGTATTTGTAATAATGCGCGAAAATTAGTACCGCCGGGTTTTGTAAAAGGAACAATTTTCTCTCGTGCGGAAGAGGTCAACACGCCCAAAGTCAACACGTACGCTCCAAAATTTTAGCTCTTTCGAAAAAAAAGTAAATGACTCGCGCAGAAGTCGAAAGACACTGCGTGATGCCAGAGATACAAAACACCGTAGAACCGAGCGCGTTGACGTCGAGATTAGCGCGAATCCACACGCACACGCACACGAATTCGAATACGGAACACGCCAGCACGTGGGTCTTCTTTTCTGCAAAAACGTTCAAAAATACTGACCATACACCCAACTCTTTCTCCTTTTTCTAAATATTATGCATACAGATTGACTATTTGCGAAACAACAGTCGCGGATAACGAGCTCCTCCACGACATCAACCACGTCGGCATCGCCTCCGAAATCGACGCGCAACTTTCCTCAGTCGATCAGACTCTTGAAGCGCTTCGCGATAAATCTCGCTTCGTTGGCGAGGAGGACGAACGCGCGTTTTACCAAAACCGAAAAAGAACTCACGGAAACGAAACCATCAAATTGCGCAATAAAATAAATGAATCTTTGGCGCATCAGATGGCGTTCTTCACCGAGACAACGACAAAGTTTCCGTGCTTGAACGGATGGTCGAATAACAGTAGTCAACACTTGCCGCCAGAGCACATCTTCTCGCCGACGAGGCCGAAAGAACTTTGACGTGACTATCATATTTTAGATCTTGAGTAAGAGCATCATTCGTCGCGAAGAATGGGCTTTATTGTTATTAATATCGTCAACAGGTCTCGTCCAATTCATGTACAAGAATAAGTCGCTCAGTTTATTCACCATGACGTAAAAGTAAACGCCAATCATCAACGCAAACATGGCGCAGATCAAGATGGTTTTCTTTCCTCTTTTCCTTTCATTGATATTTTTTCTTGTTGGGAAGAAAAGAGGAGGAGGGAGGTGTTCTCCGCGCTCTCGTTGACGACGGGACCACTGGTTACGTTCATTTGAAGGAGAGAAAGGAGGCGATGGGTGCGGTCTATGTGGTCGCGGTGGCGTGTGCGCGTCGTCGTCGTGGATGTTAGATTCATTCATTGTTTTTGCTTTCTTTTCGTCAAAACGTCTTTTTTTATGTGAGATATTTTGAGGTGACCTTTCTCTCTTTATTTATACAAAAATACGTTCTACTATATTTGATTTGATTTGTCGCGAGACGAATCTTAACTCTTCTGCTCTCTGAGCAACGCTAATTGTGCTTTCAACTCCTCCGTGGTCAATTTAGAGATATCCTTCTTGACTAACTCGGCTGACGGTCGAGTAGGCCTCTCTCTCACCGGTAACAAGTTCGACTTATCGGGAATCTTCGGTACGATTTGTCGCAAATCAATCACGTCTCTCATGTAAATATCACTCTCGACCCAATTTTTAAACGATACTAAAGCCCCAATCGCCGTGGCGACTTCTAACGCCAACACGAGCATGGATCGGTACCCTTCCATTTTCCTCATGTTTGCCGCGTCTTTGATGATTTCTTTGCGCATGGAAAACTGTTTCTTCGCCGCGCGTTCCCACCCGTCTTCGTCCATGGATAACTCTTTCACCACGTTTTTGAAAAACTTATTGTGATGTTCCCCTAACCATTGTTCAGCGGCGTCCATTTGCATCTCCTCTTTCGTCCCGGATGTAGATGTTGATCCGCTATCAACGCCTTCGTCGCCGTCGTAATCGTCGTAAGAGTAGTCGTCGCCAAAGTCATCGCTTTGGAATCGAGATACCGGTCGAAAATCCCTGTAATCGTCCTCAAAATCACCACCGTCATCGTCCACGCTCTCCTCACTCCCTTCTCCAAAACTCTCTCCTCCTCCATCGTTCTCCCCGCCACTAAAAGACGTCCTCGTCGGTTCCAACTCGTCCGCGCTGCCAAACCCATCCTCACCAGTAGTACTCTCCCGTCTCATCATCTGTGCCTGCGCCGCAGGACTCGGCATCGACTGCGGTAACTTCATCAACAAAAACCACGCGGCTAACCCTGCGCACGCAATCAAGGCGAGCAAACCGATATTGTTCGATGATGCTGAACTGTTGTTGTACGCTTCCGCCGAAGAAGGATGATGATCCCCATCGTCTTTTTTCTTTTGCAAGATGACATTTAAATCCGTCTCCATCTCCATCAGTTTTTCCTCTCGCGCTTTATCTTCCGCTCTCGCAAAAGAAGAAGACAAAGACTCCGCGCTTTTGTTCTCGTTAGAACTGCTCTTCCCGAAACCAAACAGATCCATGATGCTTATGTGTTGTGTTGAGAAATGATTAAAAATCAAAGTGGAGAAAAGAACAAAAAAAGTAAAGAAATTTGTGAAATCGAGAAAAAGTCTTTTGGGAAGCAAAATTGATATTTTCTTCACACTTCACACGCGCAACAAACATTCTCTCTCTCTCTTAAAATATATACACGCACGCAACGCGTCACGCAGGAGGAGGACGCATTTCTCTTGCGTGTGTGTGTGTGTTTCTCTCTCGCGAATCGATCGCAGGTGAAGAAAAGTTGCTTTTATTTAAAGAGAAATTGGGTAGGGGAAACCTCCGTAACGCTTCTTCTTCATAATAATGAACGGAGCAAACGGAGCGTTTTTGACGAACGCGGAGCCGAGGAAAGGCGATACGACGACGAGCGAAAACGCTTCTTTCTGCAAAAACACGTTCCGATGGGTCGTCGACATCGACCAGTGGCATCCAATCGAAGAACACGAAGGGAGAGAGTTTCAGTTTTTATTAAATTTGATTCAACAGGAAGACGAACGAGAACAAGTTTTGAAGTATTACCATTTCGCGGATAAGAAGAGAGCGCTGGTGTCGAGATTGATGACGCGAGCGGCGTGCGCGAAAGCGAGAGGGTGCAAGTTTGAGGAGGTTATCATCGGGAGGACGAAAGGGAGGAAACCGTTCTTTAAGAACGTGCACGAGGTAGCCGCGAGGACGACGACGACAAACAACGGCGGTAGTAGTAGTATTAGTAACGGCAACGCGACGATGACGATGATGAGAGACGGTGGAAGAATAGGTATTGCGAACGCGCCAAACTTTAACTTTAACGTCAGTCACGAAGGGAAATACGTCGCGTTGGTTTCGGAACCGTACGCGATTTGCGGCGTCGACGTCGCCGCGCCGGACCAACTTCGTCTAGGGAATCGGTCGATTTCCGCCATCGAGGAAATTTTTGAGACGTTCGATACGACGTTACATCCGAAAGAAAAAGCGCAAATTTTAAAACAAAATGGATTATCCAGTCAACTTTCGAGATTTAGACAGATTTGGTCGTTGAAAGAGGCGTGGTCGAAGTGCATGGGGACTGGGTTAGGAGCGAAATTTGCCTCGGCGGAGTTTACGATTTCGCAAGACGTGGAAGCGGCGGTAAATGCCAATAATGACAATGATGACGATGATAAAGTAAAGAGTACTAAACAACAAAACGCAAACGTCCAAATCGACGATAAAAAGGACTTTGGCGGCGCTTGGACCGCTACCATTTCCGTCGATGGCGTCAACGAAATCGGCCAGCGCGACGAAAACTGGAGTTTCTACTTACACCCGTTCCCCCCGCTCGAAGACGTTTACGACATCCCCGACGACGAAACGCACTGGATAACCGTCGCCAGAGGTCCAACCAGCTGCGTCGTTGATGCGCACGGCGAATTCTGGAAAACTTTAAAAGCAAAAAACATCGAATCGAACGAACAAAAAGACACGTGGACGAGAGACATTTGGCGAAGAGCGCCTTCGTTTCGGATGTTGCGGGTGGCGGATTTGGTCCCGGAGGAGTTGCGCTATCGATTTCAGTGTTTGGTGAAAGAGGAGGAAAATTGCGAAAGAGTGTTGGAGAGTATCGCGGCGACGGCGATTGTGAAATGAATGTATGTATGTATGTATATGTGCTGCTTGTATGAATAGTAGTTTTAGAAAACCGAGAACGTTGGTGTAGTATCACGAAAACAAACACAAGAGAGCGTAACGAACTCGTCAAGTGCCTCAAAATTTACCTACTACTCTGCTCTCTGCGAAAGAAGAACACACTCACAAGCGTCAAAGAAAAGAGACAAAAAATGATGATGATGACTATAACGACAGCAACAACACCAAGAACAACACCATCGTGTTTAGCGCAAGGACAGAACAAAAACAAGTATCGCGGTCCGAAACCATCTGATGATTCCATTTTGGATAACGACGGCAAAAACATCAACACGTCCTCTCGTCGTCCTCGAAATCGTCGCGAACAGCTCCTCACCTTGACCGCCACCGTCCTCCTCTCCGTTTCGAGAACTCAACCATCTCACGCGTTCGGCAACGGTTTCCCCGGGTACGACGTCAACGAGAAAGCGAGAAACCTGCAACGCGATGCGATTAAAAACGAGCTCAACGAACAAAAGCGGTTAGCGAGAGAGGAGAAGCAAAAGAGGCGACGAGAGAAATGCGCGAACGGCGAGACAGAATTCTGCGACGACGAGGAGAGCAGCGGGTCGTAGAGACAGAAAGAGAGAGAGCGCGAGCGTGTAGTAGTAATATGATAACCAAATGTGTTTCCCATCGTAAAGCGTTGAAAGTTTCCCCAAACACGTCAAAACTCCTCTGTATTCCAACACATAATGTCGCACCACCGAGGCGGTGCTGGTGGAAACCAGCACCTGCACTACGACGGCACGTACGGACCAATATCCCCCTCGAATTCTCCCGACATTCCATCGCCTCGTCAGTGGACGGAGCCCCCTCCTTCTCCGTCGTCAAAATCTTCGTTCTCTGCGCGAGAGCGACTGGAAACGTTGAAAAGAAATAAAAGTAGGACGAAGAATATCCGCAACATGTTCCCTCGAATGGAACGGATCGCGCTCGTTATCCTAGTCGTCGTATTCTGGACGCAACAAATGTACTCGAATTTTACCATGATGCCTGGTAAAGGGAGTTTAGAGAAGGAACATGAGCACGTATTGGGAGGAGGAGGAGTTAGAAGAGGAGGAGGAGGGGTGTTGACTTCAACGAATCGCAAGAAATCGAACGGCAATAATAATGTCGTGAGGTTCACGACGAGCGATTTAAATTCTGGGATTCACACGGAGACGAGGAGAGTGAGGAGAGAAGGCACCGCGAATCGGAAGGAGAGTATAGGTTCTTCGAAGGAGAAGGACGCCGCGGCGAGCGGCGCCGGTACTCCAGCGCGGCCGGCGACGCCGAGATGGTTCACGAGACAAGCGAGAGAGTTTTGGAAGGTTTATGAAGACGACGTCGCGATGAATTGCCCGGAAGGCACAGACGAGGAGGAAGGATGCGCATTGCCGCAGGAAACGTACGTGAACTTTGCAAAGTTGTCGATTAACGATCAGACGGCGACTTTGAAACATTTGGGTTTGCCGGCGATTCGAGCGAGAGATTTGCTGTTGAACGGCGTTTCGGATGCAGATAAGCAGAGTTTATTGCTGTTGAGCGTAGACGCGACGAGAGCGAAGGAGATTATAGAGTACACGGCAACTTTGCCGGCGTTGAAATTGATTAAGCGGGGGATTTTGAGGTCGCCGAGGAAGGTGTTGGCGGTATTGGCGGCGTTGAACGATAAGACGGAAGCGTTGGATCGCATTTTGCCTCATTTGACGACGACGCGCGGTGGGAGTGCTGGTAGTAGCGAGAACGAGAACGAGGAACACCGTCACCCTCATCATCAACGTTTGCACAAGCAACCGCTCCGACCGTTTCTGTCGTGGTTCCCGGACGCGGATATCGCGGAGCTTCTCTCGGCGTCTTCAGCTTTGCAAGCTTCCATCGCGGTGGAAACGTTATCGCTCAAGAAGCTCGCCGACGTGTTCACGAGAATGCTCACGCCTCCATCGAAAGAAACTGCAACAAGTAGTAGTACTAGCACTAGTGGTAGTAGTGGTTCTCGAGCCAGCGCCGCCGCCAAGCGCCATTCCACTGGTTCGTCATCAACAGCAGCGGCAAAAACCATCGCCATGATTCTCGAAGCCTCCCGCCGGAGCCAAGCGGCGAAAATCCTCGCCCGACTCGACCTCGATTCGCAAACCTTACTTTACTCCAAAATGGACGAAGCTACCGCAGAGGCGTTAAAATCTCGAGTTTCCTTAATCTCCCCCGAATCCATCGAAGAAGAAGACGAATCCGTCGCCCGAACGGATGAAACGCAAACGTTTGATTTCGCGCAAATAAACGACGCCATCCAATCCGTGAATAAAGACATCAAATCGAGCGAAGAGAAAGCGAAAAATGAGCGGGATAAAATGGAAAAAGCCGGTCTGTCCTGGAGAGGCGTCGGTTGGTGATCGTTTTCATCACTGTAGCAGCACATTATATATATATAGATTGTAGTAGACATATTTTCGCAGCAAAAAGCTCAGAGAAAAAAGCAAGAGCAAAACTTAAATGACTGCAAATATCTTGTACTCCTCCAAAAGTCGTTTTTTCTTCAGGGAAACCACTTGAAATCAATCGTCACATCATCATCGTCATCATCTGAGACACGCGCGCGCGCGCACACAGACAGGTCTTCTTTTCTCCTTTTCAATCAAACAGAGAGAGGAGTCGATTCAAACAGTCGCGAAAAGCACCCGTGTACCGCGCTGCTACACCAAAGAAGAAGAAGAAGAAGAAGAAGGACGTTTTTTTGGCGTTCGTGTTGAGATTGATTTTCTTATATAAATCCGATTCACATCACGCGGAGGAGGAGAAAAAAAACGCGCCCATTCACATTCAAGAGTACAGTAAAAGATGGCGGACACATCGACACAAGAACAACAACAAGAACAACAACAACAACCGATGAACTTTCTCGCGACTTTGAAGAACAAAGCGCCGCAGCAAAACGGAACAGGTATGCGTTTATGCGAGAGTATCTAACCTCGGTCTGCACTTTCTCATTTCTTCTGCCCGAGAATCCAACCGGATGGATTGTTTGAGCGTTTTCGACCGGCAAAAGACTTTGCACGTAGTTCACTATTCACACATCGAAACTCTCTTTCTCTCTCTTTCAAACAGGAAAACAACAACAACAACAGAAAAGAACGGCGTCCGCACCGCCCGGGTTTACATCACCATCCGGACAACAACAACAGACGACGAGGACAACGACGGTTTTGGGGGAGGAGCAGATTCCTGGGAAAAAGACGCCAACGACGCCGACGAAGAGTAGCGGCGCGACGAAACCAGCACCGATTGGCATCCCGGAAAAAGAGGACGAGGCGTTCGACCCGAGCTTAGTCTCGCCGCAACTGGCGATGATTAAGAAACTCAGCGCGAAACCGAAGAATAGTCTCGGAGAGGAAGAGGACAAGAACGACCCGAAGAGTCCTTTGGCGTTGTGCAACGACGGGCAAACGAGCGAGTCGCAAAGTTCCGGGACGACCGATCAAGAGTCAGTCAGTTTTCAAGAGAAACTTGTCGCGGATGGCGAAGGTGTTGACGCGAAGAAGGATAGTGCCTCGTCCGCTCAGGCGGGTAAGAAGGGACAGAAACAAAGAGAAGAGGAAAACTACGTGACGCCGCGACCGATTTGGGTGGCAAGGTTGCCGAGACCAGCCTCGGAGAAGTACGACGACCAAAAAGCGCAAAGAGAGAGAGATCAAGTGTTGGACGAAAAGATTAAAGGTTTAACCACGGAAATCGACGCGATGATTAAAGAATCGCAGGAGTTGAAGGTTGAATTGGACGCCAAGAGAGTCGAGTTGAAGAAATCGAGAGAGGAAGTCAAGATGGCGAACGACTTGGTGAAACCGATTCGCGACCGATGGAACGGTCTGCGCGACGCCGAGAAGAGCTTGAAAGAAAAATCGCAAACGATGAAAGGTTTGGACAGTTTAGCGAAACTCGACGCCAAGTTGGACGACTTGGAGAAGAAGATGGAAGACGAGAGCTTGTCGGTTTTGGAACAGAACAAGATTTTGCGCGAGCAGAAAAAGTTGCGAAAAATGCAAACAGAAATCGAGTCTCTCGAAGAGAAGAAGCGTCAAACGACTGGTCCGAATCTAGTTGGTGAAAGTCGCGACGAGCTGAAAGCGCGTTTGAATGCGTGCTCGGAAGCGATCGATGTTTTGAGAGCGAGATTAAAGACGGTTGCGGATTCTCACGACGAGACGTTTGAGCAAATCAAGGTTGTTTCGGAAACGATCACATCTTTGAGAGATAAGCGTTCAAAGTTTATGAAGGAAAGAAGCGCAAAGTACAACGAGTTGGCCGGTGTCAGAAAGGAAATCCAAGTCTTCTCCAAGTTCAGATCGCTCGCCAGAGATGCGCAAGCTTCAATGAACTCGAAAGACGTCGACGTCATTTCAGAAGCGAGAATGAAGTGCGAAGACCACAACGATAAGTTGATTGCTCAAATGATTGAGAGTGAAATGTACCGTGAATGGTATATGGTTGAAACCAAACGAGAGCAGTCGGCGGCGAGAGAACGCAAGATGGAAGCGCAAGCGGTGAGGGATGCCGAGAGATTGGCAAAGATTGAAGAAAAGCTCAAGAAATCAAACGCAAAGAGAGAGGAGGAAGAGAAGAAGAAGAAGAAGAAGGAGCAAGACGAAATGGAAAAAGAACAAGAGGAAGTCGATCCTGCGGCAATTCCAAATGTGGAAAAGCCGGCATCTTCATCATCATTAGCCACCACCGAGAACGCTGTCGAGAAAAAGCTCAACAAGAAACAGAAGCAAAAAGGTGCGAAAAAATCACCGTCAACCGTCGACGTTGCGAACAAGAACGAAGTCAAAGAAGAAGTGCCGAAAATCGCGAAAGTTCCCGAACACATTCTCGAGATTCTGAGCTCAAAAGGTACCAATGATAGCGACGCGAGTGATCCTCCGTTATCTCCGCGGTCTCAAGCGCGCGAAAAATCGCTCGAAGGCGCGCAGTTAAAGGCGCGAAAGCAACAATTAAAGCAGGAACGATTGAAAGCGAGCGCGCAGAAAGCCGAGAAGAACTCTGAATCGACGAAAAGTAAAAGCGAAGAAATGGCCGCCGCGAGTGCCGCTACGCAAGCGGCAAGAGCGCAAATCGAGTTGGAGTTGAAACGCGAAAAGCGCGAAGAGCAAGAGCGATTATCGTCGGCGTCGAAGGATGTTCAGGTTGACAAAGAAGTCGTGAAAGTCGCCGCCAAAGCCGCCAAGCGCGCGGCATTGATGAAGGAAATGAAGAAAGAACGACGCGATAAGATCAAGAAGATACTTCTTGCCATCTTTTTATGTATCGTTGTATCTTTGCTCACCTATTCTCATTTCACGACGAAGCCGGAACCGAAAGTGATCAACATCAACACAAAGTCTTGGAGGCAAGAGGAGCAACAGCAGCAGCAGCAGCCAGAGGTGACATATCAGTTCGAAGAGGAAGAAGGTTTAGAAGACCAGCAACCGCTGTTCAATTCCGAACTATAATACCTAAACTAATACTTTCCATAATACAGAATAAAGTCTCGAGTTCGAGAAAGAGCGAGAGCGAGAGAGAGGAATTATTACTAATTGTTTTAAATAATGCAACCGTGCCGTACAAATAATAACGAACGATGTGAATGTATGTCTTGTGCGTAAACTAGTTCTTTACAACTTGGCGCGCCGCGCATCGCGCATTTCTATCTTAACAAAGGTTCGCGAACAAAATACCCTGCGTCCTCTTAATTTCGTTGCTCCATTTGTTCAATGCATCGTACTCGCTTTCTACCCTTTTCTTTTGAAGCTTTTTCCCTTCTTCTTGTTGTTCCTTCTCTTGTTCACTCGCGTCCGCGATGCTCTCTCGGTTAATCTCCAACATCCCGGTCACTTGATTTATCTTCGCGTCTAACACGTCGTCTAATACTAAATTCACGAGCAACGATTCTAACTCTTTCTCGGGAATGTTCAACTCTTCGCTCAAGTGCGGCAATTTCACCTTCGAGTATGGCCGGACTGTTTTTAACAAAACTTGCGTTCGAACGTTGTCCAACAAAGCTTGAATGTGTTCGGCGACAAACGCGTCTTCGCTGATACTCTTCTTGTGCTTCTCTAAAAGCGATTCAAACGACGTGATATCGTTAGCTTGGTACGCTTGGACTAGGTCCGTCATCGCCTTCACCTCCTCGTTCGATTGAAACGGTTTCGCTTCTTGCGATCCGAACGGATCCACGTCCGATTGCATCAACATGTTCGCCAACACGAGATACTTCAAACATACCACCCGTCTCGGTAACCCTGCTTCGTCGTAACTCTTAAACGCCTCGAAAAAGTCCGTCGCCGCGTCTCCAAAGTTCCTCTCCGCGATGTGCATTTTGCCACCGCACTCGCGAATGATACCTAGTATTCTCGGGTGCGGAATCGCGCTCTTAATTGCCAAACTCTCTCGGTACAACTCTTTCAACTTTTTCGTGTTCTTTTGCTCGGTGTACATTTGAATCTCCATCGCGTACACCTCCAACAACTGCGTCCCTTTACTTGCCGCATAGTTCCCACTCTCGTCTTCGCACGATTTTCTCAATTCTTTCAACGTCTTCCCCATAGCCGCAAAGTTCTGCCACTTCAACCACAATTTGCACAACTTCAGTTGAATCTTAAACCACAACCGTTCGTTCGCCTCTCTCGTCATCGTTTTCAGCGTCTTCTCGTAAAACTGTTCCAGCAACTCCCGGTCTTCCATTTGGTTCATCGTTTCCAACAAAGAATTCAAAACCTTTTCCGATTTGTTCTTCGTCACCGCTTTCGAGTCGACGTATGTCAACAGCTTCCCTAAACTCTCAATCGCGAGCGCGACGTTCTTCTTCTTCTTCTCCTCCTCTTTCGTTGAAATCGACGCATCCGCACAACCTTTCAATCGTAACTTCACCACCTGTTTCATGGCTTTAAACCCCCACTCGCCGGGTTGACCGCTCTCATCTTCCATGGTCACCACCGCCGTGAACGCCTCGATCGCTTTCTCAAAGTCCTCCGGGTTTTCCAGCAAGCCTGTAATATCAGAAAAGAAACAGTAAAGAGAGAGAGAGAGAAAAATTGGAGTTCGTTAGATCTTCGTTTTCTTCGCTTGAACTCTCTTTTCGAGAGAGAGAGAGAGAGAAAAAAACAGAGAAACGAATGTTTTGAACGTACCTTTCGCGTTGTAATATTGGTTCTCCACGTCCACTTGTTCCTCGTCTTGTTCCTCGTCCGAGTATTCGAACCCGTAGTCTTCGTCCATGTCGCTCATGATGATTGAATTTTTTCCTCTTCGAGAGGTTTTTTTTGGCGAAACCAAAAATGAGGAAAATCGCTTATTTTAAATGACCACATTTTGATCACGAACAGATACTCGAAGAGCGGGTGAAAGAGATGGAGGAGGAGTTGCGAGAGAAGGAGGAGGAGTTGAGAGAGGTCAAAGAAGAGCTGAGAAACCTTTCGCCGACGCCTTTGTGGAAGGTTGTCACGGATAAGCAGTACAAAGATATCTTCGAGACGCATATTTTATCGAAGTTGGAGGAGTTGTCTTTCAGAGTGTTTCGAGAGGTGAACACGGAAAGTCGCGACGCGTGTAGACGATCGGGGAGGAAGTTGCGGGAGACTTTTGGGCTTACTACTTACAGTGGTAATCCACCAGTGGCAAAGAAAACGACCAGAAAGCTCGGGGGAAAAGAAGCGCAGTATTTTTTCTGCAATCGAGCAGCTTGTATGGGAAACCTCGCGTTGGTTCGTTGGTTACGAGAAGTGAAAAAGTTTGATTGGAACGAGTGGACGATCAACAGAGCAGCTGAAAATGGTCATCTTCACATTGTGACGTATTGCATGGAACAGAAATGTCCACGTGGCTCGTTGACGTGTGCATATGCTGCCGCCTACGGCCATCTCGATATTCTCAAATACTTGCACGAAAACGGCGCGCCTTGGAGTTCGTGGACTTGCTATTACGCTCGCGAAAACAACCACCTCGAGTGTTTAGTCTACGCGCTAGATAACGGGTGTCAAAACGACAAACACGTCCCACAACATTAACAAGTAAACAACGCTCCGTGATGTAACATTGGTGATGAGATTTAAAAGAAAATGCACACATGTTTAGCACAGAGAGAAAAAGGGAGAGAAAGAGAGAAAGAGATTGAGAGACACATACACACACGCGCAACTAAGAAGAAAATTTTAAAATCTCTACGTATGCGCAAAATCTAAGAACTTACTAATCATAAAGCTTACACGGTCGTGGACGCTACTGTTGTTGCCACTTTCTGTTACATCAAACGACTGATATCGCGTCCGAATATTCGCGTTCGCAACATGTCGAAACCAACTTTGAAACTGTTCCCTACGCTCACTTGGCTCACCGTTTCGAAGCTTTTCCAAAACAAACCAGCCATGATGCCTTTCAAAATAGTTACGCCCGGAATATCCGCCACAGCGGCGTCCTTTCCAATGTACGCCAGCGAGCCTCGGTGCGTGTACACAAACTCCGCGTTCGGATCGTCTAACACCGCGTAATTCCCAGTTTCTGCCGCTTTATTGAACCTCTCTGCTAAATAATATCCCTCCTGTTTCGCCACCTGCGCCGTCGCCGGATACGCTTTCGGTTCCAACGTCACGCAATCCCCAATCCCATATATCGACCCGTCCGATCCCTTCACGCGCATGGCCTTATCCGCTAACAACGCTCTTCTGCTTGGTTGCGACCCTTCCGGTAACGAATCCATCACTTTCTCACACACAGGGTTCATCTTAATCCCAGAACACCACACCGCCATCCCAAACGGCAGTTCTTTCTCCTCCCCAGTGTTCTTATCCGCCACCGTCAAGACGCACTGCTTGACCTCTTTCACTTGCGTGTTTAAAATACAATTAATGTTCGCCTTTTGGAAAAAATCCGTGGCGTAGTTTTGAATATCTCTATCGTACGTCGATAACAATCGGTCTTGTAAATCGACAATGTTAATCGACACGTGTTTCAAAAGCCGCTTCGGAAACGTCTTGGCGACGTCGTTATACACTAAATCGTACAATTCCGCGGCTAATTCTACCCCAGTCGGTCCAGCGCCGATAACCACAAACCTCAACAAATCCTCAATCTGTCCAACCGACATCGACGGCAACGCCGCTCTCTCAAATCTCGCGTTCACTTGACTCCGAAACTGCGCCGCGTGCGCCACCTCTTTGAAAAACAAACAGTGCTGCTCCACCCCGGGTACGCCAAACGTGTTCGGAATCGCCCCAACGGCGACAACTAGATAATCGTAATTGATGTTAAAATGTTGCGACTTGTGCTTCCCACCTTCCCCATCGCCACCACCGACATTCGGTAACCACTTGCTCGCCGTCGCGCTTGTTAAATACCTATTGGTAAACGACACCGTCTTCTTCTGCGCATCCACGCCAGTCGCGGCGGCTTCGTAATATTTGAACCCTTTCTCCGCGATCGGCCTCCGAATGCTCTCCACGATCGATCTCGTCTCAATCGCTCCGGTGGCTACCCCGGGAAGTAACGGCGTGTACAAAAAATAATTCCTCGGCGATACCACCACCACGTTGAACATATCTCGAGCCACTTTTTTATCCAACGCTTTGATAAAACTAATCGCCCCCCACCCGGAGCCTAACACGACGATGGTTTTCTTATTCGGATCGATCGTGCACGATTCAATCGAGGACGTCGGTTCCGGCGCGGAGAGTTTTTGTTCCAACACGCGCTCCAACCGGTCGTTCCAGTGCGAGTCCGCCGCCGCCGCGAACGAACGAGTCGAGGAAGGCGACATACAATTTTGTTTCCTTTTTTCTTCTTGCGTCGCTGTCGAGGAGACACGTGTGTGGAAACGACTTTGATCTTCATCGCTTACGTTTCTCCCAAACGTCGTAAACTCGCTCGTTTGACGAAAGAACCCCGCGCCTTGGCTATGTTTGACCCCGCACGAGGAGGAGGAATAGTAATAGTAATAGTTTTGCCTATGCGCGGTCTTGGACGCGCCTCGTCGGAAGGAGGAGAGGAGCGACATGATGATGATTGATTCCGGATAGAACCGCCGCGCGTCGAAAAAGTGAACGCTTTTTGAGTTTCGTTTGGAAGGCAAAAGTAGGCACTTTAATAATAAGAGGGACTTTTTCTTCACTCTGCGCGCGAGCGCTACTACGTGTGCTATTTATTATTCTACTGTTTTTAAAGCTATTTATATCATTTCTCTCTCTATTCTTTCTATTCTTCTCCGCTGACTTCCATGACAATCTCGCCAAACTTTTGGAGCAATTCTTTGCACTTCACTCGGGCGAATTCGTGGGAGACCATGTAGGAATATGCCAATCCGACGACGACGGGGATGCGCAAGCCTCGGCCGCCGGAGCCGACGAAGAGGAAGAGGATAGATGGTCCGACTCTTTCCGCGTGGTTCCGGAAGTCCCGCCGGAATCGAGTGACGTTGTGGTACAAAAAGAAGGTGGTGCCCAAGGTGAAAATACCACCGACGAGCACGTCTAAGCGGTTAGGGAGGGCGGGAAAGACTTGGATAATCCTTTGCCAGTTGAAGATTTTCCCTAAGCCTCGTGCCGGGGACTGTTGTTGGTTTTGGAACACGACGAATCGTAAACGTTCCGGGCGCCACGGAGGGAACCACAAGACGGAACGGTAGAAGATATTTTCCACGTAGAGGTAGTATTGACCTTTAATACGTATCCAGCTGGCGAGGGAGGTTTTTGGAAGCACGCGGTTACCAATGAAGGTTAAGATTTGAACCAGCGCGAAGGATATCGTTCGCAAAGCGACACCAATCGTCAACGCGAGAAGAAAAGTCGCGAGCACGGCAAATATGTTTGGTAACTCTTCTCGCTCTAGCCATTTTGCGTACTCTGTTCGCTCCAAGTTATAATCGTATTTACACTGATCGCAGGAGAAGTACGATCGCGGATTGGAAGAGAGCGTTCGCCATCGGTCCAAGCATTTCCTGTGGACGAGACCAACGCTACCTTTGCACATGCACGGTGAAAATAACTTACCAAGCTCACTGTTCTCATCGTTCACGTCGGACATGCATATTCTGCACTGCGGAGGTTCGTCATCCTCCTGGACTCGTTCGGGAAGATTTGGAGCGCGCTCGTGGTCTCTTCTCTCCTCCTCATTCCGTCCTCTGTTCGCGACGTTTTGAATACCAATACGAAGGCGTCGCCGCAAATATCCGAGCCTATCTGTCGCCGTCGCTTGCAACGCTCTCGCGCCGGGAGGTTGATCCATCACGTCTTCTTCCTGTCGTTGCCTTCTTTGTTCGAGTGCAAAGCGGCGTATTCTCGCTTCGCGCTCGAGCGCGCGCAAGCGATTTCTTTCCGCCAAAACGATGTTCGGATTGTTGTAGTTGTTATTGTTATTGTCCTCCATTGAATTAAACGACAAACTTATAACTCCCGCTCGGGCTCTTCTTCTTCTTTCCGTCCACCGCTTCAAACTTCAACTCCTCCAAGTTGATACCGCTCGCCTTCAAATTGGCTTTCGTTTCCATAGAATCCGATATGTCTTTAATCTTCCTGGCAATATCTTCTACTTTTAAATCGTGACAGTTAAACTGATCTTTCACGCCGTTCTCGAATTCAATCGCCACGACCGGTGGCATCTCGTCCGCTCTGATTTTATGCGACACCTCGCACTCCGGGTTGGACTTTTGAGCTCGCGGGGAATAGATGCGGTTCAGGAATTCTCTCATGGCGGTCGCGCGATGATCCATCGGGTTGAACTGGACGTGGATTTTCTTGAGGTGGCGCAATGGCATGGCGACGCTGATTACGTGTGTTGACGCGTCGGTTTACTGCGTTTGCGTTTTGAATGCACGCGGTGGAGAGTGTACGTCGGTGCCGAGCTAAGAGTTGTGTGGTTTTTTTTGTAGACGAAGGTCTTTTTGAAACTTCGTATCTTGTGTGTTTCTCTCTCTCTCTTGTCTCTCGTATTGCTCAAATAACGTTGTGATGAAATATGTGTGCGTATGGTAGGCAGCATCCACCCGACCAGTGTTACATCACGGAACGTTGTTTACTTGTTAATGTTGTGGGACGTGTTTGTCGTTTTGACACTTGTTATCTAACGCGTAGACTAAACACTCGAGGTGGTTGTTTTCGCGAGCGAAAGCGCAAGTACGAAAATCCCAAGGCGCGCCGTTTTCGTGCAAGTATTTGAGAATATCGAGATGGCCGGATTGGGCAGCAAGTGCACACGTTAATTCTGTACGTGGGCATTTCTGTTCCGTGCAATACGTCACAATGTGAAGATGACCATTTTCAGCTGCGCTGTTGATCGTCCACTCGTTCCAATCAAACTTTTTCACTTCTCGTAACCAACGAACCAACGCGAGGTTTCCCGTAACAGCTGCTTCACTGCAGAAATTATATTGCGCTTGTTTTCCCTCAATCTTAATGGTCTCTTCCTTTACCACTGGTGGATTAACACTCAAGGTTTCAGCAATAAAAGTCTCCTGCAACTTCCTCCCCGACCGTCTGCACGCGTCGCGACTTTCCGTGTTCACCTCTCGAAACACTCTGAAAGACAACTCCTCCAACTTCCATAAAATATGCGTCTCGAAGATATCTTTGTACTGCTTATCCGTGACAACCTTCCACAACGGCGTCGGCGCGTACTTCATCAACTCTCTCTTCACCTCTTCCAACTCCTTCTCCTTCTTTCGCATCTGCGCCTCGAAAACAGATTCGCGCTCTTTCCATCTTTCTTCTTGTTCTTTCACCCGAGCGCGTAACGCCAAAATATCCTCCTCTTCATCGTCGTCCTTTTCTCCTTCTGCTCCTTCTTCCGCTCGCGAACGCTTTTTACTCCCCATTCGTTTCCGCGGTAAACTTCTTTTTGCGAGCGTATCGCGATGCAACGCGCACTTTCCGTCGTCGCGTCTGCGTTTGTTTTTCTCTTCTTCTTGGTCTTTGTCTTCTTTCACGCGTATTTTTTGTGAACAAAGAGGTGCCTTGCAGGGGAGCCGTCACTTTTTTCCACGCACCAAACACGTTGACCAAAGAGAGAGAGAGATTATAATCATGACCACATCATCGCTCCCAAAATTAAAACTCACCTACTTCAACATCCAAGGCCCCGCGGAGAAGGTTCGTTTGGCGTTAACGATCGGGAAAGTCCCGTTCGAGGACCACCGCATCGCGATGCCGGGGCAATCCGACGAGTGGAAAGAACAGTATAAACCGAAAACGCCGTTCGGGAAAGTCCCGGTGCTTGAAATCGACGGGAAGGAAGTGGTGTCGCAATCGGACGCGTTGTTACGATACGCGGGGATATTGGCGAACGAGAACGGCGTTGAGTTGTACCCGCAAGGTGGGATGGCGCAATTGAGAACGGACGAGATGATTTCGTTGGTGGATGAGATGGCGAATAGTTGGGCGCCGAGGCTGTACGTCGGTATGCAACCGAAGAATTTCGGATACCCGGACGATGATGCTTGGAAAGGCTCGGATGAACACAAAAAAGCGACCGAAATAGCGCGAACGAGGTGGGTTGACGACGATTTGCCCGTGTATTTAGGGCACGTTAAGAAACAGTTGGCGAAGAGCGGCGGTAAGTTTCTTTGCGGCGAGAAGGTGACCATCGCGGATTGCTACTTAGTCCCGATGTTGAATCGTTTGTCGAGCGGCGGCATCGATTACGTGGATAAAGAGTGCGTGGCCAAGCATGGGGGCGCTGAAGTTACGGATTACGTCGAGAGATTCATGAACATAGAAGAGGTGAAGAAGTGGTACGCGCCGAAGGATGTGTAAGAATAATACGGGTGGATTTGATGAAATGGTTCACGTCGAGTTGGTGAAAACGATAAAGGACAAAACACACGTACATAATAAGTGGTGATACAACAGAAAATACTCGACTATCAGTGCTTTCGTTCTTCTCTCTACTCACTACTACGCCGTAGCCTTCTCGGCTACTACCGGGGGCGCCTGCGGCAATGGAATCTCATCTTTTTATTCCTCGAACGACAGCTCCATGGAAGGCAAATCGGCTTCTGGATTATCATTCAAATTTCTCAATTCGCCCGGTGCCAAAGCTAACGGGGTCAACGCGGCACTCACGGCTCCACTCAACGCTCCCGTGCCCGTTCTTTTGTTGCTATTATTATTATTATTATCTTTCTTGTTTTTTTCTTCTTCCGCCTTCTTGGTGGCGGTGGTCGCCGCTTCCTTTGTCTTTGCTTTTTTACTCTTCTTCTTCTTCTTTTGTTTGTTACCTTCGCTCGCGTCGTGCGACCCTTCTTCCGATCTATTATTGTTCACGTTTTCGTCGTTGCTCATCGTGTTCCTCCCGTCCTCCTCGTCCTCCTCTTCCTCAACCTCGCTCGGAATAATCCCAATCGTCTGCGCGTAGTTGCATATCTCTTCGTTGAACGCTTCGATCCTTTCCTTCATCTTCAATCGCCGATGATACTCCTTGAAGAACTCCTCGTTTTGCTGTTCCAATTTGTCCCAAATCACCGACGATATCACCTCATCGATCCCGCACTTCTTCTCTAAAATCTCAATCACTTCCTCTTTCGTCGCGTAAAACGTCAAGCATCGCTCGATGAGCGATTGGACGATGAGAATTTCTCGAGTTCCAAACTTTCGAGCCATTTGCTTCCTTTTTCTGAGCTCTCTGCGATTTTTAGATATCAACTGCGACGCGGTCGGTTGTTGTTGCTGTGCAACGTGTTGCATCGGAACAACCCCAGTTGCACCGCTGCGCTGATATTGTTGTTGTTGATTCGTCATCGGATGATGTTCGCCGTACGACGAGACCGCGCTCCGCTCGGACGAGAACGTCTTCATCTCTCTAATCTTCTTCTCTCGACGTCACCCAATTCCAAATCTTTTTTTTTATGTTCTCCGCTCCTTCGCGCAAAACAATCGAGAAGAACGCGCGAGTGTGAATGCAACCGATGTGGTATCGACACACAGACTCGTTGTTTGATTTCGTGGGTACGTTTAATCGGCGAGATTATCTCTTCTCCTCTTTTTGTAAAGAAGCGCGCGTGCGGATAGAATGTGGACAACACCTGGTGACGACACGACTATGGTTTCCAAAAATATCTCTTTTTCATCTTCTCGTTTTGTTGCGTGAGAGCAGCGCCTGCGCGGGAGATTAAATTTAATTGGGCGATTCTTGGTTGTGTCTTGGTGTGTTGCTTTTTTCCTTCTCTCACCAACACGAGTTTTTCTTCCCCCAAACCGCTTCACTTCACTTCATTACTCTTTCTCCCGAAAAGGAAAGTTTAATAAAGGATAAATATGGGAGAAGAGCAAAAGATGAAAACGACGTCACGCTTGGCGAAGAACGCGGAGGAAGCGAAACTCGCTGGTGGGAAGAAACGAGCGACGACGGGGACGACGACGGCGAGCAAGAAGAAAACGACGGGAACACCATCATCAAATCCTCATCCTCATCAAAAAGTGGAAGTGAAGAAAGAGGAGGAGGTTTTAGGAGGCGCTCTTCCTCCGAAACGGACGACGAGACGAACGGCGTCGACGGACGAGCAGATACTGGATGCGTCCGGTGGAGGGAGTGGTGGTGGTGGTGGTGCGTCGACGATGCAGCAGCAGCAACAAAGAGTTAGGACGAAAAAGAAAGCGTCGCCGCCATCGCGGGAAATTGTGGAACCGAAAGAAGAAGAAGAAGAAGAAGAGGAAGAAGAAGAGGAAGAAGAGAAAGACGACGAGGATGCAGAAGAAGAAGAAGAAGAAGAAGAAGAAGCAGACGACGATGATCAGATGGACGTGGACGACGAGGAAGACGCTTTCGAAGAGAGACGAAAAATAGACGCCGATGAAAAATACGAGGCTGATTGGACGGACAAGAAGCAATATTTTCCCATCGATTTGGCCGTATTTGACGCGCAGAAAAAGGCGGAGGCAATGAGTATTAACGACGCCGCGAAAATAGAGAGGGATAACGCGAACGGGAACGAGGAAGAGAAGAAGGGTTTAAGCAGAAAAAATGGAGAATCGATCGCGCAAACGCTGGACGATTTGAGGTCGTCCAAAGGCGAGAAGTTGGTCGCGTGGCAGTTGCCACCGGATTTGCCATTGGCGAACGAAAGAAACGGTAGAAATAGAAATAGCGCAACAGCTGCGGGTAGAAATAACAATAGAAGAGGTGGGAAGAGAACGTCCGCGGGAGCAGGCAACGCTACGAACAGTAGCAACAAGAACAAGAAACAGAAGAAACTTCTCGGCGTTCCCGATTTGAGGGCGGGACAACTCGGAGAGATTGAAGTGTACGCAGATGGCACGGCAAAATTCGTCATCGGCGAATGTAGGTTTGATTTAAAAGACGGTACGGCGTATAGGCACCACGAACAGTTCAATATCATAGATGAAAAGAAGAAAAAATGCGCGTTTGTAGGAGATATCGTAGGTCTAGTCGTAGCTACGCCGGACGTGGACCAATTAATAGAGCAAAGCTCGAAGGAGCAAAGCTACAGTGACGAAGACGACGAGAACTTAGATGGCGATAGCGACGCAGACATCATCCATGCCGATAGCGACTGATGGATGATGGTGTTGTGGAGAGAAGAATTTCTCTAGATATTTGTTTGTGTGTAGTAGAAATATTGACATAGTACGTACTAGTAGTTCAATTAACGAGCTGGGGCCTTCATGTCCGCGTAGACTGAAGCACGCGCGGCGTCGCAAAAAGCACCAACGTTTCCTTCTGGCGTGCCTTGGACCACTCCGTGCCCGACATTCAAAATATGCTTCGAGTTCCCGGCATCTCTCACGTTGTTTGCGACTTCTTTTCGAATTCTCTCCTCCGAGGCGAACAAATACATCGGGTCCATGTTCCCTTGCAAAATTCGATCCGGCATGATCGATCGCGCCTCGGCCATGTCCGTCTCCCAATCTAATCCAATAACATCCGCAGTGGATCTCTTAATTTCGTGTAACTTTCCATGTCCCCCGTTCGCGTGGAAAATCAACGGCGTGTCCGGATATTTCGCTCTCACGATTTCCATCACGCGTTCGTTGTATGGATGCGAAAACTCCGCAAACTGTTGGGGCGACAAATGATGCGCCCACGAATCGAATAACTGCACAACTTGTGCGCCGCAATCAATTTGATGGCACACGTACACCCCCAACGCTTCGGCTAAATGCGCCAAAAACGCGTGTAAAATTTCTGGATTCTTCGTCATCATTTGCTTCGTCACGACCAAGTGTCTGTCCGATTTCCCTTCAATCGCGTACGCCGCTAACGTCCACGGCGCGCCAATAAATCCGAGCATCGTGCTCTGACCTTCAATCTCTTTCCTCAACGTGCTCAAAATCGGACGAATAAACGGCAAGCTCGAATCTGGATCGTCCAACGTCTTCAACTTTTTCACCTCTTCCATCGACCGCACCGGTTCTACGACCGGTCCTTTCCCTCTGACGACATCAAACTCAACCCCAAGCGCTGGCAACGGCGTCAAAATATCCGAAAACATAATCACTCCGTCCGGCTTAAACGCTCTCCATGGTTGCATGGACAACTCGATGGCAATTTCCGGCGTCTCCGACCGATGGCGAAAAGGATACTTCTCCGAATACGCTCTGAATTCCGCCATGTATCTCCCAGCCTGCCTCATCAACCACACCGGCGGCCGTTCGACGTCTTCCCCACGAGCCGCTCTCAAGAGAATCGGATCATCTTTACTACCGTCGTTCGCCGAAGCATCGAGTCTGAAAACCGCGCGTCGTCCTCTTTCTCCTTTTCCTCCTCTGTTATTAATACTCTTCTTCGTCCCACTGCGACGAGACGAAGAATCCAATCGCGTTTGGGTCGTTCCCACGAAGAATGATGACGATGATGCTCTTTGCGAGATGAACATTTTCGTCCTCGTCCTCGTCTACAAATACTCGCACGGAAGAGAAACGAAAGTAGTAGCAGTACACGCGCTCCTAATCAAAGGCGTCGAAAAGTTCTTTATCTGCACTCACCACTTAAGCTTTCGTTCGCGTTGTTCGGCGGATGAAATTTTTCTGTGTGGATATCTGATATCTCTTTTTCCCTTTTCTTATCGAAAGAAAGCGAAGGAGAGAAGAGATCAGATTTTTCTTTTTTTGTTTTTTTTTTTCGACCAAAAAAATTTTGAACACAAAACCAACCAGAGAACTCTTGAGGATTTTTCGAGGGTCCTTTTCCATAGTTCCCCGACCTCTCTCTCTTTCTCTCTCTCTTTCTCTCTCCGCTTTCAAAATCATCATGGACAACGTGTACGCGCTCAACGAACGCGCGGTACGCGCTTTGGAAGATAACGGGATCACCGCGAAAACGATGATACGATTTGCGAGATTAGGTTTATACGCGCAAATAGTTTTGGCTTTGTGGGGGTCGTTATCGTTCACGTACGGGATCATCCACGCCTCCGCGCTCGCGGTGTCGTTGTACGGCGTCGTGGCGTTGGAGTTGAAGACGCCGAGATTGTTGAAAATATACGCCGCGGTGTTGTTGGCGTTGACGATTACGGATTTGCTTTGGTTGTTGAACTTTACCGGTTCTATTTGGGGTGGACGAACGGGCGTGAAGGATCAGTATTACGACACGTTGTCGTACGCAAGCTTGAACTGGACGACGCTCTTCCCGGAGTTTCTCGCGTTTTTGGTTCGGGTCGCGAGCGTGTGTTTGTGGGGAATGCTATGGATGAAAGGAGCGTTGAATGATTTAGAAGGGGAGTGTTTGGATCCAGATAGCGAAGGGTTGATGATGGGTTCCGGTGGGAACTCGTCGTCCCGGACGTACGTGCCCGGGAGCGAATATCAAGACGATTTTTCTCACGTGCAACCCGCGGGAGCGGTTCCGGAAGGGCGGATTAGAGGACAAGGGAGTAGTAAGAAGAAAGGCGGCGGGCCCTCGGATGACTTTTCCCTCAGTGGCGCTGGCTACCAGCAATCGGAAGTGTAATTTGTGCGACTATATGCTTACTGTAATGTGCAACAAAAATTCTAATTATTTATCTGCAACTTTTATCTCGTGTTCTAACTTGACTCTTCTTAATCGTTTCGTTACTACTTGCACTAACTCTGGTTCTTTCAGGAACGCTCTCTGGATGGCGTGCTCGCCGCCTTCTTCCCACTCGTCGCACTCGTTCCTTTCGAACAAGACTAAGTTATCTATGCTCGACGGTTTCGTCACGTCCCAGCGACAAAACTCGAGATTGTTCAACGCCTTCCACGGCGTCGTCGCTAAATCATCGCCGGATTTCGCCAGGGCGCGCGCGTCGCGACGTTGCCACACGTCTTTTATCAAATACGCGATATCATTGATATCTACATCTAACGCGCACTTCCCCAAGCCTCTGCTTTCCTCTCGATCTTTCAATCGATCGAGTTGCGTCTGGTAAGCGACAATTTTCGTATCCACGTCGTTGCCTTCGTCCGGCGATAGCTCGACCGTTTTCGAGAGTTTACACAAAACAAAAGACGCCAACGCGCACCCAAACATTGCCGGAACGGTACCTAAAACCGGTATCGTTCTCACGCGAAAGTTTGGTACGACTTGATAATCGCGAAGCGTTTCGCCTTCTTTCAAATCGACTTCGGTGACCAACTCTCGAACTTGCTTCTCCACGGAAACGAGACAATCCACGCCGTGACTGATGCCATACTTTTTCCGCAAATTATACTTAATCGCACGCATTAACGGGTCAAAATTCGCGTTTGAAATATCACACAGTTTCAATCGCGTTGGATCGCACTTCGATCCGGCGCCGCCGGAGGACACCACCGGTATCTTCCTTCGCGCACACGCCTCTAACAAATCCACTTTCGTGTCGCAGTTATCGATGCAATCGACCACGTACGAAGGCGCTACATTTTCATCACCCTCCGTCGTATTCTCCGTCTCGTTCTTCTTCCACTCCCCTAACACCATCTCTTCGTTTTTCTTCTCGCACATCGCGTTGCATGCCTCAATCTCTGCCTCCGGAAAAATCTTCGCGAAGTGTTTCCTCAACACCTCCGCTTTCGGCTTCCCCACGTCCTCTCTCGTCGCTACCGCGTGTCTGTTCAACGAACTCAACGACACTTGGTCAAAATCTACCACGCGTAATTTCCTTACCCCCGAGCGTAAAAGCATGCTCGCGCAGTGCGAACCAACGCCACCTAACCCGACGACGACGACGAACGCGTCCGCTATGTGCTCTTGACCGAGTTGCCCGAAAAACTGCACGTTTCGCGTGAAATGTTCGCGAACGATATCGTCCGTCGCGTATAAGGTTTTCGAGGAAGCCGAGGATAAAGCTTGAGAGGAAGTTCTCCTCCGACGGCACTCCTCCTCCTCCTCTTCATCCTCATCGCGCGACGGGGCTTGTTCGCCTCTTCTCTTCGACGCGCGGCGAGCGCTAAGTTGTCGTTGTCGTAACAGTAAAATTCGAGACGCCGAAACGCCAATCGCGACCCCGCACCCGAAGAGCGAGAGATACGACAACGCGAGGCTGTTGCTGCCATCGCCGCTCGTCGAAGAAGAAGAAGAAGACGCAGAGGTGGACGCCGCGCCTCCTCGGCTCGTCATCGTCTCGATATGCTGCTCACACTTTACTAAAAAGTGCTGCGTGTGTATATAAAGTATTTCTCCCTAACACGACGGCGGAAACCGCTCCTCCCAAACTGTTGTCGTGTACAACTTTTCTCGTCTCTGTGTTAAAAAGTTGCGCTCTTTTGCTTCCTTCTTCAAATCCCGGGGTCCCGTTTGTGTGGCCTGTCAGGGCTTCTTCGGAGGGTAATCGAGATATATATTTTTTGAAAATTTTCCCAAGGCTGTGTGGTTTGGTTTCGTCGGGCGGCGCGAATCAAATCGAACGTCAGAAATAAACTCTCATCCTCTCGTTGTTGCGAAATTTAACTCGAGTTCACGATGGCAGTTTTTGATGCGGATAAAGACATCTCTCCCGGGATCGTCGTCTCGGTGCCGTTCTTTGGCGGCATCTTGGCGCTGTTGATGATTGGAGGTGCGCGCATTTCTCATTTTTTTTTTCAATCCGGTCTCTTTTCTCTGTGTGTATCATTTCCGGCGGTGAGGGGAGATGACGATCGAAGTTCGGTTTTTATTTCGGTCGCTGAGATGCGTTCGAGAGGAGCTTTTCCCGAAAAGTGCGGAACCAAAACGCGCAGGCACTCGAGCTCGATCGGTTCAGCCTGTTTGGTATCGTTTTTGAAACCTTTTCGTGCGCTCTGTCGCTGACCCCAAAATGTCTCTCCTCCCCCGTGATGATGTAAACAATCAATCAATCAATCGCTTTTGTTTTACCACAAATGTACAGTTTTGATGAAGAAAGTTCGAGCCGCCCCGCGTGGTGAAGGACCGCAATTGTTCATCGCGGACCAAATCGCCGAAGGCGCTGTTGCGTTTTTGAAGACTGAGTACACGTATTTACTGCCGTTTGTGGTTATCTGCGCGGCGTTTATTGTTGGCATTTTGGAAGGCCAATCGGGTTCTCCGGTGGACTACTCCGACAACAAGGGCGGGTGGCAAACTACCGTGTGCTTCTTGTCCGGCGCGTCTTTGTCCGCGTTGGCCGGCTGGATGGGCATGAAGATTGCGACGGAAACGAACGTTAAGACGATGCAAGCGGCCAAGGAGTCCTTGAACTCTGCGCTTAAGATTGCCTTTGCCGGCGGCGCCGTTATGGGCTTTTACGTCGTCGCGCTCGGTATCCTCGGTTTGGTCGTGTTGTTCTACGCGTTCTCCATGGGTCAAGACAACGCTCCCGAGGATGGTATCACCTTTGATCCGGACATGAGAGATGCGATCAGATACTTGTCTGGCTTTGGCTTTGGCGCCTCTTCTATCGCTCTTTTTGCGAGAGTCGCGGGGGGTATTTACACCAAGGCTGCCGACGTCGGCGCCGATTTGGTCGGTAAAGTTGAATCTGACATCCCGGAAGATGATCCCCGTAACCCGGCCACTGTTGCCGATAACGTTGGTGACAACGTCGGTGATGTTGCCGGTATGGGTGCTGATTTGTTCGAATCGTTTGTCGGTTCCATTATTGCCTGCGCTTCCTTGGCGAGCTCTCACGCTGAAATCGCGTTGCCGTTCTGGGTCGCCGGTTTCGGTATCTTGGCTGCGACTATTGGTTTCTGGACTGTCTCCACGAAGGACGACGCCGACCAATCCGAATTGCTCCACGCGTTGCACAGAGGCGTTTACTCTTCCTCTATCCTCGTCATTGTCTTTACGATTATCTCCGTCGAAATTTTGTTCAACGGTTCCAAGTTGGGCTACAAGTTCTTCGCGTGTGTCCTCATCGGTCTCATCGCGGGTATCTTAGTCGGCGAAGCCACGGAATACTGCACGTCTTACGCGTACACTCCGGTTAGATCCATCACGCACGCCGGTTCTGCCGGTGGTGCCGCGACTGTCATCATCCAAGGTTTGGGCATTGGTATGATCTCTGTCTTCCCGCCGACCATCGTTATCGTCTTGACGATCCTTTCCACCTTCGTTATTGGCGGCTTGTACGGCATCGCCATCTCCGCTGTTGGTATGTTATCCACGCTTGGCGTCACACTCGCGACTGATGCGTACGGTCCGGTTGCGGACAACGCCGGTGGTATCGCCGAAATGTCTCCGGATGTCGAGGACTACGTTCGCGAACGCACCGACAAATTGGACGCGCTCGGTAACACCACCGCGGCCACGGGTAAGGGTTTTGCCATCGGCTCCGCCGTTTTGACTGCCTTGTCCATGATGAATGCGTTCGTTAAAAACGTTCCGTTCGGATGCGGCGAAGGCGTTGAAAGCAAGTTCTGCCTCGCCGAGAACATGTTGCTCACGGACCCGTACGTCTTGTCTGGCATCATCCTCGGGGCGATGCTTCCATTCTTGTTCGCCGCTTTGACGATGTTGTCCGTCAGAAAAGCTGCGGGCGCGATTATCGTCGAAGTCCAACGCCAGTTCCGCACCATCCCGGGCTTGTTGGAAGGTAAGGAAGGCGTTGTGTGCGACCACATGGCGTGCGTCGAATCGTGCACCAAATCCTCCATCAACGAAATGCTCTTGCCGGGTATCATCGCCGTCTTCACGCCGATCTCCATCGGTTTATTGGTTGGTGCCAAGTGCCTCGGCGGTTTATTGGCGGGTTCCATCGCCTCTGGCTTTATGTTGGCCGTCATGATGTCCAACGCCGGCGGCGCCTGGGACAACTGCAAGAAGTACATCGAAAACGAAAAGGTGTACGGCGGCAAAAAGTCCGACACTCACAAAGCGTGCGTCGTTGGCGACACCGTCGGCGATCCGTTCAAGGATACCTCCGGTCCGGCCTTGAACATCTTGATCAAGTTGATGACTGTCTTCTCCCTCACTCTCGCCCCGGTCTTCAGAGACGACTGGGAGACGTATCAGTACGGTTTGATTGTCTTAGCGGTTGAGATCCTCTTGGTCGCTTTGGCCTACTGGTGGGTCTGGATCAAGAACGGCGACGAAGTCTTCACGCCGAACGACGCGAAGCACAACAAGACCACCTCAGATTAAATAATATACAGCAATATTTATTTGATCACGTGATTGAGAGGTGTTGAGCTTATTAATAAAAGTTGGTTGGCTTCACTTAATACACACACGAAGCTTTTTGTTCTAGTAAATATACATACATGCAAGGAAAGACTTTTTTCATAGCTTGATTTAATCGATACAAATACATACGTTCATTACATACATCTGTGTAGAAGACTACGCGCGCGCGCACACACACATCTAATTGATCTATCCATCTATCTCTTTATCTATCTATCTATCTCTCGAACGCCGCGACGACTCTACTAAATCTCTACTGGTTGCCCCCCTCGGAAGAGCCGTCGTTCCACCCCCTGACCCACTCCTTCCCAAACTTTGCTCTCGTCTTCTCGTCGCTCTTCTCGTCTAAAAACTTCATCACGTGCGCTTTCAGCGCTTTATACGCCTCGTTTTCCTCTCTTAAATATTTCGGCGCTTCGCTTTGTCCAGTCAAATACGAGTACAAATCTGGATTTTCCTCTTCCAAAACTTTTGCGAATTGAGTCAAAAACGAATCGCTCGTCGTTTTCGCGTTCAAGTTTCTCTCGGCCCACTCCCCGACGACCACGTCGAGTTCGAGAAACCCTCTCTGTTTCGCGCGGTAGAGCGTTTTGTTTATCAATCTTTTTCTGTGCTCTTCCTTTTCCTCGTCGTAGTTGTTGTTCGAAAAAGAAGAAGAAGAAGACAAAGAAGAAGAAGAAACGCGCGAAAACGTCGACAAAGCTGCTTTCTTTTTTGTCACCGCCACGCCGGGAGTTCCTCCTCCTCCTCCTCCTCCTCCTCCGAGAAGAAGTGTGCGAGAAAGAAGCGTCGACGACGATGTAAACGACGACGAGAACAGCAGTTGTTGTTGTTGTTGTTGTTGTCGTTGTTCTCTCCTCGCCAGCGCTCGAAGAAGGACACGAAACGCGCTCATTTTTTTTCCCTCTGACGACGACGACGACGAAAGAGGAGTCGTCCAAAACAGAAAACGAGACGAAAAAAAATTCTCTAAAAAAAGTATTTAGGGTCAAACCCTAATAAAGACTTGAAAAATCTCTGGTCGTTTGCCACGTGGGTCCGCGCACGAAAGAAGAAGATTATCCAAACGCGATTGAAGATCATCCAATCGCGTCATAAAGAAGACACACCAACAACAACACACTTTGTTTATTCTTATTAATCAAAATGTCCTCCACAACTGCAATGATGATGCAAACGACGACGACGAAAGCTGTCGTCGTTTCTTCGGTGAACAAGTCCGCGAAAAGAGCGCAATCCGTGCGAACGAAAGCGTTGGCGACGCCGTATCGGTACCCGGAGCAAGGATTTACGGATGAAGTCGTGGAAGAAGTCATCGCGGCGTTCCCGGATAAAGGGATCGCGTCGAACTTGGAAGGGATGATCTTGTTCGCGGCGGATGGGTACGATATTTTGGACGTTCGATCGGACGCGGAGATTGAGTTTGTCGGGAACTTTCCGACCGCGAGAAAGAACAAGGAAGTTGGGGTGCGATTTCATTGCATTCCGTTGATTAACGCGGTGAGAAAGTACGACTCGGAAGTCGGGGCGAAGGTGTACGTGCAATCGAAGAACGAATCGTTCAAAGAGAAGATCGAACAGACGTTTCCGGACAAGGAGGCAAAGATTATCATCACGTGCTCTGACAGCAGAGACCGCGCGATTCAAGCGTTGGAGTTGCTCGACGAGTGGGGATACGTGAACATCGTCGGTCTCAAAGGCGGCTACAACATGTGGAACCGTCAATGGGATCAAAACATGAGAAGACGCAACTTGCCGGGTAACTTCAAGGAAGAGTTTTCTCACGGTGCGGAAGGTATGGGGGTGCACGGCACCGGGGCGTCGTTCCAAAACCAAGATGCGTTCCAATATGCAGACTGGAAAGACTCGACAAAGTGGATGGAATGGACGAGTGGTACGATTCCGGCCGACGAATAAATCTTCGAATAAATTAATATTGTCTCTGTTCCTCGTCACCTGCTCGTTTAATACCATATACAATTACACATTTCTATAAACTTATTACATTCATTTATTATACATTTACTATCTATCGTCTATCGCCTTTTTATACATTATACTATCATCGTCTAATAATCAAGTCGTCCGAGTCGTCCGAGGAGGACGACGCGGAGGATGGCGTCCGAAGTTGGTCGTTTATCCAATCCGCTAATTTCTCCTCTTCCGGGTCATTAGAATCAATAACATCGATATCTCCAGTTAACATGCCGAAATTGGCGATGCCGGTGAACCTGCCCCATTCGGAAGTGCGCATTCTTCGAGATTTACAAGCGCCGACGCCTCGTAAGATGCACTCGTGCTCGTACACTTCGAGGTACCCATACGACGTTCCGCAGTCAGCTTCTAACATTGCCTCTATTGTTACATAATGCACGTTACCTCTTTGTATGTACCCCCCAGGGTGGTCGTGACCTGCTACACAGACTTTCACCGTTTCCGACTTGGATTCAAAATAACTACTAATCACGTCCGCGTTCCAAGCGACCATGCCTTCTCTCGCAGAACCGGGCGCTAATGCGTTGTGCGAACACACGATGACTTTTTTCCCTTCCTTTTCGGCTAAGTCGACTTGCTCCTTCAACCAATTAAATTGTACACTCGCAATACCACCCGACCACGGCTTTGCGTTTCTTTTCTTAAACTCCTCCGTCTTGGACGCGAGCCACGCGTGTCCTTCTTTCCACGCTTCGCTGTTCTCGTCCACATACCTCGGATTCATATCGGTGGTATCTAAACAAAGCAAAACCCAATTCCGGGGTAATTCTACTTTATAATAATCATCCTCTCCGAAGTTCATTTTCTGTTTAAACACCTCTCTGGTGACCGCCATGTCGTGATTCCCGAGCACCGACACCAGTTTCAAATCTTTCGTTAAACTCTTCTCCGTAATCTCAACCATCTCGTTAAACTCTTTCACGTTCCTCGCTTTCACCTCTTCGGACCAACTCGACGCATCTCGGAAATATAAGTTCTCGGCGCTATCCTCGTTGTACCCGTCGTACAAATCTCCCAAATTAATCACGCACGCGAGCGCGTGCGCGTTTTCGCTAAACTCGTTCAAGCAGTTTTTCAGTCTCTCCTTCGCGTCTCGGAAATATTTATTCCGTGTGCCGTACGTGCCGTTCTCTTTATCCGCGTATTGCGCGTCCGCGAATACGCCGAGCGTAAATAGAGGTTTCTTGTGCACGGATTCGAGTCGACTGGACGCGCCCAGCGATTGGTTCGACGGTTGGCGATAGGAGGAGGAGGAGGAGGAGGAGGAGGAGTCTTTGTTTATTCCATCGACATCTTCTTCCCCGAACGAGGAGGAAGCTTTCACCAAAATCACTCGTTTCCATCCTCCTTTTCCTCCTCTTCCTCCCGCGTTTTGCCTCGTCGTCGTCGTTTTTCTCGTGCTCTTAATCGTAATCCTCGTCCTCGTCGTCGTCGTCGGTAGAGAGAAGGACGACATCATCACGCTTTTGATGAAGTTGATGATGATGATGCTTTCAAATGAAGACTTTTCCCCGTTGGAATGGTTTGAAAAGTTTTCTTTCTTTTCGGCACTTTCACGCGCGCAAAGAAAGCGCGCATCATCAAAAGCGACGAGAGAGACTTTAATCGCGTCACCACGATGAGACGCGAGAGATAGAGAGAGAGAGAGAGTGAAAAACCAGCATCATGTGGGGAGGCACTGACACGAATAATAATACGAGTAATAACAATACGAGTACTAGTAATAACACCAACTCGCAATGGAATCAATTCGGTGGATTCAATCAAAACAATCAACAACAGAACGCGAACGCTCCTTCTCCGTTTGGGATCGCAACGACCCCCGCGAATAACAACACGAACAACGCGACGACGTCGACGACGACGGCGGCGGGAGGTGGAGGTTTCAACAGCAGTCCTTTTGGTGGTTTCAATCAACAACCTCAACAACAGCAGCAGCAGCAGCAGCCAGGAATAGGAATAGGAATAGGCGGAGGATTTAATGCACCTTCTTTGTCGTCTCCGTTTGGGGCTTCTGCGAGTGTGAATGCGAACAACAGTCCTTTTGGTGGTAGCGGCGGTGGAGGTACCGCGACTGGTTTTGGAAGCGCGAGTTCCGGTTTCGGTATTCCCGTCGCGACGATGACGACGACGACTGCGGGAGCGGTGCCAGCGTCTCCGTTTGGAGGAGGGTTTGGAACGACGGGTGGAGGAGGAGCCGGCGGATTTGGATCGTTGAATATGCAGAATGCGAATAACAACACCAATAGTCCGTTTGGAAATACTACCACTACTGCCGCTGCTAGTACTACGCCTTTTGGTGGTGGAAGCGGCGGTCTTGGATCCACATTTGGGGGAGGAAGCGGACCTGCTACGACTACTGCGAACAATAACTCGCCGTTCGCCGCAAATCCATCGCCGTTTAGCTCGATACCGTCATCTGTTCCTGCTAATACAAGCAGCAATCCGTTCGGAAGTGGAGGTGCGAATGCGAATACGAGTGGACTCTTTGGCGCGCCGGCGTCGAAACTGGCTCAGCAAAATTTGAACGTGAACGCGTCTCCATTTGCTCCCGCGACGGCAATGCCGTCTCCGTTCGCTCCGTCTTTGTCGTCACCATTCGGTGGTGGAAACGCAGCCGCTACGAAACTAGGAGGAGAGAAGAAGGAAGCGCAAACACAGAACCAATCCACTTTCGGAGGAGGATTAATGGGTGGCGGAAGCTTTAACGACGTGAAAACGACGGCGTCGGGATTGAAAATTCCAACGCCCCGGACACAGATTGGTGGTGATGGTGGTGGTCTTGCTGCTACTGGAATAGCACCGGCTGCTACTGCAACGCCTTCATTTTCCCCTTTCCTTAGCGGCGGAGGCACAAAAGCATCCGCACCTCCCTTACCGAAGACTGCACCTTTCGGTGGCGGCATGCAAGGATCGTCTCTTTTTGGGAAAACGCCACCTCCAAAGCAACAGATGAAGATGACGGCTTCCGCGATTGACGATTTCGGGGATGACTTACACAAAGCGACGTCTGAAAGGCACATCACGGGCACGTGTAACGAAATGTGTCCAACATCCGAGCTTCAACGACGGAGCGAAGAAGGCGACTTGGAACTTTTCGAGCGCGTGGATGGATCGAATAGAAATAAAACGTCCGTCGGTTTGTGTTGCAAAAAGTACACGCGCATTGTAGACGGCGTACAACCAGACATGGTGAGAACTAAATTTGGTTTGGCGAAAACAATGACGCATCTGTGGCGTATTCTCGATGAAAGACCCGAAGCGTTTGTCGTAAAATCAAAGTTTCTTTGGGATCGTTTGCGCTCTGTTCGACAAGATTTAAGTTTGCAGCAAATGTACGACGCGTTCGCCGCGAGCGCTTTGCAACAGATGGTCCGCTACGCGATAATTTCTGAGCACGAATTATGCGAGGACGCAGCGACGGCAATATCTCCTGACGGTCACAATTCGCATTTGAACGTCGAGCAACTCACGAAGACGTTGACGACGTTGCGTCACATATACGATGACCATCGCGCAAAGCAGCAAGCGTTACCGCTCGATCACGAGGCTGAAATGTTTGCGTTGCAACTGTTGTTGCGCATTGACTCTCACGGAAGATATTCCGTGTCCACGCATGAAATGCTCGGCGATTTAAGATCGGCCAGAAATGCGATATTAAATCACGCATTGGTCAATTTTGCTTTAGAATGCAGAAGCGCGTACATCGACGTGAACTGCGCGAAATTTTTCAAGTTGGTCGAGAAAGCAAATTACGTACAAAAGTGCGTTCTGCACAAGTATTTCGTCAAAATGCGTTCTAAAACGCTCGAAAGGTTCAACCAGAGCATGGCAAAAGGTCCGTTCCCAATCAAAGAGCTCGCGCGGATTTTCCGTGCGAGCGAAACGGAAACGGAGGCCTTGTGTTTGCATCACGGTCTGAGCGTTGTTCTGCATCGAGAGGACGGGAAGTGTGTCGAGTTTCGCACAACGACGTTTTCGCATCCAAGCGAAGATTTCGAGACGAAAAAGTCGCCCCTCGTGAGAACGAATATCAATCACAAATATCGACAGTTTATCGTTAGACACGATGAAATTGCTTCGGAAGGTAAGGTTACGGAGCAACTGCCGGTTGGGCAACAGCAGCAGTTACAGCAGCAGCAGCAGCAGCAGCAGTTACAGCAGCAGCAGCAGCAACAACAATTTCCCGAGCTTACAAAGAAACAAAAAGAAGCGCAAGAACTGCGAGAGAAGATCCAAAGAGTCGAAGCGGAACAAAAACGCGCGAAAGCTGCAATTGAAGCGAAGAAGGCAGAGGAAGCCCGCCTGGCGCTCGAGGCAACGAAGCGCGAAGAAGAAGCTCGCGCAAAGGCTGAAGCAGAACGCAAAGAGAAAGAACGCATAGAAAAAGAACGCAAAGAAAAAGAAGCACAATTGAGACGAAAACAAGAAGAAGAGCGCATTCATCTCGAAAAGGAGCGAGCTGAGAAAGAGCGCGCCGAGAAGGAAGCAGCGGCGAAGAAACGCGAGGAAGAGATTCGGGAGCGCAAAGAAAAGCTTGAACGCGAGTATCGAGAAAAGCTGGAGCGCGAGCGTCAAGAGAAGGAACGAATACGTCTGGAAGCTGAAAGAGCTGAACAGTTACGTTTAGAAGAAGAACGGAAGAGGCGCGAAGAGGCAAGACGTCAAGCTGAACTGGCGCGAAGGAAAGCCGAGGAAGAACGCAAAGAGAGAGAACGATTGGAAGCGATTCGATTGCGCCGATTTCGGAAGAATCGAAAAGCGATTTTACAACTGTTCTTGTGGCGTTGGCGAACAAGAAAAGACGAGAGAATCGCGACGAGGAGGAAAGAGAAAGCCTTGTCCATGATGTCATCGTCACCTTCGACGTTTGCCTCTCCAACCTTTTACACTCAACAGAAGCAGCAAGCTCCGGCGAACGACGATCTGCGTAACTTGCTCAAGAAAAGAAACGTTGAGTCGTCGATACCGACGGAAACAAGAAGCAAGAGAGAAGAAAAAGATGGAGCGTACTTTCGCGCGCTCGCAATACAAACGACGACGCTCGTTGACGTCTCTTCCTCGTTCGCGAGACCGCTCGATGTGCCGAAAATTTTAGAATCCACTCGCGCGTTTGCCGCACCCGGAAAAGGAGAAGCGAGACAGACGCGCATTTGGAAATTAGTTCTGTGTAGTGGTGCGGAATACGAACCTCCTTCTGTACACAGAGGTACGAGATCACCAAATGCTGTTGCCGTCGCGGCTTGGTTGCGCGCAAAATTATCCAAAAGCGCGGCGGCAACGAACAAAAGTAGCGAAGAAGAAGGCACAGTTCTAGCGTCGTACGCGTCAAAGCTTTCAATGCGAGAGCCGTTTCACTGGATAATTATCAGAGACATTCCGGGTAAATCATGGACGCCACGTTCGCAACAAGACGAAGAAATGGAAGAGCAAAAGTACGAGGAACAAGTCGCCGGTCTCTCCGCCGGCTGCTTTGTTCTCGATTGCTCGTCTTTATACGAAAATCCGCGAACGAAAATGAAGGAAATTTCGAGAAACGAAGTGCATCGATTGAAACGTTTCGCCGCCGTGACAAAGCGTGGAAATGCACCACTTTTAGTCATCGCTGCGTCAAGTAAAGATCACAGCACAAGTTCATCTAAGAAATTGATCGAAAAAGCGTTCAGAGAGGCGGGAGTTCCATCGTCAGCGTTGATTATGCGCGTGGACGATGCGTTGGCGCGCTTTTCCTCGGCGGCGGCGTCCGGAGGAGAGGAATCTACGATGGAGAAGAAAGACGCCGCGTTCATTGAAAAAATCAATCGCGAACTCGAGAACCAAATCAAAAGATGCGGAAAGGCGTTCACCGGTATTCCAAATCGCGTGGAAACTTCGCTCGCGGAAGTGCTCGAACACGAATTTGCCCCCGTCGCGACCGATTTCGAACGAAAAGTATTGGCAGATTCTTCAAACGCACGAGACGCTGGGGAGAATCCTCCCTCCTTGACGGACTTCAAAATCGTCGTCGATTGTTTCAACGAAGCCATCGATAACGTGAAGAGAAAAATTCGAGAGGCGTGCGAGGAAGATAACGATTTCTGGCCGTACGTCGAGTTATCGGGCGCGTACGCGAACGAAGAGAAGAGAATATTCTTTGAGAATGTCCCTGATCCGCTTTGGCGTAAAGATGTGCCGTATTTGATCGACCAACTCGAAAGGGCAAAACTTCCGCGACCGCCGGTGGATTCGTCGGAAAACAACAAAAACTTTTTTGAAACCTTATCTCGATACGTTTCAGTGTTGGAAGACTCGGAATTCATCGGCGCCGCGAGACGACATCTCCAACGCGCTGGATTTGATTGCGTGCGAACGGCGCTTTCGCTGTGTGAATCGCGAGCGCTCACTTTGCACGCGAGCACGTCTGATGTGAAAGCGTACGTCCGAGACGACGCGTATACGCACTCGTTGCTTTCCTTGAGTAGTAAGAAACGTACGAACGAAATTGGAAGGAGTACTATGAAGAAACGTAGGCAAAGTCCTCTCTCGTATTTATCTCCAACGCGGTCGGCTGGATATCCATCAATCTCTTTGCACTTCCCCACAACTGCTGGCGAAATCGAAGAAGAAGAAAGATTTCCTCACATAATCAATAACCATCATCACGACGACGACGACGACGACGACGACGACAATACTCTCATCGACGAGCGCGACGAAGATAATCGAGAAACCGCCGAAGAAAACGCGCTTCGGAATCTGGTTCGCGCCGAAGTCGCCGCCGCGGACGCCTTCGAGCGATCCTTCGCGATGCCAAAGAAAAAGCCGCGATTACACGCAGACGCCGTCCAAGACTTTACAGAAAAGCTAAGCGAAGAGTTGCACGCAGAGGCAAAGCTCAGAGCGCTCTTTTCGTGAGTCAAAGTCGAGAGATTTTAATAGAGAAACGTCGATAGTATTTTATAGCCGCATAGACGAATTTTAGAACAATGCTTTCCTTTTTGGAAAAGCACGACATAAAAAAAGGCAAACACTCGCGGACCTTTCTTGGGCGGAAAAAGGTTTCATCGCAGACAGACACTCGCTCGAAGTTTTCTCGCTCGAGGAAGTCGCGGTTTTGTGCGCTCTCCTCCTCGCGCGAAGGAATTTAGTATTGGTTTCAGTCGCAACTCTCTCTCTCTCTTTTCTCCAATCCGCCGCCCCCAGAACGGGAGAAACCAAAATGGGATTCTCGAACGCCGCCGCCGCCACCGCTGCCACCACCCCCACCACCACCGTATCTACCGAGAATCAAAAATACCAAGGCATAGACGTCCACTCGTTCGGCATGCGCATCCTCAAAAAGCAAGGCTGGCGAGAAGGTACCGGTTTAGGCCCGAACAAGAGCGGATTGAAGAAACATTTACACGCGTCGAGACGAGAACACAACAGCGGGTTAGGGACGGACAGGAGAGATACCACCGGCGTCGTCGGCGCGGATTGGACCAGGAACGCGAAGAATTTTGATGCCGTTTTGAAAGGACTGGAAGATTACACGAAGAAAGAAGACTTTGACGAGGATGACGAGGATGGGAGTAAAGGAGGAGGAGGAGACAAAAAGAAAGACAAGAAGGAAAAGAAGAAGAAGCGGAAGAAAGAGGAGGAGGAGAAAGCAGAAGAAGACGTTCCGGAACGACCGAGGAGTGCGGTTGGACACACGGGGAGATATCATAAACGAGAGCGGGAGAAAATGCGGGAGTATAGCTACGACGATTTGAACGCGATTTTAGGCGGCGGAGCGTTTGGCGGCTTGGAAGAAGTGAGAGCGAATCACGATTCAGACGACGATAGGAAAGATAGCGATGCGAGCAATGATAGGAAAAAAGTAGATGATGACGATATTAGGAAGAAAGATGACGACGACGACGATGGAAACAGGAAAAAGAAGAAATCGTCGAAGAAGGAGAAGAAGAATAAAAAGAGTGATGGTAGTAAAAAGAGCGACAAAGAAGGTTCGCCTTCGGACGAAATGATGACGACAAAGTTTACGTTTCCTCCGAAACCGAGAGATTGGTGGGGACATGCGTTTGGGTTTTGTCAAGAAGGATGCGGGAAAGACAGCGACGGGTATAACGCGACAGGTAATAACGACGCGATGAACGAAAACAAAGACAAACTCGGCTTTACCGAAGACGAGCAAATCGAACTCTTCGAACGGGCGCACCTCACCGCGACGACGAAATCCTCGCACAGAGGTCTCGGACTCAGCAGCTCTGGGAAAGAAGTCGGTCACGATTTCGAAGGCACAAAAGTCGCGCTCGACCACGACGTCGTCCCCGAAGACGACGAGGACGAGAGGAAAGCAAAAAAAGCGCCTTGGTCTTCGCTCGCCAAGAAACTCTTAAAGAAGAGCGGAAACGACGGTAAACTCGACGCCGACGCGTTCTGGCAAAAGCTCATGAAGAAAGCCTTAGACGGAAACAAACCGGAAAACGCGACCGTTTGGGACGACGCCATGCGATGGACGATTCGGAGAGACGGGAAATTCATCGTCGGTTACGATTTCGTCACCTTGTGTAAATAGTACGCAACTAGACTAAATACTACTAGACATACAACAATATTCCGCCCTCTCTCTACAATATACTACACACCCACTCGTTTTTACACTCCATGCACACGACTAAAACCTTGCTCTCAGCATCAGCGTTCCCCCACGTCTCCGCTTTCCTCACGTCCCTCGCGTCGCTCAGGTGTATAAACTTCGTCTTTCGCCCTTTACACTCTGGACAGGTATAACTCTCGCTCTCGATGCCATCCGCAAACACCGCCCGTTCCTTTCGTTTATCCATTTTTACTCGCATTTGCTCGACTTTCGTTTTCATCTCGTCCGTCATGAATTCCTCGTCGTGCATTTGGAGCACATCGTATGGCTGTATCCTTCCAGAAAGTACGTCCTTTTGCACGCTTTCGTTCCGCTTAAAATTTGCGCACAAGAATCGGATTTTAGATTTATACTGAACTTCACTGACGTTGTGAAACACCGCACTTTCGATCGCCGTCGCCACGTCGAGCAAAGGCGTTTCGTCCTTTAAGCTTTCGCCGAGCATCACGATCGAGTCGCTTCGGATGTCTTCGTCCTCATTTATCATATAGTTTCTCTCTCTTTTAAGAGCACTTCACTTTGGGGAAAAGCAGTTCACTTTTGCTCTCTGAAAGAGAGAGAGAGAGAGGATGGAACAAAACACGACCGCGAGTGGTGGTAGTAGTAGTAATAACAGTACTACTGGTAGCGATTTTGCGTCGTCGGAAGCTCGAGCGCGTTCCTCCGCGCTCGCGTCTTCTTCTTCTTCTTCGTCGTCGAACAAATCCGATTCCAGCGCGGGGAACGAAACGAAGAACAACAAGGCGACGACGGTAACGACGACGACAGAAACGCCTCGCGATACGAATCATCATCAATCGAAGAAAACGCTCCCAGCGAGAACGCTGCTCGGTTTAACCGTTTCCGGCGTCTGCGCCGGCGTATTCGTGGAAACTTTGTTCTACCCTTTGGATACCATCAAAACGCGTTTGCAAGCCGCTCGAGGAGGAGGAGGAGGAGGAGGAGGCAACGCGAATCTCTTCAAAGGCGTGTTCAACGGATTATCGAAGAACATCGCCGGGTGCGTGCCAGCCACGGCCTTGTTTTTCCTCGCGTACGAACCTACGAAGCGATATTTAGAGCGAACGTTACCGCCGGAGCAAAATTACGCGGCGATGTTCGCCGCCGGCGCGACCGGGTGTTTGGCGTCGAGTATCGTGAGAGTGCCGACGGAAGTGATCAAGACGAGAGCGCAAACTGGGAATAAAGTGCAAAGTTTAGGAGGGATTTTACGGGCAAGCGGTATCACCGGGTTGTTTGTCGGATACGGGTCGTTTTTAATTCGGGATTTACCGTTCGATGCCATCGAATTTAGTTTATACGAAGAGGCGAAGATTTCCTACGCCAAGTGGCGAGGACGGACGCCGAGCGAAGTCAGTCGCGCGGAGGCGACAATTTTAGGCGCCACCGCAGGGGGCATCACTGGATTCGTCACCACGCCGTTAGACGTCATCAAAACCAGGTTGATGACGGATACGTGCACGATCAGCCCGCTCAAAGGCGTCGTGGATTGCGGCACGAGAATCGTCAGAGAGGAAGGCGCCAAGGCGTTGTTCCGAGGCGCCAGTCCTCGAGTCCTGTGGATCTCCTTAGGCGGTGGCGCGTTTTTCGGGGTGCTAGAAAGCGCGAGGAAAATCTTCGTGCCTGAAAATTGGTAGTTCATGTATTTGTGCGGGCGGTAATTTGCGTCTTTAGTCGTTAGAGTATAGCTTTGTCTTTATAGATAGCCGCGCATAACGAGAGCGAATTGTTCTTAAATCCAACTCTCCTTTTCCCCACAAATTCATTCGTGAAAACGAATTCTAAAGACATGTCCAGTGCTCGCGTCCTCCGCCGCGCGTTGCGCTCTCGTTTCGCGTCCACCTCCTCGGAATCTTCTCCTCTCTTCTCGTCCTCTTCCTCGTCCTCCTCCGCGGCGGCGCACGTGGAGCCAGCGGTTCCTTCTTCTTCTTCTTCTTCTTCCCGGGGTGAAAACAGATACGATGCGTCGTCGCTCAAAAGCGACATCATCAACCACATCGGCCAACCGACGTTCCAAACGCACCCGCACTTGTTCTGTGGGGATGATGACTTAACCCCTGGAATCTCGAAAAGTGAATACGCGTCCAGACGAACCAGGTTAGGGAAACTTTTACCGGAAAATGCCGTCGCGATTTTACTCAGCGGAGACGTCTCCTATTACCCGAACACAGTCATACCGCACGCGAGTTATCGACAGGATTCCGATTTTATGTATTTTACCGGGATGATGCAACCACACTCGGCGGCGATGATTATAAAAGACAGAGAAGACGCACCGTTGCGATACGTTTTGTTTACGAGACGGTACGATAAACGAGATGAGATTTGGAACGGTTGGAGAGCGCACCCGGAGGTGGCGGAGACGTTTTTCGGGTGCGACGAATCGGTCGCGATTGAAAGCATGGAAGAATACTTGAGGAAAGTTTTGAAGTCGTCGTCGTCGTCGTCTTCATCGTTTTTAAGTGGTGGTTTATCAACAGCGAGAAAGGTTTTTATGGATAAAGAGCGGTTTGCGACGACTGCGCATGGGAATCAAGTGTTGAAAGTAGTCACCGACGGCGCGTTCCCTACGCAAGCGTTGAAAGCAAAATCGCAAGCGTTGAGGTGGAGAAAATCGGAGAGCGAGTTGATATTGTTGCAAAAATCGGCGAGCGCAAATTTAGAAGGTATAGTAGCGGCCATGAGAAGGTCGAGAACGAACGAGGTGGTCACGGAGAGGGATTTAATGAACGTGCACGAGTATACGGTCAAATCGCTCGGCGCCGATCGATTGGCGTTTCCAACCGTCATGGGGGCTTCAAATCGTGCAACTATTGTCCACTACTACCAAAACGATAGAATTGTTCACCCGAACGATTTGTGTTTGATGGATGCGGGGTGTGAAATGAACGGTTACGTCTCGGATATCACGAGAGTGTGGGCGGGAGGCTCGGAAACGGCTTCGTTCGTCAACGACTACCAAAAAGCAGTGTACGATCGCGTGTGCGACGTGAGAGCTGCGGTACTCGCGAAATTAGAGCGCGATATTCGCTCACAAACACCGGTTTCGTTACACGATTTACACGTTGCATGCGTAGATGCGACGTGCGATGTCCTCGTCGACTTGCTCCCGTCTCAAACCGGCGGCGAGTCCATCACCAAAAACTCGCTCCTCTCCAAAGGCAAATACGCCCAATACTTCCCCCACGCCGTCTCCCATTGGCTCGGCATGGACACTCACGACACGCCTTTAATCCCAGGCTCCACTTCCATCGAAAAAGGCGTCTGTTTCTCCGTCGAACCGGGGTTATATTTCGACCCAAACGATACGACTTTACCGAAAAGTCTCCGCGGCGTCGGCGCGAGAGTCGAGGACGAGGTGTGCCTGAATGTACGAGGCGAAGTGGACGTTTTGAGTCGAGCCGTGCCCGTAGACAGAGAAGAGTTGGACGCGTTTATTACGAGCAACAGTAGTACATCTGCTGCTACTACTACGACGACGACGACGAGTCAAAAATAGATAGCAGCAGAACGACTAAAGCGTAGTATTAGTATTAGTATTAGTAGTAGTAGTAGTATTAGTATTCAGTTTTTCCCGCCCAAACTGACTCAAAAGAGCAAGGCACCAAAAAACACCCGCCTAAAAGTACCACACAGACGAGAGAGAAAAAACGAAGCGTCGAGCGTCACAAAATCGTTTTCGCCGCGCAAGTCCGCAACGAAAACACATACATACGAATATCCATTCGCAAACGTTTGCGCACAAGTAGCACGCGAGACTAATTATTTACCCGTTTGCGAGTCGACATCCATCTTTAAATGTCGATCCAACCATGCGCGTAAACAAAAAGAACAACGACATCATAACGTGTTCGTCTGTCTTGAATCACTTGCGCTCGAAAAGAGTTTGTGTTTTTTATTCGCTTTTGTTCTTAGCGCTGTTAGAGGTACGCACATATTCGCGAAAGACGACGTCGATTGATTGGAGAGACAGTCGACGAGTGATATTTTCTCGTTTTCTTCCACGCGCGATGGTCGCGAGTACCGTTTTCGAGGCGGATTCCGCGCGTTGTTTTCTTTCATTCGAATGCGCTGGGAAGAGCAAATATCGCCACTCGTCAAGTCTTTTCAAACGTTCGAAAATTCAAAGATTGGATTCAAAAGTGTTGACTTTTTTCTTTCACTTCTTCTTCCTTTGTGCGACGGCTGTATTCTGACTGACACGTGATTCATCACCATCATCATCGAAAATGATCAATCTTAACAACAGGTCCTTCTCTGGTCCGTCGTTTTAGTCCCGGGAGACGCAAACTCCGTCTGGAATTTAAGCGCGCAACAGTACTACCAGCGAGAAACTGGAAATCTCAAATCGTTCCAACAACAACCGAGATTTCAAATCCAAGTCAGAGTTTTAGATCTCTATTTGGAATCGCTGGCGCATAAGCAAGAACATTTGTGGAGAAAAGAAGAGTTTAATCTTTACGACAAAAACTTACAACCTTTACACCCGGAACCACCAGATAAGAGGACGGGAATAGGCTTGAGTTTATCTTCGTTGGGGAGGTGTTTATTGGAGGAGGTGGTGTCTTCGAAGTTTTCGAAGTCAACGGCGATTGGCGAGCGCGTCAGCAACTACAATCTTAACGTTCGCGTTTAGTTTAATAGTTTCAGAGGCTCGCTTACTATATAAATCGCTGTATCACTACTAATCTACATACATATCCTGGTCGAAGAAGAAGAAGTTTATAACACACAAACACTTCAAGACGCTAGTTGGACGACAGAACGAACAACTACTACTTTAGAAGAAAAACTACTATATTATTACATATATATATAATCAACAACAACAACAACAAAACAAAAAAAAGGAAAAAATAAAATGGCGAGATTACAACGACCATCCGGAGGCGGCGCCGCGACGAAAGTTGCCGAGTCTGGGTACGTCGAAGCTTCGGTAGCGCCGGCTTCGGCGCCGCCGAAAATTACGTTGCGAAACGTCATTCCGGTGAACGACGTTATCGCGGGCGGTTGCGCTCGTGCCGCGTCGCAGTCGACGATTCACCCACTCGATACCGTCAAGGTCCGCATGCAAGCGTTAGCTGGCAAGGGGAAAGCTGCACAGGAAGCTGCCGCGGTGCAGAAAGCGGCTAAGGCGGTATCCACGGGTAAATATGGCGTCGGGAGCGCCTTCATGGCGAATGGCGGAAGCAAACGCGTCGCGTTGGCTCGAGGCGCTTCAGCCGTCGGCAAAGAGTTTTCCGTGCTTTATAAAGGCGTGTTCGGTGCCGCGAGTGGAGCTGGACTTGCTATCGGCACTTACTTTGCTTTCTACGGTGCCGCGAAGAAATTGTTGGAACGATATTCCGACTACTCCGTCTCCAAGACTGCTTTCGTGGCTGGCGGTATCGGCGCCTTGGGTTCCTCCTTGGTCAAAGTACCCGCCGCGGTTTGTATTCGATCCGTGCAAGCTGGAGTATACCCGAACGTCTTTGCTGCCGCGGGGACAATCACGAAAGCTGCCGGCTGGAGAGGTTTGTTTACGGGGTACGCGCCGACTTTGCTCGAAGACATCCCAGACATGGCGGTCAAATTTGCGGCTTACGAAACTTTGCGAACGATGCATCGCAACTTTTTCAACAAAGACGACGATGAAGCCGATGCTTTTGCAGACATCTCCATGGGTTTGATCGCTGGATCCGTCGCAGCTGCTGCGACGACGCCTTTGGACGTCGTAAAGACGCGCATGATGTGTAACGCCGCTGCGAGACCATCTTTTGGCGGCGCCATTGTGGGCGTATGGAAAGAAGCGCCGGCTGGCTTTATCAAGGGCAAACTTCCCATGTACTTTACTGGTGTCGGCCCTCGTGCATTCTCGAACGGTATCAACTCTGCCATATTCTTCATGTTCTTTGAAGCGATGCGTGCTGGGTTGAAACGTCGCGAAGAGCGCGTTGAACTCGAAAAGAGACGGTTACGAAGAGTCGGGTACAACGGCTCCAAGAACGAAGAGTTTCGATGGGCGAACACCGACCAACAAGTCGGCAGAGTCACGGAAGCCTCCGTGACGACGTCCACTTTACGCCACAAGTTTACGCTTCCCAAGTTGAAGAAGTGTTAAGCGTACTTCCTTTTATTACCACCACCTCCGAAAAAAAGTTGATTGAAAATAATATAAAAAAACTCCACAGAGACGAGAAGGTTCTGCAAGAAGCTCGCTCGACGAGATGGTGAAACGACGAAAAAACTCTGTGTTTCCAATTTGTACTTACTTACTTAATATAAATCGTACTATCATCATCCTCAATACTAAAATAATGTTGCTGTGTATTATTGTTGTTTTACTGCGTTCTCTCTCTCTCTCTCTCGTTCGCGTTTGGTTTCTAATATATATCTTGTTGTTATTTCAATTCGCATCGTTTACTAAATTTATATGATTCTTCATTTTACGGTTTCACGGCCAAACTCATCGCCTGTTGCTGCTGTTGCTGCGCCACGCGCATCCCCGCCACGTAATTTAAAATCTTCAACCTCGGTCCCGGCGGAATTCGTACCTCTTGCAACGCGTTATCGTTCAACAAAAGCAAACAATCGTCCGTCAACAACCCTCTCTTAAAATTCTTCTCGTACTTCTCCAACCCGAGCGCCGTCAACATCCCAACCGCGTGCGAATAAAACACGTCCGTCTTTTCATTCTTCCCAGAAAACGACTGACCAATCTTCATAAAGGCCCCGTTCAAGAGCGAAAACAAAACGCCCGATTTCACCGCCTCTTGCGCAATCTGCATCGGCCCTTCCGGTATCGCCGCGTCCTGCCCTCCAAACGCCGCCTTCTGCCCGCTCAAACTCGACGACACCGACAGCGCCGCGCCGGCGCCAAACATAGCCAACATCCCGGTTTCAATCTCTGAAAATTTGTTCATCTTCTTAATCCAGCACGTCAACCCGCCTTGGACGGCGGTAAATACCGCTAAGTTCACCGCCAACACGTGCGGCGGTCCCGACATGGCGCCGGACATCGCCGGTTGATTCGCCATCGCCGGGTTCGTCGCCGCTTGTTCCGCGAGGTTTTTGTTCACCGTCCCGAGCACGAAGCCGAGCACGCCACCTATTTGTTCGTCACAAAAGAAGAGAGAGAGAGAGCGTTAGAGAGAGAGAGAGAACGCGGAAAAGGTTGTTGGTTTTCTAACGACAATCTGATCAACATCGCCGCCAGAAAGAGAGATGAAACGAGAGAAAGAGATCTCTTTCGCGCGTACCTTGCACGGCACTCCCGGCCGAAATCGCGGCAATTTCCACCGGCACAGATTGGTTCTTCAACCACTCGTCTACCTGCTTCTTCTTCTCGGTCACGATATCGCCGATGCCCATGATGTTTGTTTGCTTTTTTAAACAACTTTGTTACAACTTTTTGTGACGATTCAAATCCAGAGATTTGGAGCAAAAAGGAGAGATATTTTAAGCGTTCTCGCATACGTCGATGTTTAATGTTTACGAGTATTATTGTCTCTACTCACAGTGTCTACTTTCTATATTTACTTTAAAAACGAGTCGTCGTCACTCTATCCTTTTCCTCGCGTGTGTTGTGTGGTTTTGGTGTTGTTCTTTTTGTTCTTCTCGTCGTCGTTTCTTGAGCCGCTTTCTGTCGGCTTTCGAGACGTACGTCTTTGTCTTTGTCTTCTCATCTCTCAAAATCATCGTTTCTTTTTCTTCCTTTTCTCCGTCGTCGTCGCGGTCGCGTCCTTTCGTTTTCGTTCGCAAAACTCCTTCTTTTCCTCCGTTGTCTTCTTCTTCGTCGTCTTCTTTTCCTCTTCGTATTCTTTCCACGAGCATGCTCGTCCGGTTCGGAATCGAATCCGTCGTCTTTAACGACTTTCGCAATTCGTCCAACAATTTCACCTCTTTTTTATCCAATTCTTTCAACTCCTTCGCTTTCGTATCCTCGTAATAATCCCGGGCGAGTTCGGCTTTGCGACCAGCCTCGGCGACAGTCGCCGCGTGGCCGGATTTGTGCGTCCCGCCCATCTTTTAAATAGAATTATAAAGCATAGAAGAGGAGTACATGAATGAAATTTGTATTTTGTGACGAGTGATGTTTTTTTGTGTGGACAATTCTACTTCAATTTTCTCTCTCTCTGCTCTCTCTCTCGCGTAGACATTTTTTTTACCTGCGATGACCGCCTCTTCGGTTTCTTCCACTGCCGCTTGTCCTTCCTCCTCCTCTGGACGAGGACGAGGACGGACCACCTTGACCACCATTTTGGGCGTTTCTGCTGGTATAGAACGCGCTTTGACTTTCGTAAAAGGAGTTGTAGAACATGGCGTCCTCCGCGTTTGAGGAGTAAAAATCGCGCGCCGAAGGGCGTCCGTGGCGGCTTCCCGCCGAGTTCGAGCTCGAGGACGCGCGGCGTCGTTGGACGGAGACCGTGCTGTCCCATTGGTACTCAGAGGCGTCGTGGGAACGTCGGTCGGCGGAGGTTTTTAACGCGTCTTTCGCGACGTTGAGATGGTTGAAAACTCTGTTTGCGTCTTCGGTGAGCAGTTTGAGCACGTCCTCGTTCCCGGCGACGAAATGGCTCGGGAGCTCGTTCGGGTGGAAGACTTTGTCCGCGTGCGCGCGCAAGGATAACTTTTTGAACGCTTTCGTGATGTCGCTGTCGCTCAGAGATGTGGTGGACGAGTCGTCGGAGAAACCGAGTATGGCGCGAGCGTGTATTGGAGCGGATTCGCCGTACTGCTGTTCCAATTTGATTTCCACCGCTTTCAACTCTTTCGCGCGACTCTTGGCGTCGTTCTTTTGCTTGACGTCGCCGTTCGCATCCGCCGTTTTCTCGTACATGTTCAAATCTTCTAAAGACTTTTCGAACAAACGCAAGTGCGAGAAGATCGCCGCGCGACGAGAGTACGCTTTCGCGCGCGTCGGGTCGAGAATGATGGCGCGACCGCAATCGAGCATGGCGTCGATGTACTTCTGCGCACCCATACGCGCAGCAGCGCGATTACACAGAATGGCGCTAACAAACTGTTTCGATAACGACGAATTAGACGCCGCGATGCACTTCGTGTAGTGCATCTCGGCCTCGTCGTACTCGCCACTCGAGAATGCGGAGTTCCCGCACATGCGCGCGTCGTATTGATCTTTCAGAACGGCAAAGATAGCTCCGGAGTCGGGACGAATCGCGTTAAACGTGTCTAACATGGTGAACGTTTTATGCTCAGGGCCATCTCCTCCAGGTTCACCAGTTTCTGAGCCGCCAAACGTTGGACCGGTGAAACCGTTCGTTTGTTTCGCGAACCGTTCCAAATCGTCCACGTCACCTAATCCGTAGTGCACGACTATGCGCAACAAAGTCATCTCGATTATGTTCTCTCTGACCGCCATATCGTCTTCCGGTTCGACCACGCGAGGGGGAGAGTGTTTGTTCCTCGTTCCTTTTGGTTTTGTCGGAGATAACGGGGCGAAAAAGTCGAACGATTCCAACGTTTCTAATGCTTCTTTATACTGTCCGCAAATCATGAGCGCGTTTATTTTCAAGCACGCCACGAGCTGCCGAGTGTCCAACGGCATGTGCGTCGCCCTGCCCTCAATATCCGTCGCATCTGTTATCGCCGATTTCACTAACAACTCGTTCTGCACGAAGCTTTCTCCGCCGTTTATGGGTGTTCTTCTCAAAGCGCGTCTCGCGTCGGTGAGATACGTCACATCTGAGATTATTTTCAAACGCTTCGCGTGCTCGAGCTCTACGCGCGCTTCTTCTTTTTCCTTCTCCGAAGCTTTCGAGCTCGAAACAATCGTAGTGTAACACGCACACGCCGCAGTAAAATCAGCCAGACGCTCGTGACATTTCGCTTGACGCAAAATCGGTTTCATGTACGTCGCATCCGCTTTTCTCGCGCGCATGCAATCATCGATGCATTCCTGGATTTTCTGGCGATACTTCCAAAGCATATCCGGCGTGTACTTACCGTCCATCTCCTTCGCTCGTTCTCTCGATTCTTCTATTTGTATAACCATCAGCGTCGATGCCGCTCGGTTGCTCAAAAGTGTCCCCGCTTCTCTGCCTAACAGCTGTCTCGTGGGAAGAAACGGCGCGCCGCTGCCGTTGTTTCTACTCGGCGAAAAACTACCGTGTTTGTCCGGGGACGGCGCAATGCTTTCGAGCATAATTATTGCGCGCGTGTACGTATCTCGAGCCGCGCGGAACTTCTTCAAAGCCTGCTCGTCTTTATCTTGATTCACAAAAGAAGAAGCTTCTTGAAACAATCCGTTCGCTTCGAGTTTATACGCTTTCACATCTTTTTCTACGTTTACCATTTTCTCCATCTCTTTCTCGGACGAAGGACTATTCCTCGAAGGCGACGATCCCATCGCGCGACCGAACGCATTTGTTGCACTACTGCCCGTTGTTGTTGGCGACTTTGGCGAACCCGGTGACTTCACGACGGCAAACTTCTTATACGGTTTTCGCGCACCTTCGCCGTTTACTATTCGCGGGATTGGTCTTCCGTCGGTAGTAAAGTTGTAACCGACGTTAAAGGCAGACGCGCTGGGTAACGGACTACCACTACCGTTGATGTTGTTGCTTTCACCTCCAATGGTCACCTTTGAGAAGGAGTTGCTCAACACCGCCTGCGGGGAAAACGCGCCATTTTCTCGAAAACTCGTCGCGGCTTTCGTCGCCATTTTTGCCGCTTCCTTACTATCGCTCGGAACTTCTTGCATTCTATCGCTATTCGCGCTACTTTTGTTCTGCATTCTACCACCGCTACTGCTGCCTTTTGCTTTACTGCTATTACTCCTACTGTACGACTTTGGCTTTGTCGCGCTTCCACTAAATCCGCCGCCCTCTGAACTTCCGTCGCCACCGCCGCTTTGAAAAATCAACGGCGTCGAAGTCGCGTTCGCCGATCCCGTCGGCGTGGTGGTATTAAAACTCGTCGTCCTCACCCCGGGATGCGTCTCGGCAAACATAGAGGGCGAAAACTCCGTCGGCGTTTTGATGTGCGCCCACTGCGGATTCGGCGGCGACGGTTCTTCTTCTCGTCTCTGCTGACCAAACGTAAATCCAGGTGACGAGGTAAATCCTCCAAACGAAGACGGCGACTCCTCGACGTTGTTGCTATTAGTATTATTCGTGTTCAAAGACGCCGGTGTCCCTTCCGACACGACGCTCATCGGCGACGCCGAACTTTCTTCTCTAAAATCACCAAACACAGTTGGAGAAGTCTCTTTTTGTCCGAACGTGAAGGCAGAGGAGGAGAAGCCGGGGTCGACGCCGCCGAACGGGTTGGCGTTGTCGTCGTCGTTCCTTTTCCCACCCCCAGGATTCGAAGGGGTCGGTCTCACCGAATGCCTCGTGCTCTTGTACGACGACTTGACTCTCCCTTCGGCTGCGAAACCACCACCCGTTTTTTTCTTCCCGGACGAAGTCCTCGTCGTCGTCGTCGTCGCGTGGCCCGGGGAGAAGAACATTATTCGTTTTTCCGCGCGTTGTTCGAGTTCTTCTTCTTCCTCCATCTCGGACATCTCTGATTCTTCTTTTCGGGAAAGAAAGAAGGACTCTCGTCTTTTTGTGCGTTTTTTTCTCGCGTCAAATCGTCGTTGTTGCGCAGCACATTTACTGTATATAAACAACTACTCTCCTCCTTCTGTGTGTGTATATTATACTATGTACGTGTATAACAGAGAAGAGGAACAAAACGTCTTCTCGAGAGCTTCTTCTTCTTCTTAAGAGCGACCCGAGAGCGCAACAGAATGGAGTTTTTACTCGAGAGCTTTCTCGAGATGAGATTTGAGAGAAAAAAAAACTCGCGTGCTCTTGTTTAGGGTTTACACAATTAGGGTTGAACAGCTCCCTCTTTCCTCCTTTTTTTGAAGGAAAAATTCAAAAATTTTGGAACTCGTCTTTTACTCCTCTCGTCACATTCTCTTTGAGAGCTTTTTGTGCGTGTGTTGTTGTCGACTGGGTCGAGTTGTTCAAACGACGAACAAAAAATGAAGTACGTGGTGGTTTCCGGCGGCGTGGTCTCGGGATTAGGGAAAGGCGTGACGGCGTCTTCGGTCGGCGTGATGCTCTCCGCGGCGGACTACAGAGTGACGCACATAAAAATCGACCCGTACATAAACGTGGACGCCGGGACGATGTCGCCGTTTGAACACGGGGAAACGTACGTTTTGGACGACGGGGGAGAGTCGGATTTGGATTTAGGAAACTACGAACGGTTTTGCGATATCAACTTGACCAGGGACCATAACATCACGACCGGGAAAGTGTATCAGTCGGTGATCGAGAGAGAACGGGAAGGGAAGTATTTAGGGAAAACCGTGCAAGTGATTCCACACGTGACGGATGAAATCCAGGATTGGATCGAACGCGTCGCGCATATTCCGGTGGATGGGAAGGAAGGCCCACCGGACGTGTGCATCGTCGAGCTGGGTGGGACGGTTGGAGACATCGAGAGCATGCCTTTTATCGAAGCTTTGAGGCAGTTTCAGTTTCGCGTCGGGCCGGAAAATTTTTGTTTAGTGCACGTGAGTTTAGTCCCAGTCGTTGGTTCCGTCGGCGAGCAGAAGACGAAACCGACCCAACACTCGATTCAAGCGCTGAGAAGCGCGGGATTGGCGCCGACGATGTTGGCCTGCAGAAGCTCGTCCGCGTTGGATAAAGCGGTGATGGAGAAGTTGGCGTTGTTTTGCCACGTGAGCCCGAACAATATTTTGAACTTGATCGACGTTTCGAATATTTGGCACGTGCCGTTGATTATGGTGGAACAGAAAGCGCATTTGGCTATTCTCGGGCACTTGCAGATGAAGCCGAGACCGTTAAAGTTGGAAGCGTGGAAACACAGAGCGGAAAAGTGGGATAGCGTGCACGTGCCGTGTTCGATTGCGGTGGTTGGGAAGTACACCGGCTTGGGCGATTCGTATTTATCCGTGACGAAGGCGTTGATGCATTCATCAATCGCGTGCGATAGAAAGTTGAAGATTTTATGGATCGAGGCTGAAGATTTGGAAGAAGAGTCTAAACAAGCGAACGAAGATAAGTACGACGAAGCGTGGGCAAAATTGAAAAGGGCGGATGGCGTGTTAGTGCCTGGTGGTTTCGGCGGCAGAGGCGTGGAAGGGAAGATGTGCGCGGCAAAGTACGCGCGAGAGAACGAAATCCCGTACTTGGGCATTTGCTTGGGCATGCAAGTCGCGGTAATTGAGTTTGCCAGGAACGTGTGCGGCCACGCGGACGCGCACTCGACGGAGATGGACCCGACAACGGAGCATCCGGCGGTTATTTTCATGCCGGAAGGATCCAAGACGCACATGGGCGGTACCATGCGTTTGGGCGCGCGAGAAACTATTTTTCAAACGAAAGAGTGCGTGTCGTGGAGATTATACGGTAAGAAAGACGCGGTCGCGGAGAGACATCGACACCGGTACGAGGTGAATCCGGAAATGGTGGACGAGCTTGAGCAAAAAGGGTTGCATTTTGTCGGGAAAGACGAAACCGGAACGAGAATGGAAATTTGCGAATTGGCCAATCATCCGTTTTTCGTGGCGTGCCAGTACCACCCGGAGTTCAAATCGCGACCGGGGAGACCGAGCCCGATGTTTATGGGTTTGTTATTGGCGGCGAGTGGACAGTTGGAGTCGTACGTCTCCGACGAAGCCGTCGAGTTAAGAATTTCAATGGGGAACATGATGCGTTCGCCGATAAAATCGATCAAAGCGGCTGGGTTGTACGTCGGAGGCACGGACTGAAGCAAAGGAGAAAAAGTAAAAAGAGAAAAAGAAAGAGGGATATAAAAGAGGGAGAGAGAGAAAGAGAGAGAGAGAAAGAGATGTGAAGGAAGTAGGTGTGCCTCAGACGTGAAAGCGTGCGTTTATTGTTATTATTATTCTTGTTGATATCACACAGAACTACTACTGGTATTTAAAAAAGGTGACTTTATTACACTCGATGGGAAGACTTTATTATTTTTCACTCATCATCTTCACCCTCTTTATCTCCACCACCGTTCCCGCTAACAACAACCATAGACAAGTCCACCCAGGAGGCATTTCTTTTGTCTTCCAAGTTTTCTTCTCCTTCTTCTTTCCCAGGCGACTTGGCGGCGTGTCGTAAATCGTTCAGCGAGCCGATGTTGCCAAACTCCTCGAAACTCGCAACTTTGACCATACCAGAGATCAAACCCGAACGACTCGGTACTCTGTGCATTTTCGGGGAGTCCGTCAACGCCGCGCTGCTTCTCCTGGCTGGCGACTGCGGCGTGCCGTCTAACAGCGACATCGCGTGCGTGGATCCCATTCTGACGATACCGCGCATGTTTGCACCACTTGCGACGCGTTTCAACGCCGCTTGCGCCGCCTTGACGGCCACCGCTTCCGCTTGGCGATGTTCCTCCTCTGTGCCTTCCTTGTGGTCGTCCTCTTTCGGTGCTGGCGTGTCGTGTTCTGGGAGCGAATCGAGCTTTGAAATATCGAACGGTTTCGCCGCGGCTGATAAATTCGGCGCCGGTCTTTGTTGATCGATGGAATTCCTCCTCGACGACCCGGCCGAATCTTGTTCTCGGTTCGCTTTCATCCACGGTCGACCGGAGATTTCCCCATCGAGAGATTTCCTCCCGGCTTTTTTCCCTAAATCGATGCCTTTCAACGCTGCCGCGACGGCGTCGTGCGCCGCTTCGATTTCTTTCGTCCTCGTTTCTTCCGTCCTTTCGAACCGTCTCGGTATTAAGCTGCGATGTCCATAAATATACGTCCCGGCGGGTAAATCTTCAAACTCTGGCGGGCTCACCTCCATGCCACTCGTATCTTCCGGCAATAACTCCGACGCGCCTTCGAAATTCGACACCACCACGGTCCCATCCGCGCCTCGCCCGTACTTCAACGGAAACTCGCCGCTCGCGTCCCTCGCCGCGAACACGCGCACCGTCCTCGCGTCGTAACACGTAAACGCAAACTTCCCTCTCAATTTCGGCAAGCAGTGCGTCCCGAATGTCTTATACACGTGGCACACCAATTCAGCTTCGTAACATCGTCCTCCTACCAACGTATGCGCCGCTTCCAAAGGATCCGCGTGCGCCCTCTTCTCCAAGTCGTCCCCTCGCCTCCCTTCAGGTGAGAATAACCTCCACGCTAAATAATCCACGTTGGTTAAATGCCCGACGAACGAGACGATGATTTCGTTATCCGTGAACGCTTGCACGTTTGGCCCAACCCCAATGGCAATCCCTCCACCGTTCAACTCGCTCGTCGACTTGTTCGAAAACTCGATAGCTTCCAACGCCTCTCTCACGTGTTGCTCGCTCTGTTGATGCGCTTCCCCGGTGTCGTGATTGATGGATAAGGTTTTCGGCGGGATGACGCACAGGAATTTCCCGGTTCGGCTGTTCATTTTATTGACTCCGCGTGCACTGCGTCGCGTCGTTGGTGCGGGTGAATAACTCTGCGCGAGTGGTCTCGTGATGCGGAACGAGAGCGCTCAAAACCTCGACGATGTAAGAATACGCTCCTGGATACTCTCTTCAACGTATCCAACGTGCTCCTTTTTCTCGCTCGCTCGAACGACGACGAGGACACCACGGATGGTAATAAAAGGCGACAACAGACGACGACAAAAATGTGCTGCTTTTGTAAATCAACTCGCTCGTTCGCTCTCGTTTCAAAGCGTTTTGTGCGCTTTTCTTCTCGCGAGAGAAAGAGCGGACGATGAGAGGGAAAAAATATAATGTGACTCATCGGACTTCTGTCCAATCGCACGAAAATACAAAGAGCTGCCAAAACGCTCTTTTGCACTCAATACGCTTTCTCTCTCAACCGAGATGAGACGCACCGCTGTGTATACTGCGCTCTGTTTTTCGCCATCATCTCATCGATCATCGCTTCCTTCTTAACGCGCGCGCAAAAAACGTGAGAGTCTGTGATGCTGCCTCCTCGCGTTCAAACGAGGACACGCAAGGCACGAGGTGTCGCGTTCTCTCTCTGTCTCTGATCGAGTGTGTTATTTTTGTTTCACATGTGCAAAAAAGATCGGAGAGAAATTTTCGAGAAAAGAGAGACGTTTTCTTTCGAGCGCAAAGGCACCAATTGTATATACCTCAGAAAATTAGAGAAGAGCATACACACTTTGAAAGGGCTTTGTTTCTTCTTTTAAACAACTTCAAATGGCGTTCGGCGGCGGAGGAGGATTCGGGAGCGCGCAGAACGTCCCGCAATCCCCGTTCGGGCAAGCGCCGGCGTCGCCGTTCGGAGGAGGAGGAGGAGGAGGCGTCGCATCGAGTGGTTCGGGAGGATTCGGTGCCCCTTCCAATCAACAAGGAAGTGTTGGAGGTTTGTTTAGTCAACCGTCGAGTGGGGTGGTCGGAGGGTTTGGACAGCAACAACAACAACAAACCGGAAGTGGCCAGTTGGGTGGATTCGGGCAGCCGCAACAACAAACCGGGGGCGTCTCGCCGGGAACGAGTACGTTTTGTAAACTTCGCGCATCGTGTGTTTTGATTTTCAATTTTCCATTCGATTTTGTGTCTTCTTCTACTTCTTCTTGTTCTCTCTTTCGCGAGTAACAACAACGGGTTTCTGCTCGCTTTTCGGCGATCAACGATTCCTTTCGTCGTTCGATCGATCACTACTAACGCGTGATTCTTTCTTTTTAAATAACAGTCGCAAACGCGTGTCGCTTCTGGAACAAAGGCCAGTGTAAATTTGGACAAAGATGTAATAACAAGCACGTGTGCTCGACGTGCGGCAGCTCGGCGCACAGGGCGGTGAATTGCTCGATGTCACCAGGCGTCGCCGGATATCGAGCGACGAGGGTGGTAGATAAGGAGTTGGTTGGGCCGTCGATGACGTACGCGATGTTGCAGTCCATGTCGGCGATGCCGGATCACGATAAACGGAGCGTGGAGGAGTTGCGATACGACGCGTGGTCGAAAGCGGGAGAGCCGGGACAGGCGAGTGGGCAGCAAGGTGGATTTGGATCGGCACAAAGGGGTGGAGCCTTTGGTGCGAGCGGAGGAGGCGCATTCGGTGGATCTAGCTTCGGAGGAGGCGCGGCTACTTCTCCGTCCGGAGGGTTTGGCCAGCCGTCCTCGACGCCGGCGTTTGGGCAAACCCAAGCCGCGTCACCGTTCTCCGGCGGTGGTTCGTCTGCTTTCGGCGCGACAACCACAGCTGGTGGCTTTGGATCGAGTCCGGGAACGTCTGCTTTCGGCGCTAGTGGCAGCGGAGGTGCGTTCGGTCAACAAACATCTCCCCAAGGCGCATTTGGGAGCACTGCGGGGGCCGGAGCCGCGGGGGGGTTTGGAGGAGGCGGGAGTGCATTTGGTGGTGGAGGCCAACAAAGCGGCGGATTATTTGGAGCTAGTGGTGCCGCTGCACCGCAAGCTTCGCCATTTGGAACTTCAACGCAATCGGGCTCGTTGTTTGGGAATCAATCGCAACAAAATCAACCCTCGGCCTTTGGTCAACCTTCGCAAAGTTCTGGCTTCGGCGCGACTCAACAACAACAATCTGGATCATTCTTCGGCTCCAAGCCGGCTGCTGCACCTACTGGTAGTCTTTTTGGAGCTACACCTCAACAAGCGAGTGGTGGGGGCGGCTTGTTCGGGTCCACGGGAGCGTCGTTGGGAGGTACTGGCGGTTTTGGCAGCGCTGCGCCATCGCAGCAGCCTCAGACGCCGGGTTTTGGTGGATTCGGCGGGTCGCAAGGGCAACAACAGCAGCAGCAAAATGCTTTCGGTCAGACGCAATCTACCGGGGGGAGCAGTTTATTTGGAACGCAGCAAACTCAGGGCAGCGGCTCGATCTTTAATCAAGGAGGCCAACAATCTGGGTTCGGCTCTCAGACACAAGCGACGCCAGGTTTCGGTGCTCCCCAGCAGCAACAAGGAGCAGCCGGCTCGCTTTTCGGTGCTAAACCTGCTCAAGCACCAGGAAGTTCTTTTGGTGCGGGCGCATCAACGCCGTCGACTTCTCTCTTTGGAGGAGGAGCGCAGACGTCGCCAGCTGGCGGTCAAAGCGGCTTTGGCGCTGCGCCAGGAAGTGGTGGACTTTTTGGCGCCGCGAAGCCTGCGGCGTCGCCATTTGGTGGCGGTGCACAACAACCGAGCACCGGCGGATTATTTGGTTCAACTGGGGCTGGTGCGAGCGGCGGATTATCCTTAGGTCAAACGCCTACGCAAGGGGCAGGTGGGGGCCTCTTTGGGGGTGGAGGTACTCAAGCGGGAGGCTCGAGTTTATTTGCGCCGAAGCCATTAACTGGAACGACGACACCGGGAGGATCATTGTTTGGAGGAGGTGCGGGTGCACAAACTCAAAGCACCCCCTCGACTGGTCTCTTTGGCGGCGGTCCGTCTTCATTACAGACTCCGTCTTCGAATGCTGGAGGCTTGTTTTCTTCGCAACAGCAGCCGGGGCAGCCGTCGAGCTTGTTCGGAGGCATGAAACCCGCCACGGGTGGTGGGTTATTTGGTAGTGCTCCTGGTACTGGAGGCGGACTTCAATTGCAGCAACAGCCAGCGCAGCAAGCGCCTTCTTTATTCGGCGGTGCCGGTGGCCTTGGTGGAGGTGGGCTATTTTCGCAGCAAGGACAACAACAACAGCAAGGACAGTCGCTCTTTGGACAGCAGCAACAACAAAATCAAGTTCCTTCGTCTCCATACGGCGCTCAGTTACCCGTTCCCAACGCCGGGGCACTCGTTCCCGCGTCATCATCAAAGCCACGTCAGTCACTTCTCGGCGATGCGGGCGTTTCGAGCCACGTTTCGAGATCCACGGCGTCCGCTTTGGCCACGTTCCCTTCGCGACCGCAAACGCCACGAGCGCCGTGGTTACAATCTCGAGGCGCGACATCTGGTGCAAAGCCACCATCCTCGCATCAAAAAGCAGTCGTCTTATCCAGACGAGAACACGGCGGTAGTGGAATGCCGACGTATTTGGATAAACCTTCGCACGACGCATATGAAATCGCGCAACCGGAAGGTGGTGCAGTTCAAGACGGGATCGGAAGGAAGGATTCTCCTGCGAATGGTTGGTTGTTCAAGCCGCGCGAAGATCCCCGCGCTTTATTCATTCGTCCTACGAGCACCTTGATTGGTAACGGCAAAGAAGGTCTCAGTGGAATCTCGTTGGCGACGTACGGAAACGGTAAGGCGTCGTCGCCTAGAGATCAAAGACTCGGTTTACCGTTCGTCGATGAAGATTCTGGAATTACGATTTCACCAACCCTGGACGAACTCAGAGATCTCGTGGAAAAGCGCGGCCCTGAAGCGCTGACGTGCGTCGAGAATTTTTCTGTCACGGACAAGGAGTTTGGCAAAGTTGAATGGCTGGAGCCCGTGGATGTATCAAGATTGGACGTCGCGCGCGTCGTCAAATTTGAAAAGTCGTGCCTGTACTTATATCCCGAAGATGCTGGCGTAGAAGCGCCAGAGACGGGCAAGGGTCTGAAGAAAAGCGCCATGGTCACGCTGACAGGTATTAAGCCGAGAAAAGGTACCGCCGCAGCAAAGAAGAGAATGGAGGAGAAGATTGAAATCCAAACAAAAGCGGCGGGCGGCGAGCTGGTTAGCTACGACGCGGACGTCGGAGAGTGGAAGTTCTCTCTCCATCTGTAATGAGAAAAGTAGATAGGCACTTTACAACGCAAAAAGCACAGTATGTCGGTGGGCGGTTGATGAGCGCGGTAAAGTAAACATATATATAATAGTGATGAGTGTGAAAAAGCAAGTTATGCCGTTGGGTTTTGATGACACCTCGTTACACAACGAAGTTTTAGTGCAAAATTATTAGTTTGCAAATATTATACACCAGTACAAGTACGTACCCATATTCTATGCTAATTCTATATTTACCGTGGTCTATTCGCATTATTCTCTCCTTCCTTTTAATCGTTCGCTGTCCAAGTTTGCTTGCTTGTAGGCGGCTAACGCTTCCGGAGTGAGATTTTTAGTCGCACCGCCGAGATTCAATTTTTTCGCAAAAGTCGCGACAATAAAAGCGACAAAAAGTACGAATACTAAACCTCCAATGCTCGAGCCGTTCGATACTCTCAACCCTTCCGATTCAATGATCAACTCGCCTTCCTCGATTTGCTTGCGTGCCTCCTCTTCGATTTCAGCTTCCTCTTCGCGAAGTTCGTTTTCGTCTTCTTCGTCTTCTTTATCCATCTCTTCCGAAGAGGCGAAAGATGATGTAGTTGAAGAAGAGGACGCGTCGTAATCGTATTCGTCTACACTGTTGATGCTCTTTTTAATCGTAGCCGTCGCACTCGTCTTCTTGATCGAACCATTACTCTTCTCTTTCTTCACCTTCTCCTCCGGCGGGCAACAACTGTCTTCGCACCCCGTATTAGGACATAAGTTACAACTCAACTGACACTCCATGCTCATGTAGTTCGGATTGTTCGTGCACTCGCCAGTGCTCGCCCACGTGCAACACTGATTGTTGTTATCCTTACAAGAACTGCCACCGCTTGCTCCTCGGAGCTTTTCTTCTATCTTTTTCAGTTCAATCATTTCCCTAGACACCGGTTTACATCGCAAAATGTTATTCTCCTTTATCGAGCAATCATACTTTTGCCTCGGCTTGCTGAAATCTAGATCCGTTCTCTTGCACACTTTAAGCGCCCGTTCTTTGGTGCTGTTATACAACGTCTCCGCGACAATGAGCGCGATCTCATCTCGTCGTCGCATCATTGTCCCTTCCCTGGAGCTTATCTCTCCAATCGTAATCGGCTTCTCAAACATCTGTCCTCGCGTACACGACGTCATGTCCGTCCCTTGGTACCAGTGTTTATCGAACGCGTAATCATCTATTCTGTATGTTACCCCGTAGTGCAAAACCACTGGAAACCTTTCATCTTTTGGTGGCATATACCCTGGATACAGCATGAATGAATCCGACACGGAAAACTTCAACTTCCTCTCCGCCGCGGCAAACACGTACCCGTACATCTCCGAAATCCACGGCGGTCCGGCTTTGCCGTTTTGATTAAACACGTCCCCGGTATTCGCCCAGGAATCTGGGTCGCTCCTCACCTGTTCTGTCCAATACAACCACCTCGGCGCGAGCGGCTCTAAATCTTCTCTGTGCATGACCGTGAACCCGCCGACTTGCTGCGCGCCTTCTACGTTCGGGACCCTCGCTTTCACCCCCATGTGATTCTTGGGAAAGATCCCAACTAAATACCCGTAATGCGCGCTCACGGGATTCCCTAACGCCACCCCCAACAAATCTGCATCCATCGACCTCCGAAACGCCATATCTGCATCCAAAACGATGATAAAATCCTCCGTCGGCTTCGCGTGTTCCATCCAGTGCATAATCGAATACGGTTTGTTATACGCCGAATACCTATCCCCGCTCACTGGATGTTTCGCGTAGTTCGGGTGCACGTGCGTGTTCGGTACTATATCTAATCCCGGTGGAGGTGATTGATCGCACGCCATCAATCGCGTGATTTCTCCTTTTTGTTTCACCTTCTTGAACGAATAATACAAGCCCAGAGATTGCCAGTCAAAGTAGGTGTTGCACTCGGTGCTGAAGATGGTGTGGTAGGTTGGTGTTTTTTGCTTATTCTTCTCGCCAAACTCGCTGTCTTTACTCATCAAAAGTTCCCGTCTCGTCGTCGTTTTCGTTCTCTCCTCCGAAATGCGTTCTCCATTTCCCGTTCTTCCCTCATTCGTCGTCCTCGTCATCGTATTCGTCGTCGCGAAATCATCTCGATTTCGGTTTTTTCCAAACGACGATTCGATCGACGAGGACATCGAAAAACGCGCCTCGATCATCGAAAGAAAGAGGAACACCAACGTCCAACATCGCGCAAAGCAAAGCACACTCATCGCACTACTATTACTGCTAATGATGATGAGTATAGCGTCTCTCGCGCTCCTCCCTAAAGGGCCCCTAAATAAATTGTGACGCAAACTTTCGGGAAAAAAACTTTCCTCAGAGAAGCGCGCGTATATGCTTTCGAGCCTTTCACGGTCGCATCCTTCGAAAGTCTCCCACTCTTACCAGCAGCGCAGGCGAAAACGGACCGCTACTGCGACTCAGATAATGGCGTCGGGTGATTTGCACAACGTCAAAATGGGCGCCTCTGCGGCCGAGCGAAACGCGCCTCACATCGCGGCAAAAGTCGTGCCGAGACTGCTTCAGATATGCAAAGAAGAAGAAGAAGAGGAGAACGTCGATAAGGAGAAGTACGCGTTCGAAATAGGCTCCGGCCAAGGCGTGCACGCGTCCATCATCGCCCCCAAGTTACCAAACATCGAGTTCGTGCTCTCGGACATGGCGGAAGATTACTTTGAACACATAAAAGAGAACGTGAAAAGCATAGACAACGTCTTGCTCCCGCCGGTGACGTTTGACGCGAGAGATGACATCGTGGACGCGCTGATCGTGGATAATTTAAAAGCGGTTATCGGGGCGTGTTTGTTAGTGTTAGTGGTGAACATCTGTCACATAAGTCCAATTGAAACGACCAAAGGGATATTCGCGTCGAGCGAGAAGGTGTTGGCGAAACGAGGCGTTTTGTATATTTACGGACCGTTCAACGTGGACGGGAAGTATACGAGCGAAGGAAACGAGAGGTTCGATAAGAGCATGAAAGAGAAGGACGAGAGGTTTGGTATTAGGGACATATCGGAGTTAGAGGCCATAGGAGAAACGCACGGGATGAAATTGAACGAGATTCACGAGATGCCGGCGAACAACTTTCTCTTGGGTTGGGTTCGGACGCGATGAGAGACGCGGATGATGTATTCTTATTTATTTTATGTTATTGTTATTAAAATACAGGTTTATTCCATGAATTAGTAGTAGTTAGTGGTAGTAGTAATCGTACAGTTCGTTTGTTTCTTGCGTTCCTCCTCGTCGTCGTCGAAAAGTCTCATCAAATTACTTTTCGCTTCGAAACTTCGCCTCGGGGTGATCCCTCGCCAGTTCCTTCCTGTGCAACTCCCTTATAATCTTGTGTTCCCACTGCGGGTGCGGTAAATCCACCGACGCCGCTCTTCGGTTGTTGTTCAAAACATGTCCCCGCTGCTCACCTTCTTCCGCTTTCGGCACTCTGCTCCCGTAGAAAAAATCGTCAAACGACGAGCGCACCGAAGACGACTTCGACTGCCCCTCTTGAGGAGGTTTGGAAAAGCCATAAATGGTCAACTCTTCGTCCCTCTTCGCTTTCACCGCATCGATGTCTAAACTCGCACGTTTCTTCGGCGATGGGCGATGGACCATTGCGTCTCGCATAAACGGTGCGTCGCCGTACGCGTCTTCGCCGTCGACGAAGGAGACGTCGTCTAAAGACATCGCGAACTTTTCCGCGAACGTTTTCGGGGACGATGAGAATTTGGATGATGCGTCAGCATTCTTGTTGGGGGGGTTGGAATTGATGTCTCGCGGCTTGGAGGAAAAAGCTTCTCTGTTGGTGTTGTTGTTCGAGGACGAAGCGCCGCTGGACATTTTGTTGAGCATGTTTTTAATCATTTTGTTGAGAGTAAGATGACTGCGATGATGATGCTGATGAGAAAGTGTGTGTGCTTTCAGCGCGCGCGCGGCAAGAGATGAATTAATAAAGTGGTGGATTAACCTGAAAAATGGGGGAAAAAAGGTCGAAAATAAGGAAAAATATCAACGACGAACGAAAAAGCCCGCGAGAAAGAGTGAAAGCTCAAACCTTCTGTTGTGTTGTGTGTTGTGTGCACTTTTTGGGAGAAAAAAGGAATTTTCTGCTGGCAGAGGCTTGTGTTTTGTGTCGTGCTCTTTTCTCCTTCTTGTTCTTGTTCTTGTTCTTTTTCAAGGTTCGCATGTACAACTTGGTCTTGTGTGTGTATATATACTCGAGGAGAGAAGTTGGTGTTCTCGATCTTTATTCCTCCTCGGCCTCGGACGCTTCAGTTTGTATCGGGACACCCGTTCTCTTTGGCGTAGTTTAAACACTCGAGGTGGTTGTTTTTGCGAGCGTAAAAGCAAGTCCACGAATTCCAAGGCTCGCCGTTTTCGTGCAAGTATTTGAGGATATCGAGATGGCCGGATTTGGCAGCACATGCACACGCTAACTCGTTACGTGGGCATTTCTGTTCCGTGCAATACGTCACAATGTGAAGATGACCAAGTTTAGCTGCTTCGTTGATCGTCCAAAGGTTCCAATCAAACTTTTTCACATCTCGTAACCAACGAACCAACGCGAGGTTTCCCATACGAGCTGCTTCACCGCAGAAATAACGCTGCGCTTGTTTTCCCTCAATCTTAATGGTCGTTTTCTTTGCCACTGGTGGATTACCACTGTGAGTAGTAAGCTCAAAAGTCTCCCGCAACTTCCTCCCCGATCGTCTACACGCGTCTCGACTTTCCGTGTTCACCTCTCGAAACACTCTGAAAGACAAGTCGTCCAACTTCGATAAAATATGCGTCTCGAAGATATCTTTGTACTGCTTATCTGTCACAACCTTCCACAGCGGAAACGGCTCAATCTTCAACCCTTCGAGTTCCTCGC